>WNFU01002672.1_pt1 | contig 34264 bp, 32 predicted proteins | sample 5400121 | NCBI WGS metagenome assembly WNFU01 (sample SAMN13153360, study PRJNA577476) | soil metagenome | isolation source: 100 cm soil or saprolite under grassland replicate 1 | place: USA:California | collected 2016-06-15
GTCAGCACCTGAGCCGGGATCGCGAGCTGCCGCATCCGCTCGAAGTCCGCAGTCTGGAGGAAGGGCTCGAAGCGCTCGAGGAGCGGATGCGCATCGCGCGCTCGGCCACTCAGAAGCAGCCCGACCCCGAGGACGGCCGCGGCATGGATCTGGGTCGACTCACCGGCCCCGGCTGCGCTCTTCTGGGCTTCCTCTGCCGTCTCGAGCCCCGTCGCGATGTCGGCCGCCATGAAGCACGCCCAACATGCGTCCGTGAGCATGCGCGCGGCCTTCGCTGGATCGGCCTGCGCGATCCTCGGAGCTTCGTCCTGCAGCAGCTTGTAGGCCTCGCGCGGGCGGCCGAACCACATCTCGACGGCTCCACGCAGGTGCTGGATCCGGGCCCGCGTCTCCGGGTTGCCGGCCGCGGCCAGAGCGTCATCAAGAAGCTCGAGCGCCCGGTCGGCCCTGCCCGCGATGCGGCTGTCGTCGGCCGCTTCGAGAAGACGCCGCGCCCGTTCCTCGCCGTCCGCGGTCAGCCGCGCGGCACGTTCGAGGGCGAGAGCCGCTTCGGCGTGTCCGCCGCGTCCTCGAGCCTCGACGGCTGCAGACTCCAGCGCAGCCGCGACTTCCTCGTCGAGATCCGGGGCCGCCGCCGCCAGATGCCACGCGCGACGATCGGCTCGACCTCCGGTCGACGCGTCTGCGAGGGCTTGATGGGCCGCCTGACGGGCACCGGCAGGGGCCTCGTGGTAGACCGATGCCCGGAGCTGCGGATGCCGGAAGTCGAGCACGCCGTCGTCGATCGAGATCAGGCCGGCTTCTTCGGCCGGGTCGAGGCTTCTCGGATCGAGGCCGAGCGCCTCGAGCGCGCGGGCGATCTCGTCCACCTGTCGGCTTTCACTGGCCGAGGCGATGAGGAGCGCCTCCCGTGTCTCGTCGGCCAGGGCCTCGATCTGACGGAGGAACGCTCGCTGAATGGTCGGCGCCGCCGGCAGCGGCTCGTGCAGGGGCTCGCCGCCGGTGAGCTGACCCTCACTGAGAAGGTTGGGCAGCTCGACGAGGGCAAGCGGACTTCCCCCGGTCGCCTCGGCGAGAACGTCGGCGACCTCGGGTGAGGGGCTGTAGTCCAGCTGGCGGGTCAGCAGCTCGACCGAGTGCTCGCGATCGAGACCGCTGAGCGCGAGCGATTCGAGCCCGCTCGTGTCGAAGGGCCTGCTCTCGCCGTCGCGGAGCCCGAACAGCAACGCCACGCCCTCGGACTCGAGACGCCTGGCTGCAAAGAGGAATGCCTCTGCCGAGGAGCGGTCCAGCCACTGCCCGTCGTCGACGAGGCCCAGGACCGGCCCCTTCTCGGCCACCGCGGCCAGCAGGCTGAGGGTCGCGGCGCAGACGGTGAACCGGTCGCCCTGCATGGCCGGCCCTAGCGCGAGCGCCCCCGCGAGAGCATCCGCCTGGGGACGCGGAATCGACTCCACCTCGTCGAGGACCGGCCGGAAGAAGTCACCGAGTGCCGCAAAGGCGAGCTCGGACTCGGATTCGATGCCGCGTGCGCGCAGGACCGTCATCGAGCCGGCGCAGTCGAGGGCATACCGGAGGAGCGCCGTCTTGCCGATGCCGACCTCCCCCTGGATGACGAGCGCGCCGCTCCTGTCGGCCCGGGCGCCTTCGAGCAGCGCGTCGATGCGTGCGCGCTCCGCATCGCGCCCGACGAGTCCGACGTCCGGCGCGTCTTCCCGGTCGCTCATCGCCGCCAAATCTAGGCCGTTCCAGGTTTCTTGTCACGAACTCCCTATTGCCGCCGCGAGCCTCGTCTGCCGGCCGGGGTCGTGAATCCCTGGAGCCAGGGATTCCATTCGGCTCCCAGAAGCGCATCCTGAGAAGAGCACCCGTTGGCGGCGGGGCCTGTGGCACTCCAATGGAGGGAGACGAGGATGGATCTGAACTGCGGCGAACGGCTCTTGCTGGGGACGGTGCTCCTCCAGCAAGGGGAGGTCACGAGCGACGAGGTCGAGGAAGCCCTCAACGCTCAACTCGAGAACGGCGACCCAATCGGGGAGATCCTCTTGGAGTCCGGCGCGGTCTGCCGGCCCGTGCTCGACCGAGCTCTCGCGGAGCAAAGGGGAGTCGAGCTTCATTTCGAGCGCGGCTTCGGGAGCGGTCTCCGCGAAGAGATCGAGCGGCGCCATCGTCTGAGGCGCGGCTTGACCGACTGAGAACTGCGGGTTTGGCCGGCTTGTAACGAGCCGGGCGGCACACGCTTTCGATAGCGTCCGTTGGCACGTGAGAGAGTGTCGCGGATTCGTTTGGCAACGACGATGTAGCTCGGACGCGTAGCGTGGATGCGACGCATGACGTGCTCGTCGTCGGGGCCGGACTGGCGGGCATGCGAGCCGCTATCGAGGCGCACGACCTCGGCGCCGACGTCGCGCTCATCTCGAAGATCCATCCGGTTCGCAGCCACTCCGGGGCGGCCGAGGGCGGGATCAACGCCGCGCTCGGGAACGCGTCGGAGGACGATCCGGTCAAGCACGCGTACGACACGGTCAAGGGCTCGGACTACCTCGGCGACCAGGACGCGATCGAGATCCTCTGCAACGAGGCGCCCGGCGACGTCTACCAGCTCGAGCACTGGGGCGCCGTCTTCTCGCGCACCGAGGACGGCCGGATCGCGCAGCGCCCCTTCGGCGCGGCGGGGGAGCCGCGGACCGCCTACGCCGCCGACATCACCGGCCACGTCCTGATCCACGTCTGCTACGAGCAGGTGATGAAGCGCGATCTGCGCGTCTACGAGGAGTTCTTCGGCTGGAAGCTCGTCGTCGACGACGACCGCTGCCAGGGCGTGATCGCCTGGGATCTCCTCAATGGCGGCCTGAAGACGATCGGCGCGAAGACGGTCATCCTCGCAACGGGCGGCGCCGGCCGGCTCTATGCGGGGACGACGAACGCGTACGCATGCACGGGGGACGGAATGGCGATGGCGCTGCGGGTCGGCGTGCCGCTCGAGGACATGGAGATGATGCAGTTCCACCCGACGACGCTGGCACCCAGCGGAGTTTTGATCACGGAAGGGTGTCGAGGCGAGGGCGCCTATCTCCTGAACGGCGACAACGACCGCTTCCTCAAGAACTACGCGCCGAATGCGATGGAGCTTGCGAGTCGCGACGTCATCTCTCGCGCCGAGCAGGTGGAGATCGACGAGGGCCGGGGCGTGGACGGGAACGTCCTTCTCGACCTGCGTCATCTGGGCGCCGAGAAGATCCTCGAGCGCCTGCACGGGACGCGCGAGCTCTCGATGGTCTTCGCCGGGGTCGATCCGATCCACGATCCGATCCCCGTCCGCCCGGGGGCCCACTACCACATGGGTGGCGTCGACACCGACCACGAGGACGGTCAGACGGAGCTCGAGGGCCTCTACGCGGCCGGCGAGTGCGCGTGCGTCTCGGTGCACGGCGCGAACCGGCTCGGCGGCAACGCGCTGATGGAGACGATCACGTACGGCAGGCGGGCCGGCGCAGCGGCGGCCGACTGGGCGCTCACGCACACGACCGTCGCCGTTCCACCTGGGATCGAAGCCGACGCACAGCGGGAGCTGAAGACGCTCCTCGACCGGCGCAAGGGAGAGCGGCCGTGGCAGATCCGCGACGAGCTTGCGAAGACGATGCACGAGAACTTCGGCGTCTTCCGGCGCGAGAAGCAGATGAAGGAGCAGGAGCGGATCGTGGAGTACCTGCGGGAGCGCTACGAGAACGTCGTCGTCGACGACAAGGGCGACGTCTTCAACAACGACCTCACGCAGGCGCTCGAGCTCGGGTTCCTCCTCGAGCTGGCCTCGTGCATGGTCGTGGCCGGGATCGAGCGCAAGGAGAGCCGAGGAGCCCACGCGCGGCCGTACGACTATCCGGAGCGCGACGACGAGAACTTCCTGCGGCACACGATGGTGCGCTGGGTCGCCGACCGGCCGGTCCTCGACTGGAAGCCGGTCACGATTACCAAGTGGCAGCCGGAGGAGAGGAGGTACTAGTGCGGCGAGCGCTATCGGTTTTTGTGCTCATGCCGCTCGCCGCTAGCTGCGGCTCGAGTAGCGTAGTCTCGGTCGACCGGGTCGTGACACCAGCTACGGAGACCAGCAAGGTCGCGACCTTTCGCATCGAGTTGTCGATGACGACGCGCGTCCAAGGTCTACCGGGCGCCATCACCACTACCTCGGCAGGCGTCGTCGACACTCGGGCCCAACGCGGTCACATGACGGTCGACTTGTCCAGCCTCAGGACTGAAGCCATGTCAGGTCTCACGGGGGATGCAAGAAGAGCAGCCGCAAAGCGCTTAGGCGATGCCCAAGCATGGCGAGGCGAGCAAGTGATCGACTCTTCGGGCGGCCGATTCGTAACGTATTTGCGGATTCCGGCTCTGTCCCGGATCGTGAAGACTTCGAAGCCTTGGATCAGGTACGACTTCCAAAAGCTTGGTGAACAGGCTGGAAGCGACTTTCAACAGGTCACGCAGGTCGGCGCGGGCGATCCTGCTCAAGTCGTCGATTACCTCCGGTCACTCAGCGGGAAGGTTGAGAAGAAAGGCAATGAGGACGTGCGCGGAGTCGGAACGACGCACTACCACGTGACCATCGACTTAGAGAAGTATCCAAGCCTCGTACCCCCAAATCGGCGGGGCGAGGCGAGAAGACCGATCGACAGTTCGATCGCGCTAACCGGCGCCAAGGCAGTTCCAGCGGATGTATGGATCGGCGACGATGGGTTCGTTCGCAAGATGGAGTACGGCTATTCCACGCCAGTACGCGACGAGCGCACAGGCCGACGCTGGTCGAAGCAAACGGACGTGACGATGGAGCTCTACGAATTCGGCGCGCGGGCGCACGTCAGGATTCCGTCGCCCGACGCCGTCTTTGATCTTGCAAAGGCCATCATGGGGTCGAAGTGACCGAAGCCGCAGTGCAGACTTGGGAAGGCCCGACGATGGACGTCGCGCTCAAGATCTGGCGCGTCGACGAGCACGGCGAGCGCGAGCTCCGCACTTACGAGGTCGAGGCGCCCGAGTGGGCCTGCCTGCTCGACGTGCTCGACATCATCAAGGACCGCCACGACGGGACGCTCGCGTACCGCAAGAGCTGCCGGATGATGATCTGCGGCTCCTGCGGGATGCGCATGGACGGGCGCGCGATCCTCGCCTGCAAGGAGCGGATGAAGCCGATCGTCGACAGCGGCCACGTGCCGGTCATCTCGTCGATGGGGAACCTGCCCATCATCAAGGACCTGGTCGTCGACATGACCCCGTTCTGGAGCAAGGTCCGCTCGGTCAAGCCCTGGCTCGACCCCGGCTACGACGAGGCGGACGAGCGCGAGCGGGTCGTCTCCCAGCAGCAGATGAACGTGATCGCCAAGGAGGCGCTCTGCATCATGTGCGGCTGCTGCGTCTCGGAGTGCAACGCGATGGAGTCCGACCCCGACTTCCTCGGCCCCGCGGCTCTCGCCAAAGGCATGCGTTTCGTCGGAGACGCCCGCGACAACGACGACGTACCGCGGCTGAACGACCTCAACGAGGAGCACGGGATCTGGGACTGCACGCGCTGCTACTTCTGCAACGAGCGCTGTCCGAAAGGCGTCGACCCGCGCGACGCGATCGCGAAGCTCGGTGCCGAGTCGATCAAGCAAGGGATCGACCACGACATGGGCGCGAAGCACGCGAAGTGGTTCGTCACCTCGGCGAAAACCAGCGGCTGGCTGCGCGAGACGGAGCTCGTCCCCAAGACACAGGGCGTCTTCGCCGCGCTCAAGGAGGCGAAGTTCGCGCTCGGTCTGGCTCGGCGCGGGAAGGTTCCCCCGCCGGGCCCGATCCACGTCGCCGCCGAGGTCGACCAGGCTCGTCGCCTCTACGACCTCCTCAAAGAGCAGGGCCGGGACGGAGCCGCCGGCATCGTCCAGGGCGAGCGGGGCCTGGCGCGCATCGAGCACGTCGAGGCCGAGAAGGCGCACCAAGAGGGGCATGAGGACGCCTCATGAAGGTCGCGTACTACAAGGGGTGTCTCGCCTCCCTCTCGGCGCGTGAGCTCGCAACGTCGACCGAGGCGCTCGCGCCCAAGCTCGGTCTCGAGCTGGACGAGCTCGACGCGGTCACCTGCTGCGGGGCAGGCGACATCCACGAGGCCGAGCCCGACTACTACCTGCACCTGAACGCGCGCATCCTCGCCTACGGCGAGCAGACCGGCGCCGAGACCCTGATGACGATCTGCAACGTCTGCACGCTCAACCTGCGGCAGGCCAACTGGCAGCTGAAGAACGACGACGAGCTGCGCGAGCGGGTGAACCGCAACCTGGAGACGGTCGGCGTCCCTCCTTACTCCGGGAACATCGAGGTCAAGCACCTCCTCTGGCTGATCGCCGAGGGCGACGGCTACGAGAAGCTGAAGCAGGTCGCCCACAAGGGGCTCAAGGGCCTCAAGGTCGCGCCCTTCTACGGCTGCCAGATCCTGCGGCCGTCGAAGATCCTCGGCTTCGAGGATCCGGACAAGCCGCATTCGCTGGAGGCGATCATCGACGCCTGCGGAGGCGAGGCGATCGACTACCCGGCGAAGATCAAGTGCTGCGGCTTCCCGATCATCCAGGCGCGCGAGGCCACGGCGCTCGGTGAGCTGCTCCAGCCGATCGAGCAGGCGACCGAGGCCGGGGCCGACGCCATGGTCACCCCGTGCCCGCTCTGCCATCTCTCGCTCGACGCGTGGCAGTCGAAGCTGCGCGCGGCGACTGGGCGCGACTTCCACATGCCGATCCTCCACCTCTCGCAGCTGATCGGCGTGGCCGCGGGGCTGGACGAATCGGAGCTGAAGTTCAAGCGCCACGTCGAGTCCGTGAGCCCCGTGCTCGACAAGCTGGAGGTCTAGCCTCACTCACAACAAGGGCACTTGAGCTACGACATCTTCGTCCAGGGCTTCCAAGACGGTAAGGCCGTTTCGGTCACCGCGCCGCGGGTGTGGGAACTGCTCGAGGCGGCGTGGGAGCAGCCACCCGATCGGCTCCACCACGCTCTCGTCAGACGCGGCGACGCTGAAGCCGACCTGTATGCGGGGCCGGCGGGTCAGCCGATCGACTCGTTGATGTTCAGCCGCTTGGTCGGAGGCGCGGCGATCTTCGACCTTATCGTCGATGTTGCCCAAGTAGGCAACATGGTGATCCTCCCGACTGATGCGCCTCCGTGTCTGGTCGACGAAGCCCAACGAGGCGATCTGCCGGCCGACCTGCTCGAGGAGAGTGGTGCGCCAGTGCTCGTCGCCGGCGGCGACGAGCTCTTGGCAGTGACCGAGGCCGCACCTTAGCTCAGGAAGTCCATCAGCTCGCGGCGAAAGCTCTCCGGGTCCTCGATCCACGGCATGTGGCCGATCCCGGGCAGGACGACCACGCGGGCATTCCGAAGGTCCGACTCGAGCTCCGTCGCGGCGCCCGCGCCCCACGGGTCGAACTCGCCTGTGATCACGAGGGTCGGCGCCTCGATCCTGCCCAGGAGCGGGCGGAGGTCGAAGCTTGGCGCCACGCGCTCGTTGAAGTAGCGCAGCGCCGGGATGTGGTAGCCGCGCCCTCCGCGAGCGCCTGCTCGAAGAAGGCCTGCTCGGCCTCGCCGTAGCGGCCGAACAGAACCGGCAGCCCGCGCACGGCGAGGCGGCCGAGCTCCTCGTCGTCCTCCGGCGGATTCTCCTCGCGCGCGCGGCGCGCGGCGACGGCGTCGGCGAAGCGCGGGTCGTGCTCACGGCCGGCCAGGAATCGTTCGAACACGTCTTGAAACTCGTCCGAGAAGCGTGCGCAGGATCCGCAGAGGACGAGCTTGCCGACCCGTCTCGGCCAGGTCGCGGCGTAGAGCATCGACATGAAGCCGCCCGCCGAATGGCCGAAGAGGTCGATCCGCTCGAGACCGAGATGCTCGCGCAGCTGCTCGAGGTCGGCGGCGTAATCCTCCAGCTCGTAGGTCTCGGCTGGGTCTGAGCCGTCCACCCCGCGCGGGTTGAGCTGGATCAGCGTCCGCTCGCGGTCGAGACCGCCGAGGTCGGCAAAGAGCGCGGCCGAGACCCCGGGCCCGCCGGGGTGGCAGACGAGCGACGGGCCGGCGCCGAGCTTCCGGTACGTGAGAGTGCGTCCGTCGGCCGTTGTGAGGGAAGGCACGAGAATGGAGTCTGATGCAGAAGCAGCTCGTTACGCTCGGAGGCATCGGGCTCGCAGCCGCGGCCTGGGGGCACTTCGAGGCTGGCTGGGTGCGGCTGCGGACGCTCCCCGTGCCCCTCCGGGACCTGCCCGGCGAGCTCAACGGCCTCCGCATCGCTCATCTCTCGGACTTCCACCTCGGCTTTCCGTCGCGCGGCGAGCACGCCGTGCACAAGGCCGTCCATTGGGCAGCGGCCCGGAAGCCCGACCTGACGGTGATCAGCGGCGATCTTCTCTCTCGGCCCAGCGCCGAGCCGCGACTGCGGAGGCTTCTCGGCCTCTTGCCTGGCTCGTTCGCCGTCCTCGGGAACCACGACTTCGCCGTCAGCCGCGACCCTTTCTCCAGGCCGAGCGCCGTCTTCGACCTCGAGCCGGCGACGCTGCTCCTGGACGAGGCGCGTACGGTCGAGATTCGGGGCCGGCGAGTGCAGGTCGTCGGCGTCGATCCCCGCAGCTACCGGCGCGGTACCGCTCGACCCGAGCGGCTGGCCGACCCCGACGCCGATCTGCGCATCCTGCTCTGCCATTTCCCGAACGTGATCGACAAGCTGCCTCCGGGCGTGTTCGATCTCGTGCTCGCGGGTCACCTCCACGGCGGGCAGATCTGCCTCCCGTACGGGCGGGGCAGGAAGCTGCGGCTCGCGCACCTGCGCTGGACGTACGCCGAGGGGATCTACCGCAGGCCGGCCGGGGTGCTCCACGTCTCGCCCGGGCTCGGCACGACCTTCGTCCCCTTCCGCTTCTTCGCACGGCCGGAGGCGACCGAGCTCAACCTAGAATCGATGCCGTGAGCACACGGCTTGCAGGCCTGACCGGCTTGACGCTCGAAGAAGCGCCGGCCGTTTGCCATCGCTGCGTCTGGTGGCAGTCGAAGGGCGGGCGTACGCTCGACAAGGGCCGCTGGATCGAGCGGGCCGAAACGGACTGGGGCGCCTGGGGCGCCGTCTACCGGGACGACGACGGCACCGTGATCGGCTCGATGCAGTACGGGCCGGCGACGCTCTTTCCGCGGGCCTGGGAGCTGCCGGCCGGGCCGCCCTCGGACGATGCCGTTCTCGTGACGTGTGCCTACATCACCGACCGCGCGAGCCCGTGGGTCATGCAGTCGCTCTTCCTGGCGGCGATCGGCGACGCGCGCGACAAGCGGGCGGGGGCGCTGGAGACGTTCGCGTACCGCTACCCGGAGGGCGAGTCCGCCTACGAGCGGTTCATCGTCCATCGCACGGTCTTCCCGCTGGACTTCCTGTCCGACTTCGGGTTCTTTACGGTGCGCACGGTCGGTCGGGTCGAGCTCGTGCGGCTCGAGCTCGGTGGGCTGCAGCCCGTCATGGAGGGGACGAGGGCGAAGGTGCTCAGGCTCTTGAAGGGCGCGCTCTCGCCTGCGCCGGCACCGGTGCCTCCGGGTCCGTAACAACGGCGGAGGCGTCGTCACACTTTCGGCGCAGCTCTGTCACACATGCGTGCGAAATTCCACGCTAGGCTCGCAGTGGGGAGGAGGTTGGGGGTGCCTTAACTAGGCGAGCTTGGTAGCCGGCTCGTTGAGTTAGCTCCCATGATCCTGCGGCTAGTAGCCGCCGCCGGTGCCGCCGCCCCCGCTGCCACCGCCCGCGACTGCGTAGATCACGATCGCAGCGACGATTCCGGCGAGCACGAGGCCGATGACAACCCACCGTGTCGTAAGCCTCATGCCCTGCCTGTTCCCGGGCTCCGAGAGGGGAAAACTAGGCGGCGAGCGCCTGCCGCTCGAGCAGCAGCTCCGCGATCTGGATCGCGTTCAGGGCAGCGCCCTTGCGGAGGTTGTCGCAGACGATCCAGAGCGCGAGCCCGTCGCCGGCGGTGTCCGGGCGGATGCGCCCGACGAGGACTTCGTCGCCGCCCGCGGCTTCGCGAGCAGTCGGCCGCTCGGTCACGCGAATCCCCGGCGCCGCCGAGAGCACCTCGTGCGCCGCCGCGGGCGAGAGCGGCTCCTCGGTCTCGACCCAGACCGCCTGCGAATGGCCGACGAGCACGGGCACGCGCGCACACGTCGCGCTGAGCGGCAGCTCCGGCAGCTCGAGGATCTTCCGCGTCTCGGCCCGGAGCTTCGACTCCTCGTCGGACTCGTCGCCCTCGAACTCCCAGTCCATGACGACGTTCCCCTCCCCGGGCGTCTGCGCGCGGAGCTGCTCCATTTGCGGGGCGCCGGCTCCCGACACCGAGTTGTACGTCGCAACGCGAACCCGCCGCAGACCCGCAGCCTCGTGCAGGGGCCCGAGCGCGCAGACCAGCTGGATCGTCGAGCAGTTCGGATTGGCGACGATGCCGTGGTTCTCGGTCGAGCGCTCGCCGTTCACCTCGGGCACGACCAGCGGCACGCCCTCCGCGAGCCGGAAGGCCGAGGACTTGTCGACGCAGACGGCTCCGCCGCTCACAGCTGCCGGCACGAGCTCGCTGCTCGCCGGGGTCCCGATGGAGAAGAAGCAGAGGTCGAGATCGCCCGCTCCGAGCGCGTCGGCCGTGGCCTCCTCCACGACGACCTCGCCGGCGCCGTATGGAAGCTTCGACCCGGCAGAGCGGGCGGAGGCGAACGCGCGGACCCGCTCGAAACCGCGCTCGGCGAGGAGCGCGAGGGTCACCGGCCCGACGGCGCCCGTTGCGCCGACGACGCCGATCCGCGGCTGCTCAGCCATGCGCCCGGACGGCCTCGGGACTGTCGAGCTCGAAAGCGGCATGGAGGGCCGCGACCGCGCGCTCGACCGCTTCGCGCGGAACGAAGCAGGCGATCTTGATCGGCGAGGTGGTGACGATCTCGGGCTGAATCCCGAGCGACTCGAGCGTTCCGAAGGTCTTCGCCGCCACCCCCGGGTGGCTCTTCATGCCGGCGCCGACCACGCTCACCTGGCCCAGATCCTCGCGCGCCGACCACGGGACGCCGAGACTCTCGAGGGCCGCTTCGGTCTCGGCTCGATCCGGGCATGTGAAGACGATCTCCGAGCCCGTCTGCACGAGGGTGCCGACGTTCGCGCCCGACTCGGCCAGCGCCGCGAAGAGCCGGGCGGCGCCCGTGTCCTCGACCCGGTAGACGGTCTCCTCGACCGTGTGCGTCACTCCTGAGATGAGCGCCTTCTCGAGCATCCTCTCGTCCTCCTCGCGAATCCAGGTGCCGCCGGCCTCCGAGAAGCTCGACCGCACGTGCAGCTTGACATCGTGGTTGCGCGCGAACTCGACGGATCGCAGCTGCAGGACGCGCGCGCCCGCGGCCGCCAGCTCCAGCATCTCCTCGTAGCTGACGGCGTGCAGCTTCCGCGCCGTGGGGACGACCCGCGGGTCGGCGGTCTGGACGCCGTCGACGTCCGTGTAGATCTCGCACGCCTCCGCACCGAGGGCCGCGGCCAGCGCCACCGCCGTCGTGTCCGAGCCCCCGCGCCCGAGCGTCGTGATGTCGTAGTCGGTCGAGACGCCCTGGAAGCCGGCGACGAGCACGATCTTCTCGGCGTCGAGCGCCTCGTGGATCCGGCGCGCGCGGATGTCGACGATCTTCGCTTTCCCATGCGCCGTGTCGGTGACGATTCCGGCCTGCGAGCCGGTCAGCGAGATCGCCTCGTGCCCGAGGTCGTGGATCGCCATCGCGCAGAGCGCGCACGAGACTCGCTCGCCGACGGAGATCAGCATGTCGAGCTCGCGGGCCTTCGGGCGGGCGGAGATCTCGTGCGCGAGGCGGACGAGCTCGTCGGTCGAGTCGCCCATCGCCGAGAGCACGGCTACGACGCGGTTGCCGGCCTCACGCGCAGCGACGAGACGCGCGGCGACGGTCTTCAGGCGCTCCACGTCCGCGACCGACGTTCCGCCGAACTTCATCACCACCGTGCCGGCGCGGGCGGCCGTCTCCTCGGCGGCGAGACCGGGGAGAGCCTCGTATTCGGTTGTCGCCATTCCGGGATCCTAGGTCACATGTCTCGGCGGCCCGTCAGAGCGCGGCCGAGGGTCACTTCGTCGGCGAACTCGAGGTCTCCTCCGACGGGAAGACCGCTTGCGAGGCGTGTGACCCGGACCCGGTCGCGGAGGCGGTCGGCGAGATAGGCGGCGGTCGCCTCTCCGGTCATGTTCGGATTCGTGGCGAGCACGACTTCCCGGATGCCGTTTCGCTCGACCCGGCTCAGCAGCTCGTCGATCCGAAGGTGCTCGGGCTCGACGCCGTCGATCGGCGACAGCGCGCCGCCGAGCACGTGGTAGAGGCCCCGGTACTCGTGCGTGCGTTCCAGCGAGACGAGGTCGGCGGGCTGCTCCACGACGCAGACGATCGCCTTGTCGCGCCGCTCGTCGCGGCAGATCTCGCAGCGCTCCTCCTCGGTCAGGTTGCCGCACTCCGAACAGAAGCGGACCCGCTGCTTCATCTCCTCGATCGAGGACGCGAGCGCGAGCGCTTCGTCCTGCGGCACGCGCAGGAGATGGAAGGCGAGGCGATGAGCCGTGCGGCTACCGATCCCGGGCAGGCGGGTCAGTTGGGCGACGAGGTTCTCGACGGCCGGCGAGAGCATGGCCGAATTGTGCCTGGGTGGGTCGGATCACCGGGCCGCGGGAGCCCGCGCGCAGCTCGGGAAAGGCTGTGGCTCGCGCCACTCCAGGAAGGGAGGATCGGAGCGGGTCACGACTCGATGCCGCTCGGATCGGATCCTCGTCACGGTCGAGCCGGAGATCCGGTAGAAGCGGCGGACGACCGCGAGGCGTTGACGTCGTCCCTTGACGGAGAGCAGCCGCGCCCAGCTCGAGACGATGACGCCGCGCTGTCCCGCTACGCAGTCGACGCGTTCGTCGTGCCCGACGCTGCCGTAGTACGGAAACGAGCCGCTGCAGCAAGCCAGGAAGCGCAGCTGCTCGAGGGCTGCGCCCCGCACGGTCCAGAGCGCGAAGAACTGGGTCGAAGCACCGCTCCAGACGTCGACGACGATCTCGAGCCCCGGCGCTCGATCGACGGCGACAAGGTCCTTGAGGCGCGGCAGGCCGCGCCCGCAGGCCGTCTCTCCAAGACGTCCCTGCAGCTCGCTTCCAGGGGCGCGGGTGACGATGCGAAACCGACAGCTGCGCCCGTGCCTCTCCACGCCGATGCGCTCCGGTCGGCCGTCGCCGTCGGCATCGCCGCTCAGCGTCCGGCCGTAGGCGTGCCATCCGTCGTTCTCTCCGGCGGGCGGCTGAACGTCGTTCGATCCGCCCCGCGAGCATCCTGCGGCGCAGATCGCGAGCAGCGAGACCCAGACCGCGGCCCGCGCCACTACATGCCGGGCAGGCCGAGTGCGCCGAGGTCGCCGAGCCCCGTCGCGCCGCCGAGCTTCGACTGCGCGAGCGACTGCGCCGATCGCAGGGCCTCGTTCACGGCCGCGACGACCATGTCCGCGAGCAGCTCCGGATCGTCGGGATCGATCGCCTCCGGCGAGATCTTGATCTCCTTGATCTCCTGGGCCCCGGTCGCGATGACGGTGACCATCCCACCGCCCGCGGTCGCCTCGACAGTCTCGTTCGCGAGCTCCTCCTGCACCTTCTCCATCTGCGCCTGAAGCTGCTGCACCTGCTGGAGCATCTTGTTCATGTCCATGGCTACGGCCCCTCCTCGACCTCGTGGGCATCGAACGTGTCCTTCATCAGCTGGACGATCTCCTCCTCGCTCGCGGGCTGCTCCTCCTCGGCCGGGCCCTCGCCGCCGTTCTCGCCCAGCGCGAAGTCGAGCGCGAGCCGGCGCCCGGTCACCTCGTAGAGCGCCTCGGCGAGCAGCGTCGCGTTCTTCGGCTCTTCGGCGAGCTGCCGGTGAAAGGAGGCCGCGGCCGGGAACTCGACGGTCAGCGTGTCGTTCGCGAGCTGCGCGGGATGTGCCTCGCGGAGCATGGATGCGGTCGGGATCGAGCGCTCCTCGACGGCGGGCAGGATCGTCCGCTGCCACGCCTCCTGAAGCTGCTCGAGCTCGAGCGACGGCGGCTCTCTCTCCGGCGCATCCTCGATCCGCGCCTCCTCCACCGAGCCTTGTAACACTGTGTTACTTGGTTCCGAGGGCGGGGAGCTCGCGGCGCGCTGTTCGAGTTGCTCGAGGCGATAGCCGACGGACTCGCGGCTGAGGTCGGCCGCGGGCCTCGTCACCTTGACGAGGGCAAGCTCCAGCGGGAGCCGCGGATCGCCGCCCTGGCGTAGGTCGTCGACCGCCACCGCGAGCAGGTCGCAGAGGCGCAGCACCGTCGCTTCCCCGAGCTGGTTCGCCTGCGCGCGCAGCCGCTCGCGCGTCTCGTCGGTCAGGGGCAGCGAGTCGGGCACCTCGCCCATGTGCTGCACGAGCATGACGTGCCGCAGATGCTCGAGCAGCTCGGTGACGAGCCGGCCGAGATCCTGACCCTGGTCGGCGAGCTCCTCCAGGAATGTGAGCGCGCCGGCCGTGTCGCGGTCGACGACGAAGTCGCAGAGCCGGAAGAGGGCCTCCTCCTCGACGGCGCCGAGCAGCTGGAGCACAGCCTGGACGCTGACCTTGCCCTCGGTGGCCGAGGAGAGCTGGTCGAGCGTCGAGACCGCGTCCCGGAAGCTCCCGCGGGCCGACCGGGCGACCAGCGCGAGCGCGGCCTCCGGCGCCTCGATCCCCTCGCCCTCGGCGACGCGCTTCAGATAGCGCACGAGCTCGGGCAGACGCGGCCGCGAGAGGACGAACGTCTGGCAGCGCGAGCGAACGGTCCCCAGCATCTTCTGGAGCTCGGTCGTGCAGAAGACGAAGACGAGGTGCGGCGGCGGCTCCTCGATCAGCTTCAGGAGCGCGTTGAAGGCGGCGTCCGTCAGCTGGTGCGCCTCGTCGAGGATGTACACCTTGTAGCGCCCCTCGACCGGCTGGAGCACGACCCGCTCCCGGATCTCCCGGATGTCGTCGATGCCGCGCTGCGAGGCCGCGTCCATCTCGACGACGTCGAGCGAGGTGCCGGCGGCGATCGCCACGCAGGCGTGGCAGGTTCCGTCCGGGTCGGGCGTCGGGCCCTGGGCGCAGTTGAGGGCCTTGGCCAGGATGCGCGCGAGCGAGGTTTTGCCTGTGCCGCGCGGCCCGGCGAAGAGGTAGGCCTGGCGGACGTTGCCCGCCGAGATCGCGTTCTTCAGGGTGCGCACGACGGGCTCCTGCCCGACCACCTCGTCGAAGCTCTGCGGGCGATACTTGCGGTAGAGGGCGGTCACGAAGCTCGCCGCCGATTCTACGCGCCCGCTACCGGGGCTGAACCGACTCTGAACCGGGCCCTCGCACGATCCGGTCGTGGAGAGCAGGGAGGTGCGCCGCGCTCGGCGGCGACGGGCGCTTCGGAGACAGCGGCTCGCGGTCGTCGTGACGCTTCTCGCATCCCTGATCGCCCTTCTCCTGATCGGCTGCCGGCCCGGCACGGCCACGAACCGGCAGATCAAGGCGACCGGGGCGCACGTCGCAGGCGCCGGCCGAAAGGCTCCGTCGCGCCCGCCACAGTTCGTCGTCGTCTCCTTCGACGGCTCCGGCGGTGTCAGCCTCTGGCCGTACTGGCGCTCGGTTGCCCAGCGGGCCCACGCGCACTTCACGTTCTTCGTCAGCGGGGTCTACCTCCTGGACGAAGCGCGCCGCACGCGGTACCGGCCGCCGCGCCACTCGCCCGGCAGCTCCGACATCGGCTTCGCCCAGGCCGAGGGCGACCGCTCGGCGCGGGAGATGGCTCGCGGGATGCACGACCAGATCGTCGCGGCCTACGGCGAGGGCCACGAGATCGGCACTCACTTCAACGGCCATTTTTGCGCGCCATACGCCGGGAACGTCGGTGAGTGGACCGCCGCCGACTGGCGACGCGAGCTCCACGAGTTCGGCAAGCTCCTCTTCGGACGACCCGCGCGGCTTCCCTTTGGCCCGGCGGAGATCATCGGCGGACGGACGCCCTGCCTCCAGGGGAACCTCCGAGCCCTGTACCCGGTCCTGGCGCGCAACGGCTTTCGCTACGACGCGAGCCAGGTGGCGCGGCTCGGCACGTGGCCGAAGCGCGAGCTCGGCCTCTGGAGCATGCCCTTGCTCGAGGTTCCCTTCACTGGGCACACCTACGACGTTGTCTCGATGGACTACAACTTCCTTGCGAATCAGACCGGCGTGCCTCCGGCCTCGATCGAGCGCGAGACGTTCCTAGCGCTCCGGCACGCGTTCCTGGAGAGCTACTTCGGCAATCGCGCCCCGCTCTCGATCGGGATGCACTTCGAGACCTGGCGGAGCTGGGCCTACGATCACGCGGTCGCGCGCCTCCTTCTCGGTATCTGCCGGCTCCCCGAGGTTCAGTGCCTGAGCTACCGAGAGCTCGCCGACTGGCTCGACGCGCAGTCTCCGCGAGCGTTGCGCCGCGCGCGCCGCGGCCGCTTCTCTCCCTTGAAGCGCCCCTGAACCGTTCCTATACCGCGGGGTTTCATCCTCCCGCGCGTGCCGGACCGCCGCTCTTTCGAGATCCCCGAGCTCTTCCTGGGGCTGCTCTCGCTGGCCCTCGCAGGCGTCCTGATCGCACACAGCCTGTCGAGCACGGTACGCGACGTCCGTCATACGCGGGACAAGCTCCAGGTCACCGGTTCAGCGAAGATTCCGATCACCGCGAACCTCGTCAGATGGACGCTCCACGTCACGGCCGAAGCGCCTTCGGCCCCGCCCGCGGTCCGGCGGCTGCGTCGGGACGGTGCAGCGGTGCGGACGTTTCTCGAGCGCGGGGGAGTGCCGAAGGGAGCCATCTCGGGCTCGGTCGTCTCGAGCCAGAAGATCGTCGAGCGGATCTCGAAGACGCGCTCCCGAACCTATTACCGCGCCACGGAGCAGCTCGAGGTGAGCACGCGCCAGATCGACGCCGTCGAGCCGGTGACGGCAAGGATTGCCCGGCTGATCGAGCGGGGCATCGGCGTCTCCGCCGAGCCGCTCGAGTACTACTCGACCGAGCTGACCCAGGCCAAGCTCGACGTGCTCGAGGCGGCGACGAAGGACGCGCGCGACCGAGCCGAGATCCTGGTCAAGGGGCTCGGCGGCAAGCTCGGAGGCATGCGGGCCAGCTCCCTCGGCGTCTACCAGATCGTTCCGCGCGACTCGACCGACGTGAGCGACTACGGGATCAGCGACACGTCGACCCGGGACAAGGATGTGATCGCCGTCGTGAGCGCGACCTTTGCCGTCAAGCGCTAGTGCCCCGTCCAGTAATGCCGCCGAGCTTCTGGGTCGCGAGCACCAAGCCAGAGGCCGCACTCGGCCGCGGCCAAGGCTCGAAGCCTTGGCAAGGGCGAGGGTGGGCTGTGGCGCCGCGAGATCGCGGGCCAGGAGCCGGCATGTATTGCTGGGTGGGGCACTAGCAGGTTAGAACTCGTGCCGATGGTGCTCGATCAGCGCATCGGGACGGTCCTCGGCGGCTACCGCATCATCGAGCCGCTCGGGAGCGGCGGCACGAGCGTCGTCTATCGCGCGGAGCATGTCCGGCTCGGGCGGCCCGCGGCGCTAAAGCTGCTCGCGCCCGGACTGGGGGAGGCCGACTTCAGCGAGCGGTTCCTGCGCGAGTCGCAGCTCGCGGCGTCGCTCGACCATCCGAGCATCGTCCCGATCTACGACGCCGGCGAGGCGGACGGCCTCCTCTACATCGCCATGGCCTGCGTCGAGGGGAGCGATCTGAAGACGCTGCTCTCGCGCGAGGGCAGGCTGCCCACGCGGCGCGCGCTCCGCATCGTCGGCCAGATCGGCGCGGCACTCGATGCGGCGCACACCCGCGGGCTCGTCCATCGTGACGTGAAGCCGGCGAACATCCTCGTCGGCGATGACGACGACCGGGCCTACCTCTCGGACTTCGGTGTCGTGAAGGAGCTCGCCTCGAACGGCACGACCCGTACCGGCAGCTTCGTCGGCACGATCGAGTACTGCGCGCCGGAGCAGATCGAGGGCGGGGACGTCGACGCGCGCACAGACGTCTACGCGCTCGCGTGCGTGCTCTACGAGTGCCTCGCGGGCTCGCCGCCGTTCCATCGTCCATCCGAGGTCGCGGTCCTGAACGCTCACCTACATGCGCCGCCGCCGAAGCTCACCCGAGTCGCGCCGGAGGTTCCGCCTGCGCTCGAGCAGGTGATCTCGAAGGCGCTCTCGAAGTCGCCACTCGACCGGTACGCGAGCTGCGGCGAGTTCGTGAACGCCGCGCGAGCCGCGGCGGCCGAGCGGCGCGTGCACCGGATGCGCCTGGCGGTCTCGGTGTCGCTGCTCGTCCTCGCGGCGGTCCTCGGCGCGGCGCTTGCGCTCGGTGTCCGCTCGCTTGTCTCCGGCGACGACACGGCGCCGGCCCGGTCGCCTCCGCAGCAACCCCAGCAGCGGACGCTGAATCAGCTGCTCCTGAAGAGCGACGACGGCCGGACGCTGAACGACATCGCGTACGCCCTCATCGGCGCCCATCAGTACGAGAGCGCGCTCCCGTTCGCTCGCAAGGCGGTCAAGAAGGCACCTGTAGGGACCCTCACGCGGGGCTACGCCAACTTCAACCTCGGCTACACGCTGCTCCGGCTCGGCCGATGCGCGGAGAGCCTCGGGCCGCTGCGCACGTCGCTCGACCTCGAGCCGCCGCCGCTCCGTCGCTACATCCGGCCGAGGATCAAACAGGCTCAGCGCTGCGCGAAGCGACATGGACCATCCGCGCGAGCGCGGTAGCGCTTGTAGGGCGGGCGCCCGGATCCTTCTCGAGTGCGGAGAGGATCGCTTCCACGAGCGCGGACGAGAGCTCGGGCCTGCGTGCTCGAGGATCCGGCGGAAGCTCAGTGAGATGAGCGAAGCCGACGGCCGCGAGCCCGCGGCCCGCGAAGGGCGGCTCGCCCGCGAGGCACTCGTAGAGGACGCAGCCGAGGGCATAGACGTCGCTCGCTGCCGAGGCCTCGCGCCCCTCGATCAGCTCCGGGGCGAGGTAGTGCGGCGTGCCGAGGATCTGCCCCTCCGCGGTCAGGCGGGTCCAGTCGGTCGCCCGTGCCAGTCCAAAGTCCGAGAGCGCCGCGACGCCTTCGGCGTCGAGAAGGACGTTCGACGGTTTGACGTCCCGGTGCAGCACGCCTCGCCGGTGCAGCTCGTCGAGACCCCGGCCGAGCTGTGCGGCCAGCTCGACCGTCTCGTCGATCCGCAGGCGCCCACGGTCACCGATTCGCTGCGAGAGGGAGCCGCCTTCGTAGTACGGCATGGCGAGGTACGTGAGCCCGCGGGCCTCGCCGACCTGAAGGATCGGGACGAGATGGCGCGAGTCGATCGCGCCCGCGACGCGCGCCTCGCGGACGAAGCGCGCGCGAGAGGCGCCGTCTGCGGCGTGCTCCGGCCGCAAAAGCTTGAGGGCGACCGGGGCGCCCTGCCAGTCCGTGGCGACGTAGACGAGACCCGTTGCGCCTTCGCCGAGTAGCCGCTCGAGCCGGTAGGGCCCGATTTCCTGTCCGGGACCGAGGGCTTGGCTCATCAGCGAGATTATCGGGGCGATGATCAGGTTTCGCCTGCTCGGGCCGCTGGAGGTGATCGCTGACGGCACGCCCGTGCTGCTCCCGGGCGGGAAGCCGAGCGCGCTCCTCGCTCGCCTTCTGCTCGACGCGGGCCGGGTCGTGCCGGTGGAGGCCCTCGTCGAGAGCGTCTGGGGCGGGCGGGAGCCTGCGAGCGCTCACAAGGTGCTCCAGGTCTACGTCTCTCAGCTGCGGAAGGCTCTCGGAGCGGGCCAGATCGAGACCCGAGCTCCGGGCTACCGACTGCGGGTCGAGCGCGACGAGTTCGACCTCGGACAGTTCGAGGCGCTTACCGAGGCCGCGCGAGAGACGGAGGATCCCGCCCGGCGGGCCACGCTGCTCGCGGACGCGCTCTCGCTCTGGCGCGGGCTGCCGCTTGCGGAGTTTCGCGACGAGCCGTTCGCAGCCGCCGCGAGCCGGCGTTTGGAGGAGTTGCGGCTGAGCGCCGTCGAGCAGAGGATCGAGGTCGAGCTCGAGCTGGGCCGGCATGCGGGGCTCGTCGGCGAGCTCGAGGCACTCGTCGAGCAGGAGCCTCTGCGCGAGTGGCCGCGGCGCCAGCTGATGGTCGCTCTCTACCGCTGCGGCCGCCAGGCCGAGGCGCTGACGCAGTACCGCGAGGGCCGGCGCCTGCTCGTCGAGGAGCTCGGCCTCGAGCCGAGCCCCAGGCTGCAGGAGCTCGAGCGGGCGATCCTGCGGCACGATCCGTCACTCCAGCGCTCGGCCGCGCCGCGGGCGCCGGTCCGCGGCGCGATCATTTGCGCCGCGGCGAATCTCCAGCAGCTCCTCGTGCCGCTGTGCGCGGACGGGCGCGAGCTGATCCTGGTCGAGTTCGCCGACGGCGATGAGCTCACGGAGCGCACGGCCGAGCTCGAGAGCACCCGGCGCGAGCTCGTCGCCTCAGGCATCGAGGCGCGGACGGTCTGCTTCACGTCGACTGCTCCTGAAGCCGACCTGGTGCGGCTGGCCGCCGAGCAGGAGGCGGAGCTCCTCGTCGTGTCCGGGCTCGCCGCGCCGCACGACTCGCCGTGCGACGTCGCTGCGGCCCCCCGCTCGGATCTCAGATTCGCATCTGCGGGACCCGTGCTCGTCCCCTTCGGCGGAGGCCGCGAGGAGTGGCCCGCGCTCGAGCTCGGCGCCTGGCTCGCCCGCGCGCACGGGCTGCCGTTGCGCCTCCTCGGCGCCGAGGCGAGCGAGGACCGGCGGGATGCGAGCCGGCTCCTGGCGAGCGCGTCGCTCGCGCTCCAGCGGTTCGCCGGCACCGCCGCCGAGCCGAAGCTGGTTCCGGCCGGCGCGGACGGAATCCTCGCCGAGGAAGGGTCGGTGCTGGTCACATCGCTTCCGAGCGGCGACCTCGATCCAACAAGGAGCGCGCTCGTTGAGCGGACGACCGTGCCTCTGCTCCTCGTCCGTGCGGGCCTGCGACCGGGCGGCCTCGCCCCGGAGCACACCCTGACCCGTTTCAGCTGGTCGCTCGACGAATCCGCTTGAAGAGCTAGCGGACGGCGACGAGCGCCACGGCCGTGTTGTTGCTCCGATCGGAGTCGGCCTCCTGAGCCGTGACGCGCACCGACACGCGTACGGCGCGTGGCTTCGCATCAACCACGCGCACCAGCAGGTGTCTCGCACCCCCGGCGGGGAGTGGCCGGAGAGCACACTCGATCACGGCGCCGCGCCGGCAAGATGGGAGCGGGGGCTGGATCCGGGCGCGACCCTGCGCGAGGCGAATCGTGAGCTTGACGCCCGTCGCAGGCTGGTTCCCGTCGTTCTCGACGGTCACGTAGATGCGAACCTGGTGGCCTCGTGCGACCTTTCGCCTGGCCCCGACCCGGACGCGCATGTCGGCGCAGGTGAGCTGCGGGGGAGACGGCCTCGGACCCGGCCGCCAGGCTGGATCGCCGAGGAAGAGGTTCGGGTCTTTCGGGCCGAAGCGCTGCTCACAGGTTCCGTCGGCATTCATCACCCACGAATAGCCCCCGAGTCTGAAGAAAAGCCGCGAGCCGTCGGGCCACCAGGCGGGCCACTGGCTTCCGTCGAGCGGAAAGCCGCCGCGTGTGGAGCCGCGTCCGCCCCCGATCGGCCCCGTCAAGCGGTGCTGACCGGTGCCGTCGGCGCCGACGACGAAGACGGACGAGACGAACTCGCAGAGCCCTCTGAAACCCGGCGTGCAGTGCCTCCGGACGAAGGCGAGCTTCGATCCGTCCGGAGACCACGCGGCGCCCTCGGCATCCCTGGCGGCCACTGTGCGACGACCCGTTCCGTCGGCGTTGACGATGTCGATCCGGCCGGCCGATTCGACGGCGATCCTGGATCCGTCGGGTGACCACGCTCCCGTGAAGCCGGGCGTGTCGAAGAGTGGGCGGGAGGTGCTGTGAACGACGATCGTGTAGTTGCTGCCGGACAGTCGCGAGTAGAGCAGGCGCGAGCCGTCCGGAGCCCACCTGGGCGTGCGTTTCTCGCCCGAGTCGCTCGTGAGCGGGTGAGCAGCGCTTCCATCCGGTCTCACGAGCCAGATCTCCTCGTGCCGGAAGTCTGCTCCGCGGTGGACGAAGGCGATGCGACCGCCGTCGGGCGACCAGGCGGGATCGTCATTGCCGCCGTTGGAGGTCAGGCGCGTCAGGTGGGTCCCATCGGCGCTCAGCGAGTAGAGATCGCCTCCTCCGCCCGCGGCGGGATCGTCGCTCGAGTAGACGAGGCGAGAGCCGTCGGGCGACCACGAGAAGGCGCCGAACTCCGACGGCGTGGGCTTGCCCCGCGTGAGCTCGACCTTCCCCGCGCCGGTCTCGTCCAGGCGGACGATCGCTTGCCGGTCGCCGGGGAACTGCTTGAACGCGACCTGTGCGGGGATCGCCGCGGTCGCCGCCGGGACGAAAGCGGCCGCAAGGAGGACCGTCAGCCGGGCGAGTTTCGGCATCCGGGAGGAAGCTGTCCTCCGCCTGTAAGACCGAAACGGGCAGCTCGTAAAAATTGTGGAAAGCCCGGTCGCGCACCCATTGTCGAGAGCTAGTCCGAGCCGGTGCGGTGCGAAGATTGCTCGGGCCAGGCCGACCCGCGGCACCTGGGAGGGATTGCTTAGCGCTGCTTCCTCCCGGACCTGACGCGGTTCGCAGGCTCCCAGTGCGCGGAACCTGGCCGTCGACGCTCACCTCGCAAGCCCGTGTCTCGAACGACACCCCCTCGAAAGGGAATTCGGCCCCGCTGAAGCGGATTGCGGGTTCAGGGAACCGCTAGCTCCCCGCGTAGCGCGACCGGGCGAGGCAAGAGTAGCACCGCTAATCTGAGGTGCCCGAGGGCGCGTAGCTCAGCGGGAGAGCGCCCGCTTCACACGCGGGAGGTCCCTGGTTCGATCCCAGGCGCGCCCACTGAGAAACCCGCTGGAAACGGCTGGATTGCTCTTGTCGCACCTGGATATCTCGCGCTAACAAATGGTTGCTAGCTTGGCCCTGTGGGTTTGCAGCGCCGGCAAGTCTTCGCGCTGATGGCGCTCGTGGCCTGCGCCGTGATGGCGGGGCCGGCAGTCGGCGCTGTCTTTCAGCGCGAGCCCGAGAGCCGGATGAAGGCCAGCGGCCCGATGACTCATCCTGACCGCGACTACGCAGGCTCGGGGCTCGCGGAGCGCCACTTCGGCCCCGTCCCAATGGTTAGGCCCGCCGGGCTGCCCGGCCTCGACGTGAGCAGCTGGCAGGGGAACGTGGACTGGGTCGCGGTCGCCGCCAACGGGGCCTACTTCGCGTACATCAAGGCCACCGAAAGCACGACCTACGTCAATCCTTACTTCACGCAGCAATACGGCGGCGCCTACCAGGTCGGGCTCGTGCGGGGGGCGTACCACTTCGCCCTCCCGGATCGGTCGACCGGCGCTGCCCAAGCCGACTGGTTCGCAACTCACGGCGGCGCATGGTCGCCCGACAGTCAGACGCTGCCCGGCGCGCTCGACATCGAGTACAACCCCTACGGCCCTACCTGCTACGGCCTGAGTCAGAGCGGGATGGTGTCGTGGCTCAACAGCTTCATCAACCAGTACTGGGCGCGGACGGGACGCTGGGCGGTCATCTACACGACGACCAACTGGTGGCAGCAATGCACCGGCAACTACGCCGGCCTCGGCGCCAACAACCCACTGTGGATCGCGTCCTGGAACAGCAACGTCGGCCCGCTCCCGGCCGGCTGGAGCACGTACACCTTCTGGCAGTGGAGCAACCAGCCAATCGATTTCCCCGGTGACCAGGACGTCTTCAACGGCTCGCAGGACCTCCTGGTTGCGCTCGCCAACAACGGTCCGCCGCCGCCGCCTCCTCTGCCACCTCCGCCACCTCCGCCTCCGCCGCCGCCTCTTCCACCGCCTCCTCCACCACCCCCTCCTCCTCCACCTCCACCGCCGCCTCCGGCCGTCAAGTGCGTCGTCCCGCGCGTTGTCGGGCTCACGCTCCGGCGCGCGAAGGCGAAGATCCGAGCCAAACACTGCTCGGTCGGTCGCATCCGGCGAGCTCACTCGCGCCGGATCGGGCGCGTGATCGCGCAGAACCCGAGGCCGGGCAAGATCAAGCCGCGTGGCTTCCCGGTCAGACCGGCACCGGGTCTTCGTGCGCCATGCCGAACCGCGCCTCGACGACGCGGAGCGTCCTGCCTCCGCCGAGCGGAATGGTGTCCTCGGCGTGCGATCTCGCTTCCCTGGCCCGCGACCCTTTCGAGGCGACGGCTATCCGCTACGGTCGCCCGCGCAGGCCTTCGCTCCGAGCTCGCGCGCGACCGAGGACGCCTTCTCGTTGACCTCGTTGTTCTTCGAGGCCAGCTCGGTCACTCTCGCGAAGTCGCCGGCTTTCGCGGCCTCGGCGAGCCCGCTCAGGACGTCATGCTGCTGCTGCGCCAGCTGGGCCATTCGGTGCGCCTGGTCGGCGATCTCGTCGGGCGCCTTCAGGTCGCGAGCCTGCTTCAGGATCGTCTTGTCGAACGCAGCCACGATCCGCGGGCCCTTTTCGACCAGATCGTCAAAGGATTGTGGCTCCCCGATCCTCTTCTCCTTCGCGACGAAGTCCTCGCATGCCGCGCTCAGCTTCGAGCCGTACTGCTCCTTGGTGAGCGTTTGGTCGCCGCCGCAGCCGGTGGATAGCACGGCCAGGAGGCCGGCGAGTCCGATCAGAGAGACGCGTTTCCCCAGCACCCGCTCGGCCATTCTGGCGCGTTCGCGCGCCGGGCACCGCTGCGCCCCGGTCGCACGCACGACCCTGGTAGGTTCCGCGCCGTGCTGCTCGGCCTCTCGACCGGCCATTCGGTGGGGCTCGCGCTGGTGGCGGGCACGTTCATCGCCTTCGCGATCCTCTCGGCACTCGTCATCCCGCGTCGCTGGCCCCAGTTCCCGGGTCAGCGGCTCGGCTGGTTCGTCGCGGCAACGCTCGTCCTCTTCGTCGGCACGCTCGCAGCGGTTGAAGTCTTCGCCAAGGAGAGCGAGGAGCCCGAGGCCGCCGAGTCCGTACAGGAGAAGCCTGGAACCACGACCGCGACGACCAATCAGACGAGGACGCCCGGCGCGCCGAAGGGAGACGCGGCCGCCGGCAAGGCGGTCTTCGAGGCGAACGGCTGCGGTAGCTGCCACACGTTCGGACCGGCTGGCGCGACGGGGGAGGTCGGGCCGAATCTCGACACGGCGCTGAAGGGGAAGGACGCCGAGTTCGTCCGCGAGTCGATCGTCGACCCGAACAAGGAGATCGCGAAGGGCTACACGCCGGACGTCATGCCGAAGACGTTCGGCCAGATGCTCTCGAAGAAGGAGCTCGACGATCTCGTCGCGTTCCTCCTGCGGCAGCCCTGATCGCGGCGTTCCGACTGTCCTCGCGCCTGGATGGAACCGCAGGCGAAGGGCTATCCTGTGTCCTCCGGAGAAGTGGCCGAGTGGCTGAAGGCGGCGCCCTGCTAAGGCGTTAAGGGGGACATTTCCTCCTTCGAGGGTTCGAATCCCTCCTTCTCCGCTCTCGCTTCCCTGGGCGGCGGCGGCTGGCGCCGCCGCCTCGCGCAGCTGCGCACCCTCCTGCCGACGGGCCGTGTTCTCGACACTGTCCCGTCGGCATACGGGCACGCAGCGACGCGCCAGGAAACCGAGTCTCGCTTCCCTGGCCGGCGGGCCCTCCCGCCCGGCGGAGCCGGGCTCCGGGCCCGCCTCGCGCCGCTGCGCACCCTCCTGCGAGCGAGCCGTGCGTGCGGGCACTGTCCCCCTCGCATACGGGTCCGCAGCGACGCGCCAGGAAACCGAGAGGGGGGAGGCGGCCTTCCTTTCGATCCGGCCTCGCGCCGGGGGAACCGACGCGCCTGCGCTACCCTGGTTGTCCCGGAGGGGTGGCAGAGCGGTCGAATGCGGCGGTCTCGAAAACCGTTTCGGGCCGTTAGGTCCGACGAGGGTTCAAATCCCTCCCCCTCCGTCTTTCGCGTCCGCCGTCGTTGCTGCCGAGATAACGCGTGAGGAGTGGATTCCTCGAGCCGGCGAGAGCCCCTAGCCCGAAGCGGCCTCCATGTTTCGGCCCACGACCTCGAGCGTCTGCTGCAGGGGCTCGGTCGGGCTGAACTCGACGACCTCGGTGCCCGCGTACAGCGTGGGGGTGTGTCCAGGAGGGGCGTGGTAGGCGTCGCCGGTCTCGTAGACCTCCTCGCTTCCGTCGCCGAAGGTGAACTTGACCTTCCCCTTGAGCACGTATCCGAAGTGAGGGCACTGGCAGCGATCGTCGGGAAGGCCGGCGAAGAGCGGCGCCAGGTCGGCGTCGGCGGTGTAGGTCTCGAAGCCGACGGTGTAGCCGCCGAGCTCCTCGAAGTGGCCTTCATATCCCTCGACCGTCATCGAGTCTGACGCTGTTTCCTTCGACGCCTTGGGCATCTTGCTCTCCTTTCGTAGTTGCGACCGGTTCGTGGGTGCTGTCCGACGCGGGCAGCATGCATCACCGTCCGACGTCGAGGTAGGGGGAAAGCCCCTATCGGGCTCGAGAGTGCGGCGTAAGCCCTCAGGTGGAAGAACCGAAATGCCGAGGTAGAGGGCAACTCCAAGACACGCCGCACCGGACGCCCGAATCCTCACGAAGAATCCTCACCGGCTCTTTCCCGCCGCGATCGCGCTGACGGTCGCGCTGCTCGCTGTCGCGTTCGTGCCCGAGCTGCTCGGCTCGGAGGTGCGGCGTGCCCTTGCCGGGCTCTCCGACGCGCAGCCGACCTGGCTCTGGCTCGCGGGCGTCTGCTTCATCGGGTCGCTCGCCGGGACGGCCGGCGCCTGGCGTTCGGCGATCGGCCTCGTCGGGGGCCGCATGGGCTGGCTCGACGCGGGCGCCCGGTACGGGATCGGCTCGCTGATCAACTCCTTCGCGCCGGCGCGACTCGGCGACGTCGCGCGGTTGGCGCTCTTCTCGCGTGCCCTCGACAGTGACGAGCGGCTCTGGCGGGCGAGCGGCTCGTTCGCGGTGATCGGCGCTGCTCGTGCGCTCGTGCTCGCGCTGCTGGTCGTGGCCGGCTCGATCGCCGGCGCGCTGCCGCTCTGGCCGGTCCTCGTGCTGATCGGGCTGACCGGCGTGGCTGCGCTCGCGGCCGTGACGACGCGCAACCGGAAGGCGCGCACGCACGTCGCGCACGTCCTGGATGCTTTCCGAGCGCTCGGACGGGAGCCGAGGCGCGGCGTGCGCCTTGTCGGCTGGATCGCCTTTGCCACTGCCGCGCGGCTCGGCGCCGCCGCGTCGGTTGCCGCTGCGCTCGGTGTTCGCTCCCCGCTGATCGCCGCCTTGCTCGTCGTGCCGGCGCTCGACCTGAGCGGATTGATGCCGCTCACGCCTGGCAACGTTGGCTTCGCAAGCGGCGCCGTGGCGATGGCGCTGCGTGCACACGGCGTCGGCCTGACCACCGCGCTCACGACCGGGATTGCGTTCCATGCCGTGGAGACCGCGGCCGGGATCGTCTTCGGCCTGGCGAGCGCGCTCTTCCTGGCGCCGTTCTCCTCCGCGGTCGTCCGGCGGCGGACGACCCTTGCGGTGGGCGCGGCTACGTGCGCCCTCCTGGCAGGCGCATTCGGCGCGACCGTCCTCATCGACGTCGTGTAGGGGCCGGAGCCGGCCCCGGCTCTCTCACACTCACTCGCCCCTTCTCGGTTTCCTGGCGCGTCGCTGCGTACCCGTATGCCGACGGGACAGTGTCCAGCCACACGGCCCGCCGGCAGGAGGGTGCGCAGCGGCGCGAGGCGAGGCCGGAGCGCGGCTCCGCCGCGCGGGAAGCCTCGCCGGCCAGGGAAACGAGAACGGAGAGGGAGGGATTCGAACCCTCGACCCACCTTTCGGCAGGTACGCGATTTCCAGTCGCGTTCCTTCGGCCGCTCGGACACCTCTCCTGGTACGAGCGAGCCCGCATGGTACCGGCGTCTCCGCACACACAGGCCCGGCTGCGATCCCCATACTGCCCGGCGTGAAGCTCCGAATCGGCCGGCGCGAGGTCAACGTCTCGAACCCGGACAAGGTGTTCTTCCCCTCGCGCGGGCTGAAGAAGATCGACCTCGTCCAGTACTACCTCGACGTCGCGCCGCACGTGCTAAATCACGTCCAGCGGCGCCCGATGCAGATGAAGCGCTACCCGGACGGGGCGGAGGAGTGCTTCTTCTACCAGAAGCGCGTCTCGGCCAATCACCCGGAGTGGCTCGAGACCGTACACATCAAGTTTCCCTCCGGCCGCACGGCCGACTTCCCCGTCTGCAACGAGCCGGCTGCGCTCGCGTGGATCGTCAACCTCGGCTGCATCGACCTCCACACGTGGGCGTCGCGCATCGACGACGTCGAGCGGCCGGACTATCTCCTGATCGATCTCGACCCGAGCGAAGGCAACCCGTGGCGGCACGTGCGGAAGATCGCGCTCGTCGTCAAGGAAGTGATGGACGGGCTCGGCCTCGCCAGCTTCCCGAAGACCTCGGGGGCGACGGGGCTCCACATCCTGGCGCCGATCAAGCCGGAGCTCGGCTTTCCCGAGGTGCGCCGGTTCGCGAAGGCGCTGGCGCAGGAGGTGGAGAGGCGAATCGACGACCAGGAGGTCGCGACGACGACGTGGAAGGTCGCCGACCGGCGCGGAGTCTTCGTCGACTACGGCCAAAACGCGCGCGACCGCACGATTGCGTCCGCCTATTCGATCCGCCCGACGCCCGACGCCCGTGCGTCGGCTCCGGTGCGCTGGGAGGAAGTGCCGAAGGTGAGGCCGGAGCGCTTCACGCTGACGACGATGCGCAAGCGCATCGACGAGGTCGGCGACCTGACCGCCGGCATGTGGCGGCACAAGGCGAGCCTGATCCCGCGCTTCGCCAAGCTCGACCTCGAGCCCGCCGATCCGAACAAGCTCGACGGCGGGCGCCGTCGCGGGCGAGGCCAGCGCTGGGAGAGCGACCAGGGCGGCTGGCGCCAACGCCGCAGCGTCAAATAGCGCCATGTCCCGTGCCAGGCACCTGGCATGTCCGGTGGTGACACGTCCCCTCACGGCGCGTCCGGTGCCAGGCACCGGGCAGGTCCCGGGGAGCCACCTCCAAGGGCGACCCCTCGTTAGCGTTTGATCGCGAGGAGCGCCTCGACCGTGGGGTCGCCGCGGCGCCGCGGAGGGCGCACCTCGCGCCACGTGCACTGCTTCGGATCCTTGTCCGGCCGAAAGCGCAGGAAGCGCGTTCCGTGCCGGAAGCGGTTCCGTTCGAGCTTGTCGAAGCGCACCTCGCAGACGAGCTTCGGCCGCACCGGGTTCCAGTCCAGCTCCTTCCCGGCCGACCAGCGGCTCTGCCCGCCTGGGATCCGCTTGTCGCTGATGAACCCAGGCTTGCGGAGCTTCGGCAGCGCCTCCTCCAGCTCACGCCGCACGGGAGCCGTCAGCCCGGAGCAATGGCCGACGAAGTCCAGCTCACCCTTGGCGTCGTAGAGCCCGAGCAGGAGCGTCGAGATGCGCCCCTCCGCCTTCTCGCTATAGCGGTAGCCGACGATCACGCAATCCGCGGTCTTGTACTTCTTGACCTTGACCACGCCTTCGCGCGAGCCGGGCAGGTACGGAAGCCCGAGCCGCTTGGCGACGACCCCGTCGAGCCCCGCCGCCTCGAGCCGGTCGAGCCAGCGCTCCGCGTCGGCGAGGTCACGGCTGTAGGGCGAGAGCTCGAACCGCTTCGCCTTTTGCTCAAGCTCGCGGCGGCGCTTCTGGAGCGGGAGCTCGTGCAGCGGCTTGCCCCTCCAGAGCAGGATGTCGAACGCGATGAACCGCGCCGGAATCTCTGCCGAGAGCTTCCGGATCCGACTCTCCGCCGGATGGAGCCGGAGCTGCATCGAATCGAAGTCGAGCCTGCCCTTCCGGGAGATGACGATCTCGCCGTCGAGGGCGGAGTGGGGAGGGAGCAGCTTCCCGAGCGGCGCGAGCTCCGGGAAGTACCGAAGCAGCGGACGCTCGTTGCGGCTCCAGAGCGCGAGCTCGCCGCCGTCGTTCTCGAGCACGCCGCGGAAGCCGTCCCACTTCGGCTCGTACTGCCAGCCGTCGCCGCGGGGCAGCTCCTGAACGAGCTCGGCCTCCATCGGGGGAAAGGGGACGTTCCGACCGGGCACGGCAGCGCGAAGGCTAGACCCTGGGGACTTTGCAACAGTCTGTTGCAAAGTCGTTGGGCGCTGGCTCTAAGCTGGCGTTCGTGCGGAGAGTCGCCGTCACAGGTCTCGGCGCTGTTACCCCGCTCGGCAACGACGCGCCCTCGACCTGGCGCGCCGCGGTCGCCGGCGAGAGCGGCATCGACTTCATCAAATCGTTCGACGCGAGCGAGTTTCCCGTGCGCGTCGCAGCCGAGGTCAAGGACTTCGATCCGAGCGGGCTCGTCTCCACGAAGGAGGCTCGCCGGCTCGACCGCAACGTCCTCCTCGCGCTCGCGGCTGCGATCGAAGCGAAAGAGGACTCGCAACTGAATGGATTCGATCCAGCCCGGGTCGGGATCGTCTTCGGCTCGGCGATCGGCGGCTTCCAGGGGATCATGGACCAGCACGAGGTGCTGCAAGGGCGCGGGCCCGACCGCGTCTCGCCGTACTTCATCCCGAGCGTGCTCGTCGACTCGGCGAGCGGGCAGCTCGCCATCTCGCTCGGGATCCGCGGCCCGAACTACGCGCCTGTCTCGGCCTGCGCGACCGGATCGCACGCGGTGGGGGAAGGGGCCGAGATCATCCGCCGGGGCGACGCCGACGCCGTGCTCGCGGGCGGGACCGAGGCCTGCATGCACCCGCTCATCCTCGCCGGCTTCTGCGCGATGCGCGGCCTTGCGGCGGAGGATGAGCATCCGCCGAGAGCCTCACGCCCCTTCGACGCGACCCGCGCAGGATTCGTGATGGGCGAGGGAGCCTGCGTGCTCGTGCTCGAGGAGCTCGAAGCCGCGAGGGCACGAGGGGCAAAGGTCTACGCGGAGGTGCTCGGCTACGGCGCCTCGAACGACGCGTACCACATGGCCGCGCCCGATCCCGAATCGGTCGGAGTGGTCGAGATGATGCGTGCCGCCCTCGCGCGCGCGCGTGTGCACCCGAGCGACGTCGACTACGTGAACGCCCACGGAACCTCGACCCCACTGGGCGACCTCGCGGAGACGAAGGCCCTGAAGGACGTCTTCGGCGACCACGCGTACGAGCTCGCCGTCTCCTCCACGAAGTCGATGATGGGCCACTGCTTCGGGGCGGCGGGCGCGATCGAGGCGATGATGTGCGTGCTGGCGATCCACGAGGGCGTGATCCCACCGACGATCAACTACGAGCACCCCGACCCCGAGTGCGATCTCGACTACGTCCCCAACGAGGCGCGCGAGGCGAAGATCGACGTGGCCCTCTCGAACGCAATGGGCCTCGGGGGCCACAACGGTTGCGTACTGTTGGGGCGAGTCGAGCCCAAGTAACACTGTGTTACAAGGATCAGATGGCGTTCATCGTCAACGAGGAGATCGAGCAGTACGCGGCGGAGCACACGTCGCCTGACGGGGAGCTCTTCGAGCGCCTCGCCGAGGAGACGCGCGCGAAGACCTCGGCGCCGCAGATGATGGTCGGCCGGATCGAGGGGCAGTTCCTGGCGCGGCTCGTGCGCTTGAGCGGTGCGAAGCGAATCCTCGAGCTCGGAACCTTCACCGGCTACTCGTCGATCTCGATGGCCTCGGCGCTGCCGGCCGGGGGGCACATCATCACGTGCGACGTCGACCCGGACGCGACCGCGATCGCCCGTCGCTACATGGACGAGAGCGGCTACGGCGACCGGATCGAGACCCGCCTCGGTCCGGCGCTCGAGACGATCGAGGCGCTCGAGGGCTCGTTCGACCTCGTCTTCATCGACGCGGACAAGCCGAACTACATCGCCTATTACGAGGCGGTGCTTCCGCTGCTCAGCGAGAACGGCCTGATCGTCGCCGACAACGTCCTCTGGTCGGGTCGCGTGCTCGAGCATGACGGCGACGATTCGACCCGCGCAATCAAGGAATTCAACGAGCACGTCCGGGCCGATTCGAGGGTCACCTCGGTCATGCTGACCGTCCGCGACGGCATGACGCTGATCCAGAAGAATTGAAAATCGTGTCGTAAAGATGTACAACCCCTCCTAAGCTCCGAAGTGGGAGGGCGAAAAATCAAGGCAAGGGGAGGTCTCTCTGTGCAACAGCCACGCCATGCGCGCTGGCCCTGGCTAGCCGCGTTCCTGTCCTTCGCGATCGTGCTGACGGGCGCAATCGTGACGGGCGCGAACGCGAGCAAGAGCCAGCAGCCGGGTGCCAACTGCGCGCTCATCGATCGGTACCACATGGATATGCAGCTGAACGCTCGCGCGGGCATGATCCTTCAGGCCTGCGGGCGCAGCAGCACGCGGCCTATCGACTTCTCACGGACCTTCTCTGCGGTCGATCGGCTCGCCTCGGCGAGCCCCAACGTGCTCGGGGGAGTCGACAAGAACCTGATCACCGGCGGGGAAGGCGTGTTCCCGCATGTGACCCAGTCCGAGACCCAGGTCTGGTCGGAAGGAACGACCATCGTTGCGGCCTTCAACGACTCCAAGGACGTGACCGCGAGCCCGGTCTGCATTCAGAGCGGCGCCTATTCCACTGACTCGGGTGCGAACTTCACGTACATGCATCCGTGGTGCACGGGCCATGCCTCGAACTTCGGCGACCCGGGCGTCATCTACGACGCCATGCACACGAAGTGGGTCGCAGTCGCCCTCGCCAGCGGGTGCGGCGGGCAGGGGCTCGGCCTCTGGACCTCCGCCAACGGATCGACCTGGAGCACCGGCGCCTGCGCGCACAACGGCGGCAGCGACGACCGCGAGTCGATCTGGGTCGACAACAGCCCGACGAGCCCGTTCTACGGTCGCCAGTACATCTCCTGGAACAACTTCGCCGTCGGCGGAGGAGCGCTGCAGGTCACGTACTCGAGCGACGGCGGAGTCACGTGGCTCCCCACTCCCGTGACCGTTTTCGGCTCCTTCGTCCGCGACGTCCAGATCACGACCGGCCCTGACGGCCGCGTCTTCATCGCCGGCATGAACGAGGGCGGCGGTGGGGCCAACAACCGCACGAACCTCGTCTACTACTCGTCGAACGGCGGTGTGAGCTGGAACTCGATCACGATGGGGGCGCCTTTCGCGCCTCCGGGCGACAGCCTCTGTTCCTCGAACAGCTACTTCCGCGCCATGTTCGGCGGCTTCTGGCGACACATGGGCTGGGGCGACATGGCCGCCAGCACGGGCGGGATCATCCACTACGCCTTTGCCGCGGACGGAGCCGGTGCTGACGTCGGCGACATCATGTACACGCGCTCTGCCGACAACGGCCTCACCTGGAGCGCGCCGATCAAGATCGACCAGGACGGGGGCATCCGCAAGCAGTGGCAGCCCTCGCTCTCCGCGACAGCAGCGGGACACGTCGTCATCACCTGGTACGACGCGCGAAACACCAGCGGAAACGCCTACGAGCGCTGGGGCCGCATCTCGCAGGACAACGGCGTGACCTGGCAGAACGCCGGCTTGATCAGCGACGTTCCGAGCCCGCTTCCCACCCAGCCTGATCCAAACATCGTGGGCTGCTATGCGGGCGACTATGACCGCTCGAGCGGCGGGACCACCGGCTTCGTCTCCACGGCGTGGGTCGACGGTCGCGTCCTGATCAACGGCTCTCCGCAGCAGGACGTCTTCTTCGACCGCGTGGCGACCACTGGGCCTCCGCCTCCGCCACCGCCACCTGGGCCTCCGCCTCCGCCGCCTCCGCCACCTCCACCACCCGCAGCCTGCACCGGCCCCGGCATCACGATCCCCGACTCGGGCCCGGCGACTCCGTACCCATCGAACTGCGTCGTCTCCGGTCTCGGCGGAACGATCACGGACGTGAACGTGAGGCTGAACGGGCTCTCGCACACCTTCCCGGATGACATCGACATGCTGCTCGTCGGCCCCGGTGGCCAGAACGCGCTTGTCATGTCCGATGCCGGGGGCAGCCTCGACGTCGTCGGGGTCAACCTGACGCTCGACGACGAGGCCGCCTCGCCGCTTCCCGACAGCGCGCAGATCACCTCGGGCAGCTACCAGCCGGCGAACTACGGCGCCGGCGACACCTTCCCGGCCCCGGCCCCTGCTCCGAGCGGCAACGTCCC
>WNFU01001357.1_pt1 | contig 34261 bp, 28 predicted proteins | sample 5400121 | NCBI WGS metagenome assembly WNFU01 (sample SAMN13153360, study PRJNA577476) | soil metagenome | isolation source: 100 cm soil or saprolite under grassland replicate 1 | place: USA:California | collected 2016-06-15
AACGAGTTGAACGGCAGCATCGTCTGGTAGACACGGCCGGTGGTGTCGAAGTCGACGTTGGGGTCGGTCGTGTCGGTCCAGCTCGGCGGCATGGCCTGGGTGCCGGTGGAGACGCAGTCGTAGCCCTGCACCTGGTTGTCGGAGACCGGCGCCCCGTTCAGGATCTGGTGGGCGCCGAGATAGAACATGTAGAAGGTCGAGTACTTGTCGAAGAAGAACTTCGAGCTGCCGACCAGGTCCTCCGTCCCCGGCTTGACCGCGATCCAGGACTCGGAGTGGTTGGCGTTGAAGGGGCCAGACCGGCACGTGCCGGCCAGCGGGACACGCGAGCCGGGCGGGACGGGATACCCGCCGCCGGTCGTCGGCGAACTCGCGACGACGTTGGTGAACGGCGCGCTGGCGCTCCAGGGGGCACCGCCGACCCCGCTGGCGGCGGACATGGCACCGAACACGAGCGCGGCCGCTGCGAGCGCCGCGAGCACGCCGGGCAGTCTCCTCATGTTTCTCCCCCCTTTGGCCACTTCGCTAGCGCTTGGTCTACCACGACCGCAAGGTGGCTACCAGAGGCCGGCCCGCAACACCGGCGACCGCGCCGGCACCTCGGCGGCCGCGCGATCTCCGCGGCGAGGCGCGCGGACCCGGGTTGCATCGCCGGGCGGTCTCGCGCCGCCGGAGCCGGCCCCAGCTTCTACCAGCCACTGCGACGGCCTTTGGGCGGCAGCGCGACCTTCGCCGCCAGGCGCACGAAGTGCGCCGTTGTACCTCTGGTCCGGCGCGTGCCTCCGCCTCGCCCCATCAACTTTCTGTCATACGCCCGTCAGCGGATTCCATCACTGCTGGTCACCGGGCATTGTAGGCACGCGGTTTCCAGGTTCCCGTGGTTGCGGCCGCGACGTCATCCATCAGTAGGGGAGCAGACCTGCAACTTCTCCCCGATGGGGTGATGGACCGATTGTCAGGGGCCGATGGCAAAGCAGTTCCTGGACTGTCGTCTGCGGGTGACCTTGGGTGGGTCCCCATTCGAAGAGCTGGACGGTGACGTCGTCGCGTGGTGGGAATTCGAAATCGGCGTGATCGAAGATGAACTGATGAGAAGCCGTTCCCGTCGTTCCCGGCCGACTTCCTTCCTTCAGTCCGGGTCGCGTAGTCTGTGGCTCTCTGGCCGCTCCGGGTAAACGAGGTCGATCTCGGTCGTGCTGACTGGCTTGGACGTTCATCTGAGCGAGGCGGACCCCGATCTTCTGCGTGAGGGCAGCCTCGATCCGCTCGGACTGGCAACACTGGCCGATAGGTTGGCAGAGGAGATCGCCCCGAGCGTCACCGCGCGGATGACCCGAATCCGGTTCGTCACGGCGATGGCGGTCGGCGCGGTCGTTACTGAGCGGTTGGACGACGTGCCGCCTGGGGATGGCACCACGACGGCGCAGTTGGCGTATGAATGGCACGTTGTCGAGGCCCTCGCCCGCGATCGCACGTTGCCCCCGGCTGCCACCCTCGGGGTTCCCGGGATCGCCAAGACGCGGTCGGTGCTCGGCAGAGGCGGCCATCTGGATGCCGGCGCGTACCTCAAGGCACCCAAGGTGTTCGGCTTTCATGGCGTGTTCAAACGCTTAGCCTGCGCGTTCGCGGTTGTCGACGACGAGCTTCGCCTTGACCGGGGCGCTGCGGAACTGGTGTGGGCGTGGGAGCGCGAGCAGGCGCTGCCGGGCTACATCGACCGGCGGCCGGCCGGTAGCGGCGGGCGGCTCGCCCGCAACCTGGAGGCAGCGGTCCGCGAAGCGCTGGTGGCCGGTCACATCACCCAACCCTCCGGCTCGCATCTGTGGTCGAAGCTCGCCCGCTCGCTGCGCCCGGACAGTGCCGGACCGGCTGAGCGCAGCCTGCTGTGGGGGTGGCTGGTCGATCCCGAGGTCCCGCTTCGCTCGGAGCTGGTTGTGCTCCTTGAGGGGTTGGACGAGGAGAGTGGCTCCGAGGCCGGCGCTTTGCGCGCACTCTGCGCGAGCGCATCACGCGAACTTCGGATCCGCTTGGATGCCATCGACGCGTTCGAAAGGCACAGCGAGGTGCTGCAGGCGGCGTTCGACGCGTTGCGGTGGGTTTCCACGTCGCAAGGGATGGCAGCGGTATCGCTATCAGCGGCGAGTGGCAATCGTGTTGTGGCCGAGGCCGCCGGGACCATCGCTGCCGCGTTCGCCGAGGCGATGGAGAAGCTGGAGCCGCTGGATCTCGCTGGCGAGTTCGTGGCGGAGCTCGGCAGGTTCGCTGGGATCGCTCGCCCAGTCGATCTGGTGGAGGCGCTGCTGGACCATCATGAGCATGTGCAACACGACAAGCCGCCCGGCAAGCGGCCATGGCTGGAGCGGGACGCGCGAGGGTTCATGGTGCGCCCCGCGTACCGCGTTGAGGATGAGCCGGCGATCAGCGGCCGCTACCTGCACCCGTTCCGCGTCGGCGCCATCCAGCAGTTCATCCGGGACTTGCGATGACGGCCAGCAGGAGGCTGCTCGATCACTGGCTGCCGCCCGATGGCGCTGGGCGGGCCCTGGCTTGCCTGACGACCAGCTTCACGTTCGACCCGGATTTTTTCGAGACCGCATGCCTGGCGCGTTTCTTGCAGCTCGATTCGCAGCGGGGTGACAACGATCCGCTCGAGATCCTCATCGAAGAAGAGGAGCGGTTGGCCGAGACCCGGGTCACGGTCGTGGTCGACCGCAGCGACCGACCCGGGAACCGCAACCTGCGGTGGGACCTCCTGCCGGTCGGCGTGCGAGGCGGCCTGCTCCACGCCAAGGTCACCCTGCTGGTCTGGGAGGAGCTGGTCCGCTTCATCGTCGGGTCGGCCAACCTCACCCCGGCTGGCTACCGCAGCCAGGTCGAGCTTGCGATTGTGCTGGACGCCGACCGCAGCAGCCGGGTGCCCACCCGGCTCTTCAACGACCTGCTGTCCGCGCTTGGCGGCTTGGTGGGGCGTGCCCCAGGGTCGGACGATGAACCGGGCCCGAAGCGCCGCGCCATGGAGACCTTGGAGCTTGCCGCCCGCCACCTTGACAGCTTCGATCTGCCAGCGGCGACACCCGCGGGTGGCATGCGGCTCGCGGTCGCCACCGCCGCCCCCGGCCGGCCGGCGCTGCCGGCAATTCGGAACGTCTGGCAGGGTGGACCGCCCCGGCGAGCGACGGTCCTGTCGCCGTTCTTCGACACCAACGAGCACCCGAGCCCCGCAGTGACCGCGCTGTGCGCTGAACTGGCTCAGCGCGGGCCCGTGGAGGCGACGTTCGTGCTGCCTGTCGACCAGCTCGCCGGCCGGACGGTCGTACGCGCACCGATGGCGATCCTCCAGTCCCTGCCAAGAGGGGTCTCCGCGCGGATCAGGGCGTTCCTTCAGCCCGGCGGCGGCGAGCCGCGACGGCTGCACGCCAAGGCTGTGCTGCTGGAGAGTGACCAGTGGGTCAGCGTGCTGCTCGGCTCGTCCAATTTCACCGCCTCCGGGCTTGGCCTTAAGCCTTCCAGTGGGCACCTCGAGCTGAACCTCGTGCTTGGCGCACCCGCAGGATCCCCGGACGCCAAGACCCTGCGGGAGCTGATTCCAGCCGGCGATCCGATCGATCCGGCCGTCGCCGACTGGGAGTTCGTGGCCGATGACGAGGAGCCGGCCGGGCTGGCATTGCCCTGGGGCTTTACCGAATGCCTGCTCGAACCCGGGCCACCTCCGCTGCTCTTTGTCCGGTTCGACCCGCCGGAGCTGCCTGAACGCTGGTCGGTGGAGCTGCCGGACGGGAGGGTGCTGGCCGACAGTGCCGGGTGGGAGGCCGCGGGTCGACCACGCGAGTTGCAGGTCGCGGTGGCGGAACCACAGCTGCCATTCTGGCTCCAGGTCCGCTGGGAGCACAAGGAAGCCTGGGAGCGCGCAAGCTGGACGGTCAACGTCACCGACCCGTCGCGGCTGCCACCCCCAGCCGAGCTGCGGTCGCTGCCCGTGGATGCCCTGCTGGCCGCGCTGGCGTCCACCCGGCCGTTGCACGAGGCGCTCGCCACCGCCATCCGGCGCCGAGCACGTGCGGTGTGGGCCGGCGGCACGCTGGAGCTTGACCCGCTGAAGCGCTACGCCAGCGCGGGTCTGTTCCAGCGGACCCGCCACGCCTCGGCGGCGCTGGCTGGTCTGCGGCGCCGGCTCGAGCGATCCGCGGGCAGCGTTGAGGCGCTGGTGTGGCGGCTCATCGGGCCGTTTGGACCTCGAGCCATCGCCGACGGGCTAATACTGGACACCGAGCAAAAACAGCGCCTCCCCGGTGAGGTCAGCTTCCTACTTGCGGAACTTGTGCTCACGCTCGCACGAGTCGACTGGGCGCAGACGGCCTCAGCGGGCGTGCCGAGAACGGTCGTGGAGGAGCATGCCCGCCAAACCCTGGACGACCTGCGCCGGCTGCTGCTCGAAATGGATACCGGACCGGACCTGCTACTGGCTCGGTACGTCCGGGAGGCCTGTGAGGCGACGAGCCAATGAGCTGGCCGCTGTCGCCCCGGGTGGACCTCCACAACGATCGGATCTCTGTGGAGGACGCCGATCGGCAGATGCGCACAGCGACTGAGATCTTGCGGCGCCTGGAACGTCAACCAGGCGTGGTCTTGGCCGACGAGGTCGGCATGGGCAAGACCTTCGTCGCCCTCGCGGTCGCGGTCTCGGTCGTGGAGGCAACCGGCGGTGGGCATCCGGTGGTGGTCATGATCCCGCCTGGGGTCCAGGACAAGTGGCCTCGTGAGTGGGACGTGTTCCGTCAGGAGTGCCTCCGATCCGGCGGCCAGGACGTGCGTGCCAGCGCCGCGTCGGTCAACCGGGGATCGGACTTCCTCAAGCTCCTTGACGACCCGGCCGATCGCCGCAGGCATATTGTCTTCCTCATCCACGGCGCGCTGACGAGCTCGCTCGCTGACCCGCTCGTGCGTCTGGCGATCGTCCGCCGGGCCATGCACCACCGGCCGGCGCTCGCCAAGCAGCGCCAGGCGCTGCCGCGTTGGGCGGGCCAGCTGTTCCCCTATCGGCCATTCCGCGACCAGCACCTGGTCGCCGATCTACTGGAGACGCACCCGCGCCGCTGGGCCCGGGTGTGGACGCGGCACAACCTACAGCCGCTGGATGACGATCCGGTCCCGGAGACGCTGTTGGCCGCGTTGGAAAAGATCGATCTGGCGCCGCTGGTCGACGCGCTCGCCGAGCTGCCGCTGTACCAGAGCGCCTACATCGATGCGCGCTTGCGGCGGGTGCGCGCGACCCTGACGCAGGAACTCGACGGCCTGTGGCGAGCCTGCCTGGGCACGCTGGACGTGCAACTTCCCCTGCTGATCCTCGACGAGGCACATCACCTCAAAAACCCGTGGACCAAGCTGGCCGGCCTATTCGCCAACCCCCAAGCCGAACAGGACGCCGACGCGCTGCGAGGCCCCTTCGGTGGAGTCTTCGAGCGCATGCTGTTTCTCACCGCGACCCCGTTCCAGCTCGGCCACCGCGAGCTGCTCCAGGTGCTCAGCCGCTTCGACGGCACCCGCTGGCACGACGGGTCCGCGCGTACCGACTACGCTCAGCGGCTTGAAGAGCTCACCCAGGCCTTGGACGCCGCCCAGGCGGCGGCGCTGCGGCTCGACCAGGTGTGGGGCCAGCTCGCACCCGACGACCTGGCCGGCCTCGACATGCCAGCGTGGTCGTCTCAGGAGAATCCGCCCGATCTCCCGGAGCCGGTGCGGCGCGCGCTGGCGAGCATCACCGACGTGCGACAACGGATACGTGCTGCCGAGCAGCTCCTTTCCCCGTGGGTGATCCGCCACCTCCGACCGCATCGCGACCAGCGGCGGCTGCTTCGGCCCGGCCGGGCAATCCTCGACGGTGACCAGGCCACCCCTGGCGGTGGGCTCGAAGTGCAGGGAGCAGCGGTCCTCCCGTTCCTCCTCGCCGCACGCGCACAAGCACTCGTTGCGCTCGATGGCCTCTACGGCCAGAGCGCCGCCCGTGCCTACTTTGCCGAAGGGCTGGCGTCCTCGTTCGAGGCATACCGGGAGACCCGCCGACGTGATCACGCCAGCGCCGCAGTCGACGAGGACGCGCGCATGGTCGAGCCCGGCGACCTCAGCGACGAGGTGCTGTGGTATCTCCACCAGATCGACCGCTTCCTGCCCGCCGACGACGAGGGTGTCTGGTCGCAGCACCCTAAGATCGCCGCGACGGTGATGCGGACGCTCGAGCGGTGGCAAGCCAGCGAGAAGGTACTGGTGTTCTGCTTCTACGTCGCCACCGGTCGCGCGCTCCGCAACCATATCTCCCGCGCGCTCCGCCAGACGCTCATCGAGCAGGGCGCGGCCAAGCTGGGCCTCCCAGCCGACGACCCGGGCCGTGTAATGGACGAGCTCGACCGGCTCGGCGAGCGCTTCTTCGACCCGGCCGCCCCGGTCACACGAGCGGCGCGGGAGGCCGTGACCGAGCTGCTCGGCGGCCTGCGCTTACGCAACGAGCATATCGAGCAAGTTCGCGACACCGCGTTGCGGTTCCTTCGCACCCCATCGTTTCTCGTCCGCTACGTCGACCTCGCCGACCCTGACCAAGCGGCAGCGCTTCAGCGTGGGCTGGAGGTACGCGACAGCACCGGGCTTCGGCTCCAAGACAAGATCCGGGCATTTGGCGCGCTGATCGCCGACCGGGTACCCGAGGAGCGCGACGAGTTGCTCGGCGCGCTTGAGACCATGCAGACCGGCAACATCTTCGCGCAGCCGGTGAGTGCGTTCGACCCCTCCGAGCGGAGCCGAGGCCGGGAGGCTCTGCTCCCAAACGTGCGCTTGGCCAACGGCGGCGTCGACCGCGACGTGCGGCGACGCCTTATGCTCGCGTTCAACAGCCCGTTCTTCCCCGAGGTCCTGATCGCCAGCGCCGTCATGGCCGAAGGGGTCGACCTCCACCTCGACTGCCGTCACGTGATCCACCACGACCTCGACTGGAACCCCAGCGTACTGGAGCAGCGAACTGGCCGGCTCGACCGGCTCGGCAGCAAGGCCGAGCGAAACCGGCAGCCGATCGTGGTCTACGAGCCCTACCTGGAAGCGACCCAGGACGAAAAGCAGTACCGCGTGGTCAAGGACAGGGAACGCTGGTTCAACATCGTGATGGGCGGAACCCTGCAGCTCGACGAGTGGTCCACCGACCGCCTCGCGCAACGCGTTCCCCTCCCTGAGCAGGTAGCGCGCGAGTTGACGCTCCATCTGGCGATCTAAGGGGATCCCAGAAGTCCTCGACGGGCCGGCGTGGCGGGCCCTGGGATACGAACGAGCTCCGGGGACACATTTGTATACCCAACAGGCAGTGCGCGGGCCGTCCACGGTCCACCACCGAGGCCATGCCGCCGGCGACGTAGAGTTCTGGTGTTGACGACGCGTGAAAACTTTCGGCCGTCGTTTGACAGCCGCGGCGTCTGCGGTAGAGCTGCTCGCTGTCCAGCGTATTGAGCCGGGTAGAAGGAGCCATACGGCGCCGGGCGAATGGGGCTAACCCGTCAGTCTCTCGTCAGCTAGACTCTTTGGCTTGAGATCCAGGAGGTGAACATACTGTCCGAACTGGATTTTGCTGCGCGGTTGGCAAGCTTTCGGTCCCGGCGCTACGAAGGGCTTCGGGAACCCCAGGCACGTGCGCTCGCCGGATATGCAGCTCACGTCAACGACCCTGACGTGGCGGTCGAGTTGCCAACGGGCTACGGCAAGACCCTCGTGGCGTTTCTAATCGCCGACTACGCCCTTGAACGCGGCCTGACGGTCGCGTACTTGACCGGCAACAACCAGCTCTCGGACCAAGTACTTGAGCAGGCCCGCGATCTGCCCGGTCTTGATGCGGTCAAGTTCTCCTCCCGAAACTACCCGGCCGCTGCGCTGGCCGACTACCACAACGCGCAGGCGGTCGGAGTCATGAACTACTGGGTCTACTTCAATGCCAGCCCGAGGGTCGAGCCTGCCGACCTGGTGATCTTCGATGACGCCCACCTGGCAGAGCAGCCTCTTGCCGGGCTGTTCGCCATCCGCATCGCCTGGCGGACCCAAGCGGAGCTCTACGAGCAGCTCTGCGACCTCGTCCTCGACAACACTGACGCATACCCTTCGATCCAGCTCATGCGTGACGGCCTTGCTGGACCAGGCACGCCGCCAGAACTACTCGCATTCAGCCACTGGGACGCGCTCGCCAACGAGGCCGGGGCATTGCTGGACCAGGAGTTGCCCGAGGAGACAGCAGTATTCGTGTGGCCGCGAGTCCGGCCACGCCTTTCAGCGTGCGGCGTCCTGATCGGCCCTACGGCCATCGAGATCCGCCCCTACCACCCACCCACCCAAACGTTGATCGGGTACCGGAACGCGCAACAGCGACTTTACCTCTCCGCGACGCTCGGCACGATGGACGACCTGCAACGACGCTTAGGCGTCGCGGCCGTGGTCAGCGTCCTCGATAGCCCGGTGGCGTCTGGAGAGGTCGGCGACCGAGTGTTCATCCTCAACCCGAGCGACGCAGGCCCTCTGTTTGAAGCGCCATTGGAATTCGTCATGGAGCAGGCAGCCAAGGCGGGACGTGTCGCGTGGTTGTGCGCCTCCCACTCCGAGGCTGACGCCGTCGAGGGGCTGCTCACTCTCCGCGCCATGCCGTGCTACCGGCTTCGCGGGGGGGGAGATGACGGAGCGCTCGAGCGGTGGGCGGCCAGCTCACAGGGCCATCTGGTGACCGCGGGCCGCTACGACGGGCTTGACTTCGCAGGCGACCAATGCCGGCTGGTAGTACTGCCGAGCGTCCCGGCGGCCAGCACCGAGTTCGAGCGGTTCGTGATGGCCTACCTCGGTGACGCCACGTTCATGCGGCATCGGGTCGGCCAGCGGGTCACTCAGGCGCTGGGCCGGGCGAACCGCCGCGAGGAGGACTGGGCGATGTACCTAGGCCTTGCTCCCGGCTTTGGAACCTTGCTTGCCCAGTCTGGTGTCCAGGCTGCGATCCCCGCGGACGTACGGCCGACCATCGACGCTGCCCTACGGCGGCTGGACGGCGGGTGGGAGGCCGCCGAGGGCGACGCGGCCTCGTTTTGGACCAACCGCAGCAGCTCTACAGAAGCGCCTGTGCGGTCGGGTGGTCGGGTACGTCCCGGGCGCACTCGACCCGCAGCCACTGCGGGCAGTGCGACGGACGAGGTGACAGCAGTCACACGGCTTTGGCTCGGGGATGCTACGCATGCCGCTGAGGCCGCAGCGCGGGCGGCGGCAACCCTGTCGGCCGCGGGCGAGATCGAACACGCGGCGTTCTGGCGGTACGTACAGGCGCAGGCGCATCACCAGGAAGGCACGGCGGGAGCACTGGGCCGCACCATTGATGCGATGCGCGCCGCTGCCGAGGGCGGGGCTGCTACGACCTGGTTCGTCCGATTGGGTCGCCTCCTCGCGGACCTGCGAGGCGAACAGGCGGCACGCATCGATGAGCTGCCCTGGATCGTGTGGGATGAGTGGCTGCGAGAATCCGGCGCAGCCGGTGTGAGTCGGACGGTTGAACACTGTCGGGCTAATGTGACAGGCAGCCATGATGAGCAGGCTGAGGCGCTGGAGATCCTCGGCCGCATCGTGGGCGTCTCGGCGAGTCGACCGCGCGGTCAGGGCGTCACCGATGTGGTGTGGAGTTGGACCTCGAGCCGACGAGTCGAGCGGCGGCTGTGGGAGGTCAAGACCGGCACTTCCCATGCTCTGCCACGCGCCTGGGTAGACCAGGCCCTCGGGCAGGTAGCAGCCGACGACCCGCAGCCGCGTCGACATGTGGTGGGCTGCATCGTTACCCACCTTGAGAATGTTGAGGAGGAGGCGGCACGCGCCGCTGGGGACATGTTGTGCCTTGTTCACGTGGACGCTGTGTCCGCGCTTGCACAACAGCTCGGTGACCAGCTCCTTGCGTACGCCGACCGGTGGGGCGAAGGAAGTCCCGGCGAGCGCGGTGCCGCCAGGGAGGCGGTCGAGCCTGAGATGCCGAGTGGGGGATGGCTTGCGGGGCTGCTTAGCCCGTCGCGAGGACGCCTGCTGCGGAGCGACGATGTGATCAGCGGCCTCGAACAAGGTAGTTGAAGACCGCCCCGACGCACGAGGCACCGCGCTCGTCGGCGGCACCTGCGGCGCGGCCCCGCCCTGCATCGGCGGTAGGGCCGGTGGCTGCAGTAGCCAGCCCACCTCCATCAGTGTCGCGGTGGTCTGGCGGCCTCCGCGGCTGGTTGCCGTCCGACGGCTCGGCAGGAGCGTCGATGCAGCGCGCTACAAGCTCACCGGTCTGATGGAGCCGCGCGACTATACCGTTACTGGCGATCCCGCCGGTACTTCGGCGGCAGCGCGACCTTCGCTGCCAGACGCACGAAGTGCGCCGTTGTACCTCTGGTCTGGCTCGTGCCTCCGCCTCACCCCATCAACTTTCCATCACGCATCTGTCAGCAGATTCCATCACCGCTGGGCAGCGGGCGTTGCAGGCGCGAGATTGCCGAGCCGCGATGATCGTGGTCGCCGCATCGTCCCATCAGCCGAGGGAGCAAACCGACAACCTCTCCGGTGATGGACCTATGGCACGGTTGTCAGAGGCCGATTGTTGCGCGCCAGTCTTGTTGAGCATGGCCGGGACAGTGATCGTGAGCCTGTCTGAGCGGTCTTGGCCGAGCGGATCCCCAGCCTGTCCGGGGTGGCGGTCAGGTTGGGTATGGCAGCTGGGACGGGCGCGCGGACAGGGAGGCGCCCATGGCCCCTTTTCAGGCGGCGGCCGACCGGCTGGATGAGATCTGTGGGGTCGGCCGCGCCGCCGCCCAGGTGATCATCGCCGAGCTCGGCGTGGACATGAGCCGCTTTGCCACCCCTGGGCATCTGGTCTCCTGGGCCCGCTTCGCGCCCGGCGTCAAGGAGTCGGCCGGCAAGCGCAAAGGCAAGGCCACGACCGGGCACGGCAACCCCTACCTGGCCCGGGTGCTGGGCGAGGCCGCTGTTGCCGCCGGGCGGACCAACACCTTCTTGGGGGAGCGCTACCGGCGCATCGCCCGGCGGCGTGGCGCCAAGCGGGCCATCGTCGCGGTCGGCCGCTCCATCCTGATCATCGTCTGGCACCTGCTGTCGGACCCGCTGTCGGACGCCCGCTACCACGATCTGGGTCCCGGCTTCTACGACACCCGCATCGACACCGAGCGTCGCAAGCGCAACCACATCCGCCAACTCGAGGCGCTCGGCTACACGGTCACCCTGCAACCCGCCGCCTGACGGCACCCATCAGCTCACTGCTTGGACCCGGCTGCGCTGCGCCGGGTGCTGCCGCCTGCCCACTCACCGTCGATTTTCGGACTAGTAGCTTGTCAGCTCTGAATTGCAGGGTAGAGGTGCTTGAGCTTGATCCGAGCGTCCTGGGTCGTGAAGCGCCAGTCGACACCACGACCGGCCCCGTTGCTCGCCGCCTGCCACGCGGCGACCTCCCGCTCCAGCGTTGCCCGGTCGGCCAGCCGCCGGTCCAGGCACTGCCCGGCCAGCCCGGCAAGCTCGATCTCGGCCATGTTCAGCCAGCTGCCATGCTTGGGCGTGTAATGCAGCTCCAGCCGATCGGCCAGCTGCTTGGCCTCCGCGGGCGGGAACGCCTCGTACAGCGACGCGGGCGTGTGAGTGCTCGGGGTTGTCTTGCACCAGGACGACCCGCTCGGCGTCCGGGTAGCAGACCTCGACCAGGTCCTTGACGCAGTGCGCCCAGTCGATGCGGGTGCGCCGGGCGCTGACCATGACGTCGCGCCAGCCAGCAAGCGGCTCGCAGACCAGGAACAGGTTGCACACGCCGCGGCGCTGGTACTCGTAGTCCTCCCGGGCTGGACGCCCAGGCGCGACCGGCATCGGTGGGGTGATCTCGCCGAGGAGTTGCCGGCTGGTCTCGTCCAGGCAGACCTGCGGGCGCAGTGGGTCGTAGGGTCGGGTGTAGACCGCAAGGACGTCCTCCATGCGCCAGACGAACTCGGCATCCTGCTGCGGCGGGATGCACCAGCGCTGGGTCAGCCACGGCTTGAGCCGGTTTGCTTCAAGACCTGCCGCACCGTCTCGTACGACACCGACTCGATCACCTCCAGGGCGACCAGCCGCTGTGCCAGCAGCCGCAACGTCCAACGCTTGCGCCCTTCCGGCGGCGCGCCGCACGCCAGCGCGACCAGGCGGGCCTCCTGCCCCCCGTCCAGCCTGCGGCGGTACTGGCGCGCGGGCGGCTTGCGGTGCAGCGCCGCGTCCAGACCGGCCGTGACGTATTGCCGGCGCACCCGGGCAACGGTGGCGGGGTTGACCTCCAACGCCACGGCGATCGCGGCGTCGGTCCAGCCAGGACCGGCCTCGCCCTGGTTGGCCTTCAGCAGGATGCGCGCATGGGTCAGCGCGCTGGCCGGGGCGACGCCCCGCCCGATCATGGTGTGCAACCGGGCGCGCTCCTCCTCCGATAGGACCACGATGTGTCGCTTGCGCACCTCGGCCTCCTGCGCGGCGGTATCCCTCGACCGCACGAGCATGAGACCAAACCTCACATTCCACAAGTCACGACTGACGAGCTACTAGTGCGCGATGGCCCGGTCTTGCCATCGGGCTGTCATGGACCAGATATAGTGAGACAGCTCGTAGGGGCATGCCGCTGTCGGACCAGCTTCACTGGGACAGTGTGGCACCCGCATTTTTCACTCAACCTGGCCTGTGACCAACTCAGCAACCGTCGGCCAGGGCCGTGTTCAGCGAGACGGGACAGGGCGCGGCGGGTCGGCGGCTGTGCCGGCCGGGGGCGTGCTCGACCGAGGCCCGTATGCATGCTGGATCAGGACCAGGCACCATGGCGGGCTGTGAGCGGACAAAGGGATCTTCCCGGCTATTCCCCGACCCAGGAGACCGAGGCGCTGGGGCTGCTGGCGGTGCAGAGCTACCTGGTGCGCCATGGATTCAAGGTCACCGAGGTCAACGGGCGGTTCGACGACGGCCTGGATCTGCTCGTGTCGCCCCATGACGAAGCGAACGTCCTGCCAGCCATCGCCGGGATCCAGGTCCGCTCGGGGCCGTCCCACCAGGGGCTGAAGGTCGGGCGCCACGAACGCTACTGGCGCGAGCACAACCTCCCCGTGTTCGGCGTCGTGCTGACCGACCCACGAGCCGAGCCCCCACGCGGCGGCTGGTGTGACGCCCAGACGTACCTGCAAGCTCACCCCGGGGCACGCGCCATCCCCACGCCGCACCCGTTTCCTGACGGTCTGGCCGCAGCCCTCCATGCGGCCTGCGAACGGGGCCGCAGCGTCGTGGCCGCGCTGGACCTGTTCGATACCGACTGGCGGCGCCAAGCCACGGCAGCGGCGGCGCTGATTCCCCTGGCCACAGACCCCCGGGTCGTCGCGCTCCTGCGAAGCCGTCTCACCGACCTGGGTCCTAGAGCAGCGCATTATGCCCTGTCCCTGCTGCTGGTTGCGGAGGCCGAGGGCATTGATACCGGCGTGCCGCTCGCCGCCGTCGCGCAGGCAGTCGAGACTCTCTACGAAGAGGAGACCGACGGCCAGGTGGACCTCGACGCCTTCCATGACGGCACGGCGGCCGCCTACCGCTTGCTGCAGGTCCGGCACGCCGATCCCCGCCTGGTCGTGGAGGAGGCCCTGCGACTGCACGCAGGCGAACCGACGGTGATGCTCATCGCCATGGCCATCAGCCTCGCTGGGAAGGAAGGGCAGGCCCTGTTGGGGGAGGCGCTCCGCCAAGCGCCGGCCCTGCAGCAGAGCCCTGACATCGCGGCGATCGACCAAGCACTCACCGAGGGTGGCTACGACTTCTCGTGGTAATCCTTAGGCCCCAGCGGGTGCCCGGCGGGCGGTGCGGTACATCGCCACGGCTTCCTCGACGGTGGTGGCGTCCTCGGGGGCCTTGTCGTCGCGCCAGCGGCCGGTGAACCGCGGGAACCGCATTGCCAGCCCGCGTCCTCCTTGAGGATGCTCCACCCGGCGGTGTGGTGGGGGGAGAGGGTCAGCTCGGCGGCGAGCACCTCCACCACCAGGGTGGGCTCGAACCACATATCAGCGGCCCAGCGCGAATCCACCCTGGCGGGCCGCTCGGCCCGCGCCAGCGGCGCTAGGCGGGCGGGCAGGGCGGCCAGCTCGGCGTCGGAGAAGCCGGTGCCGCACTTGCAGATCGTCTGGAACCGGTCGGCGGCGGCGGCGTAGACGCCCAGCAGCACCGCCCCGTACATCCCGGCGCGGCGTCCCCGCCCCGCCAGCCCGCCCACCACCACCAGGTCGAGGGTGTCGGACAGCTCGGTGCGGTAGTCGCGCTTGAGCTTGATCCACTGCCAGCCGCGCGCTCCGGCCTGGTAGTGGGGGCCGTCGAGTTCACCGACTTGCAGATCACCCCTTCGCAGCCCTCGGCCACGGCCTGCTCGAACACCCGCTCCAGCCCAGCTTCGTCGCTGACCTGTTCGGCAGTGGCCAGCCGCAGCCGCGGCGACGGGCTGATGGCCCCGGCCAGCGCTGCGCGCCGCTCCAGGTACGGCAGGCGGGTGAGGTCGGTGCCGTCGGCGTACAGCAGCTCGAAGCAGAACATGCTGACGGGGTAGTCGCTGACCGCCTCGGTGATGCCGTACTTGCGCCGGCGGAACATCACCTCCTGGAAGGGGCGCAGCTCCCCTGAGGCCGGGTCGAACGCGACCACCTCGCCCTCCAGGATCGCCTCCCGCGGCTGAAGGCTCTGGTCGAGCAGCTTCACCACCTCGGGAAACTGCGTGGAGACACGGTCAAGGCGGCGGGTGTACAGCTCCAGCCGCCCGTCACCGGTGCGGTGGGCCTGCACCCGGATGCCGTCGTACTTGTACTCGGCCGCGCAAGCCCCACCGAGCTTGTCCAGGATCTCGGCCGGGCTGCTCATCCGCTGGGCCAGCATCGGCCGCACCGGGTTGCCCGCCCGGACTTCCATCCGCTCCACCTCGGCCAGCCCGCCCGCGGCCAGCGTGGAGGCGACCAGGCCCAGGTCGGAGCAGATGTTGTAGGCCCGCTCCAGCACCGGCCGGTCCTTACGGCCGCCGGCATGCACCGCCGCGAGCGCGTCCAGGATCGTGGGGGTGCCAATCCCCAGCCGCAGCGTGCCGGTGACCAGGCGCAGCAGGCAGCGGGCCTCCAGCGGGGTCGCCTGCTGGAGCAGGCCGATCAGCCCGGCCAGCTTGCGACCCTGGGAGCCCGACCCTTGTGCCTCGGCGATCTGGTGCAGGGTGTCGACCACCACCCCGACCTCCAGGCTAGCCGGCCGCGACCCGGCAGTGGCGGCCAGGAGCTGTTCGGCGGTCAGGCCCAGGTCGCCTGTCTCCCGTGCGCCGGCGAGCACCTGGTCGGCGGTGGTGCCGGTGGCCTGGGCGACCGCCCGGGCCCTGGCACAGGTAGCAGACGGTGGGCAGCAGCTCGGTCGGGGTCTGCTCGAAGAGCTTGGCGAGGCGGTCGATCAGCGCCAGCCGCCCGGTGGCGGCCTCCAGGTCCCTGTAGGCCTCGGCGACCATCTCATACCGCACGCGTGCTCCCTTCACCCGGCAGGTCATCCGTCGGCCCGCCTCGCCCGGCGGCCACGCGGGCGGGATAGCGGCCGGCTACCACGGCACGTGCACGCAGCGAGACCGGGCTGCCATCCAGTGCTTGCCAGGGCGATCCGCGACGGGCAGCTGCCGCGTCGTCTCACTCTATGTGGCCCAGCCAGGTCAGTGCGTTGCAGACGCACCAACCTGCGCGAGACGAGGACAGCGGCGGCCTGCGGGGTCGTGCCAGACTGTCCCGATGGAGTGTCGACCACCGCGACGAGAAGACGAGCGCCGGGTCAAGCGGCTCATAGAGGAGCTCTTCCCTGGCCTGCAGGCATGCTCATACGACGACAACACCGGAGACGGCAAGTACGATCTCGAGCTGCGCTGGCCGGACGGCCGCATCGAGGCGATGGAGGTCACCTCCGCCGCAAACCAGGAGGTGTCGGCGATCAAGGCGGCCGCCCATGACCTTCGCAAACCGCGGTTCATGGTCACGGCCGTGAGGGTCCGGTATCACTGGAGTATCGAGCTTGCCGCTCAGCAGCACTTCAAGCAAGTCCGACCCCAGCTAGCCGAGCTTGGCCGCCACCTCGACGAGCGTCTTGCTGAGCGGGAAGCGGAACCGACATTCAATCTTCTCCACGATCAGATGGCCCACCAGTCAAAGGCAGTGGAGGCCTTGCGGGCGCTCGGGGTGGTGACGGCGATCGCGCTGCCGGCCGATCCCGACCCGGGGATCTCCCTCCTTCCTCCCGGACCACCAGAGCCTGACGAGTTCGAGCCGACGTCGGCGAATCTGCTCAACGACGTGATCGAGATCGAGGCCCACGCCAAAGACAACGTCAGCAAGCTCGGGCGCTCAGGCCGAAGCGAGCGGCACCTATGGGTCTGGGTGGACGACCTCCATCCAGCCTGGCAGGTCTTCGATAGCACGACATTGCTGGATGACACATGGGACCTGCTACCCCAAGCCATACCGGTCCTCCCGCCGGAAGTCACCACCGCCTGGGCAGCAACCGAGAAATACGCCACCGTGGTCTGGCAGGTGCGGCCGCCGGAGCCATGGCAGGAGGTGTTCCGGGGCGCACGTGACCCGGATGAAGACCTTCTGAATGGCCGCGACGATGATCAGCAGTGAACCGCACTGGCGCGATCCTGAGCAGCCTCGACACGGGCGAGGCCGCTGGAGCGTAAAGGGCGGAGATCGTGGATAGTCAGCTCGGCGGCGGCGCGGCGTGCTGCTGGGCACGGACGACCGCGGCGGCGACCACCTCGGCGCCGGCGGCTTGGATCGGCAGCGGCACCTGGTCGGTGCCGCAGGTGTGGCAGGCGCGTCGCCAGGGCGTCCCGTCGGGACTACTCAGCCGCCACGCGTGGCAGGGTCTCGGGGGTGTGCCGTATGGGTTTCCGCAGTGGTTATGTATTGCCGAACGCTGTCCGAGAAGCTAGCGAGGTCTGTCGCTGCTCAGCGAAGTTGCCATTGCTCAGCGGAGCTGCCAACCGATCTGCCACTGCTCAGCGAAGCTGCCACCTCGTGTGCTTGCATTGGGCCGCCGAGGTAAGGCTGATGGGTTGTTACGCCCTGGCCTGGCTGCCTGCTGTTGGCGTGTATCGAGCGGCACTGGCGGGCTGTGCCGCTGGTCACTGACCTGGTCCCCGCTGGGTGGTACGGGTAGCGCTACAGCAAAAAGCGCTGGACCCAGCGAGTCGCCCAATGGTCCCATCCAGTGTGGAAGGCGCCATACCCGTGGATGGCCTGCGGGGCAAGGGCGTCATCACGCATCTGTCAGCAGATTCCATCACCGCTGGTCAGCAGCCATTGTCGCCGGGTCGTTGCCGGATTGCGTTGGTTGTGGTTGCAGCATCGTCTGTCACAGAGGGGCGCAGACCTGCAACTTGTCCATCAGTGAGGTGATGGAGTCCTGTTCAGGGTCGATGCCAAGCAGGTCCTGGACGCTCCTCTGGGCAGTGACGCGCGGCGGATCCCCGCTGGAACAGTTGCACGGTGACGTCATCGGAGGCACGAAGCGGTTGAGCACCCAGGTGACGAATTCGGAGGTCCTCGCCGGGTCCCCACGATGCGGGAGGTCCCGCTGCCCAGCCTCGACCGGGTGGTTGAGGCGCTGGGGACGCTCGCCACGCTCCTCGGCGGTCGCGAGAGCCCGCTTGAGGAGACCGTGGTACGAGCCGGTCACCGAACACATCGGACGTGTTCACCAGCCCCGACGACCTCGATAGCGCGCTGGTCGGTGCCGAGGATACACCAGCCGACCTGGCCGACCTGTTCGATCTCGACGACGACGCCACGGGCGAGCTCAAGCGCCTGCTGGTCAGTTATGCCACGCACGTAGCAGCTGAACTCGACCGCGGATCGGCTCGTGCCTATCGCGCCTTGATCACCTTGGGGCCTACTACCGATGTCCTTGTTGACGCAGCGTTGGCGAGTTCAGACGCGCGGCTCCTGATCGAACGTAACGCCCTAACGGCGTCCCGCGGCGGCGCTGCCAGCGACTGGGCTGGGCTGCGGGCTTGGTTTGATCCTGGGACCGGGCGCGCCGCCCGGTTGGCGTTGCGCCTCGTGCGCGCCCTGCCTGGTATGCATGCCAATCTGCGCCGTCTGCACAGCTCATCCGAGTCTGCGACGACGCGGGCGCGGGCACTGACCTTCGCACGCGCCTGCCTGGATGCCGAGTACGGCACGGCGATCTGGCGGGCCGCGCTCGGCGACCACCCCTGGCACAAGCTGGCCGGTGTCGCCGATGAGGAGGAGCTCACGCGCGGCGCCACCCCTTGGCGAGAGGGACCGGGGGTTGGGCTTCCTGAGTTGCTGCGCAGCACCGGCCGAACCGACGGTCGAGGACGGGCTGCCGCGGCCCGCGAGGACACCGCCACCAGAGCGCGAGTCGCGGCGCGCCGGGAGGCTCGTGCCGCCGCGCACGCAGAGGCGCTGCGCGAGGTCCTCTCGACACCAGCCGGAGCTCCGTGGAGTGACGGTGCTGCCCGGGCCGCGCTGGCTGCGTTGAACGTCGCCACCCGCGGACCAGGCGCGCTGCGAATAGGCAGCGGCCGTATGCCGGCCGTACCGATACGCAGAACGGCCTCGCCTGCACGCTGCTGTGTCGGTAGGGACGCGGGGGAGGGATGGTCACCGGGGTGCTGCGGGCGCCGACGTGGCGGGTACTGCTACTCCGCCGTGTCGCGATATTCCACCTTCCCGGCACCGCACCAGTGATCCCGGCGGGCCTGCTGCCGCGTGACGAACCCGAGGATGCGGGTCCGGTCAGGCTCCCACCTGGTCGAGGGGGCGGCATGACGAGCATCGACGACACCAACGCTGACGACGATGGCGCACGAGAGGCCACCGTTGGCGCGGTCAGGCCGGGACGCAAGGCATGGACGCCTGAGGTCGACGAAGAGGTCGCGGGGCTCCTGCGGCTGCTAGCGGTCAAGCCCTGGCAGGTGGCCGACCGCGATGATGCCACGATTGCTGCGGTCCGCCTGGAACGCCGACCGGCTCAAGGATGTCTACAGCCGGCTCGGTTGGGTGCTGGTGGTCGACCGGGATCTGGTGCGCCTCCGCAAGTCCCCGGCGCCTTCCTGGGCGCCAGACCTCGCCCGCCCCATCCGGCCGTCATGGTCAAGCAGCCTACGAAGAAACGTTGCTCGACCAACTTCTCCATGACCTGAAGCATGGTCACCCCAATCCGAGCGATTCAAGGCCGAAGTCCGAACGTTTCAAGGCGGACATGGATCAATCCTGAGAAGCAGACCTACGACAGCAGCCACACAGGGTTGCCACACGCTTGTGGTCAACGTCTAGCTTCAATCACCATCCGGATGCCCTCAGCTACATTTGCCCATGCCCTATCGCGGTTATTCCATTCGGTAACTGGTTTTCCATCTCTCGGCAACGCTTGCAGTTGTCCGAATGGAGCACTATGCCAATTATCTGTCGGCCGTAGGATGATTGGTATGACCGTGGCGCTTCCAGCCGCCTGCCTTTCAAGGGCACGCTTCATTTCCTTTCCCCAGCAGTAGTCTGAGGCGATGAAGCTGGTGCTGATCAAAAGCAGTACGATGTCGGCGTTTTCGAGGTGCTCATCAAGCACGTTCTCCCATGTTTGGCCAGGGAGAATCTTCCTATCATGCCAATCATCGATCTCGTGGTTCCGCTTGAGGAGCTCAAGATGCTTCCTTAGCGCGTCAAGATGACCTTCGTCCTCTCTAGAGTACGCGTAGAATACGGTGGGAGGACGAATCCGCGAATCCCCTGACATGTGCTCTCCTTTGTAGGTATAGAGTCTGCTCTAGGCCCCGCTCATCTACCCATCCGCGCCCGAAGCTCGCTCAGAACTTCTTCCGCGACGCGCAAGAAGAACCACTTGCGCTCACTGAGCGACATTGCGGACGCTGGCGATGATGAATCGTTGAAGGGCTGGAATTCTCTAAGCCCGGGTGTATAATCAAACCCGCAGGGGTCGAGAACTACCGGCATGATACGCTTGCCTTCGCCTTCAGCTTGGTGCAGCAGGTACGGCAATTCCCCGCTAGTAATAGCGGGCTGTGATAAGTAGTTAACGCTCACCAGGAGCACGGCCACCTGTGCGGCCACGAGGGCGGTCCTTATTTGTTTCGTAACTGTTCAGGTTGCTGGCCGCTGAGCTGATGGGCTGGTGTCCATTCTCAGCGAAGGTGGCGACTTCTCAAGGAAGATGGCGAAGCATGATCGTCGGCGAGGCGGACAGAACGTCTGGACGGCGGTGACTTTCGCCGCCTCGCCGCGATGTGGTTGCGCGGATGAGTCTCCCTGAGTTTGACCGGGGCTGGCCTCGACCCGATGATCCGTCGGGTGGATTCGATACGTGCCCTGCTGCTGGAGACGGACTGGTCGGCGCTGGAACACGCCTACGGCCAGGCCTCGGAGACACCGTTCCACCTGCTCGCGCTGGTCGGCAACGACGCTGCGGCGCGCAGCCAGGCGGTGGCCCACCTGGACGCGGCGATCTTGCACCAGGGCACGCCGTGCTCCGCGACCGCTCCGGCGGCACGCATGGTCGCGCGCCTGCTCAGCGACCCGCGTACCGCCGAGCTGGTGGAGGACGTGTTCCCCTGGGCTCCCGAGCCCAGGCCGCTGCGGCTGGCCTTACTCGACTTCCTGGCCGGGGTCGCCGAAGCCTGCCGTTTTGACACCCCGCACCAGGAGCTGCTCGCCATCGCCTACCCGCCAGATCGAGACGAGGCCGAACTGCAGCGGATCGACTGCGACCGCCGCGCCGCGATGGCCGAGCTAGGCCCCGATGCTGCCACCCGCCTGCTGGTCGACAAGGCCGAGCCGCCGCCGGCGCTCCGGGCAGCATGGGAAGACGAGCAGTATGGCGAGGCGATGGCCGCACGCAATGTGCTGGCCTGCCGCCAGACCACCGGCGAGCTGCTCGAGCGGGTCTCCCCGTTCCTCGACGACGCCGATGAACAGCTGCGGACCCACACGCTGAACGTGGTCGTTACCCTGCTGGCCGATCCCGCCCTTGCCGCTGTGGTCCCGGCGCTGGTTCGGCGGCTGGAGACGGTCGCCGCCGCCTCGCCCTCCATGCGCGATCGCGCCACGGTCGCGATCATGCTGGGCCGGCTGGGCGCGCAGCCGTACGGCCTGCTGACCGATGCTCATCCCGCGGTGCGGGCTTGCGCGGCGCTGGCGCCTGCCATGGCTGCCGACCCGCGTGCCACCCGCGAACTGCTCACCGCCCTGGCCGACCCGCAGACCGCGGACCGCTGGTTCGAGGAGCCGCTGCCTGGGCTGGACGGCTGGTTCCGGTTCGCGTTGGTGGAGGCCGCCGTCGCGCGAGTGCGGGATTTCACCGAGTTGCTGCCGGCCGCGCTGGCCGTGAGGTTGTCCCGCGGTTCGTAGATCTTGAGGTGGCGGTCCCCCACCTGAGCCCTGCCGTCTGGTAGGTCTCGGGTGATCCGCCAAGAACACCACTTGGAAGGGGACCGCCATGGGCAAGCACTACCAGACCCGGGACGCCGAGGCGAGCACGCTTGGGCTGACCATCCCCGAGGAGGTCTCGGTCGCGCTGGCCGAGATCGCCGAGTCGGCCGCCGAGGGCCTGCTGGCGCTGGCCGTGGGCGCCGGGCTGCAGGTGCTGCAGACCCTGATGGAGGAGTCGGTGGCGGCGCTGGCGGGCCCGAAGGGCAAGCACAACCCCGACCGGACCGCGGTGCGGCATGGCCACGAGCAGGGCTCGGTGACCCTTGGGGGACGCCGGGTCGGGGTGCAGCGGCCCCGGGTGCGGGCCGCCGACGGCTCGGGTGAGCTGCCGGTGGCCGCCTACGAGCTGTTCTCGGGTACCGAGATCTTGGGCCGGCTGGCGCTGGAGCGGATGCTGGGCGGGCTGTCGACCCGCCGCTACCCGGTCGGGCTGGAGCCGGTCGGCGCCAAGGTCGCCCAGACCGCCACGGGCACCTCGAAGTCGGCGGTGTCGCGCCGGTTTGTGGCCATGACCCACACCGCACTGGCGGAGCTGCTGGCCGCCGACCTGTCCACCCTGGACCTGGTCTGCCTGCTGATCGACGGGGTCCACTTCGGCGAGCACACGTGCGTGGTGGCGCTGGGGATCGCAATCGACGGGACCAAGCACCCGCTGGCGCTGGTGGAGGGCGCCACCGAGAACGCCACCCTGGCCCGCGAGCTGCTGGTTGGGCTGCGGGAGCGTGGCCTGGACGTGACCCGGCCGATCCTGGTGGTCATCGACGGCGCCAAGGCGCTGCGCCGCGCGATCTTGGACGTGTTCGATCATCCCGTGATCGCCCGCTGCCAGCAGCACAAGCTCAGAAACGTCCGCGACAAGCTCCCTGAGCGGCTGGGTGGCCCGGTCGAGCACCGCATGCGCACGGCCTGGCACGCCGCCTCCGCGCTGGACGCCCAGGCGCAGCTTGAGGCGCTGGCCCGCGAACTCGACAAGACCCATCCCGGTGCCGCTGCGAGCCTGCGTGAGGGCCTTGCCGAGACCCTGACGGTGCTGCGGCTGGGGGTGCCGCCGACCCTGGCCCGCACGCTGCGCAGCACGAACACCATCGAGTCGATGATCTCGATCTGCCGTGACCATGCCGGCAACGTCAAGCGCTGGCAGGACGGGCAGATGGCGCTGCGCTGGTGCGCCGCGGGGATGGTCGAGGCCGGCAAGCAGTTCCGCCGCGTCAACGGCTACCTGCACCTGCCGGCCCTGCGCACCGCACTGGAGGCTGAGGTTGCCAGGACTGTCACCGGCCCGTGCGAGGATCAGGAGGTGCAAGCGGCCTGATGATCATCGGGGCCGCCACCGAAGTTCAACGGAACTCGGGACATCCTCCGGGCCGTCGTCCGGCTCGCCTCCTCCTACACCGTCGATTCCGACTGGGGTCAGCTGTTGAAGGCCGCCTTCCCTCAGCCCTATACCGCGGGCGCGCCGCTGTCGCCCGCGCAGCGCTCGTTCCTGGCTGCCTTGGTGGACAACCCTGCCCTGTGGGAAGGCGTCGCCAACCCATGCTTGTGGCTGATGGAGGCTGGCCTGCCGCAGGACCGGGATGGCTGCCGGCAACTCCTCGACCCTCAGTGACGACGTGCCCCGAGATCAGGGTCCCCTGGTTGGAGTGGTCACGGCGAACCGAATTGGCGTCTTGTCAGGGAACTTGGCGAGGATTCCCGCCATGTCGAGGTCGAGGTTGCGAATGTTTCCGCTGGTCGCTCCCCTACGGTGTCATGGTGGATGCTCGCCTGCGGCTGCGGTTGTCGTATCGCACAGCGTTCTGGTGGAGCGACACTCTGGCCCAGTGGATCAAGGCGAAGCTCAACACTCGCCGGCTCTGGTGAGAACAACCGACTGCGCTCCTTCTCAACTGAGTTGGCAAGTGGCAGGTGAAAAGCACTGACGCTCGCCACCTTCGCTGAGAACGGACAGCTGGGCGGTATCGTCTTGGCATGGTTGAGCGGTGGGTGCTGTTGCGCGGTCAGACGCGGCTGGGTGTCCTGCGCGTGGTGGATGTGGATCAGCCGTGGTTTGAGTGCACGTTCGAGCCCACAGCGGCGTTTGAGCAGGTGCAGGAGCTGTTCGACGAGGAGCGGCGCTTGTTGGAGGTCGGCGACATGGGTGCCTGGTCGAGCGCCTGGGAACGGATCGCGGCGCAACAGCTGGCCCTTGAACCGCTGGATGGTGGTGCGCGTGTGGAGGAGTTCTTGCTCCACATCGATGGTGAAACCGCCCGGCTTCGCTATTGAGCTGGCAGTGTAACTATTTACTTGTAGGGTGGCGTGGCGTGGTCAGGTTGACGGCCTGGGACTCGGCATCCATGGATCGCCCTGGAACAGCCTGCGCAAGGCGTCCAGCGGATTGATGCCGTGCTTGCGCGCGGTCGCCACGTAGGAGCGCACCGTCAGGAACGCCTGCGCACCCTCCAGGGTCCGCCAGCACCCGGAGATCTTCTGCTGCAACTTGACCATGCGGATGTCGCGCTCCGCGAGATTATTGGTGGGCGGGACCCGCAGATCTTCGAGGAACCGGCGGACCTGGTCGTGGTGGACGTCCAGCCGCTCCAGCAGGCGCACCGCTGGCGATCGTCGGGGCCGGCGCCGCCGGCCCGGTGGGCGGGACGGCACCGGGTTGGCGGCGCGGCCGGTGGCCAGGATGCGGTCGTAGCGGTCCCGCAGCCCCGCCAAGACCCAAGGCGCCAGCCGCTCGGCGCCGGCGTCGCGGGCAGCGGCGGCCTGGCCGCAGGCCATCGTGAACCACTCGGCCAGCTCCGCAGCCCAGCCCTGCCCTGGCTCGTCGGCGATCGCCTCGAGCTCCCGCAGCAGATGCGCGGCGCACAGCGCGTGGGTGGCCTTGGGGTAGCGCCAGTACGGCGACCAGCCGTCATGCACCGCCACCCCGTGGAATCCGGGCAGCACGCCGGCGGCGTCCATCGCCGCAACCCCACGCTTGGCGTGCACCACAAACAGGCTCAGCAGCGGTGTGGACGCCGAGTGGACCCAGTGCAGCCGGCCCGCGACCCTGGCGCCGGTCTCGTCGAAGTGGGCGACCTCGGCCTGGCAGAGCTGCTCGCGGACCCGCTCGACGAACCCGCCCAGCCCCCTGGCGGCCTCGGCCACCACCCCGGCAAACCACCCCGCCGAGCAGCCCGCGCCCAGCGCATCATCCAGCACCTGGGTGGCCCGCTCGACCGGCAGGTGGTGGCCCACCAGCAGGTAGCTCGCCAGCGCGCGGACCCCCGGGCCGTAGCACGCCGCCGCGCGCGCCTGGGAAGCAAACACCCCGGCGGTGACCTGCCCGCAGGCGCACTGGCGCCGCTCGGCCCGATGCTCACACACCCACAACCGCACCTCGGGCAGGTCGAAGACCTGCCGGACCTCCACCCCCGTCACCGGCGCCAAGGTCAGGTCCCCACCGCAGCCTTTGCAGGCCACCGGCCGGTGCACCACGACCTGGTCCGGGTCAGCCACCTGGGCCAGGTGCGCACCCGGCGCGCCGGGCTGCTTGCCGGGCGCTCGCCCACCGCCACGCCGCTCCCGCCGACGCGCTGGCGGCTTGCCAAGCCCGTCCGACGACGGTGGCCTGGAGGAATTGGAGGAGTCCTTGCCCAGGCGCCGCTCCAGCTCGGCGACCCGGGCCGCCAGCGCGGCATTGGCCGCGACCAGTCCGGCGTTGGCCTCCCGCAGCTGGTCGATCACCATCGCCTGGACCGCGACGGTGGCTTCCAGATCCAGATTGGGGGAAGAGATCGCGGCCTCCTGGACAACGAGCGGTCACGCCCGCGTGCCCATGGGCTACTGCACAGCTATATCAGCGACCGTCCCGCCGTCAAGCCAGCCACCGCTGCACAGCCCTGAACAGTTACTTTGTTTCTTTCTCCGATCACCTGGTCTGAGGTTCTCCTTTGCCCATACTACAAAGCCACGACTTCGGACTACTGCCGTAAACTGTTTATCAAGTAGCGTGTAGTGACGATTATCCTCTGTGCATTTACAATAGCTGACGAAGACATTTGCATGCTCCGGGCCGGGCTCCCCTCTCCATTTGCGATTCGGGAAGGGTACAACGTTGTCACCCTGAGAGAGGCTGCTTGCAAGCGCGACAGCAGAGACGAATCCAACTGTAGCGATGGCTGACGAGGCCCAACCGTTGCCAGAGCTACGACTCACAGGCACTGGGTCAGGGCCGAGCCCGCGCTGTGAGCAGCTCGGGTCACGATCCGACTCGTCACGTTCCACGGCCTCACTCCATGAGGCCAAGATGCCTCGGAGCAGCATCCAAGTAGTAACGGCCTTAGCCAGCTCATCAGCTTGTAGATCGCGCGTGCGCTTCGTTCCCTAGCCACTTGCTGAACCCCCAGCCGCTGCTAGGGTAGCCGTTGCGGGAACCTTCTGATAGCGAACGCGAGTTCGCTTCAGCGCAGCCCTGTAGTTGCAGCAGAGAGACTGACGTCCCGTTCGGCGGAGCCATGTACATACCTCCGTTCCTCGCCACCAAGCTTGGGCCGTTTCTCCCGCTACTCAGACGGCTCGCGCTAGTTCTGGAATGTCCGCCTCGGAGTCGGCTATCGGCCTACCGTAGCGTTTCTGGCTCAGTTCACGTACTCGCCCAGCCAAGCCTGTCCGTTCTTCCGCCGGCATTCAGCGCGTTGTCGGGGTTGGAGCTAGGATCGCGCTCATTAGCTACGTCCATGCGCTTCGCGTGAGCTTTGAATCCAACGCGGCAGAAGACCCGGCCTACGACAGGGCCATGCGGGAGCTGGCTGGCGGCATCGTTAGTGGATCGAGCACTGTGAAGATCAGCGGAAGCCTGGTCCGGCTCGGCGACATTGTTTGTCTAACATTTCGTTCGCCCAGTCCGATCAGTGTTGGTGTTCTGGTATCAGCGATGATGCGATTTTCGCGAGCGGCGTTCATCGCGCTAAAGTTGGCGTATATCCAAGGCTGGATCGCGAGCTGAAAGGGCCGTCTTCTACCCCGAGGACGACCGCTATCTGATCGACCGCAACCTGACCGTCGACCACTACGAGGTCCACACGGCGGTTGGCCTGGCCGTCAGCATGCCAGCACCGCGGGAGGCTGGCTGAGCGGCGAGCCGGTGAGCGCGGCGTCGAACACAATGACCACATGGACCCATCCGAGCTGCTCCGCCGCTCCTACGCGAGCTGATCATGGTCGCCGCTTCAAGGCGCCGTCCCCGGCTCGCTGGCGACCACCTGGCGGCTGGGACGACCCCGACACGGGTCAGGTGCGCGTCCTGAAGACATAGTCGAACGGTCGGGGGACGCGGTTGGCGTCGGCGACTAGCTCGTGCAGCTCGCCGGCCCGCGGGAGGGGATGCGGTAGCGGGCCAGGTTGGTTCCTTTGCCGCGCTGGTCGTAGCGGCTGATGCCGGTCTCGATCTCGTACGGCATTGCCACGCGACCCACCGCAGCCCATTGCCAGAGGATTCTGGCCTGCTGCCGTACGCTCCACCCGCCGTGGCACAGCCCGCAGTGGTCCAGCCGATCCCTGACCGTCCCTCGGTCGATGCCCAGCGCGCCAGCGACGTGCGCAAGCGACCATGTCCGCTCGGCCACGCGGTCGGTCAGATTAGCAGGCGCCGCAACCGATGGTGGATACGGAGCCGGATCGAGTCGGTGCGATCCAGGCGGGCGAACCCTTCGACGTCGACCGCCAGGATGCTGCGATGCTCAGGCTGAATCGGCGTGGCTCGCCGAGTATTCAAAGGAGGCGTCGATCGGTCACAAGACCCATTGCGCTTATTCTACGAGCAGCCAACCACCAAGGCGCCCATACGACCGCTGCTCAGACTCCCACGTCGTCGCCTTCGAGGCGGGTGCGTAGTGGGCGCACCTGCCAGCCACCACCAGTGAATACGGCCACTTGGTCGAGGACTCGCCAACGTCGAGGGGGTTCGGCTAGGATCTGCCGCTCGCCGAGGAGGCCGATCACGAGGTCTAGGCCGAGGGTGGCCAGGCGTGCTAGCAGCCAATCTTCGCGGACTAGCAGTGCGATATTCTGCTCGGTCTGTCGGCAAGTGGCGATGACAGTGGTTCTATCAGCCTCAAGTATGAGGATGTCGGGCCGGTCCGGGTGGAGCGCCGTCTCGCCGGCGGTGCCGAGCAGCAGTGTGGCCGGCCATCGCAAGCGGACGGTCATCTCGAGTGAGCAGTCTCGGCCGCTACCCGACCAGTCGTACTCCTGCCAGGCAGGTAGCACGGCGATACCCTCATCGCTCAGCCGGCCGACGACGGTCCAGCCGTCAGGTCGCCGTGTGTTGACCGCGGGCACCGCCACGTCTACGTGATCGTCGGAGGCCTGACTCTCAGCCTTGTTGTCGGACGCAGATGTGGTGGCCGTCGGTTCGTGCATCTGCTCGTCTTCGCCATCCACGGCGGTGGCGAGTCTGTCGATGGCCTCGCCGCGGGTGTTGTCCGAGTAGCGGGCGGCCGGTGCCCACGGGAGTTCGCCGAGGTAGACCTGCTCGTGGGTCTCCCAACCTCCGGGCATCCATTCCTGCATCAGCGAGTGCTGATCCAGGTAGTCGACCAGGCTAGCTGTTTGGTCACGGCGCACAAGCCAGCTGTACAGGTGATGCCATTGCTCTGCCCGTCCGCTCAGAGTCGCTCGAGAGGCGCCTGTGGGGTCTGGGCCGTGGACCGTGATAGCGCTGGACAACACGACCCAGCGCACACCGTCGCTGTCAATACGCACCATCGAGTCGGCGAGGTCGGGTAGTTCCTCGTCGCTCGCCACCCACGCATCCGCTTCTTCTGCTGCCGGCATGTGGGTGGCGCGAGGATGCCAGAAGGCGTTCTCGTGGTCGGACGGGTAGGTCTCGCGGGCCCGCTCTCGCTCCTGCTCATCGCCCAACGGGTCCTCGTCGGTCTCCAGAGGGTGAGAGGCGGGTGGCAGAGTCGGGTCGAGATCGCGTCGGCGCATCTGGAATGCGCCGACATAGCGCGGCTGTGGGTCGTCATCAGAGTGGGAGACCAAGTGATAGCGATCTACAAGCCGGGCGAGTAGCTCGTGTAGCGCCAGCCAGCTGTACTTCTTACCAAACCGCTCCGGCTTGTGCGTGTTGCTACCCTCAACGAAGCGGCGCGCATCATCGAACTGGGCGAAGCTCTGCGGGCGCCATCCCAAGCTAATTACTCGCTGAAAGACCCAGCGGCGAGCCCACTCACCGGCAATGACTGGCGTCGGCTTGGATCGCATCACACAACGCTGCAGTAGTGCGATCTGCTCTTGTGTCAGGCGATCCTGAAGCGTCCATGGGTACCAAATGGCTTGTCTCAGCCCAGCCATATCATCGGCGAGCAGCTCATCCCGGAGGGCCGGATCAAGGCTGCTGATGAATCGTTCGACTCCCGTCCGGCTGATGCGCTCTCGGCGCTGCCGTTCCAGGCGGGACGGAGGCGCTGCCTTCGAAAGTGAAATAAGGGTGATGTCGTCGACGGTGGCGTCAATGATGTAGCGACCGAAATCGGCAAAGCCAGACAGGATCGAGTAATGCAAGGTGCCGTAACCTTCGCCGCGCTTGTCGCTCCGTGGATATCGGGCCTCCAGAGTTTCCTGGCTGGGCGGGTTGCCGGGCCGCGTCGACCGGTACGGCGGCGTAGCAGCGGCCACGTCCGCCTCGCTTGCCATGCCACGCCAGGACGCATAGGCGACGATTCCGAGGGCCGTGTCACGGACGAGCAGGTCCGGGGCGCGTTCGGAGAGCCCACCCTCATTGAAGACCCGATCCAGCGCTGCCTGAGCCAGCTGCTGCACGCCGTCGGCGTAGGCGTGGTCCCACCGAGCGGCGTGTCCGGCTCGCAGGCAGAAGCCGTAGCCGGCGAGTAGCACACGCTGGATCACATAGCGGTCGTCGACGGTTGCGAAGGCCGCAAACAAGATGGCAGGCAGGCGCGGGTGGGCGAGCAGCAGCTGCACCAGAGCCTTGGTGGCCCGGTCTCGCAAGAATCGGTTCGGACTGGCTGTCAGCCAGGCCAGCACGATGCTCGCCAACCTCGCGACCTCTTCGTCTAGATGCCCGCCGCTGGCATCGGCGCTGATGCCGTCCGGAGACGAGAGCTCGCCGCGCACGATGGCCGGGGTGGGCTGCTGCTCGGCCCAGCGCAGCAGGCGCAGGACTGGCCCGACCTCATCGACTGCCCAATAGGTCAGCCTGCCCCACCAGGCGTCCCGCACGGGCATTCGCAGGCTTAACAGCTGCCAGTGCAGCCGATCGGCGTTAAAGATTTTTGCGATCTAGAGTGACAATGGGATGGCGCGGTGGCAGCATGAGCCCATGGCAACCCAAGATCGCAAGCCCACCACCGAGCGCCGGGACCGCCAGGCCTTCGAGGACCGCCGTCTGCACGCCGCCGATCTGTTCGCCCAGGGCATCCACCAGGGCGAGGTCGCCCGCCGGCTGGACGTCTCCCGCCAGACCGTCAGCCGCTGGCATGCGCGCTGGCAGGCCGACGGCACCGCCGGCCTTTCAAGCCGCGGCGCACCGGGCCGCACCCCCAGACTGTCCGACACCCAGCTTGAGCAGGCAGAGCAGGCGCTGCTGGAGGGCGCCAAGGCGCACGGCTTCGACACCGACCTGTGGACCCTTGACCGCATCGCCACCGTCATCTGGCGCACCACCGGGGTGCGCCACCACCCCGCCCACATCTGGAAGCTGCTGCGCCAGCGGCTGGACTGGAGCCTGCAGCGCCCCGCCCGCCGCGCCCACGAGCGCGACGAGCGGGCGATCCGCCAGTGGGTCGCCAGCGACTGGCCACGGATCCGGCAAAAACGCCCGCCGGCGTAGGGCCGCCATCTGCTTCTTCGACGAGTCGGGTGTCTCGCTGACCCCGATCGTGCGCTCGACCTGGGCACCCCGCGGCAAGACCCCGGTGCTGGTCCACCGGTTCAACTGGCAGCGCGCCTCGATCGCCGCCGCGTTGTGCTTTGGCTCCGATGGTGGCGGCTGCCAGCTCGCCTTTCACGTCCAGCCGGGCAGCTACAACACCGAGCGGCTGATCGGCGTGCTGCAGGAGTTGCGGGTGTTTTTGGGTGGGCAGAAGGCGACCCTTTTGTGGGACGGGCTGCCCGCCCACCGCAGCAAGGCCATGGCGGCCTTCGTCGCCAGCCAGCGCCGCTGGCTGGTGGTGGAGCGGCTGCCCGGCTACGCCCCCGAGCTCAACCCGACCGAGGCGCTGTGGGGCAACCTCAAGGGCAAGGGCGGCGAGCTGGCCTATGTTGCCGGCGACACGCTGGAGGAGGTCATCGGCGCCGCCCAGCGTGGCATCGACCGGGTCCGCCGCACGCCGCATCTGCCGTATTCGTTTCTTCGTCACTGTGGACTCGACCTGTGGTAGCAACTGTCACCCTAGACGGCAAAAATCTTTAAGTGGATGATCTGGCTCGCACGCTACCGAAAGCACGGCCTGCCAGGCTTCGGTATGCACATCAGCGTCGCGCATTGCGACGTTCAGCAGCTCGACAGTGCATTGCGTGACCGCGTTTGGCGTGCGCAAGGTGATGGAGTCTGGCAGCTGGCGCAACAGTTGCCAGCGTAGCTGGGCACGGCGCTCTGCCGGGTCGTCGTGTCGCCGACGGCTGGGCTGCCGGACCTCGATGCCAGGAATCGGCTCAGCCAGGCCGAGTACGTCAATCAGCTCCACACCGTGGTCCTCCGCTAGGAGGATCCCGGCGGCCAGCAGCAGCCCATAGCTGGCTGCCTCGAGCCAGGCTCGCAGGCTGGCATCGGGTGCCAGCGGTCGAGTAGGGGAGAGCCTGGCGGTCTCATCCTCGTACAGGGTCAGTGCCGCGTTCGCGACGAGGTGGTCGGTGACCGCCTGGTAGGGGAAGCTCACGCCCTCGGTGACCTCACCGTCGGTGAAGACGGCCCTGTCGGCTACGAGGACGCCCTCGGCGAGCAGTTGGCCGAACAGCGTGTTCGGCCAGGCTGTCAAATGAGGGGCAAAGGACCGGACGACGGCGTCGGCCGCGGCGCGCGGTAGCACCTCTCGGCCTGCCCGGGCCATGTGAATGGCGAGTGCGTCGACGGCGTGCTCGACAACCTGCTCAGCGGGGTTCAAGGCCAGTCGGGCATTGATGCGTTTAGCCCGTCCCCGCAGGAAGGCGCCGAACACGCCAGTGCGGTTGCTCCCTACGACTGGGACCGGTTCGCCTGGGGCCAGGTCAGCGTATACGGCCGCGAACAGTTTCACGAACAGCGGATTGGAGAAGTCAGGAACTAGCAGCGGCGTGCGCGGTAGAGCGTGTGGGATGCGTGCGAGGTAGCGTTCGAGCGCTTGCATCTCGTGGCCGAAAAAGCCGCGGTGCGTACGACGGGCGACCGGCAGCTGGGTGGCATCATCGGGCAGCACAAGGTCCTGGTAGGTGCTGCGGTAGGACACCGCGAGCGCGACGTTGGGGAAGGGCTCAAGCCAGCCGAGCAGACTTGGAAGCTCGCTTGCCCACATCGCTGGTCGTTCGCTTTCATTGATGGCGTCGATGCACACCAAGACTCGGGCGCCGGTGAGGCTGCCGGCAGCGTCGAGCGCGCCGAGGAACTCCTCATAGGACATCGCCTCGAGCCCCAGCTGGCGGATGATGCCGGCGAGAGGCTCCTCGTCCCGCAGCCGTTGGGCGTCAACGAACAATGCGAGCCGACCTTCGTCGAGTGCGGTATGTACGCCGTCAAGGAGCAGGTGGGTCTTGCCCTGCCCAGCGTCCCCATCCAGCAGGTATGCCTTCTGGGTGGCCGCTTGCCCTGGCGGATCGTCGCATAGTGTATGCAGCGCCTGAATGGCTCTCCGAAGCGTCCTGACATTCCCCCACAACCTGCCGGTGGACTCATGAAGCGCGGCCAGCGACCGCACAGTGGTCTCTGGCAACCCCGCCGACCATGGGGCGCCGGGACGCGCATACGATCCACTCCACTCATGCAGGAGCGACAGCCGCCGATCGACCTCGGCGATGAGTCCGAGCATTTGGGTAAGGGCGATAGCAAGTTCGGCAGCCAGACCGGTCTCAGCAGTGACCGTCGCTGCCGTATCAGCAGCGGTCGCCACCATGGCCAACGCGCTGTCCAACCCGGCGTCGAACTCGAACACCCGCGGTAGCGGATGCCGCGATGAAGCGCCATCTCCTGGCCACCCTGCGGGCAGCCACGCTGCCGGGCCAGGGTCGTCGCTGAGGCCCCCCAACTGCGCTTTAAGGACGGTCCAGTCGACAGCTTGCGTCGCTGCCTGCTGTTGGGGACGTGCCGCTGCGACCGCGGCTGTGGCGTCGAGAGCTTGGCGGCGCCGCTCAGCTAGGGCGTCGAGGAAGCGCCTGGACAGCGCGAGGCCCTCAAGGTCGGCAGCGATAGGCAGTTCGACATGCGACTCAGGCGTATACCGTGGGCCAACCTCCCGGCACGCTCGTGCATAGGCGCGCTCAAACCAGCCGCGACCAAAGATGATCTCCCCGAAGAAGAAGCGCCGCCGTCCCTCATTACCCGGCTCAAGCAATCGGCTAAGCAACTCCCCGCCGCCGACATAGCGGATATCGATGTCAGCTGCGCCGTCGATCTCGCTCTTCCAGCGCGCGACGGCTTCGTTCCAGCGTTGGCGTTCCCCTCTCTGCGGATGGCCGCTGCTTGTAACCTCCGCTGGATCTGTCAGATCCAGCGGTGCATAAAACGTCAGACGGCTCACCGGGCGGGCACGCAAGTTGCTTACCACCGTGAGCAAGGACTCGCGCGCCAAGCCAAGAAATCTCGTAAAGTCTTCGGTGAACTTTGCCTGGTGCCCGTACGCCTGCGCTGCATCGGGTGCAAGCTCATACCACTCCACGCCGCCGTCTGGAGCGCGCGTCTTAATCGTCGTCCAGCCGGCGGGAGCGGGTGTCCGCACTTGATAGCACAGCTCTTCGAACGCCCGGTCAGCGCGACCATCCCAGGCTCGCAGCGATCCCCAGCTACTCGGTTCGGGCATCGTCCTACCGCACCCGGTAGGAGAGAGGGCCTTGCGGTCGAGCGCCTAGCATCTGTTCAGCAACCAGGTTGTCAACGATCATTTGGTTCTCTTCATGTCCTGGGCCAAGGTCAGGCTCGAGGGATCTCAAGCGGGCCGCTGTGCCCGATGTGGTGTCTCAACAGGCTTCTTGGCAAGCAGATCTGGCTTGAGACGGCCCGTCATCCTGTACTCTGCGGAACTCAACCCGCTCGAGCGGACCGTGGTCAAGCCGCAGGCCGATCTGCACCAGCAGTTCCACGGACATGGCAGCCGACCATGGATGCCCCAACGAGCGTCGGTCCGGCATGGATGCGTCGGCTGCCATAGGTCTCGTGGATGGCGGTGTGGACTTCACGGATCACGTGTGTGAGACACGCACGACGGATTGCGCGACCCGATGGGGTCGGCTCCGCCAGCTTAAAGTAACCGGCCTCGCGATCCCATCAACGACCCCGCCGGTACTTCGGTGCCAGCGCGACCTTGGCCGCCAGACGCACGAAGGGAGCTGTTGTACCGCTGGTGTGGCTCGTGCCCCCACCTCGCCCCATCAACTTTCTGTCACGCGCCAGTCAGATGATCGCAGTCGCAGCATCGTCCATCAGAAGCGGGAGCAAACCTACAACCTCTCCGGCGATGGGCTGATGGACTGATGGTTAAGGTCCGATGGCGAGCAGATCTTGGACGTGGTGCGCGGGGTGACTGGGGGTGGTG
>WNFU01001358.1_pt1 | contig 34247 bp, 46 predicted proteins | sample 5400121 | NCBI WGS metagenome assembly WNFU01 (sample SAMN13153360, study PRJNA577476) | soil metagenome | isolation source: 100 cm soil or saprolite under grassland replicate 1 | place: USA:California | collected 2016-06-15
GAATGATTGCGTTGCGCGAGGAAATGGCGTCCATGATTTCATCACCGCTGAACTTGTATCCATTGAGCACGGGAACGGAGAACACCAGGTCCACCTCCTCATTCACGTTGCCGATCTTGCGCACGCGGCCGACGCTGGCGATCTGCTTGAATTCGTCCTCCAGCATCTCGGCCGTTTTTTCCAATTCACGATAGCTGTAGCGCGGCATCGCGCCGGCGCGCACCGCGGGCAGCGGGTCTTCCTCGCCCATCAGGATGATCGGCGGCCCGCCGTCGGGATGCGGTTCATTCTCCGAGCCGACGAGGGAACGCGTGAAGCCGCCGATGAACCGTCCAATGTCCGCCCGGCTCGCGGCGGTCTTGAACTCCGCCATGACAAAGGATTTGCCCTGCACCATTTTGACGTCATCGCCAAACTTTCCGACCGTCAGTGCGGTCTCGAATTTTCGGCCGATGTCGGCTGCGTGGCCCTCGGAGACGGCGGGTGGAAAAAAGACGAGCGCAGCGGCGCGTCCTTGCGAACCTGTTTTCGCACGCAGGTTCACCAGACGTGAACGAATGAGATTCGCGCGGGCTATCGTTTCGCTCTCGTTGGGTGGCGGACTGATCAACCCAAACAGCAGTGTGACCGTGTTGCCGAAATCCGTGTCGAGATTCGGCGTGCCGCAACCCTCCGGCAGCGTCACCTCGCGCAGTTTGGCGCGGAGTTTGTCCCATTCCTGCTGCACGCGCGCCTCGCTATTCGGCCGCTGCTTCACGGTGATCACCGAAACCCCGGGGCGGGATTGCGATGTGATTTCCTCGATGGATTCCAGCTCGTCAATTTTGTCCTCCAACTTTTTAGTGACGAGGTGCTCCAGTTTTAATGTGCCCGCGCCGGAAAAGCGGGTCACCACCAGCGCGGTGCGCGACGGAATCTTCGCGTCTTCCTGCTGCGGCAGGGAGCGGTAGCTTGCCCCGCCCCATAGCAACACCGCAATGAGTGCCATCCAGGCTACTTCGCGGTGCTCGACGCAGTACTGCGCCAGGCCGCCGCGAAGCGTGGGTTTTTCAGAAGGAGATTGATGATTTTGCATAGCTGTTCTTACCTTGGAAAACGCCGGACCGAAAATAGCGCTTCGGTATTACACGCCGTTTTGAAGTCTTAATCGTAATTGTTGCCTTCTTCTTTGGTGGCAGGTCAGAGCTTCTCCTCCGCCCGCGCATCCACCGGCGCGCCGTCGTAAAGCGCGCTCGCGCCGGCGGTCACCACGTGGTCGCCTGGCTTCAAGCCCTCGGTCACGACAATCGAACTGCGCAGGAGGTCGTCGGTCTTAACCGGCCGTTCATGCGCCTTTCCGTCGGTATCCACGACGAAGACGGACAGTTGATTCGAGCCGCTTGCCTTGCTGGAACTGACCAGCGCCGACATCGGAACAAGCACGGAGCCGCCCGGAAAACTGTCCTTGTCATCCAAGGCCACCGAGGCCGTCATGCCGGATCTCAACACGCCGTCCGGGTTCGGCACTTTGATGACGACGCGGAAGAGCCGCGCGCCTTCCTTGGCCGCCACACCGACTTCCGATACCCGGCCGACGAACGTCGAAGCTTCCAACGTGGTCACGCGAACGGGAAATTCCTTGCCGACGCGCACGCGGCTGATCAACCGGTCCGGGATGCCGAGTTCGACCGACATCTGCCGCAAATCGGCCAGTTTCAACACCGTCTTGCCCACGGGGACGGTTTCGCCATTGTTCGCCGGGCGAGCGACAACGATTCCGTCATAAGGTGCGAGCAACACGGAATCTTTCAACGCCTGCTCGGCCTGCGCCAAGGCGGCCTCCGACGCCTCTTTGGCGGCCGCGGCGCCTTCAAGCTCCTGCTGGGAAACTGCGCCCGTTTCGCGGAGCTTCACTTCCCGCTCGAATTGCTGCCGGTCCATCTCCGCCCGGGCGCGCGCGGACTTCACCGAACTGACAAAGTCCTCCTGTTTCAGGCGCGCGAGGATCTCGCCTTTCGCAATGCGCGCGCCTTCCTGCCAATCCTGAGTCTCACCGGTTCGGCCCATCAACTCCAGGATGCCGCCGACCTTGAAACTCAAATCGGTTTCCACGTCGCCCTTGAGCATGGCGATGTATTCCGAGCGCGCCTGCATTTTGCAGGAAGCCAATGACTCGGCGGCCACGACGCGCACGACGTTCTTCGATGGCTCGGCTGGTTTCTGACGGTGGCAACCGGTGATCAACGCGCCGAAAAGAACGAGTAATGCGCAGGCGAATGCTCGTAGGGCAGGCTTTCCAGCCTGCCGGTTTAGGGGACATTCCTGTCCCGTGCAATTGCCTTGGGCGACACGAATGTCACCCGAACCGGCACGCAGGAATGTCTGCACCGCAGGGTGATCATTCCTGGAGAGCCTCCACGACTTTGATACGGTGCATTGGAACCATGAACCGGTCCGAATCCCCCTCAACCGCCCGCCGAGCAGCTTCTCCCCCGTGCGACAATAGATGTAGCGGCAGCCATCCTGGCGGCCGTAGAGGGCGGCATCGGGCCGCCCGGAACCAACCTGCGAATTCCGCCACGCGTTCTCCCGCTCTTCGCCTAATCCGCCGGGCAGGATGCCCGGCTCTACGGCCGGCAAGATGCCTGCCGCTACGGTAAACAGATACCATGGGGCAGAAGGATGGGATGAGGGGGTTGGGTTCATGGAGAGTTTAAGTTGAGTGAGTTTCATAATGGGGAGTGAATAAGGGTTTCTATATCCGGTTGCTGGGATTCGAGGGGGATTGTTTGGCGCGCTGGACTACCTCCGCCGCAATCTGCGCTGCCGTTTGCTTGACGTTTCTGTCCAGGTCTTTGCCGGCAATCACAAAACGGGCGGCTACCCCGGCGGGGCCGAGCACGATCGTCGGCCCGGCGCCCGGGGCTTTGCCGCTGTCGGCGGTTGTGTTCAATTCGTAGAAGCGCTTGGGCGCGCCTTGCGCGAGGTCGTTGAGGTCCACGAGCACCTGCAAGTCAGTCTTGCCTGAACCAAACCCGATGACGGCGCGGCTTAGCTGGTTGCCTTGATTCACGTCGGTGAACACACCGCGCACGAGCCAGCCTGAGGTGGGAATTGGAGCGCCGGGAGCGAGACGACGCGCATTCACGCCGGCTTTGGTGAGGTCGTTCACCAGCGACGCGCTCATGGAATCAACGAGATCGCGCGCGAGAACCTGCGGATCTTTCGGCGTTCCAGGCGGCGGCGGCAGGATGTTGCCGAGCGGGCCGGGTAGCTTTGGAGTCGGCAACATGCCGGGTTCGGATTTGATCTTTGAAGCGTCCAGATCAAAATCAGCCACATAAATCATCGTGGGCTTGGGCGCGGGGGCGGCACCGATTTCGTGCCGGCCCGAAACCTTCGCCGTTCCACACCCGCACAGGGCCGCGCAGAATGTCAGTCGAGAGATGGTCGTAATTTTCATTTTCATTTCGCTTCCTCCCAGCCGCCGCCGAGCGCTTTGAAAAGTTGAACAATGACGAGCAGTCGATTGAGCTCTGTTCGAGCGAGTGAATTTTCAGCGGGGAAAAGTTGTTGCTGCGCTTCCAGGACTTCGAAGTAAGCCGCCTTGCCGTCGGTGTAGCGTTGGAGCGCGAGTTCAACGGCCTGCTCGTAGGCCGTGACCGCGCGCGCCTGCTCCGTGCGAATGGCCTCCAGTTTTTCGCGAGTGACGAGGGAGTTGGCGACCTCCTGAAAGGCATTCAACGCCGTTTGCTCGTAGCGAAGCCTCGCTTCCTCGCGCTTCGCCTTCGCCTCACGATATTGGCCGACCAGCGCGCCGCCCTGAAAGATTGGTCCGCTCAACGAGCTGGCCGCCGACCACGCATTCGCGCTGCCAGCGGTGAAGGCGGAGAGTTCCCCGCTGACTTTTCCGAAGAAGGTCGTGAGCCCAATCTTCGGAAAGAACTCCGCCACACTGACACCGACCTGCGCGTTCGCGGAGCGCAGGTTCTGTTCCGCCTGGCGGATGTCGGGCCGGCGTTCAAGCAGCGCGCTGGGCAACCCGGCGGGCACTTCCGGCGGCAGGACTTGATCGTCCAGCTTCGCGTTGTGGGCGATTGGACCTGGGTTCTGCCCAAGAAGTACGCTGATTTGATTCTCCTTGAGGGCGATCTGGCGTTCGATGTCCGGAACGTTGGCCGCAGTGGAAGCCAGCGCAGCCTCGGCACGGGCCGTATCGAGTTTTGAAGCGCTTCCGGCTTCGAAGCGTTGACTGAAAATGCGCGCGCTCTCCTTGAACGAGTCGGTGGTGCGATTAGCAATCTGCAGCCGCCTTTCCAGTTCGAGCAATTCAAAATACGCTTGGGCGACTTCAGCCACGAGTGAAAGCCTGACTCCGCGCCGCCCTTCCTCGGATGCCAGAAACGAGGCGCGAGCCGATTCGTTCAACCGGCGGATGCGACCCCAAAGATCAATTTCCCAGGATGCGTTCAGCGCGGCATACGCGGCATCGCCCGTTCGCGCGCCGGTCGGGCCGGGCGGATTTGCATTGCCCAGAAACTCGTTGCGCCCGCGGCTGGTCGCACCCTCGTAGCCGACCCGGGGAACGAATTGCGCTTTCGCCTGCCCGGCGATCGCCCGAGCCTGCTCGACCCGCGTACTAGCGATCCGAAGATCGTAATTGTTGGTCAGCGCGGTTCGGATGAGCGAATTGAGTGTCTCGTCCTTGTAGAGCTCCCACCACTGGACATCGGCCAGGGTGTTTGTGGACGGCTGGGCGTTGCGGAAATTCGCCGGCGCATCGATAACGGGCCGTTTGTAGTTTGGCCCGACCGCGCACCCCGGCACCAGCAACGCCACACTGCTGATACCGGCGAGCACCACGGCGAAGTGCGTCTTCATCGCCGCCTGATTTGATTGCGATTCGTTCATGCGCGCTGTGTATAGCGCGGGAATCGTTCGCGTGAAAATAGCTCTTCGGTATTACGCTCAGGACGGACGAACCACGAAAGAACACCAATGAACGCCAATTGCCGCCGTAGCAGCCGACGTGAGGAGGCTCTAACTTCTTTCGCGGGAAAAGCTGGGCCGAAAAGTGCGCTTCCTCATGTCGGCTGCTACCGGACAGAAGGTCGAATAATTTCCCCAGCGTTTGGATGCTTCGTCCGAACGTAAAGCTTCCAAAACCTTGACCAGAAATCTTCTTGCAGCGGATGCAACGTCGGATAACCAGGCACAACTGTGCCATTGAATTCCCATTCCCTCCCAAAAACAGAATGAGCCTCCTTACGTCGGCTGCCACTACGAGTATGCGGTTGACCGCCGCTTTCCGGGATTGGGTTTTCTGGCAAGTCAGCCGTCGGCTGGTTTGCGTCCGCCACGTGCTCCTGCGCCGGCTTTCTGCAAATCGTGAATCTCTCTCGAGCCCGAACCGAGAAAGTCAGAACCTCGTTACCTTGGTTGCCACAGACAACAGATGTTTGGGATTCACTTCGGCTCGAATGCCAGTAGGTTCTCGAAATCTGCTAAATCGGCGACAAGGTCCAGCGCCTCCAGGACTCGAAGTGCCGCCGGGTCATCGTCCTTGAGGTCGAGATTCGCTTTGTAAATTCATCGATGGTCTTCCCTTTGAGATCGACGAAATCCTCGCCAGATCGCTCGCGCTCCATGATCGTCATGGCTAGTCCAGCGAAAAACTTACGCGTGTTAACAAGACCGTCGCCGTGGTCTTCGCCTTCGTCCACAGTCACAGCTCTCCCACGCTTCACGAGCTTAAAAAACTCCTTCGGATTCGCTGCTGGATGGTTCGGCTTCCAGCGTGACGAATCACGAAAGTCGTGAAGGCACCTGGCCATGCGTCCCGCTTTTCCTGGGCAGTGAGCGGGGTGCCGGCTTGAAGCCTGATAAAGAAGTCTCGCACTTCGTTTGGGAACTCTTCGCTCATGTAGATGACCAAGAGATCCCTACTGAGTAGCCGCTCCTTGTCTCCTGGGTCCAGTTCATCGAATCGCTTTCCTACCCATCGGGGCTTCGACTGTGCTGTCGTGAGCGTGGGAAGTACAGTGCCACGCACCTCGTTCGCAGGGTCCGGGAGCGGGAATTCATTGTCCACGTATCTCCTGATAGCGAGGAGGCGCTGCTGACCATCTACTACCCATTGTGGATTTTGGAACAGTTGAAGATGACCGTTGACTCGCCCCTTCACCGCATCGTTGCGGCGCAGACAGACGGCCAGAATTCAAGGTAGCGGTTTGTCATGCCAGCGGAATGGCCGCGAAACATATTGCTCATTGATCGCGATGCACGGTCTGGGGCGAGAATGCCGGCAGGCAGACGGCGATGTATTCTGCGCCGTCGGGATCAGACGTGCTGTATTGGACCCATTCTCCGGCGTGCGTGATCACAGCCTGCCCAGCCTTCACGTCGAGCACACCATCCTTGTGCGTCACGCAGAGCGCGCCTTTGAGCACTACAGTGAACTCATCGAATTCCGGTGTCTGGCCGGGTTCGACCCAACCGCCCGGACTGCGCATGTGCGCGATGCTGAGTCGCGTTTCACCGGAATTCACCCGCCCAATGAATTCCTCGATGATTTTCGGTTTGTTGCCGGCGGCGGTGATGCGGCTGGGAATTGAGATAAGCGTTGGCATTGCGATACGACGTTACGGAATTGCGGTTTCTATTGCCATCGTGAATCGCGCTGTCTCCCGGTCTTAATCGTATCCTTACTCTTGCTCTCGCTCGAGGCGGCGAATGGAGGATTAAGAGTCCGAGTAAGCGGGAGCCGTGCCAATCAGAACCAGAGGTAATTGGCCACGCGGTAATCCGGTCATAGCCAGCGTCGATTACACGTTTCTGGTTCCTGCGATAGTGGCCAGAGCCTTGACCGCACGGACGGAGGGACGTCTCGACGCCGTGCGTCGCTGGACGTACTTGTATGCGACGAAAACAACGAAGGGTGCCAGTGCTAATACTGCCGAGGCCACGCCGAACCGGCTGATCAACTCCAGCACGCCGTTTACCTCGTTACTGAACAGAACGCCGATCTCCAGGTAGAAAACCCCATAGAGGAATGAACCCAGGGCATCGAATCTCAGAAACCTACCGACGCCGATTCCGAACGCGCCTGCCACTGGCGGCATCAACAGACTCAACCCCGGAAGGAACTTCGCCCCGGTTACCGCGGTCATGCCGTACCTTGTGAACAAAAGTTGAGTTCGTTCGAAGCCGGAAGCGTCGCGCAGAGCGAGCCTGCTCAAGAAACGCAGCAAACCGGCCCCGCCTCGGCGACCGATGTAAAACCAAATCAAGTCCGCCAGCACGCATGCCACAATAGTGATTCCGAGCGCCATCCCCGGGTTCAGGGCACCGTCCGCTGCAAGCGATCCAGCGGCCACCAGAATCGTCGCCGCAGGAATCGGCACGCCGAGCTGCTCCGCGAAAATCGCCAGGAAGAGTACAGGCTCCGCGTAACCCGTCAGGAATTGATTCATTTGATTCATGCGCGCTGTTCATAGCGCGGGAATCATCTGGCTGAAAATAGCCCTTCAGCATTACGTGGTCGGTCCAGTCGTCAACTCAATCAAAGGCATAACGGCATGGATTTGTTGCCTGGCACGGTGATCCGAGTGGGAGTTGAGATAAACGGCGGGATTGAAAAATGGATCCGCGCGGGTGGATCGTTCGTCGGCCATGAGAATGGAACGTCAATTTGACTGAACCAGGTGGCTCTTACTCCTGCTCCTGGGAGGTAATACCGAAGCGCTATTTTCAGTTTCGTGATTCCCGCCTATGAACACAATTGAAGATCAAATCGATTCAAGAGAAACCGTCAATCGCTGGCGTCCAGTCCTTGATAGACCGACGCCCGGGGAGCCATACGATCCAGCGGCATCGATGTCCGTTGAGGCCCACTTCAACCGCTTCTCATCGACTGTCCCCTCGCACTCCGGCGCCACCTGGACGAATCGGATCGCCCGCGACGCCGACAGCTCCAACCTGGTGAATTTTCCGTTCGCGTTCATCGCCTTCACGCTCTCGACGGTGGGCGTGGTCACGATTTGCTGGGGTATGGCCGTCATAAGCGCGTGGCTGACGGCGATGGGATTCCTCCTCACGCTCGGTGGAGTTGGCTTATGCGGCGGGAGCGTTTCTGACAACTGACCATGAAACACATGCGCTCTTTTTCGCGTTCTGAATCTTACATTGTGCGCCCGGCGGAGCTTTCCAAAACGAAAGGAAGAATATGATCGGTGCTTACATTACTGTCGCAGTCGTTTTCGGGATTGCGATCTCGTATGTCGGGATTATCCACTGTTTTTGGCTGCGTCATGTTTTCAACGAGGCATCAACCACGACTTCGCCCGCAGGCCGCCCATTGACGAGCCCTGAGCTGAACAGGAAACGAATCATCATCCTCGGCGGTGGATTTGCCGGGGTGAAATGCGCGCAGACGCTGAGCCGCACGCTTGCCCGCAACGACGCAGAATCGCCCTGTTCAACGCGGAGAACCATTTCGTCTTCACCCCTTTGCTGGCAGACGTGATTGGCTCGTCGGTCAACCCGCTGGACGTGGTCGTGCCCTTGCGTCAATTGCTGTCCGGCGTTCGCTGCCGGACTGAGGAGGTTGTCAATCTCGACACTACCAAGAGCGAAGTGGAATACCGCAGCTCCGACGGCCAGACCTGCCGCCTCCAGTACGAGCATCTCGTCCTCGGCTGCGGGAACGTCGCGAACCTTCACGCCGTGCCCGGCATGGCCGATCACGCGTTTCCGCTCAAAAATATCGGCGACGCGGTCGCGCTCCGCTCGCACGTCATGGAGCAGATGGAAAAGGCGGAAACGTGCGCTGATCGGAAGCGCCGGCAATGGTATCTTTCCTTCATCATCGTCGGGGCAGGCTACAGCGGGGTCGAGGCTGCCGGTGAGATCAACGACCTCGTCAGGGGCAGCGCCCGTTATTTTCAAAACTTCTGCGCCGAGGACGTCACGGTCACACTCATCCATTCGCGCGATCAAATTCTCCTACATTTGCGGCGAAGGACAGGCGCTTGAAGGCGTGGTGACCATGACGGATTGGATGCGGGCACTTTCCCGAGGAGCGGGACCGGATACGCCAGTCACTGAACTGATGGTGCGACATCCCATCACTCTGAGCATCGAAGATGACGGGGCGGTGGCCGCGACCGTCGTTCGCGAACACCGCGTGAAAAATCTTCCCGTGGTAAAATGTCGGGGCACTCGCCAACTCGTTGGCTGCCTCCGAACCCGCCGCCTTATGGCGCATGTGTTCAATCGCGTTGGCCCGTCAAAGCATGAACGCGCAAACCGCGGCGATTGCATGATCCCCAGACTCGGCCAATCTTTCGCGCCTCGTGCAGGAGCGGTTTGCGAGGGCTGCAGTAACGCGGCGTGATCGGGCAACCGGCGGAACGGAGACCGGACGCCACCCAGATGTTGCAGGGGTTGAACAAACAACACCTGCCCTGCGCACGATACCATGGGGAGTCGGTGCATGGATTGCGCGGCTTCTTGGTGCCGCACCAGGCCGCGCCCCGCAAGCCAATATCCGAGACGCGCCGCACCAGATCGTCTCAGGACCCCTCCCAACGCCTAATACCAAAGCGCTATTTCGCGTCACACGAACACGAGTTAAAACCAACGCGTATGAACGAACCGCAAGCGAATCACGACACGGAAGCAGTCGCCACGGCCCTGCCGGCCAGACAACGCCCGCCATTCCATCCCGCCAAATCCCGGAGGCTTTGCAACGCCCAGTTTGCACTGCCGGCAGCGCCGCGGCGTCAGACGTGTTTGACAATGCCCCGATGGATTCTCCGCGGTAATGCCCTCTGGCTTACGATTGGTTCGCTCGGCGGCTTGTTAATGGATGTGCTCGGCCTCTGCTTTGCACGCGGCCCTCAAAGTAGCATCGTTGCCCTCGTTTCACTGGCTCTTTGTCGTGCTCCAACTTTTCGCGGCGGCTTCGTGGCCAGCCTCAATTCCCTCAGGTTGCTCGAATGAGGCGAAGGCGTAATGCCGAAGCGCTATTTTCGACTGTTCCTCTTTCACGCTAAGAACACGCCCATGCAAAACGAACAACTGATCTGGAGCACAGAACCGGCAGGCGAATTCGAAATTCAGCGAGCACGGAAAACGTCACCGTCCCTTTCCCTCGCCGAAGTGTGGGCCTGCCATCGAAAAATGCGCATCGCTCTCTCTTTTCCACGGCGTCAGTCGTGCCTGACCAGGCACGCGATGATTGCGGCGCTGCGTGAAGCTGAACTTGCCGAGATGGCGGCATGTCAAGCTGTTGACCGGAAACGGGCCACCACCCGCTTGAACAATGCGGGTGTCCGACTCCGCGCACTGCGAAGCCCCCGGACGTCAGGTGAAACCTGGCCCTGGGTGGTTCTGACGCTGGCGGCGATGCTCAGCCTGGCGGCCGGTTTCGGTGCGATGGGACGGCTCGCCGAAAACTGGACCGACTTCGTAAGCCTGATGGCGCGCTGTCTGGGTTAGCCGGCTGATTGACTTCTTAACCAAAAACGAAACCCTATGCTCGACCTTGCTCTCAAAATGCTCCTCGGCGACCGCGCCAAATATATCATGCTCATCAGCGGCCTGACATTCGCCGCGCTGTTGATGACTGAACAGGCCGCAATTTTTTGCGGCATTATGCAATGGTCTGGCTCGACTCTGGACAACGTCGGTGCGCCCATCTGGGTCGTTGACCCGATGGTCGAGCAAGTCAATGATACCGAAGCGCTGCGCGACACCGACCTGAACCGCGTCCGCTCGGTCGAAGGCGTGGCGTGGGCCGCGCCATTCTACCAGGGCATGGTGCGCACGCGCATGCGCGATGGCTCGTTCAAGTTCGTTCAACTCATCGGCATTGACGCGACCACCCTCGCCGGCGCGCCAAAAGAAATCACCCAGGGCAAACTCGACGATCTGCGACTGCCGAACACCGTGATCCTCGACGAGTACGGCGCTCAGAAACTCAGCCGCGATCCCGCCAGTCCCATCAGCGTCGGCGACATCTTCGGGATCAACGATCACGAGGCCCGCGTCGTGGGCATCTGCAAAACGCGAATGGCATTCTCAGGCAATCCCTATGTGTTCACGACTTACGATCAGGCAGTGCAATACGCGCCCGGCACTCGCAAGATGCTTTCGTGTGTCTTGGCTGACGCGCAACCGGGCGACGATCCCGCCACCGTGGCGCGCCGCATCACCCAGGCGACCGGACTCAAGGCTTACACGAAAATGGAATTCTTTTGGATGACTGTCTGGTGGTTCATAAAGAACACCGGCATCCCGGTCGCGTTTGGCGCAACGGTCATGCTCGGCTTCCTGGTCGGCTTGGCCATCAGCAGCCAGACGTTTTATTCCTTCGTCCTGGAAAATCTCCGCAACCTCGGGGCGCTGAAAGCAATGGGCGCATCGGACGGCGTACTCGCCCGCATGGTCATGTTGCAAACCCTGACCGTCGGGTTGATCGGCTACGGCTGCGGCGTGGGACTGGCGACGCTGTTCGGAATGGCACTACTCAAGAAAGGCATGCCGCCGTTTTTCCTGCCTTGGCAACTTCCGTTGATCACCCTCGCCGCAATTCTGTTCATTTGCTGGCTGGCGGCCTCGCTCGGCATTCGCAAGATCCGCAACCTCGAACCGGCGGTGGTGTTCCGGGGATAACTGTAAAAGCCCATCCCGCAACCGCCGGCTTAGAACATGTTTGCGAAATGGATTCCAGGTGGCACAGGCGACCCGCCGGACGGAACGGAAACAACGGTTCGAGGTAATGAGAACGGCCTCTTCGCAGCGTGGCTCAGCGCAGTTCCGGTCGGCGGGTCGCCGACCGGGGCGGGCGAGTCGCCCGCGCTACCCATTTTCAAAACACGCTCTTAGTGCCTCCGGCGCACAGGCAACCCAGCCGCGCGAACTTTGGCCTCGGTCCGGGCAACCTCGTAATGAACTCGCCGAAGTTCGATCGAACCTTCGGAGAGATCGTAAAGGGTGTAGGCTGCCAAGGAGTTGCCATCGCGAGGCTCGCCCACGCTGCCGGCGTTTACGAAGTACTTGCGGCCCGACTCGACCTTGAACTTCGAATAGGTCCCGCCGAGCACCAGGCTGTCTCGAATGAAGGCCATCGGTAGATGAGTATGGCCGTAGAAGCAGACCGAGGTGCTCTGATAGGTGAAGCTCGCCGCCGCCGCCAGCTTATCGAACACGTAACCCCAACGGTGCGGAGCGTCCAAAGTCGCATGGACAATGGAAAAGCTGGCAACGGTGCGGACATACTTCAAATCGCGCAGCCAGCTTTTGTCCGTTTCCCGCAGTTGTTGCCGCGTCCAGAGAAGCGAGCAGGCCGCGCGCGGGTTCAAGTTCTCCAAAGCAGCGGTCGTCGAGGCGTACTCGTCATGGTTTCCCTTCACGCAAGGCATGCCCATGTCGCGGATGATCGCCAAACACTCTCTGGGGTTCGCGTTGTAGCCGACGAGGTCGCCGACGCATGCGTAATGCGCGCATCTTTGATCGCGCGCGTCACTCAGGACGGCCATCAGGGCTTCGAGATTGGCGTGGATGTCGCCGAGAACCGCAAACTTCATCGAGTTGTTGTTCATAAACACCTTCACGCGGGCCCGGGGACAAACGTTTCAAATTTCCTCCTCCTGGGCCTCGCTTCCTGCGCTGTATGCGTCGTGGTGGAGGAGCCATTGCAGTGCATCCCCGAGTCGTTGTTGACGGGCGCGGCGTTTACGCCGCTTCGCCTCTCTAACGGAAACCGTCGACTTGAGTTCTACAACGCATTTGGCTTTCGGACAGTGAAACGGCCTGACCGCCGTCGCGCCGAAGCGGCGCTATGGCGCGCCGCGAAGGCGGAAGGCCGCGCTCCTGGCGGCACCGACAACTTGAGGATGCACCGGAGCAACTACACGATTGCGGATGCCGCGCAAACTGTGAAAAATGTTGAAACGCATGGGCAGGTGAATACGTGTAACTGTTCAGCGAGACTATCTCTGTGAAGCCGGATGCGGCAGATCCCTTAAAGACGCGGCCGACGCTCCTCTCCAAGGTTCGTCGAGGCGACGAGGACGGCTGGAGTCAGTTTTACGAACTGTACGAGGATTTCATTTATTCTGCGGGGAGAGGGGCTGGTTTGTCCCATGAAGAATCGAAAGATGTCGTCCAGGAGGCCATGATCACCGTCCGGAATTACATCAGCAACTTTGCGCCGGACGAAAGTCGCGCGCGGTTTCGGACCTGGCTGAGAAGAATCGTTCAATCCCGTATTGCCGACCAATACAGGAGAAAGAAGCACAATCCGCTGGACAGACGGGCGGGCCATCCGGCTTCGGAAGATTCCGCCACGTCCACCACTAACCGCATCCCCGATCTGAACGAAGTGGACCTGGGCCGCCTCATTGATGGAAAACTGGAGCAGGCGATCCTCACGGAGGCACGAAAGTTGGCGAAGGAAAAGGTGCGGATGCAGGACTATCAAGCTTACGACCTGTTCGAACTCCAGGAACTCAATGCCAGAGAAGTTGCCATTTCGTTGGGGATCAGCGTGCCGACCGTCCGCGTTCGGGCTTTTCGAGTCAGGCGCGCAGTCAACCAGGCAGTGCGTCGAATCGCCAGAATGCTCGAACAACCAACCCGTTAGGACACCCGCCGGATGGACTCCGAATTCATCAATTCCCAGAGCCGGGAAGCCAAATCGGAGGCGGGCTATAATTATATCAAGGAGATAGGCAATGGCGGCTACGGGTACGTCTATCTTTTCAGCAGAATTGGGATGAAACAGTTGGACGATGATTACGTGGCCGGCAAGTTTGTTTACCGGCACATCTTCGGGCCTGCCGACGACCCAGCGAGCAGCGCGGCCTATCAGCGGGCGTTGGAAGGGCTCCAAAACTTTCAATCGCTGAGCGGAAAGTCTCATTATCTGCTTCGTATTTTCGATGTGCGTCAACGACACGAGGAAGGTTACTTCTGCTACATGATGGAGTTGGCGGATGACATGGAGTCCGACCGGCAGGTCGATCCAAGCGTTTACAAACCCAGAACACTCAAGAATGAGCTGGCACGCTGCGGAGATCGACAAAGGCTGCCCGCGGCGAAATGTGTTGCTATCGCCATAGGGCTGGCACGCGGACTTCAGATATTGCACGTAGGCGGATTCACGCATAGGGATGTGAGGCCCTCCAACATCATCTTCGTGAATGATGTTCCAAAGCTGGCGGACATTGACCTGCTCGCGGGACACGACCCTTCCCTTACGAGTTACATCCCGAAGCATTACGCTGCCCCGGAAGGCTCCCATTCAAGACAGGCCGACATCTACAGCTTCGGGAAAACGCTGTACGAAATGTGCACAGGGCTGCCCGTGAGCGTCTATCCGTGCCTCCCACCCGACATCCGGCATTGGGAAGACCATCGGCTTTTGCTCAAGATCAACAGGGTCATCGCCAATGCTTGCGCACGCGAATTGCGCAAGCGTTACGCCTCCGCGGAGCACCTGTTGCATGACTTGGAATGCATTCAACAGGGGTAAGCGTATCCCCGATCATGGCGATCCAACGTCGTTGCGCTTGGCATTGCCGCAACGATGTTCGCCGGTTGCGCCGTCGGCCCGAACTACTTCAGGCCGACGGTCCCGGTCCAAACCGGATGGAAAGAAGGCGCAACAACGACAAGTGCGCCAGCGCTTCCCAACGAGTGGTGGACCATCTTCAACGACGCCGACCTCAATGCCCTGGAAACGCGGGCCGCCAAAGCGAATCAAGATTTGAACCGCGCCCTGGCCCGAGTCACCGAAGCCCGCGCGCTGGCCCGCGTGAGCGCGGCGGAACTGTATCCGAACATTTCTGCGAACGGAGCGTATTCGCGAAACCGGCTCAGCGAGAATCGCGCAAACACTCCGCAGCAGAAGCTCGAATCCGATGACTTCATTGCTCATTCGACCTCAGCTATGAACTCGACATCTGGGGCCGTGTGCGGCGCACGGTCGAAGCGGCGCGCGCCGACGCAAACGCCGTGGTGACCGATTTGCAGGTGGTGCTCCTTACCCTCGCCGCAGATGTGGCGCCGAATTACTACCTCATTCGCTCGCTCGACAACGAACAGGTCGTAATCGAAGCGACGATTGCGCTGCGCCGGGATGCCGTGCGCCTCCAGCAGACGCGCAACGAAGCTGGCTTGATCAACGAGGTGGATGTAACTCGCGCGAAGACTGAACTCGCGAATGTCGAAGCCGAACTGCACGCCATCATGCGCAGTCGCGCTCAAGTTGAACACGCGCTGGCTGTCCTCTGTGGGCAAGCGCCAGGCAACTTCTCGATACCTGCGACTGCGTCGGACCTTCTCATTTTTCGTCGCTCAAATCCGATGTGCCCGCGTCTTTCGAACGGGCGGCTTCGCCACCAATCTGCGTAAGGGCCGTTTCCGCGGCGTGCCGAACTTCCGGGGCAACATCAGAACATGCTTGCCGCAAAGCTGCCACGCCGTTGCTTGCCAGTGAGCCAAACCGGCCAAGGGCAAACGCAGCCTGCCTTCTGACGGACGGGCTGACATCGCCAAGCATCCGCTCCAAGCGTGGTATGACCAACTTGGGATCTCTCTGGACCTTTCCCAGCGTGTAGGCTCCAGCCTTGCGCACTTTGGGATCGGAATCATCAAGCAGCTTAAACAACTCGGCCCGTGCGCCAGGCGTCCAATAGGAGGCGGCTATTACGAGCACGTCGGCGCCAGCCTGCCGGACTCTGGAATGCTCACTGTAAAGGGCTGGGCGCAAATATGGGATCGCACCGTAGCCCAGGCAGACCAACGCGCCGGCGGCACGGTCGGCAGAATCGAAGTACTCCGACGGCTTAGTGCCATGTCGAACCAAAATGGAAACCAGCCCAGGAGCGGCAGCCACTGCGTGCTCCCCCATTATCTCGAAAGCCTTCTCAGCTCGTTGCTGTCTCAGTGACGCAGGCGTAAACCGAACCTCGACAAAAGTTTGCTTCCGGGCCAGTTCGACCGCCCGTAGCTTAAGTGCCGAGTCGGATGCCTCCACCATCGGAACCAATCGGACAGCCGCTTTGGCTCCCATCCTACGAAAAGCCGTGATCGTCTGGACGTTTGTTGCTACGGATGAATTGTCCAAGGCTTCCAGCCACTGGCTTAGCGTGCGTCCCTGTTCGCTCGGTTCGCGACCGGACCACATTAGAAGCACGAGAATGCCGAGCGCACTCAGAAGCATTCCGGCGAGCCAAGCGACTTTCTGGCGACGACGGATCATTGCGGTCTGGTCCAACGATGGAGCTGAGCCACCGCCGCCAGTGGACCGGCGTGAGAGAGCCGAAGGAGCAACCTCAAACCAACTCCTGTGGCCGAAGCCCAAGGCGGGCGGCGGTTGGCTCCGGCGATCAGGTTCGGCAATCCACAGTCCATCATTCAATCATCTCCGGTCCGTCTCTGTTCAACAACGCGGTTACGACCGGCATAGTCGCTACGCTCGAATGGTAACCTGTAAGTTCGTGAAGCACACGAAAAGAATCTGCGTCTATCTGCGTGCATCTGCGGTGAAAAAGTCCCTCTCTAAACTCAACGTCCGCTCCATTCAACGTTGCGGACGGCGCACTGGAATCCCAAAATGCCCGGCAGAGCAATGCAAAAGGTCGAGCACCATCTCAAGCTGTTGTTGCGGGTGTTCGGTGCGGTCACTGTGATTGCGTTGTTTCACCGTTTCGCCACTGGTGTTGTTGGACAAGACGGCACCACAAGCTGCGAGGGTGAGACTTTGGAAGCGCGTGTGCCTGTGGTCAACGTCCGGGATGCGCTACCGCCGCCGTCAAACTCCTCACACACGCCTCGCCGACCGGCTCTCGAAAACCCTGATTAAGCTGGCGGCGGTTAGCGCGTTCCGGTTTGTTCGGCGGTGTGGTTACTCGCTCTTTCATACTCACCTCGAAAATAAAGCACTGAGCAAGACGAACACCAGCACAACGATTGTCGGAGCGATGAGAAGCCAGAAAATCACGAGCGACAACCTGGAGAGTCGCGTGCGAATGCCGAAAAATGCGCCGCACGCGTTGCATTGCACTCTCCGCTGTCGGCTCGCGTTGTGAAACAGTACGGCAATAAACCCACCAAGAAAGAACACGAGCCAACTGAATGAACCTCTCAATGCGACGCCCGTCTTGTAGTTGTCGTGCGCCCCGCAAGCAGGACAGACAACTGCCGGCCGGGGCTGTACAGATGCGACGGCGCCCTCGGCGTCTGGCAAACTGGTGCCACACCTTTGGCAAGTCGCTAGCGTGGCATCGTTTTCTCGACCGCAATATGGGCACACCTTCATGCAGGGGCGAACGCCGCAACGAACGACCCAATCAGCGACGCGGCCACGGGGCGCGTCGAGTGCAACAGCGGTGCGATGCCCCCGCTAGATTCGGCAGCGCATGGTGGTAAGGCGTTGCGGTCATTGGGCGATGATGTTGAACGGCGAATCTGGCGTAAAGCGAGGAAAGCAATGACTCCGCTCGTGGCGGGCCAGAAAGCAATGGAGAAGAAGTCGAGTGGGCCTCGATCGAAACCAGTGACAAGCGCATAACCGCACACGAGTAAAGTGGCGGCAAACAGGAAAATTGAACTGACGAGTGCGATTCGGAGAACGATAGTCGGACCACGGCTACCCGCTGACCCTTTGCGACACCAAATGAACCCGGCCAAGAGAGCCAGGCCGCTGAACACGAGCAGAGAGAAAAGGCTGACCGCGAAAGCTAACGCTATGTCCAAACCGCCGTATGTCGGAAAGGCTGTCATCTCATTCGTTCACAGGAACGCATAACGCCGCCTAACGTTGCAGAAGAGCCGCCGGACCGGACCCGAGCGCTCGGAAAAAGTCCATCCCGGACAACTTGCATGGCTTCGACATTCCGCTTCGCTCCGGTCAAAGCCATGCGTTCTTCGTTAGGCCGCCGTTGTGCTGTCTGGTCCATGTGAAATCCTCTCGAGGATAGCCCGACGTGTGCCTGGCACATCAACGCGGAAATGTGCAAACTCGCTCGCCGCACCACTCCCTGCGTGCTCGTCGAGAAGACCGAGGATGATGTGCTCTGGCTCAATCTCCGGATATCCCAACGAATCGGCGTGGCGAACCGACGCGATGAATATTCGACGCGTGGAAACTCCATATCCGTAGGAAACCTCCTCCTGCGTCCAGCCGACCTTGGCAAGATGCGCACGCAATGCGTCGGCTTGTAATCCTGCATTGGCGATGATGGCAGCACCAACGCCGCGACCGTAGGCGACCGCACCAAGCAGAAGGTGCTCGCTGGAAATGTGCGGAGAGCCGACGGCGCGACTCTCTCGGTTGGCAGTGGCCAACATCTCCTGCGCTCTTCTCGAGAATTGTTTGCGCTCCATACGAGCCGCCACGCTCAGTCGGTCAAAGCTAAACGTTCATCGTTACGCGTCATGCTTTCGATTTGGAATCTCAGTCTTCTCAAAAATCCAGCCTTTCGGCCAAAGCAATCCCGTGCGGACTCCTGCCTTCTGAAGTTGCTTGGCATTCACTCCACGAGCTAAGGCCCATCGTTTCCAGCGCGGTACGCTGAGCGACCACCAAGGCCATGCCAAAACAGCGCCGAGAAAAATTGATCCGCGTAAACCTAACAAATCAAAAACGTGGCAGACAAGCACGGTAAGACCAATCACAAGAAACACGCCGCCTGTGACACCAATCTGACCAACGGCAATTGCCCGCAGACCAAGTCATCGATCGTTTCCCCCAGCTCGGACACAGACATCCGTCCGCCTCGCTTTTGGCCGCGCAAATAAGCGCGGGCGTTAATTGGCGATTTTGTGCTTTCGGCCTTGTTCTTTGAACTTTGCCCACCGCGCCCTGGCTGCCGAGAAGTTATCGAGGCGCTGCAAGTCCTCTTGGAATCCATCGAGCACGGTAATCGGTCCCAGTTGCCTTCCATGCCGTTCGTGATGGAGACTGACCCATTGTGGATCGCGGAAGTTATACAGTGTTGCGGATGAGCCGCCGGTCCCGACTCCGAGCGTTCGGAATAGCGTCCGTCCCGGACGGCTCGCATAGCCTCGACGTTCCGCTTCGCTCCGCTCAAGGCTAAGCGTTCTTCGCTAGGCGGCGTTGTCATGGCGTCTCGTTCGGACAATAGAAACAATACCGGCGGACACCAAGTAAACAGTCCAGCCGAATGATACTGCTGCCCCTGCAATGCAAAGGTAAGCGGCCCAATTGACGCGCAACTCGGCGAAACGACGCTCGGTCCAATGCCCCTGTGTGCCCCTCCCGTCCGGTCCCCTGTCCACTCTGCCGGGAGTAAATGGTGCCATCAACATCCCGCCGAGAAGGAAGAATCCAATCGCGACCAGCAATGAGATCAGTGGATGTCGCATGACGTGCGATGCGGCTTAATGCCCCAAGCTCAGCGACCCGATCCGATGAGCCATCGCCGCCGTGTAATCACTAGCACCACGCTCGCCGACCGGCCCTCGCAATGAGCGGAGGGGCTGGCGGCGGTTAAGTCGATCCGGTTTGTCAGGCCGCCGTGCTGAGCCACGGTGAATGTCTCTGCTCATAACTCCTGCGTATCCGTCGAATCTGCCGGGCTACCTGCCGACTCGCGCAATCGAGGTAACCTGCAAGCGCCGTGACAAATTCTGCTGTGTCCGTATCAGGCAAATCATACTGCTTCGGAGCGTCGGGCACAATGCGCTCGATGCGTGTCCAGCAATGCGCCGCTGGAAAGTCACGACACGAAGTGCGTGGCGGCAAGTCCGGGAACTCGACTCCAAAGTTGATGTAGAACCTCCAAGGGCTGTGAGAGTCGTTCCATGAACTCCCCTGAAACTTAATCCGCTCTGTGTAGCCGTCCATGTCGCGAGAAAAAGTGTGCCGCACCTTCTTATATCCCCGTGCTTTCAGGTGCTCCCACTGCAAGCTGCTAAAGAACTGTGTGACTGAATCGCGCATGACGTGCTCGGCGGCCTAACGGTAAGGATCACCGACCCCGCGCCAGTCGCGTCCCGCATGAAACCGAGGCGCAATCGCGGGGTTCGCTGCATCCGGCTCGTTGAACGGCGTGGTCATCGTCAATCACTTCTGTGCCTCTCTCCGACGTTTGCGATTGAAGGTGTAGCAGAAATGCCGCAGCCGCGCCAGCCTCGTCTCCAGTGTAACGACCGGCAGCTGTCTCGCCTGGAAAAACAAAATCACCATCGCGGCAGTGAGCGACCGTGCCATGCAGTTCATGGATAAACGTGCGCTACCGGATGACACCAACTCTCTCTCCGTTGCGATCAGATACAACTCCAGCCTCATACGAACTAAACTCGTCGCCGTATCGTCCCCACACGTGACTCGCGTCGACGTGACCGATGAGACCGCCACCAGCATCGTAAACAGATCTCAGCGCCTTGCGCGTCGGCTTCCAACGAGACTTTTTGCGTGCGGGATACACGGGAGTATGCGAACGCCGCCTAGCGAACCAAATTAGCGACCGGCTCGCCGTGAAAATCCTATCCTGGAATATTGGTAGTCCTCGACTTGCCAGAATTGCCGCCCAATCCGGCCAACCACGTCGCCCTGGCGCGCGTCGCGAACGGTAAACCGCGCGCAAATCTGTCTCGGCGAAGTCCTCGGGCGAGTGACTTGCACGCTGGCGGAGTCATCGGTGAGAGAACCCGCAGCCGAGCGCATCTGCTCGACATGCTTGCCTTGCGGCACCACCGATAAATCGATCGTGACAGAAACTTCCATGCGGTTACGGCGAACGCCCAATAGCTCGGCGACCTCTGCCGTGGACGTGCTCCGGCGGCAATAGGCGCTCACAAACCGCCCCGAACTGTCCAACTGTCAAGCGAGGCGGCGGTTCGCTGCCGCTGGTTGGTTATCTCGCATCATTTCGGCAGAGAATCCAAATACTTCTGATACTGCTTCTGCTGGCTCTCCCAAGTATCCAGGATCTTCTCAAACCGAGCGCAATCATCTTGCTGTCGCTTCAGCAACTGTTCCTGCGTGGAGAGTAACCCGTCATAACGCTTGAGCATCTCTTCTTGAGCTCGAAGCTGCTCATCGGCGCGTTTAGCTTGTCGATCGTAGGTGTCTTGCTGCGCCTGCAACGAAGCGCTGTAGGAGGCGGAGGTGGATGAAGTGTCATTGCGACGGTCGCAAGCGGTAAGCATGCAACAAAGTGCGAACAAAACAATGTGCTGATATTTCATATGCGTGTCACAAGACCAAGCGTCCCGGATAAGCTACCGTCGCCGTGAAACCCTGACGCCAGGCTCGCCGACCGGCTCTCGAAACCCGAAAGGCTGGCGGCGGTCAGCTCGATCTGGTTCGTTAAGCGGTACCCTTCTCACGGTATCGAAACTTAATGGCCACATCTTCTGGCAGACCCAGGCCTTTTGTTAGCAGCATACGAACGAACTGCGCAGCAACCGATGCCACCCAGGGAAGCGGATACATTAGCGCCCTGGAACAAGGGCCATCAGTGGGCACCGGATCGTCCTGTATCGGAGCGATACCTGAATCAGCGAATACAGTGCGCACTGCTTGCTCTCGTTCCGCATCCACAAGGACCAGCGTCCGCAAGCTTCGCCCATCACAAAACACCGCAATCACAGCCACGCGATCACCTTCTATCCACTATCCACAAAGATCTGAACTTGGACCCTGGAACCAACAGGCGGAAGAGGTAAAGCTCGATGTATGCCACTCCTTTTGGCGTAGGCTCCGCGGGATGCTTGGCAGTGGCGCTCGCCAGTTGCAACACGTCAATCAAGTCCTTGCAACCTTCAGGCAACTCAATACCTCGCTTCTGATAATCGACGAACGGATTCATGCGCTCGATGCCGCCTTAACTGTTTAGACTGCCGATTAGCCGCGCCTAAAGCCGGCCACGACGAACGATACACCTGCTTTCCAGGTTGTCGATCAAACGCTTCTTTGGAACTCGCGTCTCCTCTCAAAGTGGGACTCCACCATTCGCGCCAATCCCAGCGCGACCCCTCCCTGGTGGCAGGGGTGGAGACGGTCGCCGCGAAAATTCAGAGTCCTCATTTTCCGAACACGCGGCCACGCGCTCGCCCTCGCGTCTTGCGGATCTGCCGGCCGGCGAGCTGTCCCGAATCTCCGCGGGACGCACGCGTTCCAATCGCAAAACACCGACCGCCAGAAGGGGGCGCCGGGGTTCGCCTGTTGCGAGCCAGCCGAAAACTAAGAATCACTTTTTGCCGGGGGATGCGCCGGGCCGAGCCGCGTCCAGCAAGATCGGCCGAGCCCAGTCGGTGTTTCCGACGCCGGCTTTGCGTGCCGCTCGGAGGATTGCCCGCTTCTCGCCGGCGCGCAACCGGACGGTGAGATAAAACAGCATATTACGAAGTTGGTGGCTGGGGACGGAATCGGCCTTATTTCCCCGCCGTTGCGCGTCAAATAGGCCTGATTTTATTGGCGATTCAAACATTACCTGTTTAATCCAGTCATATCCTTTTTAAGCCGTTTGGTGTCCGTTTTGGTGTCCGCTCATCAAAGCAAATCTGTTCTGGAAGAGTTGCCGGTTCTGTAATGACAAAACACTAGCGTCCGATAAGTCGGACTTTGATTGACTTAATGTCCGCAATACAGGACACTATGCCGCATGTCGAAAACAAGCTCGATTCCGTTGCCCGCCGCCCACGCGCTCCGCAAGTTGGCTCGCGATCTCGCGCTTGCGCGGCGCAAGCGCGGCATCTCCACGAGCGACATGGCCGCCCGTCTTTTTGTCAGCCGCGACACGCTCTGGCGGATGGAGCGCGGCGATCCAACCGTCGCGCTCGGCACCCTGGCGACGGCGATTTTCGTTCTCGGCTTGCATGATCGTCTGGCAAACCTCGCCGCGCCCGCAAGCGATGAACTCGCTCTCAATCTTGATGAGCGCCGCCTACCGCAGCGCATCCGTCGCCCACGCTCATGAGCCTCGAAGTACACATTGATTGGCGAGGGCAGACCCATCTTGTCGGACGGCTTCATGCGGCCGAAAGGGGGGCTTCGGTTTCTTTCGAGTACGCGTCTGACTGGCTTCAGCGTGACGACGCCTTTCCCATTGATCCGACATCGCTGCCGCTACAGCGGGGCGCGCACCACGGCGCAGGGCTCTTTGGAGCGATTCAGGATTGTGGGCCTGACCGCTGGGGTCGAATGCTGATCGAGTGCGCCGTCAGGAAGAAAGTTCTGACTCGGAAGCCGTATCGCGATATTGATTATGTGCTGGCACTGGATGACATGGCGCGTGTTGGCGCATTACGATTCCGGGTCAACGCCGAAAGTCCTTTTCTCGCCGCGACTGCCGGCAAGCTGCCGCCGTTGGTTCGCCTCAGCGCATTGCTTCGCGCAACAGACGCCATTCATAGCCGAACTGAGACCGCCCAGGACTTGCGGTTTCTCCTTGGCGCTGGTTCGCCGCTTGGCGGCGCGCGCCCAAAGTCGGCGGTGAGCCTGGCCGATGAACGACTCGCAATGGCGAAGTTTCCCAAGCCCGATGACACCCGGGACATTGCGGCGGGTGAAATTCTCGCGCTGACGCTCGCGGCGCAGGCGGGCATTCAAGTGGCGGAACATCGGCTCGTGCCGATTGGCGGACACAGCGTCGCGGTCATTACTCGATTTGATCGCGCCGGCAAGAACCGCATTCCTTTCATTTCCGCAGTGACATTGCTGGGATTGCCGCAAGGCGATCCTGGAGCTTACACCCTGCTGGCCGACGGCATCCGTCAATTCGGCCACGATGTTCCAGGCGATCTCCGCGAATTGTGGCGACGCCTGGTCTTTTCGCTGCTTGCCAGCAACTACGACGACCATCTCCGCAATCATGGTTTTTTGATGCGCGAACCCGGACGCTGGTCGCTTTCACCGGCCTACGACATCAACCCAGTGCCAGAAGTGGATCGTGTCCGCATGAACAAGACTGCCATCGCCGAAGACCAGGAAGAACCGACCATTGAGGGTGCGCTGGCCGCCGCTCCACGCTTTGGCATGAAGACCATCGAGGCGAAGAAAATCCTCCGCGAAGTGTTCACGGCGGTTTCCGGCTGGCGAAATACGGGAAGACGACTTCGGCTCAAGGCACTGCCGCTTGATGCTTACGCCAGTGCGTTCGAGCATCCGCTCATCGGTGAAGCCAGGCAACTCCTTGGCAAGGGCATGAGGGGCGAACAACCTTGACGGCGCGAGCGAGCCATACAATCGAGGCGCGAGGCACGCTGCGGTTCAATTGCGGTTGCTTGACTCGTCCGCGAAAATTGAGATGCGTTCAGAATCGCGAGACAACTTATGTTCCGACATGCTGTTTGCGGTGAAGGCTTCAACACCACCAATTGAGCAAAGGCTGACCGAAGCTTTGGCCGAGTGCGACCGGCTACGCGAAGAAAATCGACAACTGCGAGATCGGTTGGGGATTTCCCACGAGTCGAAACCAGCTCAAACGGTGTCATCAGCCTCCGAAAAAGCAGGGCGGTCATCTCGTCAAAGTCCAGCCCGGAGAAGACAAGGTGAAGCTTTTCCGCAGTCTGTTTCGCGGGCGCGAGGATGTTTATGCGGTGCGTTGGGAAGGTCGCAATGGAAAGGCCGGGTATTCACCTGCGCATCGACGCGTTTGGAGAATTCCCGGCCAAAGGAATCCTGACCAACCGAAAGAATACTTCCCGCTGACCGATCAGGTCATCCACGATCATCTCAGCGGAAAGCTTACGGCTGGGGTCTATCCGCTACTGACCGACGAAACCGGCTGGTTTCTCGCGGCTGATTTTGACAAGGCAGCCTGGCCGGATGATGCGCGCGCGTTTCAGCAGACGTGCGATGAGTGGAGGATTCCCATCGCCACCGAACGCTCGCGGTCGGGGCGGGGCGCTCACGTCTGGATCTTCTTTGAAGCGCCACTGCCCGCCAGCCTCGCGCGTAAACTCGGCGCGGCCATTCTGACGCGCACGATGGAGCGACGGCATCAACTCGGTCTCGATTCCTACGACCGCTTCTTTCCGAGTCAGGACACAATGCCCAAGGGCGGATTTGGAAACCTCATCGCCCTGCCGTTGCAACACATGCCGCGCGCCCACGGCAACAGCGTATTCCTTGATGTTGATTTCAATCCGCATTGTGACCAGTGGACTTTTCTTTCCTCGATCCGGCGAATGTCGTTCGCGGAAGTCGAAACTCTGGTGCGCGATGCCGCAAGCGGTGGTGATCTCGTCGGGGTTCGCCGCAGTGTCACGGACGATGAACAGGAGGAAGACCCGTGGACACTGCCTCCCTCCCGGAAAAGAAAGGACGAAGCCATTGCCGGCCCGCTGCCGGAGAAAGTGCGTGTGGTTCTTGGCAACCTGGTCTTTGTCGAGAAGAAGGGATTGCCGTCCGCGATGCTTAATCGCCTGCACCGGCTGGCCGCATTTCAAAACCCGGAGTTTTACCGCGCACAAGCCATGCGCTTGTCCACGTTTGGCAAGCCGCGCGTCATCCGTTGCGCTGAGGAGTTTCTGCGGCACCTTGCTTTGCCTCGCGGTTGTCTTGGCGAAATCACGGCGCTACTCCAATCGCACAAGGTTGCGGTAGAACTCGATGACCAGCGATTCGCCGGTCAGCCAATTCACGTGACGTTTCACGGTCAGCTTCGCTCCGACCAGCAAGCCGCAGCCGACGCCATGCTCGCCCACGAGAACGGCATCTTGTCGGCCACAACCGCCTTCGGAAAAACCGTCGTGGCCGCATGGCTGACTGCGGCACGGAAAATCAACACGCTCGTGCTCGTTCACCGCCGTCAACTCCTAGACCAATGGCGTGAGCGGCTCGCGACATTTCTAAATGTGCCCATCAGGAGCATCGGACAAATTGGTGGCGGTCGCCGGAATGTCAGCGGGATCATTGATGTAGCGGTCATCCAAAGCCTGAACCGTAAGCAGGTCGTGGACGACGTGGTCGCCAACTACGGCCACGTCATTGTGGACGAGTGCCACCACATTTCAGCCGTGAGCTTCGAGCAAGTACTCCGGCAGGTGAAAGCGCGTTACATCACCGGCCTTACCGCCACGCCACAACGGAAGGACGGCCACCACCCAATCATCATCATGCAGTGCGGGCCGGTTCGCCATCGCGTGAATGCAAAAGAGCAGGCCCTCGCGCGCCCATTCAAACACGTCGTCATTCCTCGACCAACGAACTTCCGATTGCCGCCCTCGACGGAGAAACCGGAGATGCACGAACTGTATGCCGCATTGGCTGAAAAGAGGGCACGTAATGATCTCATCTGCGTTGACCTTATTGGTGCAATCAAAGCGGGACGTTCGCCTATTGTTCTGACCGAGCGCACCAGCCAAGTGGATGACTTCGCCGTGCGATTGAGCGGCCAGGTAAAACACATTGTGGTGTTGAAGGGCGGCCTGGGCGCAAAACAACGACGCTCCGCCGCCGAACGACTGACTTCGATTCCCGACGGAGAAGAAAGAGTCCTGCTGGCCACTGGACGTTACATTGGTGGACATCGCAATCGGCCTCTATAAGCGCGAACAGGTGTCGCTGAGGCGGGCAGCGGAAATCAGCGGTTTGACGTCGCCGGAATTTCTGGGTGAACTTGGCCGCCGGCGAATCCCGATCAATTACGAAGCGGAGGATTTGCGGTCGGACGCGGACACGCTCAAGGGCTTTTGATTAGATTAGGGCGCGTAGTTGAAGCCACGCTTGAACGATGGCGCCTAAATCAAGCACATGACAAGGTGATTGTCCCCCGGTCTTGAACCAGACATGCACACCCAAGCGTGCCTTCCTAAGCGCCATTCCTCCCGGCGAAGCGAGCGCGGTCAAGGTGGAGACGCGGGGTGGAGGGGCGTCCTACCTTGACGGCGCGAGCGAGCCATACAATTGCAGGCGCGACGCACGCTCCGGTTCTGCCAATGAGCATATTGAGCTGCGCGACTCCGCCACATCATCGCCCGCCTGACTTCACGCTCCGAAGACGCGACTGCGGCCACGCCGTTTGGACCCATCCTTTAGATCGGATGCGCCGATCCAATCCTTCGGCCTAGCCGCCGATCTCCTGGCTGGTGGTGTCGCTTCGGTTGGGAGTTGGGGACGGGAGACGGAGCGATTCCGGTGGAAGGGGACCAGGGGGCCGGAGGAAGTAGCGGAGCGACCGAGCCAAATCCCAACGGAAGTGCCACGCGGATGCGTCGTTCAGAAGCCGGAACGAGCACGCGCGGAGCAGGGGGAGCAGCACGGGTGTCGGGGTGCGTCGCGACACGGCGCGAAGCGCGTGTTGGTTCCGGCGGATTTCAACTAAGCCGCGCCTTTCAGAGCGACCGGGTTGAATCGGGATTGTCGGGCAGTCCAAAGAAGATAGCTTTCGGCAGGACCTGCGCGCATCCTGAGACATGAGTTCCAACTCGATTGCCATTTACTCCGACCTCATCTGTCCGTGGTGTTATATCGGCAAGCGGCGGATGGAAGCGGCGTTGCGGCAACTGCCCGGCGGCGCACAAGTTTCGTGGCATCCTTTTCAACTCAATCCCGAGATGCCGCGCGAGGGCATGAACCGGAAGGTTTATCGGAGCGGGAAGTTCGGCAGTTGGTAGCGTTCGCAAGCGCTGGACGCGCAAGTCGCCGCCACGGGAAAGACCGTCGGCATCGAATTCCGCTACGACTTGCAGACGCATACGCCCAACACTTTCGAGTCTCATCGCCTCGTTTGGTTCGCGGGAGTTCGCGGCGTGCAAGATGCCGTCGTCGAGGCATTGTTTGGCGGTTATTTCTGCGAGGGAGTGAATTTTTCTGAGAGGAAGAATCTGGCTCGCGTCGCCGCCTCCGCCGGCTTGGACGCGGCGGAAGTCGAACGCTTTCTCGCGAGTGATGAAGGCTCTGCGGCAGTGGTCTTTGAAGAACAGTGCGCCCGAAAGCTCGGCATTTCCGATGTGCCTTTCTATGTCATCAACAAAGCAATGGCGTTCTCTGGTGCGCAACCGCCCGAAATATTCCTTGAAGGATTTCGCCGTTCCCAAACGCCGACATCCGAAGCCAGTTATACTGACGACGCCAAAGCAGACGGCTGTGGGCTGGACGGCTGTAAAGTCCCTCAATGAGCGCGAGTAAACCTCACGCACTCCTCGGTGGCTCTCCAAAAACTTTTCAACGCAGAGAGTTGAACCGCTGATGAACGCGGATTCACGCTGATGCTCCAACGGAGCAAAAGACTTTAGCCGTTTGGGAAACGGCGAAAGGAATTCGGCGAAGCCGAAGGCCCGAAAGGGCCGAGCGAGCGGGCGCGAGCGAGTCCAAATAGCCCATGACAAACGCAGTGCCGCCCTGCGCCAGCGAATCAAAAAGCAATTCAAGCCCTGAAGGGGCGATAGATCCGTCTCGACGTGATAAACGCGATGAAGCAGAATCGAGCGAAATGAGAAAGCCGATTGCCATAGACCTTTTCTCCGGTTGCGGCGGCCTGACGTTGGGCCTGAAGCAAGCGGGCTTTCGCGTTATTGCCGCAATCGAACTCGACTCCTTGGCCGTTGAAACCTACAAGGCTAATCACAAGTGTGTCCGCATGTGGTCGAAAGATAAACTGCTTGGCTTTGTTACCAGAATATGATTAGATCATCCGCGTCGTTGGGTCATGACGCGCAGGGTTACAAACCATCCGTTCGAGCATTATAGGATGGTCAGGAAAGGGATTTGGTTGTGCTAGGAAGTTGTAAGAGGGTCACCTTTATGATGGCACAGAGCTCTCGAGTGTCCTGCGTTGAACTTGTTTTTGTCGTCGCTTGTATTGCCGCGCCCCGCCTTTGTTATTCGCAGTCACCACTGCCCGACTCTTTTAATCCTGGAGCCAGCAGTTGGGTGAATCTCATCGCAATGGAGCCGGACGGTAGGATCCTAATGGTTAACACGCCCAACATCGAACGGTTCAACGACAATGGGAGTAGGGACGCAACATTCCATCCGAGAACCAATATCAATATCTATGCCATTGCCGTGCAGTCGGACGGGAGCGTTGTGATTGGCGGTCCATCTATCATCGCGCGACTAAATTCGAACGGCGACTTGGACACGAGCTTCAATTCTGCGGTCAGTAACAACATGTATACCGCCTCGCCAGTGGTGTTTGGTTTAGCCCAGCAGACTGACGGAAAGATTCTGGCAGGAGGCAGCTTCACGATACTGGGCGGAAACGAATGCACAAACATAGGCCGATTGAACATAGATGGCAGCCCAGACCTTTCGTTCAATCCGGGGGCGAATGGGACGGTTTCCTGTTTGGCAGTTCAGCCCGATGGCGGGATTTTAGTCGGTGGCAACTTTACCATGCTGGGCGGACAAGGGCGCACTAACATCGGACGGTTGTATGCGGATGGAAGTTTGGATGATTCCTTCAACCCGGGAGCGAATGGCGTTGTTTTCTGCATGGCAGTGCAGCCTGATGGCAAGATTCTGGTGGGCGGGCAGTTCAGTTTGCTTGCTGAACAGCCGCGCAACAGTATCGCTCGTCTCAATGCAGATGGAGCGATCGATCCTACATTCAATCCCGGAACCGACGGGTATGTTTTATCTTTAGCGATCCAAGCAGATGGCAAGATCTTGGTGGGGGGCTACTACAACACGCTTGGAGGCCAACCACGCAATTATTTCGGACGACTCAATTCTGATGGCACATTGGACACGGTTTTTACATCGGGGACTGATCGGACTGGAGAAATTGATCCTGGGGTCAACTGCGTTGCGCTGCAGCCTGACGGAAAGATTCTGCTAGGAGGCCAGTTCAACTCGCTGGCTGGACAGCCGCGCGATGGTATCGGTCGGTTAAACAACACGGATCCTGCTACCGAAAGCCTGACTTTCGATGGTTCGCAAGTCACGTGGATGAGGGGCGGCACCGCTCCTGAGGTTTGGTGGACGAGTTTTGAGGGTTCTACCAACGGCACGGACTGGATCACTCTTGGTGCTGGTGCTCGCGTTGCGGGTGGGTGGCAGCTTGCCGGGGTCAACTACCCGACCAACGCCAGCATCCGGGCGCATGGAATCATTTCGGGAGGATCGAGTTGGTTTATCGAGAGTGCGATCGGTCCGCCGGCAATTAACATTCAGCCTGCCGAACTGACGAACGCGGCTGGTTCTGTGGCGATTTTTAGTACCGTACTTGCCAGACCATTATCTCCCAACTCTTACCAATGGCGTAAAGAAGGAGTGAATCTCGACGACGGAGCAAACATTGTGGGCGCGCATGGCGCGACGTTGACGATTAACGATGTGTTGGGAGCCGATGCCGGCGGGTATTCGCTGGTCATCAGCAACGCCTTCGGTAGCGTGACCAGTTTGGTTGCCAGATTGACAGTCATCGATCCGATAATCATTAACCAACCCACTAACCAACTGGTTCATGCGGGGCAAAACATTGAGCTAAACACTGGAGTAGTGGGTTCTACACCCTTGGGTTATCAATGGTTTAAGGACGGTGTGGCCTTGCCCGATGGAATTACCAGTTCACTTGGTTTTACTAATGTTCAACCTGGAGATGCGGGCTCCTATCAACTCATAGCCAGCAACGGGTTTGGCAACGTGACCAGTGTGGTGGCAGTGGTAACGGTGAGAGTTCCGGGTGCAGATCCTCTCAATCCGAGACCTGATAACTGGGTGTACACTTCCGCTCTTCAGACCGACAACAAGATCCTGCTGGGAGGCAGAATTTTCACCGTTGGCGGAACGGCACACCAGTGCACAAGCCGAATTCGGAGTGACGGTACGGTGGACGAAACGTTCATTTCGGGATTTAGTGATCTCCGAGGCTTTGTGTACTGCCTGGCAGTTCAGCCTGATGGTAAAATACTGGCGGGCGGTTATGCCACCATGCCTGATATCCGTGACCGCTACTTTGTAACGCGGTTTTATCCAAACGGTACCGTGGATCCTGCATTCAACGCGAACGTCGGCAACGTTGTGTACTGCCTGAACATTCAGCCCGACGGAAATGTTCTGGTTGGCGGCGATGCTCGGCTTGACGGAACTGAAAGCCTAATACGGCTGAAATCGGATGGTAGCCTTGATACCAACTTTAGCGCCGGAGCAGACGGCTCCGTGTATACTACAGCCATACAGCCAGACGGTAAAATTCTGGTAGGTGGATCATTCGATTTGCTCGGTGGACAGCCGCGGAGCTTTATCGGACGCCTCAATGCGGACGGCAGCTTGGATAACGATTTCAACCCCGGCGCGGGAGGTACCGTATATCCTTATGTGCATTGTTTAGCCGTGCAGGCTGATGGCAAGATCCTCGTCGGGGGAGAGTTTACGACTATAGGCGGTCAGCCACGCAAATATTTGGCGCGGCTCAACGTCGATGGCACGGTTGATTCAACTTTTGATCCGAGCGCAAACGGTTGGGTGTATTCTATTGCTTTACAGTCTGACGGTAAAATCCTGGTCGGGGGAGGCTTTGATTCGCTCGGCGGGGAGACGCGCAAATATATTGGCCGCCTCAACAGCGATGGCAGCTTGGATTCTGTTTTTGATCCAAGTGCCAACAGCTGGCTCCTCTCCCTGGCTTTGGAGAGAGACGGGAAAATCCTTGCGACGGGGTATTTTAGCGAACTCGCCGGACAATCCCGCAGTTATGTCGGCCGGCTGCAAAACACGGAACCCGCCATCGAAAGCTTAGCTTTCGATGGTGCGCAAATTACGTGGCTGCGGGCAGGCACAGCTCCCGAAGTAGGGCGTACGAGCTTTGAGGGTACTACCAATGGCATGGACTGGATCACTCTTGGTGCTGGTGTTCGCGTCGCGGGTGGGTGGCAACTTGCCGGAGTCGACTTCCCCACTAACGGAACCATTAGAGCGCGCGGATTCGTTTCGGGCGGGTATCTGAATGGCTCCAGCTGGATAGTTGAGAAATACAGCGGCGCTCCACTGATCGGAACAGCGCCGATTCTTGGTATCAAATCAAGTGGCGACACAGTCTTGCTCAACGTCGCTGGTGAAGTCTGGAGGGAATATACTATTGAGTTTTCGCTTGCCCTCACGACCACCAATACCTGGCAACCTTTGGGTGGCATTCTTTTGACGAACAGTCAGCAACTTTTTGCGGATCCGATGTCCGGTAACCCGCAGCAACGCTTCTATCGCGCGCGGCTCAGGTTAGAATGAAGGGTGCGCCTAGACGAAACGGTGCGTGACGCGCGAGCTGATAACTGAAATGGACCCCGAAATTCGGACAGTAACAGAGTCTGCTCCAGCATTTCCTTAAACGAGCGATATTTTGCGAGGTTCATTCTCTCGCGCACGCGGATTTCGTCCGCGAGGATTTTAGCGAGCAACTTTAATCGCAGATTTTCCTGTTCGTGCGACTTGAATTCTTCGAGGAACTTCTCCTCCAGAATCGAAATGTCTTCCTTCTCGATCCCGGCGGCAGCGAAAATGTCCACCACACCCTTACTCTCGATACTGCGGTCGAGCAATTCACGCACAACCTTGGCCTTCTCCTCATCTTTGGGTGTTGGCCCGGAAGTGGTCTTGATTAGTTGCTTGCGAAACAACTGGTAGAAAACCACTTCATCCGCGTAACCGATGCAGTCGGCCAAATGGTTGACCAGTGCGAACGCAGAATTCAGGCGCGCTTCCGCCGCCAGAAAATCATCTCGCAATTCGTCCGTTTCCGTCAGATGTCCGCAACATCGGAGGAACAAATCCTCGAACTCGATGTTTGGCAACGCACGCCAAGCGCCATAACTCCTGCCAGCCGGCAATTCCGGCAGCAAATCGCGTACGTCTGCGAGCGCCTGCAAGAAGACCGCCTTCGCTTCCTCGCTGATGTCCGGCGCGGGATCGCCAGCCCCACCGCCCTGCGTGTATTTCTTGGTCGCCTCCTTGAGTTGGTCGCCGATGCCGATGAAATCCACCACCAGGCCGCCCGGCTTGTTGCTGAAAATCCGGTTCACCCGCGCGATGGCCTGCATGAGCGTGTGGCCCTTCATCGGCTTGTCCACATAGAGCGTGTGCAGGCACGGAATGTCCGTTCCCGTCAGCCACATGTCACGCACGATGACGATTTTGAGCGGGTCATCAATGGCCTTCAGCTTGCCGGCCGCGGCAGAGGGAGCGTCAAACTTCGCATCCTTCAAACCGGGGAGTTTCGTGTCATCGTAACGCAGCGCGGCAAAAGCCGGCGGTGCGGAGGCGCGGAGCGCGCTCGCGAGCAACGCGGCCTTCGCCGACGGCGTCCAGGATTCCGTCAGTCGCAACCATGTCGGCTCGCCCGCGCGTTTGCTGCCTTTGCCGCGGACACCTTCGCGGACGAAATCCACGTAAGTGTTGTCTTCGTCCGTCGGCCAATGGCGTTGGAAGTCGTCGAGAAACTTCGGCCAATCAGGTGGCAGCCGATGGGTTTCAAAATATCGCATTGGAAAAGAAAAGCCGTGGTCAATCCCGACAATCGTTGGTTTGGACTTGGACAATTCATCCCGCAGCCACTCGGCGATCCCAGGTCTCGTCCAATATTTGCGCGGGCTGGATGGCGGCGGGACCTCCTCCGGTTCGAGCAACCAGTCGGCGGCATACACCCGCGACCCTGACAGACTCGAAGTCGGCGTCTCCGCGCCCGAGTAATCAATGCCGATGTAGTGCTCGAATTGCGGCACGGTTAGAGTTTTCCTTTGAAGACGCGGTCGAAGATGGCGGGGAGCGACGCATCCAACTCGCGGCAGTATCGGCTTTGGGTTTTTGAACCATGACTATTTGGTCCGGGAAGGAACGCGACTGTCATGCGACGCGCCGACTTCCCCGGCGGGAATCCAGGAAGCCTTGCCATTGCGCCACACAGCGAGCGGACGGCCGCGGCGCCGGTGGTCTTTGACTACTTTCGCCACGGCGTCAGTCATGGCCTGGACGGCCTTTTGCGTTAGGGATGCTTTGCTTGTATTTTTCATGGGGCGAATTCTTGCCGCAGTCGGCTGTAAAGCGCGGCGTCGTGAGTTGTCGTTTGACCGCGTTCGTCCTTGAATACCAAACGAGGTGTGTGGGATGAGTTGTCGAAAAAGTGAAGCGTATCGAGCAACGGGCGGTAAAGCGTGAACAGATTTCGCAGCGACCGATCGAACCGGCGCCGAACATCGCGCTCAGGCACGTTACTGATCAGTCCTTAGCATAGACGACAGATTCAGCACAAAAAAAGGACCGCACCAGTTCGCGATTGTTGTAAATCGTGACTAGGTCCTCTTCGACGCGCTGACGGAGTGACTCATTTTTCTTCAAGGGTTTCTTC
>WNFU01001359.1_pt1 | contig 34244 bp, 32 predicted proteins | sample 5400121 | NCBI WGS metagenome assembly WNFU01 (sample SAMN13153360, study PRJNA577476) | soil metagenome | isolation source: 100 cm soil or saprolite under grassland replicate 1 | place: USA:California | collected 2016-06-15
ACGGCGGTCGGAGCGACGGTGGCCGGCACGACCGTCGGAGCGGGAGTACCGGTGGCCGTGGCGACCTCGGTACAGCCGGCGAGGGGCAGGGCCGAACCATCGGCGAGGAGATTGACCGTGGATGCCGGGACCCAGCCGTCGTGGCCGGCCGGTCCGGGCACGTAGACCCGCAGCCAGGAGCCGTCGCCGCTGCGGCCGGTCACGAGCATCTGGTCGCCGGGCCGGGCGACGGCCACGACCGATCCCGAGCCCGGGCAGCCGACCAGGGCCAGCGTCTGAGGGCCGGTTGGGGGCGGGCCGACCGCCACCACCCCGGTCGCGATGAGGGCGCTCATCGCGACCACCCCGCTCAGGCCGCCGGCCGCCAGCGAGACGACGCCGTTGGCGCCACCCCCCAGCGCCGGCAGTAGCCCGCTCACTCCGCGTCCTCCTTCACCCCGGCTGCTTCGGCAGCGGGCGTCATCCTAGTAGCGGGCCCGGTGCCCGGAATGGTCCCCGATCCGCACGTTTCGGATCAATGGTGCATGTGCGCGCCACCGCCGGATCTATGGCCCGATCGAGACCTGGCCGATCTTGCTGAGGCTCAGGACACCGCCCTTGTCCGTGGACGCGACGAAGTCGTACGAGCCGGGCTGGACAGGGAACGTGGCGATCCATACGAAGCTGCCGTTGAGCGTCGCCGCCACGACGTCAGCCTCGCGGGCCTGCCCGGATCCGTCACTCGGCCAGTACGAGAACGATGGATCGCTGTCTTGCGGGGCCGAGAAGATCGTCCGTTGGAGCCCGGGCTGCGGCGTGTCCGCATAGAGCAGATCCAGCGGAACGAGATTGACGAGCGGAGGCACCGTGGGAGGGGGAACCTTCGGGGATGGATAGACTGCCGGCACGCCCGGTGGGCAGAACGCCGGCGGGGTCTTCGTGACGCACAGGCCGAGGAAGAACTCGATGTCACCGATTCCCTCCACCGGTCGGTGGCCGGTGTAGTCGTCGACATCGGGAGGCGTCGTCGGCGCCGGGTCGCTGCCGACCGGGACGTCCACCGGGAGCTCGGCCGATGGCGCCGCGGACGGCACGACCGACGGCACAGGGGTCGGCGACTCGAGAGGCGGGACCGGAGTCGGCTGGTTCTTGCCCGTGTGCTCGGACGGCGGGAAGTTCGTCGTTGGGAGCGGTGGATAGTTCTTCGGGACCTGACCGCCAGCGAACTCCCAGGAGGCGACGATGCTGCCCCCCGAGAACGCCTTGGCCGCGTGCTCGAGGGCGTCGGCCGGCCACCACGCCCCGTGGTAGCCCCGCCATGGCCGACCGATCGGATCCATCACGTAATACCTGGGCTCCGGCCCGGAGAAGTCGATCGCGTCGACGTACATCGCGTGCGCACCGAGGAAGCTGGGCTGCTCCCGCAGCCCGACGGGTGCTGCGCCGTAGTTCACGATGATCACTGCCCCCGCGCCGGCGTACATCAGCGCCCGGAAGAGGGTGGCCGAGATGGCGCCGCGATGAAAGCCCACGCCCCAGCCGTTCTGGAGGGCCTCCTCCAGGTTGCCCAGGGTGGTTCCTCCGAAGACCTGATTGGACTGCAGCGAGCGTAGCTGCGTGCCCGTGGTCGGGATCCCATAGGCGAGGCGCGCGAGCATCGCACCGGCAGCCATGACGCAGTTGACGCTCCCGAACTTCCCGCCATCGAACTGAGTGATCTGTGGCACGCGGGGGATCCCGCCCGGGGTCCACCACGGAGCTCGATCCCCGAACGACGGTGGCGGGGCGTCCTTGTCGAAGGAGACCAGCTGGATGACCTGATCCTCGGGTGGGGCTCCGAGCGGCGTTGGTGGCTGGCTCGAGGTCGGGACGGTCTTGAAGCCCGCCTGCGCGCCATCGGCAGCGCCCGGTCCGGGGCTGGACTGCGGGGCCTGCTTCGGCGGCGCGACGACCCAGGCCACGCCCAGGGTCAGGCTGGCCATGACGATCGTCGAGATGCCGAACCTGGCCAGAGAGCGGCCTGTGACGGACGGTGCGTTCATTTGCTCACATACCCCTAACGACGCCGCTCGCGCAGCCACACAGGGCCGGCAACAGGCTACTCACTCCGTTCGCTCCTTCACCCCGGCTCTCGGCCGACGGGCCATTCGACGATGCGCCGCGATGCTCGCAGAGCGACGTCTCGGCCACGTCTCGGACCCTCTCCTCGATCGCCATCGATCTCTTGCCTGTCACCACGGCGTAGGCGGGCAGGCCTCGTAGTTGACGGTGGCGGACCGCGTCACCGACGTCCTTCCGCCGAACTTGTCGGTGGTTGTGACGGTCCAGGCGACGGTGTTGAGCCCGTCGTACGGGTTGTAGTCCTTCGACGAGACCGATGGAGGGATCGAGCTACCCGTCCAATAGCTGGACAAGAAGCGACGGCTCAACGTGATGGTGCCCCTGAGGGTCGCCGCATTGGTGTGCGTAATGGTGTACGACAGCTTTGCCCCGGACAGGCCGTCCGTGTCGCCCAGTGTGTATCGCCACGGAATCGAGAACGAGCAGCCCGTCAGCACGTAGATTCCGAAGATGCTCGTCAGGTTGATGCCCCCACTGATCGTGGCCTCCGTGTCACATCGCGTGATCCTCAGCGACCCCGAGCGGGAGGTGGTCTTGGCACCCTTGGTGTCGATCGCCACTGCACGGAACCGGAGGGTGCCCACATCCTTCACGCTGTCCCCGGCCGTATCGATGGAGTTCTCCCAGTAGGCGCCTGCCTGCTTGAAGTCGTGCTTGAGGCGCACGTACGAGGTCGACGTTGGCTTCTGCACCCATAGCTGGATGCTGGCAATTCCGTCGGCGTCCGTGACTGCGGTCTTCAATCTGGAGGTCACTCCGGTCCTTCCACAGGAGCCCGTTCCGAGCGGGTTGGTGCCGATCGTGGTCGGAGCTGCTTGCGGCGGATTCAGCGTGAACGTCGGCCCGACGTTGGGCGTCGCGGTCGGGGTTCCCGAGGGCTCGGCCCCCGAGTTCGCGGTCGTCTTGCCCGTTGGCTCCGTCGTCGGCTCGGCAGTCGGCGACGTCACGGTCGGGCTGTCGGTCGCCTCGCTCGCGGTCGCCGTCGGGCCGGGCGTGCCCATGACTTCGGCGACCTGGCCGCAACCGGCCACCGGCACCGGGTCCGTGGCCAGGAGGCTGACGTCTACCGTCCGCACCCAGCCTTCACCGACGGGGCCGGGCACGAACACCCGGTACCACGTCCCGTCCACGCTTCGTCCGATCACGAGCACGCGGTCACCCGGTCGAGCGATGGCCACGAAACCCTTGCCCTGGCAGGCGGACACGACGAAATCCGGAGACGCTGCCGATCCGCCACCACCGACCGCCACAACGCCGGTCGCGATGAGGGCGCTCATCGCGAGCACTCCGCTCAGGCCGCCGGCGGCCAACTGAAGGACGTTGCCCCCGCCACCCCCCAGGGCCGGGAGGAGGCCACTCAATCAGCCCGCTCCACGCGAATCGTCACCAGGGACACGTGCATGTTTTCGTCCGTCATTCGACGCATTGGTTCGAGTAGTAGACGGTCGCTTTTGCCCGCTTTGTCGTCGTTTCCAGGTACTTGTCAACGGTCGTGACCGTCCAGGTGACGCTGTTCAGCCCGTAGTACGGGTCATCTTCCGGGTACTCGACGTAAGGCTTGATCGACTTGCCCGTCCAGTAGGGTGTCCACAAGATATGCGTCAGCTTGATCGTGTCCCTGAGGGTATCTACGTTGGTGTGGGTGATCGTGTAATGGATAGATGCTCTGGTTAAGCCGTCGGGGTCCGACAGGTAGTAGCTCCACGGGATCGAGAACGAGCCGCAGCCCTTCAGCACGTACCTGCCAAGGCTGTCGCGCGGCAGGCTGATGCCACCGCTGATCGTGGCCTCGGCATCGCAGCGGAAGATCGTGATGGATCCCGAGTTCGACGTGGTCGCGACGCCCTTCGTATCGATCGCAACGGCGCGGAAATGAAGGGTGCCCGCTCGCGTAACGCGGTCCTTCGTCGTGTCGATGAACGCCGACCAGGTCGTGCCGTTCTTCGAGAAGTCATGGCCCAGTCGCGCGTACGACGCCGCTCCCGGCTTCTGGACCCACAGTTCCATGCTTGCCACTCCATCGGGATCCTGAGCGACCGCAACGAGCTGCGTCCTGATACCAAACGCCCCACAGTCGCTCGCCGTGAACTGCTTGATCCCCAACTTCGTCGCGCTCGCAGTGGGCTGCGTCGTGAAGACCGGACCCAGGTTGGGCGTGGGCCCCGGCTTGTCGGTCGGCGCTGCGATCGTCGGGATCGCCTGCGTCGGCGGCGCGGTCGGCCGGGCTGTCGCTTTGGCCGTGGCCCTGGCGGTGGGCGTCGGCGAGGCGGTCGGACCGCCAGTGGCGCTTGCAGTCGGCGACGCGGTCGGGCCGGGCGTGCCCGTGGCCTGGGCAACCCCGCCGCACTCGGCCAGAGGGATGGGACCGTCCGCGAGGAGACTGACGTCCGCCGTCCGGACCCAGCCTTCGCCGCCGCCAACCGGACCCGGCACGTACACCCGGTAGAAGACGCCGTCGGCGCTCTTGCCCGTAACGAGCATCTGCTCGCCGGGGCGGGCCACGGCCAGGACGCGGTCGCCCTTGCAGAAGGAAATCGCAAGGTTCTGGGGCCCGGCCGGTGCGCCGCCACCGACCGCCACCACGCCACTCGCGATGAGAGCGCTCATCGCCAGCACGCCGCTGAGGCCGCCGGCCACCAATGGGATGGCGGCATGCGCGCCGCCCCCCAGGACCGGTAATAGGCCACTCACTCCGCTCGCTCCACGTTTGTCGCTCGGTTCCCCGCCACGTTGCCAGAAGGTCGTCTCATCAGCGTCTGGTCGAGCCGGTGACGGGTCTCGGCACGCAGGGACGGCGCACCGCTTTCGACGATAGCACCCGGTTGGCCGGATTCAATCCATGAGCGCCGAGATGCGTTGCTCCGCGGCCTCGCGGCCTCGCCCGTCCTCGGTCATGTGACGCACTGGTAGTGCACGACCTCTGTCCGCGACAGAGACGTCGTCCCGCCGAAGGCGTCGGTCGTGGTGAGCGTCCAGGCCACCGTGAATACCCCGTGTGGCACGAAGGTGGTCCTGGCCGTCCAGACGTTCGTCGTTCCAGCCTCGAGCTTCAACGGGATCGGTTTGGTCAAGGGAGGAGTTCCAGGCGGGATCGAGTAGATGATCGATGCGCCTCTCAGGCCGTCGGGGTCGGCGATGGCGAATTCCCAGATCAACACGCAGAAGATCTCCCGCTGCCCATCGATCAGTGGCGCGTCAATGCCGCCGTTGATCGACGCCTCTGTGTCGCAACGGACGATCTTGAGCGACTTCACCTTGGAGGTCGTGCTGGCGCCCTTCCCATCGATCGCCACCGCGTAGAACGAGAGCGTCCCGGCGACGGCGATGCCGTCCTTGGCCGTCTCGATGGAGTTGCTCCAGGTCGAGCCAGTCCGGACGAAGTCATGGGCAAGCCTCGCAAACGATGCGGCGCCCGGCTTCTTCACCCAGAGCTGGATTTGTGCGACGCCGTCGGGATCGCTGGCGGCCGTCTTGACGGCTGCAGACGTGGCGCAGCTGCCCGAGCCCAGCGGCTTGAATGCGATCGTCGCAAGATTCGCGGCCGGCTGCGCGCTGAACACGGGACCGGCGTTCGGGGTCGCGACTGCGGCCGGCTTGGGCGTGGCCGTCGGGTTGGTCGATCGTGGGGCGACGGTCGGCGAGCTCGTCGGCGCGGCGGTGGCGATGGCGGGCGTCGGGGTCGGCGCCTGGCTTTCGGTCGACCTTGCGTCGGCGACAGCGCCGCAGCTGGCGATCGGCAGGCCGCTGCCGTCGGCCAGGAGCCGGATGCTGTCGGATCTGACCCAGCCTTCGCTGCTGACCGGACCCGGAACGAAGACCTGCAACCAGGCCCCGTCGACACTGCGCCCGGTCACCAACATCTGCTCGCCGGGCTGTGCCACGGTGACGACCGCGCCGCTGCCCGGGCACTGCACGAGCGCCAGCCGCGCGGGAGGCGTCGCCGCTTCACGGAAGGGCACCACGCCGGCTGCGATGAGCACGCCGCTGGCCACGATTCCGGTCAGGCCGCCGACCGCCAATTGGGCGAGGCTGCCTGCGTGTTCCGTGAGAGCGGCGAGCAGGCCACCCACCCCCAAGACTCCTCCAAACCCTGTCGGATCTTATCCCTGCCGACGGTCAGGGCGGCTTCCGGCTCACGCCGGCGAGGCCGCCGCCAGCGCCCGCCAGGACGTGTGATCCGTCCTTTGCACACCGACGCGGAGCTCGATCCTGCAGTCGAGCGCCGCCGGCTACCACGGACAAATGACGGGCATGCATCCTGACAATCAGCCGGGCAATCAGCCAGGCAATCAGGCGGGCTCGGACTCCGCGACGGGTACCGGCGGCCGTCGTGCCCAGCCCAGCCGCAGGAGCGCGGTTGCGCCGCCGATGGACGTGACCGTGAGGGCGGCCGCGTGGGCAAGGACCACGAGCGCCACCGCGTGCTCGCGTTCGAGGCCGAATGACGATGCGATGAGCACGCCCGCCAGGTCGAACGTGCCCAGATTGCCCGGGCCGGCGGGCACGGCCGTGGCCAGCGCGACCCCGGACACGAGCAGCGCGGCCTGGCCGGTGGAGAGCTCGATGCCGATCGACTGGCCGGCCGCCGCGAAGCTGACGATCGTGGCACTCCAGGCCAAACCGCTCAGCAGGAGAGCTTCGCCGAGGGTCCGCGGCCGTCCCGCCACCGCCAGCCCACCATGGAGCTTGCGCCCGAGATCGGCCACCCGCGGCCAGCGCTCGGCGAGGCGCGCCAGCCGGTCCGCGCCGGGCAGGCGATGGGCGACCACGAGGATGGCCAGGACGACGATGCCAAAGGAGGTCACCGCCAGGCCGAACAGGACGGCGTTCGCCACGAGCCCTCGGACCTGCAGCACGACGATCGAAAGGCTGGCGATGCCGACGACCACGGCCGTGTCCACGACGCGCTCCACGACCACGGTCCCGAGGGTCGTCGTCCGGCTGATGCCCTCCCGGTCGCCGAGGTAGTGACAACGCACCAGCTCGCCCAGCCGCGCCGGCAGGACGTTGTTGGCGAGGTACCCGATGAGCAGGTAGCCGGCCGTCCGGACATACGGCACAGGATGAATGGGTGCCAGGAGCCTCTTCCAGCGCAGGGACCGGATCGAGAGGTCGACGACGACCGCCCCCAGCGTGAGCGCGACCCAGGCAGGGCTGGCCGTCCGCAGGATCTCGGCAACCTTGGCGAGATCGATCCCACGCACGATCGCGACGATCGTCACGACAGAGATGGCTACACCGGCGATGGCCCGGACGAGAGTGCCTCTGCTTAGCATCAAGGTCAGGGTATCGGCCGGCGGCTGGTGAGCTTTGGCGACCGCCGGAGCCGGAGCCGATGAAGCACGAAGCGGGCGACGACGCGCATCGTCGAGAGCCCGTAGACCACGCTGCGCCGGAAGCCGACCGAGCTTGCTTCCTCGAAGTACCGGGTGGGGACCGCGATCTCCCCGATGCCCAGCCCGCCGGCCGCCACGACCTGCGCGATCAGCTCCTGGTCGAACACGAAGTCGTCGCTGTTGAGCTGGTATGGGATCGTCTCGAGCAGCCGCCGGCTGTACGCGCGGAGGCCCGTGTGGTATTCGGACAGGCGCAGGCCAAAGGCTAAATTCTCGACGATCGTCAGGAACCGGTTGCTGAAGTACTTCCAGCGCGGCATTCCGCCGGCCAGTGGATCGCCCAGGAAACGGCTGCCCAGCATGAGGTCGTGGGTGCCGGCGACGATCGGGGCGATGAGGGCGGGGATCCGGGTCGCGTCGTACTGGTAGTCGGGATGGAGCATGACGACGATGTCGGCGCCGGCCTGGAGGGCCGCGTCATAGCACGTCTTCTGGTTGCCCCCATAGCCGCGATTCTGCTGGTGGATGATGACGTCCAGCCCGAGCTGACGCGCCACGTCGACGGTCTCGTCCCTGGATACGTCGTCGACCAGGATGATTCGCTCCACGAGATCGTGGGGGATGTCCGCGTACGTGCGCTCCAGGGTGCGGGCCGCGTTGTAGGCCGGCATGACGATGACGACGCGGGGAGGCACCGGGGCGTCGGCGGCAGGCGGGGCGCCGGCGATCCGAGCACCCTCTTCGGGCGGTTGCACGTCGGAAGGGTAGCGTAACGGGACCCGGTTTCTGTGCGACGATGGTCCTGACCCTCACGGAGCGCCCGAATGTTCGAGCGATTGTTCGGCGGTCGGGAGAAGGATCCTGCGATCGCCGCCCGGATTCCGCCCGGCCAGTACCAGACCACCAAGTTCCCGGTCCTGCACTACGGGTCGGTGCCTCGGACGGACCTCGCCACCTGGGATTTCAAGGTGTGGGGTGAGGTCGACAATCCGCTGACGCTCACCTGGCAGCAGTTGAAGACGCTGCCCCGCAAGACCGTCCAGACGGACATCCACTGCGTGACGAGGTGGAGCAAGCTGGATACCACCTGGGAAGGCGTGCCGATCCAGGAGATCCTGCGGCTGGCGGAGGTCCGCCCGACGGCCCTTCATGTTCTGGCCCACTCCGAGCAGGGCTACACGGCCAATCTGCCGCTGTCCGTGCTCGACGACGACGACGTCCTGCTGGCCGACACGTTCGGCGGCGAGCAGCTGGAGGTGGAGCACGGCTGGCCGCTCCGCCTCCTCGCCCCGAAGCGCTATTTCTGGAAAAGCGCGAAATGGATCCGCGGCCTGGAATTCCTCGACCACGACATCCTGGGCTTCTGGGAGCGCTACGGCTACAACAATGACGCCGATCCCTGGAAGGAGGAGCGTTACTCGGACGACGAGCTCGGCTGACCGCGGCCCGCCCGCGCCCGGTTGGTTGCAGATTGCGCATCACACCGGGCACGAACGTGCATGGTCCGCTCCGCGTTCCAACCGAATCGGCCGAGGGCCGTGCACGGCCGTGATGCAGATGGTGCGCGAGATGCAATCGCCGTTGCGAGGCGTTGCGTCGACCGTGTCGAACCAGCCGGACCCCGTCAGTTGCGGCGCGTCGCGGCGAGTCGCGGGTCGGGCGCGTAGTGCCTGAGGCGTTGGCCGAGCAGCATGAGCTCGCGATCCAGCAGGCGGTCGACCGCCTCCAGTCGCTCCTCCGCCGTATTCGCCTCCAGCAACTGCTGGCGCCGCGCCGGCTCGACCTGGATGATCCCGCTCAGCAGGTAGGACAGCGTCGCCGGGTTGTCGGGCACCTTGGCCCGCCGGGCACGCGGCGCGGCATCGGGCTCCACGGACGGGCCGTCGCCGGCGCCCCGCGTCGACCCTCCGGCCGGATCCGGGGCCTCCACGTCGACCTCGACCCGGATGTCGAGCTCCTCGGCACGCTCCCCATCGGCCGGCCGCAGCAGCTCCAGGTAGCGGACGAACCGCCGACTGACGTGCGTCACCAGGGCACGCGCCCGATCAGGATCTCCGACCGGATCCTCGAGGGGGGTGACCCGTCCGACCAGGAACGGCTCGCGCCCGACCACGACGTCGTCCAGGGCGAATCGCCGCGTCCCGACGGCGACCAGGTCGAAGCGGCCGTCCGAGTAGCGGCTCGCCTCGCGGATCTCGGCCTCGGTCCCGATCATGGCCAGCGCCAGCTCGACCGGCTCACTGACCTCGCCCACCTCGCGGCCGTTTCGGATCAGCACCACGCCGAACGGCGTCCGATCGGCCAGGCAGCGCCGGATCATCTCCCGGTAGCGATCCTCGAAGACATGAAGAGGCAGGGCGACGCCCGGGCAGAGCACCGTGTGCAGCGGGAACAGCGGCAGGTCCACCGAACCAGTCTACGCAGGATCGACCGAGGTGCCAGATACGCGCCCGGCCGCGGCGGCGTGGACGGTTGCGGCCTGGATATTCCGCGCAAGCTTATGAAGCGGCGTTGACCCAATTCGCGGCCGCTGATCGGGCGGTCCCGGCCCTGACGGCCACCACAACCGGCCTTGACAGCGGCGAACCGTGCGTGGCGGGTCAGCGGGGCGCACCATGGGAGCCCGTTCCGACTCGCGTCCTCGATTGCGCGCCGCACTTTGCCAGCCATAGCATTGCTTGGAATACGCGGGGCGGATTTGGCTCCCCGAGAATCCGGAAGCCGCCGGTGGTCGGTGCCGGCGGCTTCGGCTGTGAGAGTCGGGATGCGAGCCGGCGGCGGCTCTGCGACTGGCGGTCAGTGGCTGCAGCCGCGGGCGGAGCCGGCGTCGTCCGCGGTCCGGAAGCTCGAGCCACAGCCGCAGGCGGCCACGGCGTTGGGGTTGTTCACGGTGAAGCCTGCGCCCATGAGCGTGTCGACGTAGTCGATCTCGGATCCCTTGAGCAGGTCGATGCTCTTGCCGTCCACGTAGACGCGGACGCCGTTCGCCTCGAGGAGCCGGTCGTCCTCGGTCGGCGTGTCCTCGATCATCATCCCGTAGCGGAACCCGGAGCAGCCGCCGCTGTAGACGTAGACGCGCAGCCCGATGTTCGGGTTCGTCTCCTCGGCCGTGAGCTCCTGCAGCTTGGAGGCCGCCGCGTCGGTCAGGCTGAGGGGCATCGGCTGGGCTTCGAGCATCGTGGTGCGTTCTCCTTCGGAGGCATTGTTGCGTGTTCAGGCCGGCGGCGCGGTCGCCGCGCGCCGGAGCTCAATCGTACGCATGTCAAGGACTTTCGACAAGCACCACGTCCAAAACGATCGTCCTATGGGGCAAGCCGGAGATTGATGTCAGGACACCATGCCAACGTCGCACTGCAGTTCTGGTCGTGACGCTAGGAGATCGTCCGAAGGCTCGACCAGATCGTGGTCCAGGGCTCGCGCAGGCCGATGCACACGGAGACGGCCTTTCCCTGCTCGCCGTTGTTGATGCCGAGCTCATTGTCGATGCGCGCGACGTCGCGGCAGCCCACGAAGAACTGACTCCAGTCGGCCGGTCTCCAGTCGCCCACGTGCACCACGACCGTGCGGTCGGCCGAAGGGGGTCCCCAGTCCCAATATGCGTTGTGGCCCGAGTAGACCGGGGGTAGCCCCGTGCCAAGTAGTTCGAGCGGGCTTGCCTCGCTGTAATCGTTGGTCAGGATCACCGCGTGGGCGCGCTCGTCCGCGGGCAGCGCGGCGACGACCCCCTCCACCGTCGCAACGAACTGCGGCCAGCCGATCTGGTTCGCCGTGTCGGGGACCTCCGACGGGAGTGAGGTCTTCGCGTAGGCGGCAACCGGCAGGATCGGTAGGGTCAGGTAGGCGATCAGGGCGCCCGAGAGCGTGGCGGCCACGGCGAAGCCCGCAGCCTTGAGGCGCCGATGGCCGCGGGCCAGCCAACGGTCGAGGAGGATGCCGCCCGCCGCCATGAACACGGCGGCGCTGCCGATCGCGTAGTAGGCCTTGCCGCCACTGGCGACGACGAGGGCGAGCGCGACGAGAGCAGCGATCCCGATGGCGCGCCAAGGTGTCGCGGCCTCCGCCGCCAGGATCCACGCCAACCCCGCGACGCTGACCGGGAAGAGCAGCGGCCCGGAGAACAGCCAGAGCAGGGGCACGATCTGGGCGCGGTTGTCGGCAGCGTATCCCGCTATCCGGGAGGCCATCGTAATCTGCGGCCAGCCATGCGTCGCCTGCCAGGCGAGGTTGGGAACCCAGAGCAGGAGTGCGATTCCTACGGCCGTCCACGCCCATGGCGAGCGCACGACGTCCCAGCGCCTGGCGACGACCAGTCCCAACACGACCCCCGCACCCAAGAGGACGAGCGTGTCCTTGTTCTCCAATCCGATCCCTGTCACGACGCCCACCGCGAGCCAGAGGCGCCGGTCGCCGCCCGCAAGGAGCCTCACGAGCAACCAGAGGACGATCGCCCAGACCATCAGGTCGAACTCGGTGGTCGTGTCGAGGTGGCCCGCGCCAAGATAGCCCGACAGGGCGGCCGTGATGGCCGCCAGGACCTGGGCTCGTCGTGATCCGCCGAGGTCCCGCGCGATGAGTGCGATGAGCACCACGACGAGCCCCATCTCGATGGCCGGCAGCACCCGCACGGCGATTGGCGAGACACCGAGCACGGCCACCGACGCGGCGGAGAGCAGCGGCGTCACGGGCGGTTGGTCGACGTACCCGAATGCCGGGTGGCGGCCGGCCACGATGTAGTACATCTCGTCGCCGTGGAAGCCGTAGGCGCCCGACAGGGCCAGCAGCAGTGCGACCATGAGTCCTGCAACAAGCAGCACCGCCCAGGGAACGGCGAGCGCCGAGAAGCGGCGGCCCGGGAGCGGACCCGGGCCGGAGCGGACCCGAGCCGAGGACCGACCGAGGGCCGACCGAAGCCGCCGAAGCACGCTACCCGTCGATGCGCTCGATGACCGTGGCGATCCCCTGGCCCACCCCGATGCACATCGTGACCAGGCCGTAGCGGCCGCCGGTCCGCCGGAGCTCGTGGACGAGCATCGTCACCAGGCGCGCTCCGCTCATCCCGAGCGGATGGCCCAGCGCGATGGCACCCCCGTTGACGTTGACGATCGCCGGGTCCAGGCCCAGCTCGTCGATGCACACGAGCGACTGCGATGCGAAGGCCTCGTTCAGCTCGACGAGATCGAGATCGCCGGCGGTGATGCCGGCCCGCTCGAGTGCCTTGCGACTGGCCGGGACCGGACCGATGCCCATGACGGCCGGATCCACGCCCGCCACGGCCGTGGAGACGATCCGGGCGAGTGGCCGGAGGCCGAGCTCTCGGGCCGCGCCGGCCTCGGCGAGGAGCACCGCAGAGGCGCCGTCGTTGATCCCGGAGCTGTTGCCGGCCGTCACGGTGCCGCCGTCTCGGAACGCGGCCCGAAGCGTCGCCAGCGCTTCCATGGACGTGTCCGGTCTGGGCGGCTCGTCACGGGAAACGACGACGGGTTCGCCACGCTTGCCTGTGGGCTGCGGGACGCTGATCGGCACGATCTGGTCGTCGAACCGGCCCGCCTCGATGGCGGCAACCGCGCTGCGATGGCTGGCCAACGCCAGCTCGTCCTGACGCTCGCGGCTCACACCCCACCGCTCGGCCACGTTCTCGCCCGTCTCACCCATGGAGTACGGGTGGTGCATCGCGGCGAGCGCCGGATTGGTGAAGCGCCAGCCGAGGGTCGTGTCGGCCGTCTCGCGCGGCCCTCGATCGAACGCGCGCTCGGCCTTGAGCTGGACGTACGGGGCCCGAGTCATCGACTCGACGCCGCCGCCGATGAAGACGTCGCCGTCGCCGGCCTGGATGGCATGCGCGGCCGAATTGATTGCCTGCAGCCCACTCCCGCACAGCCGGTTGACGGTGAGGCCGGCGACCTCCACCGGCAGCCCGGCCAGGAGGAGAGCCATCCTGGCGACGTTCCGATTGTCCTCGCCGGCCTGGTTGGCGCAGCCGAGGATGACATCCTCGATCCGCTTGGGATCGATGCCCGAGCGCTCCACGACCGCCACGATGACCGCCGCCGCCAGGTCATCGGGACGAACGCGCGCCAGCGCCCCGCCATAGCGTCCGATGGGGGTGCGGACGGCCCCGATGATCCAGGGGTCGCGCAGCGGCCGGTTGGGGTCGCGCAGCGGCCGGTTGGGGTCGCGCAGCGGCCGGTTGGGGTCGCGGGCCATTGGTGCTGGGACAGTGCCGCCTACGGCAGGCCGGACAGGACGGGTGTGGCGAGGTCGTCGCTCGGGGCGTCGACCACGAAGATCGTGTCGCCCTTGACATAGATGTACAGGGTCTCGTCGGTCTGATCGTCGATCTTCGTGACGGCCTTGCCGCCCAGGTTGACCTGGGTCGACTGGCCACTCGAGTCGGCTGCCGCGGCGAGCAGGAACGCCTGGATGAGGATCTGGTTGGCCCCCTGCAGGCGGAATGCCCCCGCGGAAACCTTGCACGAGTCCGTGGACGCCGGCGCTGCGAGCGCAAAGGCGCCGCTGCCGAGGCTTGCGAAGAGCGCCGCGTAGGGATTTGAGCTGGCATCCGGAAGCGGGCCAGCGCCGGCGGCGATGCTCTTCTTGACGGACGGCTGGCCGCACAGCTGGTCGGGAAGCAACGCCTCCAGGTCCTTGGCGCCACCGACTGTCAGGCCCAGGCTGGCCCCCGGTCCGGACGTGGCCGCTCCCGTCGTGGGCGCCGTGGATTGGCCAGGCAGCGTGACGACGTTACACGCAGCGACGATGAGCGACAGCGCGATCACAACGATCGGCCCGCATGGTCGGGCAGCAGTGCGGGTCATGATCTCTCCTGTTCATTCGGCCCGGACCGCCATTCGGCCGTCGTCCCCGAGGCACGGGTGATGCTACCCCAGCCAGCGCGTTGCGGGCTGTCGGCTCGGCATCATCTGTGTCAGCCGGCCGGGGCAAGCGCCATGAGCACCGGGGCGGGCGTGAAGCGATCGCCATGAGCCTCCGCAAACCGGATCAGGCGCTCAGCCACGACTCGCGGCCCGCCCATCGCCTCGACCCGCTCGAACGGCCCGAGAGGATGGCCCGCACCGAGCTTGAGGGCAAGATCGATGTCGGGCGCCGAGGCGACGCCTTCACCAAGTGCGCGGTAGGCCTCATTGACGATGCCGAGCGTGAGCCGATCCACAAGTTCATGGGCGGGCGACTCGGGCCTGGCTGCTCGTTTCGGCGCAGTCTCCTCGACCGGCAGGTCGGGCGATACGCTCACGATCCGGCCGGCATCGTCGTACTGATAGAAGCCGCGGCCGGTCTTCCGCCCGAGCGCGCCGGCCGTCACGAGTCGCTCCTGGATGCGCGACGGCCGGAACCGAGGCTCGTGGCCAAATCCCTCGAAGAGGCCGCGCGCCGCGGCCAGGTTGACGTCGATGCCCACGAGGTCCATGAGCTCGAACGGGCCCATCGGGTAGCCGGCGGCCCGGGCCGCGCCGTCGAGCTGCGCGATCCCCGCCAGGCCGGATTCGAGGATCCGGAGCGCCTCCAGCGTGTAGGGCCGGTTCACCCGATTGACGATGAAGCCGGGGGCATCCGCGCAGCGCACCGGCGTCTTGCCCCAGGCGGTCATCAGGCCCACCGCCCGGTCCACCAGCAGCCGATCCGCGGCCGGGGGCGCCACGACCTCCACCAGCCGCATCACCGGCGCCGGGTTGAAGAAATGGAGACCGATGACCCGATCGGGTCGGCGGGCTTCGACGGCGATGGCGGCCACGCTCAGCGCACTCGTGTTCGTCGCCAGGATCGCGTCCGGGCGGGCGGCCGCATCCAGCGCCCGGAAGAGCGAGACCTTGAGCGAGAGGTCCTCCAGGACCGCCTCTATCACGACTGCTGAGGCGGCAGCCAGGTCCTCCGCGGTCGGCGCGACATCCAGGCGAGCTAACTGCCCCGCGACCGTCGCGGCAGCAGTCTGGGAGGTCGCGCTACGTTTCGCCGCCCAGCGGTTGAGGCCATCCGCGATCCGACCTCGGGCGCGGTCCAGGGCGGCCGCGTCCGCGTCGTAGAGCAACACGGGATGACCGGCCGCGAGCGCGACCTGGGCGATGCCGGCTCCCATCGTCCCCGCCCCGACGATGCCGACTGGCAGCTCAGCGGCCTTCTCCACGAGCGGCTCCACGAGCGGACGCTACGCGGCGCGCGACCGGACCGTCAACGCATCGCGCTGCGCTTCGAGCCTACCCGTGCCGCGGCAGCGGGTGCAGGAGCGCGGCACCTCGATCGCCCGGGCCAGCCTGGGGCTCGGACTCCCGCCGCAGCGCCGGCACGTACCACGAGGCGACGATGAGCCCGAGCGCGTAGAACCACTGGACGCCAGGCTCCACCGAGGTGATTCCCATGACGAGCCACAGGGCGGCGGCGCGGAGCCGGAGGATGGCCGGCACGGCGACGACATAGCCGTGGGAATAGAGCGACGGCGATGTGGCAATCGTCGCAACACCCAGCCGCCACAGCCGCTCCCGACCGCCTGGCCCCGGTAGCGCGAGCACGAGCACGCCGACGCCGATCGCCACGGCCAGCCATTGCGGCAGGACACGAGCCGGCGCCAGCCCGACGAGCGAGCCGGGCAACAGCGGTTGGGATTCCCGATAGAGCCCGAGGGACGTCAACCACTCCGACCAGCGATCCAGACCGACGATCGGCAGCGTCAGCATGAACCAGCCGGCGACGAGCCCGACGCCAATCGCGATGTCTCGCCAGCGCCGCTCGAGTGGCAGCCACAGGCTGGCGATCCCGCTATAGAGCTTGAACAGCGCGCTCAGGATCAAGCCGGCGCCAAAGACCGGCGCCGCCACGAACAGCGCGAACAGCGGGATCGCCACGTTCCCGACGTACAGACCCTGCTCGAAGGGCGGCCACACGAGAAACAAGGCCACCCAGGCCCAGCCCACGCCGAACCGGCGCAGGGCCCAGACGGCCGCGCCGGCCGAGAGGGCAAGCCAGGCGGCGTCCACGACCGGACGCGGCGGCAGGGACAGCAGCGCGAAGCCCGGCAGGGTCAGCGGCGGGTAGAGAAACGGGTAGTTGGTCAGGTCGTCCGGTCGCATGGTGAAGAGGGCATGGATGTAGACGGGTCCGCCCTCCAGGAAATGCATGCCGGCCTTCAGGTAGAGGTGCCAGTCCCGGAGGCCCTGAGACCAGAACGATGTGACGTCGGTCAGCACCATGCCCACGGCCGCGCTGACGGCCATGACCGCGACGGCCGATGGTCGGCCCACCCGCCACCACCAGCCGGCCAGTCCGGCTACCACCAGGATGGCCCACAGGGGACCGAACGCCACGCCGCCCTCGGCGGGCACGTGCCAGTCACGCGTCGCGTACAGGATGTAGGCGGCCAAGCCTGCCGGCAGCAGCCAGGCGGCCGCTCCCCGGACCGTGGATGACATCGGCGCAGGCTACTCGCCCGTGAAGCGAGCCGTCCGCTTCGCGCGAAAGGCGGCGACGCCCTCCTCGTGGTCCTTCGATCGCCCGGCGATTCCCTGCAGCGCGGCCTCGTGTTCGAGCGCGGCCTCCAGGCTGGCATCCGCCGAGTACCGCAACGCCCGCTTCGTGAGCGCCATCGCAAGCGGCGATCCGTCCGCCAGGCGGACCGCCAGCGAGCGGGCCTCGTCGAGCAGCGACTCGGAGGGGACCACCCGGTTGACCAGGCCGATCCGGGCCGCGTCGGACGCCGAGACCGGATCGCCCACCAGCGCCAGCTCGGCCGCCCGGGCCTGCCCGACGATCCGGGGCAGGAACCAGGTCGCGCCGCTGTCCGGAACCAGGCCGACGCGCCCGAAGGCCAGGACGAAGCTGGCGTCCTCCGCTGCGAGGCGCAGGTCGCAGGCGAGGGCCAGGGAGCAGCCAGCGCCCGCGGCGACGCCGTTGACGGCCGCGATCACCGGCTTCGACAGCCGGCTGATCGCCAGGATGACCGGGTTGTAGCGGAGGCGAAGCTCGTCGGTGAGGGTCGGATGCTCGCCGCCGAAGGGCTCGCGGAGGTCCTGGCCGGCGCAGAACGCCCTGCCGGCTCCGGTCAGCACCAGCGCCCGCACGGATCGGTCGCGTTCGACGGCCCGCAACCCGGCCAGCAGCTCCGTCTTCATCGCCCGGTCGAACGCGTTCAGCGCCTCCGGCCGATTGAGCGTGATGGTCGCAAACCCGTCGGTCGTCTCCAGCCGGACGGTCTCGAGCGCCGGAGAGGCCCTGGTCATGTGGCGGCGAACTCCACCAGCTGACCGTTTACCAGCTCGAAGACACGCCGATCGATCGGCTCGTCGGCTCCGCCGGAATGCTCGACGACGAACTCCGAGAACAGCTCCGCGAACTCCTCGTCACCCTCCCGCAGGGCGCCGGCCAGGAGCAGGTGCCGCTCGGGGAGTCCAATGAGGACCCGGCCGTCGCCACCGAGCTCGCCCGCCAGGTGGTCGCGGACTTCGGGCAGAAGAATCCGGGCCGCGTCGTTGCCCTCGCCGGTATCGGATGAGACGAGCCGGCGGATGCCGGACACCTCGTCGGTCCACGGAGCCTGAGCCGACCAGGCGGCGAGGTTGGCGATCGCGGCATCCTGGACCTCGGCCACGCCAACCCCCCACGAAGCGAGGTGGTCCCCGTTCACCAGGACGTCGAAGCCCTCCGCGGCCATCGTGTAGACGACGGGCAGGCCGCACGGCCCTTCATCGAGGAGCGGCCGCGTATGGGCCTGGCTCGAGGGATCCGGGGTGCCCTGACCGAGCTCGCTGACCGGCTGGCCCGGCGTGCCGACGGGGCGGAGAGCGGGAACGATGAGCGCGGCGGCCGTCCCGAAATCGTTCTCAGGCGCCCGGGAGAGGGCGGCAGCCGGAACGCGCTGGGGGATCGAGTGCCCGCTGACGGGAGCGCGGTCGTCGATCGGCGCCAGGACATCCGGGGCCCTGTCGCGGATCGCTTCCGGCGGCGCGTCACCCATGTCGCGCTCGATGTCACGGCCGTAGTCGGAGCCACCGCCAAAGTCGCGCTCCATCACCGACCTCCCGTCATCGTTGTGCGCGCTCGTCGTCCGTTGTCGCCGTGCTCGGTCTGGATTCGTTGCGGTTCAGTCGTAGCCTAGCGGCCCGACCACTTGGGCGGCCGCTTCTCGGCGAAGGCGGCCATCCCCTCCCTCTGGTCGTCACTTGCAAAGAGCATGAAGAAGCTCCGCCGTTCCAGCTCCAGGCCGGCGGCAAGCGACAGCTCGTAGGCCTGCTTGACGGACTCCTTGGCCGCCCGCACGGCCAGCGGCGGCATCGCCGCGACGCGGGCGGCAAGCTCCAGCGCCGCGTCGACGGTGGCTTCGGCCGGAACGACCGAGGTGATCAGGCCCATGGCATCCGCCTCGCCAGCGGTGATCGGCCGGCCGGTCAGGATCAGCTCCATCGCCTTGGCCTTGCCGAGCGCCCTCGTCAGCCGCTGGGTGCCGCCGGCGCCAGGCATGACCCCGATCTTGATTTCCGGCTGCCCGAACTGGGCGTCATCCCCGGCCACGATCATGTCGCAGGCCATCGCCAGCTCGCAGCCACCGCCCAGGGCGTGGCCCCGGACGGCCGCGACGATCGGCGTCCGAATCTGCCCGATCCGGTCCCAGACCGCGAACTCGTCACCGGCCGCCAGGCTGGTCGGTGTCTGGGCAGCAAGCTCGTTGATGTCGGCGCCCGCCGCGAAGGCGCGGTCGCCGGCTCCGGTCAGGACGATGCAGCGGCAGGCCGGGTCGGCGTCGAGCGCCTCGAGCGCCGCGGCCAGCTGTCGGAGCAGCGCGAACGACAGGGCATTGAGCTGGGCCGGTCGATCGAGCGTGACGAGCGCGACATTCGCCGCGGCGGGACCCGGGATCGCGCCGCCCGCCGCGCGGCCGGCGGGCAGCGGGGCCGGGAAGGCCACCCGCACGAGGCGCGCCTCGGACGACCCCTGAGACGACAGCTGCGACGATGGCTGGGCCGGGGCCTGGGGCGGCACCGCGGTAGGTCGCGCGTCGGTCACTCGGGTGGGCCTCCTCGTCGTGGTCCTGACAGTATCCACGCTTCCGCGGCGGAGGACACCCGCGGCGCTGTGGCGGCATCTGCTGCCTCGGTTCCTGCATGACGTTCAGTGGGCGAACGCTCGGCACGGTCGTGGGCAGGCTGGACGCCTCTTGGCGCCCACGAGCGCGTCCTTCATGCGGGCGACACTCGCCGCTACGCAACTCGGAGGGGCCCTTCCAGGGCGCCCAACATTCGCCGTGCGCACGTTGGACAGGTTCCCCGTCAGCGGCTCAGAGCGTGACGTCCTCGCCCCCGATTGGCTCGGCCGGAGGTGCCTGTTCCGCGTCTGGATGCGTTGCCCGCTCGTGGGCGATCGCCGCTGTCGACCTGTAGAAGCCTCCGCAGGCCTCGTTGAACAGGGCGGGCCGCCGGACCATGACCTCGTGTCCGCACTCCGGAGCGACGAACAGGCGGCCGTCCGGCAGCTGGCGGGTCATGCCCCAGGCGTGGTCCACCGGCACGAACGGGTCGCGGTCGCCGCAACAGACCATCGCCGGCAGCTCAACCCGCCGCATGTCCCGGGGCGTGAGCAGGGATTGGGCTGCAACGTCCGCCGCGATCGCCGGCAGCAACCGGCGCCAGGCCCCGGCACCCTGGCCGGCGTCGTGGCGACGGGCGAGAATCGCGGCCCAGGCGGGATCGGCATCCGCGCGGGCGGGATCCATGAGCCGCCGCGCGACGCTGGCCCGCGGCTCGCGCTGGGTGGTGATCCCCGCGATGACCAGGGTCCGGAGGCGCTGCGGGTGCCGCGTGGCAAACGTGAGCGCGGTCATGGCGCCCATGCTGAAGCCCAGGAGGTGGAACGTCTCGAGAGCGAGCGCGTCCACGAACGCCAGCAGGTCGTCCACGGTCATCTCGTTGGACCACCCATCCGCGGCGTCCCAGTGGGTCCGTCCGTGGCCACGCGCGTCGGGCAGGTACAGGCGGAAGGCACGCCCGAACAGCGGCACCTGGGCGGCCCAGTCTTCCCGGCCGATCGACGTCGCGCCGTGGAGCATGACGAGCGGCGGTCCGGCGCCGGCCACGTCGTAGCCAATCTCCAGGCCGTTTGCGGCGACGAATGGCACCTGCCCTACTGCTCCTGCCGGCCCTCGGGCACGAGCTCGCGGGCTCGCTCCACCCGGAGGTAGCGGCGCCGGTAATAGAGCAGCGGCTGGGCGTGGCGCTCGGTCGTGTCGAGCGCATCGACGCGGGCGATGTACATGTCATGATCGCCGGCCGAGACCGTCCGCTCCGTGGTGCACTCGAGGGTGGCGATCGCGCCGTCCAGCAGCACGAGACCGGTTTCGCCCGGGTGCCACGCCGCGCCGCAGAAGGCCTCGACCCCGGGCTCCATGGCCGCCCCGGCAAAGCAGTCGGACAGGCGCTGCTGGTCCTCGCCGAGGATGTTCACCGCGAACCTGCCCGCCGCACGGAGCGCGGGGGTGATCCGCCGACGCCGGTCGATGGCGATCACGACGAGGGCCGGCTCCAGGCTCACCGAGGTCAGTGCATTGACGGTGATCCCCCGCGGCCGGTCGTCGGTCAGCACAGTCACGACCGTTACACCCGTCGCAAAATGGCCCATCACCCTGCGAAAAGTGGCCGAGTCGAGCTCCATCGCCGCAGTGTAGGCGAGCCTGCCTGACCACCCCGATGCCAGCGCGGGGCCGCCTACAATTCAACGATGACCAACACCGCGGACCGGAGCGCCGCGACCCAGGCGACCGGGTCGGCGACCGGTCCGGCTCTACGCACGGAACGCGACTCGATGGGCGAGATGCAGGTGCCGGCGGAGGCGCTCTACGGGGCGTCCACGCAGCGGGCCGTCATCAACTTCCCGATCTCCGGCCAGCGCATGCCGCGCGACTTGATCCGAGCGCTCGCGCTCGTCAAGCGCGCGGCGGCCGAGACGAACGCCGAGCTGGGCGTCCTGGCGGCAGACATCGCCGAGGCAATCGCCACAGCGTCCCAGGCGGTGGCCGATGGCGCCTTCGACGACGAGTTCCCGATCGACATCTACCAGACGGGCTCGGGCACCTCGACGAACATGAACGCCAACGAGGTGATCGCCCACCTGGCGAGCGAACGGCTCGGCCGCAGGGTCCATCCCAATGATCACGTCAACGCGGGCCAGTCCTCCAACGACAACATTCCGACCGCCCTGCAGCTGGCAGCGGCCATGGCGATCCAGGAGGACCTGCTGCCGGCCGTCGAGACGCTCCGCTCCGCGCTGGAGGCCAAGTCGATCGAGCTCCACGGCGTCGTCAAGACGGGCCGAACGCATCTCCAGGACGCGACTCCGATCCGGATGGGCCAGGAGTTCGAAGGCTATGCCGGCCAGCTTGCGGATTCGATCCGGCGGGTGACCGCCGCCCGCGACGAGCTGCTGAGCGTGCCGCTCGGCGGCACGGCCGTCGGCACGGGCATCAACACCCATCCCGAGTATGCCCGCCGGGCATCAGCCCGATTGAGCGAGCTGACGGGACTATCGGTCCGCGAGACCGAGTCTCACTTTCACGCCCAGGCGACGCTCGATGCGGTGATCGCCGCCCACGGCGGACTTCGAACGGTCGCCCTGAGCCTGTGGAAGATCGGTAGCGACCTCAGGCTGATGGGAATGGGACCCAGGGCCGGCATCGGTGAGCTGGCCCTGCCGGAGACCCAGCCCGGATCGAGCATCATGCCCGGCAAGGTGAACCCGGTGATCATCGAGAGCCTGCTCATGGTCGTGGCACGGGTCGTGGGCAATGACGCCACGATCGCCTTCAGCCAGACCGGCAGCCTGCTCGAGCTCAACGTCATGATGCCGGTTGCCGCGGCCGCCATCCTCGAGTCGATCGGGCTCCTGGCTGCGGCGGCCCGCAACTTTGCCGAGCGCTGCGTCAAGGGGCTCACGGCCACGGACCGCGGCCCGGCGCTCGTGGAGCAGGGACTGATGCTGGCGACCGCGTTGGCTCCCGTCATCGGCTACGACGAGGCCGCCAGGCTCGCCAAGGAGGCACTTCGAACGGGCCGGACCATCCGCGAGCTGGCCCTCGAACGCGGGATCGCCCCGGACGAGCTGGACCGCATCCTGGATCCCGCCCGGATGACGGCACCGGGCTTCGAGGGAGGCGGCGGCGGCTGAGCCTGCCCGGCACCGATGACCTTGGCCAGTGACCCAGGCCGATGACCCTGGCCAGTCACCCAGGCCGATCACTCTGGCCGCAGCGGCCGAGCCTGGCCGTTACAATCCGGCGCGATGACCTCCACCCGCCTCTGGGACCACGCCTCGCGACTGCCCGTGCCGGTCGACGGCCGGCGCCGGCCGGAGATCGCCGTGCTGGCGTCTGGCCTGCCCACGGTCGCCCAGCTGTTCACCTTCATGCGCGATGCCGAGCTCCGATTTCGCACGCTGCGAATGCGGATCGAGGAAACGTCCGCCACGACCAGGGGCGACCACCTCACCGTGATGGACACGCTGCTCCGACATCCGGGCGACGCCAAGGTCATCACGTCTGAGCCCGCCCGTGGCACGACCGGCAGCTACGAGCTGTGGATCTCCGACGGGGCCTCGGTACGCACCTACTCGGCCGCCAACCGCCTGGGCACCGAACGGCCGGTCCGGCGGAAGGTGGTCGGGCTGGACGACCCCGACCTGCCGGGGATGTCGACCGTCTACGAGCCGGTTACGCCGCTGCCGATGGAGACCCTGCCCGACACGTTCGTCCACCCGGGAGGCTACTGCCAGAACGTCCTCGCAACCGGCCGCTGCTGGATCTCCGGAACCGTCGACGTTGGCGGCCGCGAGGCGATCGTCGTCGACTGCGACTCGCCGCGGACGATCGAGGTCGTCGCCGACCGGCCGGACCACCATCAGCAGGTCAGCGTGGACCGTGAGACCGGGGTGATCGTCCGGCTCACCGAGACCATCGGCGGCGAGGTCACCCGAGATGCGATCGTGACGAGCCTGCTGCCGGATGCCCCGTTGCCGGCGACGGCGTTCGCATTCGCATTCCCGAGCGGCACGACGATCCTGTACTAGGCTTCGCCGCCGGTCCGGACCGGAAAGGCAGATGCCGGCGGGCGACCGCCGGCTTCCTCCTGCCAGATGGGTGCTCGAGGCCCAGGATCAGCCGCTGGTCTCCGCAAGCGCAGAGGCGGAGTATCAATACTATGTTCCACGATCTTCGCGGCTCTAATGTCGCTGGCGCGCGAGATTCGAGGAGCGAAGGGCGAGGAGCGAAGAGATGGGCATCGTGGCCGATGGCGGGATGACGGCCAGATATCCGGCAATCGTCGAGAGGAGAGGGACGATGACGAAGCACGCGAGGCACGTCCGCCATCCGCGCCTCGAGGAGCTCGAGGGGATGGTCCGCGATGGCGCCATCGACACCCTGATCGTGGCGATCACGGACATGCAGGGCCGACTGATGGGCAAGCGCGTCCAGGCCCAGGCGTTCCTGGACGGGGTCATTGATCACGGGGCGCACTTCTGCACGTACGTCCTGGGCACGGACATGGAAATGAATACGCCCGGCGGGTTCGCGCTCATGAACTGGGAGACCGGCTACGGCGACTGGATCGCCGACCCGGTGTGGGAAACGCTGCGCGTGCTGCCCTGGCTCGAGAAGTCGGCGCTCGTGCTGGGCGACGCGGTGGACGAGGAGACCCACGAGGAGATCCCGATCGCCCCGCGGACGATCCTGAAGCGCCAGGTCGGCCGGGCGATCGCTCTCGGCTTCGCGGTGAAGGCCGGCTCCGAGTTCGAGTACTACGTGCTGAAGGATTCCTGGGAGGACGTCAACCGCAAGGGCTGGAGCGTCCCCGAGCGGTTCGGCTACTACAACGAGGACTACCACCTGCTCCAGGCCACCAAGGCCGAGCCGCTGCATCGGCTCCTTCGCAACCAGATGACAGCCGCCAGGATCCCGGTCGAGTTCAGCAAGGGTGAGGCAGCGCCGGGCCAGCACGAGGTCAACATTCGCTACGACCACGTCCTGGAGTCGGCGGATCGGAGCGTGATCTTCAAGCACGGCGCGAAGGAGATCGCCTACCTCAACGGCTGGGGCCTGACCTTCATGGCCAAGCCCGACGCGAGCTGGACGGGCTCGTCCGGGCATCTCCACATGAGCCTGTGGGATGCGGCCGGGGAGCGGTCACTCACGAGCGACCCTGCCGCCGAGCTGCCCTACGGCATGTCCAAGGCGATGAGTCACTTCATGGCCGGGATGATGAAGCTCAGCCGGGAGCTCGCGATCTTCATCGCCCCCAACGTCAATTCGTACAAGCGATATGCGTCGCTGTCGTGGGCGCCGGTCAACGTGGTCTGGGGTCGGGACAATCGGACGACGGGCTTCCGCCTGGTTGGCCACGGCGACGCCCTCCACGTGGAGGATCGCTTTCCCGGCGGCGACATGAACGCGTACCTGACGTACGCGGCCATGATCGGGGCCGGGCTGTACGGCATCGAGCATGAGCTGCCGCTCGACCCGGAGTACAAGGGCAACGGCTACGTGGCCACCGGCTGCGACAGAATGCCGCGTGCGTTATACGAGGCAATCGGTGAGCTGGATCGGAGCGAGGCCGCGGTCCAGATCTTCGGGCAGGACGTCGTCGACCACTACCTGAATGCCGCGCGGCACGAGCAGCAGGTCTACGACTCGGTCGTCCACAACTGGGACCGCGAGCGATACCTGGAAAGGGGCTAGGGCGAGGCTACGCTCGGCACGCGGCGGCTATTCGGCACGCGGCGGCTATTCGGCACGCGGCGGCTATTCGTCGCGCGGCGGCTATTCCACGGTGCATAGGACTGGCCGAATCCGTGCGTGGTGGGCGACAGATCCGGGCGGTGGGTGCCTCGGCCGACCGTGCTCATGGCGAGTTCCATTCACCGTGGAATGGCACGAGAACACAGTGGAATAGCGCGAGATAGCATCCCGGCCGCGGCCGTGGCGGTACTCTTGCGGCGGCCACCGAGCGGAACCACCGATGATCAGGAAGGGGCGCCCAGGTGCGACTCGCCGACAAGGTCTGCATCATCACCGGCGCGGGCGGAGGAATGGGCCGGGTCGCCTCGCGTATGTTTGCGGCCGAAGGCGCCAAGGTCGTGGTCGCCGAGTTCAGCGAGCCGGCCGGCCGGGAGACCGTGAGGCTGGTGACCGAGGCCGGTGGCATCGCCAGCTTCGTGCAGTCCGACGTGTCCAGGGAGACCAGCGCACGGGCCATGGTCGAGCACGCGATGGACACATACGGTCGCCTGGACGTCCTCTACAACAACGCCGGGGTCATGCCCGAAGCCGATCACTCGGTCGTCGACACCGACGCCGCCACGTGGGATCTGGTCATGGCCGTCAACGTCCGGGGCGTCTTCCTGGCCTGCAAGTACGCGATCCCGCGGATGGTGGAAGGCGGCTCGGGCTCCATCATCAACATCGCCAGCTTCGTCGCACTCATAGGCTGCTCGGTGCCACAGGACGCCTACACCGCATCGAAGGGAGCGATCCTCGCCCTGACGCGGAGCCTGGCGGTCCAGTTCGCCCCGAAGGGCGTACGCGCGAACGCGATCTGTCCCGGGCCGGTCGAGACGCCACTGCTCATGGACTGGCTCGTCAAGGACGAGGAGGCCAGGCGCATCCGGCTGGCGCGCAATCCGACCGGCCGCTTCGGCAAGCCAGAGGAGATCGTCCACCTTGCCGTGTACCTGGCCTCGGACGAGAGTCGCTGGACGAACGGCGCCTCGCTCGTGGTGGATGGCGGGATCACGGTCAATTACTTCTGAGGTGGATCCAGAGGTGGGATCGCGCGCGACGGACAGAGAAGACTCATGACGATCGCGATCGGCGTGGATGTCGGCGGCAGCGGCGTCAAGGTCGCCGCCGTGGAGACGAGCGACGGCAAGCTGGTGAGTCCCCGGATCCGGGTTCTGACGCCGATACCGTCCACGCCAGAAGCGGTGATCCGGGTCATCGCCCGGCTGGTCAAGCGGACCGACACCGCGATCAAGCTTCCCGACGCACCCGTCGGCTGCGGCGCGCCCTCCGTGGTCATCGAGGGCAAGACGCTCACCGCGGCGAACCTGGACAAGAGCTGGATCAGCTTTCCTGCAGTGGAGGCGATGAGCAAGGCGGTCAAGAGGCCCGTCGTTCTGGCCAACGACGCTGACCTGGCCGGCCTGGCCGAGATGCGCTTCGGCCTGGGCGCCACGGACCCCGACACGCACAAGGGCGTCGTCATCTTCCTGACCCTGGGGACCGGGGTGGGCTCGGCGCTGTTCAACGACGGCGTCCTGGTCCCGAACACGGAGCTCGGCCACATGGAGATTCGCGGCCGGGATGCTGAGCGCCGATCGGCGGCCGCGGCGCGGATCCGTCGTGGCCTCTCCTGGAAGGCCTGGACGCAGGACCTCGACGAGCACCTGCAGGCGATCGACCGCCTGTTCTGGCCGCGGATGTTCATCATCGGCGGCGGGGTGAGCAAGCAGGGCGACAAGTTCATCCCCCGCCTGACATGCCGGCCGCCCGTATTCGCCGCGATGTTGCGCAACGAGGCCGGGATTGTTGGTGCGGCGCTGCTGGCGGCCGACCAGCGAGCCCAGGTCGAGGTGGATCCGGACAAATGAGGCACTCGGGCGGGCGAGGACCGGCTCACGATGACTGAGCCCATCCGGGACACGGCCACCATCGCCGCATCGGCCGAGGCGATCTGGGCGATCCTCCACGATCCGGCTGCCCTGGCCCGCGTCCTGCCCGGCGTGGAGTCGCTGGAGCCTGACGGCCCGGACCGCTACCGCGGAGTGCTCGTCGCAAAGGCCGGCTTCTTCACGGTCCGCGCCGACGTCACAGCGTCTCTGCTCGACGCCGACCCGCCGCGGCACGTCCGCCTGGAGCTTGCCGGGAGGGTCCGCAGCATCGGCGGCGACTTCGTCGCCTCGGTGCCGCTGGACCTCACACCGCTCGAGGATGGCCGAACCAGGGTCGACTACGGCGTCGACGTGCAGCTTGGCGGGCAGCTGGCCCGGATGGGCGGCTCGAGGATCGGCGACGGGCTCCGGAATCAGGTCGCCGATCTGATTGGCAACGTGGAACGCGAAGTCGCGGCCGGGTCAGCGGGCGGGTAGGGCCAGGGCGCCACCAGCCAACGCCGGAGATATTCCGGCCATGCTTATGGGGCGGCAAACCAGCCTCCTCCGCCCATGCGACGACCGGTCGGGCCGATTCTTCGGCCAATCGATGCCCACCGGGGCATGAACGGGGCGGAGACGGAGGCGGATGAGCGAGGGACCGCCGTCGGCCATGCCTTCTGCCGCTTGGTAATCATGCTCGGAATATCCGGGCGGCGCGAGCGTAGGCGCGGGGGCTTGCCCCGCCGCACATACCCATGTCCCGGCCGATATCGCTGGCAGCGCTACAACGAGGGCTGACGAGACCTTACGCATCGAGCCGCGCCGGCCCCTCGGCCATCCACCGTCGGGCCATGCACGATCGCCAGGCTCGCGGCGGCGCGGACGGGCTCGATGGGCCGCTTACGACCCAGGCAACGCCCAATCAAGCACTCCCAGCGATACCTGGACCGGCTGGCTGATCGGTGCCCGCCTCAGGCGCGCTCCCGCAAGGGCAGCAGCCGTTCCGAAGAGCCCGACACGACGAGGCTCTCGCCGGATGCCAGGCGGCGGTCGGCGGGCGGGTTCGCTTCGTAGCGACCCTCCCCGTGGACGATCGCCAGGGCGAAGATTCCCTCATCGCGCAGCTCGCCCACCGTCCGCCCGGCCAGCGGCCCACCGTCGCGGACCTCCAGCTCCTCCATGGAGAAGGCGAGCTCGCCGTGCGACAGCGCCGCGTCGATGAAGTCGGCGACTCGCGGCCGGAGCGCCAGCTCGGCAATCCTTCGGCCGGCCATCGTGTACGGCGAGACGACGCGGTTCGCACCCGCCTGGAGGAGCTTCGCCTCGCTGCCCTCGGCGTTGGCGCGCCCCACCACGAACAGCCCCGGGCTGAGGGCACGTGCCGACAGCGCGACGTACACGTTGTTCGCATCCGAGTCGATCGTGGTGATGAGGCCTCGCGCCCGTTCGATGCCCGCCCCCGCGAGCGTCGCGTCCTCCGTGGCGTCGCCGCTCACCACCAGGTGGCCGTCGCGGCGGGCCTGTTCGAGCGACTCGGGTTGTACGTCGATCACGACGACCGTCTGGCCACCATGGCGGAGCTCGCGAGCAACGGTCGAGCCAACCCGGCCGTAGCCGCAGACGATGTAATGGTCGCGCAGGCGCCCGATCTCCTGCTCCATCTGCCTCGCCTCCCGCCTGCCGCTCGAGACCTCGCCCACGACCGCCTCGGCGACGATCCCGATCGTCCCGAAGATGATGCCCACCCCCGTCACCATGAGCAGGATCGTCCAGGCACGGCCCACCTCGTCGAGCGGGCGGACCTCGCCGAAGCCCACGGTCGCCAGCGTCGACACCGTCATGTACAGCGCGTCGCTGAGCGACCAGCCCTCGATGAGCATGTAGCCCAGGGTGCCGATGGCGATCGATACGGACACGACCGCCAGCCAGACCCGGACGTGCCGCGTCTCGAGCGGGGTGGCGATCGCAACCCTGGATCCCAGGTTCGAAGCCATGGCGCATTGTGGCATCGCGGCTTTCCCTGCGATCATCTGTCTTCACACGGGCGGGCAACGCGGGCAGCGCGACAAACGGCTGCCGCAGCCGGGAGGAACTATGACGGCAACGGCCGATCGGACCGAGACGCACCATCCCATGTTCGAGCGCCATCGCGAGACGCTCGATCGGGCGCTGTCCGCGATCCGCGAGCGCACCTACTGGAGCGCCTACCCGGAGATGCCCAGCCCATCGGCCTACGGCGAGAATGCGGCCGACGACGGCCGGACGGCCTTCGAGGCCCACCGCGGTCAGCTCCTCGCGCTCGATCAGCCTGGCACCGATGGCGAGGCCGGCAGCGAGCGCTCGCCCTTCGGCTTCGACCTGGACGTTCGATATCCCCACGTCGACGCGGAGCTCCTCCTGCCGGCCATGGAGGCGGCGATCCCCGCCTGGCGCAATGCCGGCCCCGACACCCGGGCCGGCGTGTGCCTGGAGATCCTCGATCGGCTCAACAAGCGCAGCTTCGAGATCGGCAACGCGGTCATGCACACCACCGGCCAGGCGTTCCTCATGGCCTTCCAAGCGGGCGGCCCGCACGCCCAGGATCGAGGCCTCGAAGCGGTGGCGTACGCCTACGCCGAGATGACCCGGCACCCGCGCGACGCGTACTGGGAGAAGCCCCAGGGCAAGCGGGAGCCGCTGCGGCTCACCAAGTCGTTCTCGATCGTGCCCCGCGGCATTGCCCTCGTCATCGGCTGCAACACGTTCCCGACCTGGAACTCATACCCGGGGCTGTTCGCCAGCCTGGTCACCGGCAACGCGGTCCTGGTCAAGCCCCACCACCGGGCGGTCCTGCCGCTGGCGATCACGGTGGCCGCCGCTCGAGATGTGCTGGCGGAGGCGGGCTTCGATCCGAACCTCGTCGCCCTTGCGGCGGATGGCGACGGTGAGCGGCTGGCCTCGTCCCTGGCAAAGCGGCCCGAGATCCGTATCGTCGATTTCACCGGCTCGTCGGCCTTCGGCGAGTGGCTGGAGACCGAGGCGCGCCAGGCGCAGGTCTACACGGAGAAGTCGGGCGTCAACAGCATCGTCATCGACTCGACCGACGACTTCGAGGGCATGGCCCGGAACGTCGCCTTCTCGCTGGCGCTGTACAGCGGCCAGATGTGCACGGCGCCGCAGAACCTGCTCGTGCCGCGCGATGGGATCGTCGCCGGCGGCGAGCGGATGAGCCTGGAGGCGGTCGAACAGGGCATCGCCCACGCGGTCGAGGAGCTCCTGGCCGACCCGGCGAAGGCCGTGGAGGTGACCGGCGCGATCGTCAACGACGACGTGCTCGCCCGGCTCGACCAGGCGCCCAAGCTCGGGCGAGTGGTCCTGGCCTCACGCGCAATCGAGCATCCGGCGTTCGCGGAGGCGACGGTCCGGACGCCGCTGATCGTAGGCCTGGAGGCTTCGGCCGATGAGCTGTTCGGCCGCGAGCAGTTCGGGCCGATCTCGTTCGTCGTGGCGACCGACTCCACGGATCACAGCCTGGAGATCTTCCGCCGGACGGGCCGGCGGCGCGGGGCGATCACGGCCGCCGTCTACTCCACCGACGAGGCGGTCTTGCGGGCTGCCGAGCTGGCCGCCCAGGACGTGGGCGTGGCCCTGTCGTGCAATCTCACGGGCAACATCTGGGTCAATCAGTCGGCCGCCTTCTCGGACTTCCACGCCACCGGCGCCAACCCGGCCGCCAACGCGTGTCTGACCGACGGCGCCTTCGTGGCCGGCCGCTTCCGGATCGTCGAGTCGCGCCGGCCGGCGCTGGCGGCAGAAGGGGCCGCCCCCGGCTGAGGCAGGCTTTCCGCAACCTGATATCGACCCCGTCATTAGCAGGCGGCGGTGAAGGAAGCCGGGAGTCTCGGACGTGCCTTCGGACATGCCTTCCGGCGCCTGATATCGATCCCATCAATGCGGCAGCTCACAATGAGCAATCCGCAGCGGCTGCCGACCAATAGTCGCGCTCGGTAATGCTCAGGTAGCCAAGTGTCAGTACCTCCCGGTCACCTGACAGGCGCGCAATGAGCACGCAAGTGGGCCGTCAGGTCGATATCGCCACGACCAAATCGAACGAGGACGCTGGCCGAACGTGGGTGAAGTAGTAGTCCTCGGCCGCGTCCCAACGAGCGTGCCAGGCGGCCAGGAAGTCGTTGTCCTCCTCGCGTAGGGCGATCCGTCGATGACGCTCGTTCGTGGGAACGTCAAGGAGGACGGACAGGCCAATCAGATCGGAGATCTCCGGGCGAGCGGAATACGCACCATCGAGGATGATTACGGAGGCCGGCCTGCGGGTCACCGCGTCAGCCGCCAAGGGGTACGTGCCGTCGGGACGAGTCCCCGCCGCGAAGTCGAACGGGTACCAAGACGCCGATGTGCCCGCCAGGAGCGGTTCGAGTGCCTCGCGGCAAAGGCGACGCCAGTCGATCGCGGCTGCCGCCCGCTCCTTCGGTCCCATGGCATACCATTCCGCATCGGTGATCTCGGCGGCAAAGAAATCGTCCGACTCCACGATCACAGCGTGCAGCTCCGCGGCCACCAGGGCAGCCAGCGTGGACTTGCCGGAGCCACTTCCGCCATCGAGCGCGACGAGCAAAGGAGCACGGCCATGGCGATCGAGCATGCGGCGACGAACCTCCGCGACGATCGCGGATGCTGCGTCGGCGAGACCGGAAGCATCGGGCGAAGGCACGATCCAACCATTCTGTCAGTCTTGCCGGGTCCAATCGCTCGCAGTCTGCAGATAGCAAGACGGATTAGTCTTGATATGAGCATGTAGGCGAGTGCCGCCGAGTCTTCAACCTTCGTCGGTCGCCCATGAGCTCCGATGCCCCATCAATTGGCTGTCGTAGGCAGCTCGAATCAATGGCGTGCCGTTGGAGCCATGACGGAATTAGTCAAATGGACGATCCCCGCGGACTTCATCTCAGAGCGTGTTGCCCTGACTGCTTCCGAAGTTGCCTACGGGCTTCGCCTGGAGTGGCTCACGTTCGATGACGGCCTCAGGCTTGTTTCCCAATCTCCGGCGACGCTAGCCAGCCGTAGCGCACCGAGTGCGGGACCCTTAGAGGCGCGCGATCCAACTCGCGAGGAGGCCCTGATCCGTGTGCTAGAGGGTCAGCAGACCGGGGACGAGCAGCGGGTCTGGCTGTTTCTCGGCCTTGCCTGGTTGCTCGAGAATCGATCGACCTACGAAGAGCCCCTCAAGATGATCGATCGGATCTCCGAAGACTTCGGGCACCCCAAGCTGATTCGACACCTCATCTACTGGATGCCACCCGAGGGCGGGCATCCAGTTGGGGTCCGAGGACTCGAGCGCTGGTGGCTGGAACTCGTTGACAAGCTCAGTCAGGAGTTTGGCGCCCGTGGGGTGGTTGCCAGGTAGTCGGTGCCGGGCAAGGGAGGTTTTCCCGGTCCCGGAGGTGTGCGACGGAGAACAACTTTGGGTTCTGAGCGATCGCTTTCCTTCTCCGCTTTTGTGGGGCTGGTCAGGAGACGAGTGGGCATGTACACCCCCAACGGGACGTGTGGGGAGGTCTGTTCACTCTTCGTTGGCTTCGACAACGGCCATAGGTCACGGGTTCTCGGCCCATTTCAAGGTTGGTTGGCTGAGCGCCACCCAGATTTTGGCTATCAGTCGTTTTTCTCCCTGTACTTCATGAAGCGTTCCCGAGCGAAGGAGCTCGGCGAGACCTCATGACGATGTCACCCGGCGTGCATGAACACGCGATAGGGGTCCTTTGCGACTTACTCGAGGAATTTCTGTCCGCGTCAGGTGAACCGCCCACGCCTGCGACCGGACTCGCAGAGTGACCCTCACACTCAAGATCCAACCATCTTGTTGGTCGATGCTGGCGTCAACGGTTTGGGCCAGCGACAGCCCAGGCGTATCATCCGTATCGACGATGAGCCGATCCAAGCAAGGGCAGGGCGAGCGGAACGCCGGGGCATTCCTCGGTCCGGACATGCTCGTGCCGGCGCCGATCCGGACGCTCAGCGACGACTACCGTGATGAACCGACCGAGCCCGAGGATTCCGACCGCGAGCCGGAGCCGGAGTCGCCGAGCCTGATCAGTCGCGTGCTCGATCAGCTGACTCGGCGACCGAAGTCCCGCCCTGACGGCTGAATGCGACGCGTTGACAGACGCGACGATCACGTCTAGGCTCCCCTAACGATCGTTCGTTAGCCGCCCGAGCGGAGGAGGCACGTGGCCGAGTCTGGCCTGGTCGAGCAAGGGACACCCATCGCCGAGACGCGGCGGCGGCAGATCGAGGGGGTTGCCAGTGCGCTGTTCCGCGAGCGCGGATATGCGGGGACCGGCATGCGCGAGATCGCGCGAGGCCTCCAGCTCCGAGGCGCGAGCCTCTACGCGCACGTCGGCTCGAAGGAGGACGTCCTGTTCTCGATCGTGGAGCGAGCGGCAGACCGGTTCGCGACGGCGATCAGTCCCTACCTCCACGCCGACGGCATGTCGGCCGAGTCCCGGCTGCGGGGCATGATCCGGGCGCACGTTCTCGTCCTGACCGACGACCTCGAGGACGCGACGGTCTTCCTCCACGAGTGGCGGTTCCTTGGGCCCGAGCGTCGGGCTCGGATCCTCGCTCGCCGCGACAATCACGAGCAGGCGTTCCGCGACTCGATCGCCGCGGGGACGGCCGCGGGCGACTTCCGTCTCGTCGACGAGCGGCTGGCCGCGCGAAGTCTCCTCTCATCCCTCAACGGGATCGCCGGCTGGTGGCGCGCCGACGGCCCTCTTTCGGCCGATCAGGTCGCCGAGGCGTACGCCGATCTCCATGTGTCAGGTCTCCTGACCGAAGCGTCCGCCCGACACTCCGGGAGGTTCCAGCGATGACCGATCCGCTTGCCCTCGACCCCGTCCTGTCCGAGCAGGACCGCAGCGACCGCCGCCTGGAGTTCCATCCCGGCATGAACGATGGCGAGCGGTTCGCCCATTTCGAAACCTATGTCCACGCCGGCGGCAAGGTGGAGGCCGGCGACTGGATGCCCGATGAATACCGTGGCGGCGTCCTCAAGTTCGTCGAGATGCACGCCAACAGCGAGCTGATGGGCGTCCTCCCCGAGCGCGAGTGGATCCTACGCGCGCCGACCCTTCGGCGGAAGCTCGCCCTCACGTCCAAGGTCCAGGACGAGGTGGGCCA
>WNFU01001360.1_pt1 | contig 34239 bp, 32 predicted proteins | sample 5400121 | NCBI WGS metagenome assembly WNFU01 (sample SAMN13153360, study PRJNA577476) | soil metagenome | isolation source: 100 cm soil or saprolite under grassland replicate 1 | place: USA:California | collected 2016-06-15
GCCTCCTCGACGTCGTCGACGGCGCGATCTCCGGCAACGCGGCCGGGGGCGGGGCGGTCCAGGACGGGCTCTCGACACCCGCGGGAGCGGGGGGCAGCGGCGGGGGGATCGCCAACACGGGGACCCTCTCGATCGTCCGGAGCACCGTCAGCGGGAACGTCGCGGGGCCCGGCGGAGATGGATCCGGCGACGCCTCGGCGGGCGGTCCCGGGGGTGACGGCGGGGGGATCGCCAACGCCGGGGGGGCGGTTACCGTGGTCGACGGCACCGTCGGCGGCAACTCGGCGGGGACGGGCGGCTCGGGCCTCGTCCCCGGGCCGGGCGGCGACGGGGGCGGGATCACCAACACGGGAGCCTTCGCCATCGTCAACAGCACCGTCGCCGCGAACGTCTCGGGCTCGCCGGGCGCGGGCCCTGCGGCCGGCACCGAAGGCTCGGGTGGTGGGATCCGTAACGGCGGGACGCTGACGCTCGACAATTCCATCGTCGCGGAGAACTCCGCGCCGAACTGCGACGGCGACATCGCCTCCGCCGGCTCCAGCCAGCACGACCTGACCTGGCCCGACACGGACACGAGCTGCCCCGGCATCGTGGGGGACCCGCTGCTCGGCCCGCTCGCCGACAATGGCGGCCCCACGGAGACCATGGCCCTGGGCGAGGGAAGCGCGGCCATCGACGCTGGGGACGACGCCGTCTGCGCCGCGGCTCCCCCCACCGGCGCGGGCGCGGAGGACCAGCGCGGCGTCAGCAGGACCGCCGAGGCCCCCTGCGACATCGGCGCGTACGAGCGGTCGGAGGCGCCGTCGCCGCCGGGAACGCCGGCGCTCGACGGCGCGGCCAGCCCCAACCAGGGCTCGTTCGCCCTGGGGTGGGACCCATCGGTCGACCCCCAGGACGACCCGCTGACGTACGCCCTCCAGCACCGGGCGGACACGCCCGGCGCGAGCTTCTCCGACGTGGCCACCGGTCTCACCGGGACCTCGTACTCGTTCGGAGGCGCGAGTCCCCCTGAACAGGAGGGCACGTGGACCTACCGGGTCCTGGCCTCCGACGGGGTCCACTCCGGCGCGTCGGAGCCCTCGGACGCGGTGACGGTGGACCGGACCTCGCCGTCGGTCACCGTCGAGCAGGCGGCCACGCAGGCCGACCCCACCGGCGTCAGTCCCATCCACTTCACCGTTGCCTTCTCGGAGCCGGTGAGCGCATTCGGCGGCGCCGGGGTGGCGCTGGGCGGCACGGCGGGCCCCTCGGCCGCCGAGGTGACCGGGATCGGGACGACCTTCGACGTGGCGGTGTCGGGCATGTCGGCGGATGGGACGATCACGGTCTCCGTCCCGGCGGGCGCGGCCACCGACGCCGCGGGCAACCCCAGCCTCGACTCCACGTCCGGGGACGACCTCGTCGCCTACGACGCGACCCCCCCGCAGGTCGAGCTGGATCCGGTCACGACGCCTTCCCAGGACTCCACGCCGAGCTTCTCTGGGTCTGCCGACCCCGGCCTCGGCGACGTCACGATCGACGTGTGGGCTTCGTCGAACATCGCCACCTCGCCGCTTCACGCCTACGCGGCCTCCGTCGACGGCGTCACCGGCTCCTTCGTCGCCACGGTCCCCGACGGGGACGCGCTCCCGGACGGCCGGTACACGGTGCAGGCCTGGCAGGCGGACGCCGCCGGCAACGTCGGACGGAGCATCGCCGCACCCCTCACCATCGCGGGGAGCCTGCCCTCCCTCTCCATCGACGACGTCGTCATGCTGGAAGGAGATGCTGGAGAAACCGACGCCGTCTTCCACGTGACGCTGTCCGGTGCCGCCGGCCATCCCGTGACCGTGAACGCCTCCACGGAGGGCGGCTCGGCCACCTCGGGGGGTGACTTCACCCCGGCCTCGGTGCCGTTGACGTTCGATCCCGGCACGACGTCCCTGGAGGTCCGGGTGCCGGTGACCGGGGACGTCCTGCACGAGAGCAACGAGACGTTCAACGTCGTGCTCGGCTCCGCCGTGGGGGCGACCCCGGCCGATGCCACGGGCAAGGCGACGATCGTGGACGAGGAGGGGCGCTTCTCGATCTCCGTCGGCGATGCGTCCGTCACCGAAGGAAACGCCGACACGACCGCCGCGATGTTCTCGGTCTCCCTGTCAGCGCCTCCCCTGCCCGGCGAAACCTTGACGGTCACCGTCGCCACGGTGGACGGCACGGCCACGGCCGCGGGCACCGACTACGTGCCGGCGCAGCAGCAGCTGGTCTTCACCCTCGAGACCGGCCAGACGCAGGTGGTCGCGGTGCAGGTGAACGGCGACACGGCGGTCGAGCCCAACGAGGGCTTCGACCTGAAGCTCTTCGGGAGCTCCTCGAACGCCTCGATCGCCGACTCGAGGGGCACCGCGACCATCGTGAACGACGACGGCAAGCCCGGCCCCGCCCCCTCCTCGTCGCTCGCCCTCGGCGACGCCACGGTGCTCGAGGGGGACTCCGGCCATGTCACGGCCGCGTTCGAGGTCACCCTCTCCCCCGCCGCGACGAAGTCGATCACGGTCGACGTCGCGACGGCGAACGCGACCGCGATGGCGGGAACCGACTACGTGACCGCGTCGCAGACCCTGACGTTCGCTCCCGGTGAGACCACCCTGACGTTCGACGTGCCGGTGGTCGGCGACCTCCTGCACGAGGGACCCGAGACGTTCCTGGTCAAGCTGTCGTCGGCGAAGGGCGCCCACGTCGCCGACGCCCAGGGCACGGGGACGATCGTGGACGAGGAGGGACCGTTCGTCGTCTCGGTCTCCGACGTGACGCTGGCGGAAGGGGACGCGGCCGGCACGACGGTCGAGGAGTTCGTGCTGGCGCTGTCCGCGGGGCCCATCGCGGGTGAGGTCGTTTCGGTGCGGGTCGGCACGGTCGACGGCACGGCCGTCGCCACCTCCGACTACGGAGCCGTGCCTCCGACGACCGTGACGTGGCACGCCGGCGACCCCCTGGTACGGACGATCGACGTGATCGTGAACGGTGACGGCGCCGTCGAACGGAACGAGACCCTCTCCCTCACCCTCTCGGCCGTCACCGGGAACGTCCAGGTGGCCGACCCGAAGGGGCTCGGGACGATCGTCAACGACGATTGACCCCGGCCGGGGGCGAGCCCCGGCCTCCGGGCCGGCCCGGCCTCGGCTCCACAGGCCTCAGACGCTCGGCGACACCTCGGGCACGTCGTCCAGGGCCCCGCCGACGACGGGCGACGGTGGAGGTTCGGGAACCGCCGAGTGGGTCACGGGCCCCTGGCCGGTCGGCTCACGCCTCGGCCGCAGCCTGGGGCGGAGGAGCAGGAACGGGCGCTCCACCACAAGGAAGCTCGCCATCGCCACGGCCGTCGCCATCGCCCCGTCCAGGACCAGCCGCGTGAGAAGGCCCGGGGCCCGGCCGCCGGGCAGGGAGACGCTCCGGATCAGGAACTCGTGCCACAGGTACAGGCTGTACGAGATCGCGCCAACGATCCGCAGGGGGAGGACCGCCAGCTGCCGAAGACCCCCGCGGGCCACGCCCAGGACGATCATCGACGCGAACGGGGCGAAGGCCAGGCGGAGCCAGATCTCCGTCACGTTGCTGGCGTGGTGGTCGACCGCGTAGGACGAGATCTGCGCCAGGACCAGGTAGCCGACCGCACCGCCCAGCACCAGTTTCCAGGCGTCCGGGGATGACCGCCGCCGGACCCACCACACGGCGCTGGTCATCCCCAGGCCGAACGCCACCAGGAAGAACGGCGTCTCCAGCAGGAGCACGCCCTGCCACCGAGGGTCGTTCGCGAACGCGACGACCAGCAGTCCGTAGCCGAGGGTGACCACCGCGGTGACGGCCAGCCCGGCCCGTTCACGCCCCCGCCGGAACAGGCGGTGGAGGCCCGGGAGCGACCAGTAGAAGAACTCCTCCACCTGGAGCGTCCAGAACACGCTCAGGAACGCGTGCCCGAACAGCGGAAGGAAGACCAGGTGCAGCCCCAGGTCGACCGGGTCCGACCAGAACCCCCGCTGGATCCGCCGGATCAGGAACAGGGCCACGACGCACACGTAGTACGCGGGCATGATCCGGAGGCAGCGCCGGAGCGCGTAGGTGCGCAGCGAGGGAGGCCCGGTTCCTTCCTCCTCCCCCCGGACCCAGGGCAGGTACAACAGGAACCCAGAGAGCGCGAAGAACAGCAGGACGCCGCCCCGGCCGCCGCTCTGGAGCAGCGGCGTGACGATCGGGATGCTCGGGCGGTCCGAGTACTTGTACGAGTGCCCGAACAGCACCATGAGGGCGGCGATGGCCCGCAACCCGTCGAGCTCGGGAACCCGCCACCCCGACCCCGTCTCCAGGAAGAACAGCGAGCGGAGTCTGTCGCTCCGAGGGAGCGACGCGTCGCGACCGGGGGCCCGCTTCAGCCCAAGCACGGGGGGAAGCTACCCCGGCGGCATATCGGAATCAATGGGACCGTTCGACATGTTTCGCCCGAGGCTCGCGGCGAGGCGAGGCCGGGGACGAGGCACGGCCGGGGACGAGCCCCGGCTACAGCTCCGCCCGGACCCGGCGGGTCGCGTCCACGATGACCCGGAGCTTCGCCTTCGCCTCGTCCACCGTCCGGGTCTTCAGCCCGCAGTCGGGGTCGACGAACATCCGCTCCGGCGGGATCAGCTCCAGCGAACGCCGGATGCCCGCCGCGACCTCGTCCACCGACTCGATGCGGTGCGAGTGCGAGTCCACCACGCCGAGCCCGATCGACTTCGTGAACGGAGAGTCCCGGAACGCCTCCAGCAGGTCGTAGTTCGAGTTGGCCATCTCCAGGTCGAGCTGGTCCACGGGCAGGTCGAGCATCTTCGGGTACGCGTTGTGGAAGTCGCCGTAGCAGATGTGCGTGATGGTGTGGACCTCCAGGCCGTCGGTGACCACGCCGAGGGCCTTGATGGCGAGGTCCAGCTCGTCCATGCGCGTGGACACGGCCGGCTCGTCGATCTGGATGTACCGGGCCCCGGCCTCCTGGAGGTCCAGGGCCTCCTGGTGGATGACCTCGGCCAGCGCCATCACCAGGTCCTCGCGCGTGTCGTAGTGCTCATTGAACGACCAGTCGCAGATCGTGTACGGCCCGGTGAGCATCCCCTTCACCGGCCGGTCGGTGAGGGACTGGGCGAACCGCCACCACTCCAGCGTGATCGGGTGGTCGCGCACGATCTCGCCGGTGGCGACGGGCTTGCGGTAGTAGCGGTTCCCGTACGAGCGAACCAGCCCTCCCTTGGCGAACCCGGGGAGCTCCTCGGCGAAGAACGCCACCATGTCCCCGCGGTACTGCTCGCCGTCCACCACCACGTCGATCCCGATCTCGTCCTGGAACCGGATCCAGTCCGCCGTGGCTTCGCGCTCCAGCCCGGTCAGCTCGTCCTTCGAGATCCGCCCCCGGGCGAAGTCCGAGCGCGCCGCCAGGATCGAGTCCGGCTTCGGGAGGCTCCCCACCTGCGTGGTCCACAGTCCGTCCGTCACGACAGCCTCGCTTTCACGTCTGCCAGCCTCCTCAACTTCCGCTCCGCCGCCTCCCGAGGGAGGTACTCGAGCCCGCACGACGGGGCGATCCACAGGCGGTCCGGGTCGACGGCGCCGGCGAGCTCCTCGACGGTCCGGGCCAGGCCCCCGGCGTCCTCGAGCTTCGTGTTCCGCGCGTCGGCGATCCCGGCCTCGAGGACCCGGTCCCCGGGGAACTCGTGCACCACTTCCTGGTTCGCCGGGCCGGACACGAAGTCCAGATGGAACCCGCCGAAGGGCAGGTCGAAGAAGGCCGGCCCGTGCTCCGCCACGTCCCCGAAGTACGTCGCCAGCAGCGTCGTCGCGGAGACCCCGTCGACGAGCTGCGCCGCGACCTCGCCCAGCACGCCGAGCTCCCCCGCCGGCTGGCCGGGGACGGCCGCGAGCGCCGGCTCGTCGAACTGGACCACCGTCGCCCCGGCCGCCGCCAGATCGCGGGCCTCGGCGTTCAGCGCAGCCGCCAGGTCCCGCACCAGCGCGGACCGGTCCCCGTAGTGCTCGTCGCGGGACAGCGCCGAGAGCGTGTAGGGCCCGCACAGCACCGCCTTCACCGGCACCGGGCTGTGCGCCGCGGCGAACCGGAACTCGTCCACCAGGATGGGCCCCGGCCGCCCGACCGGTCCCTTCACCACCGGCTGGCGGAAGTAGGTGTTGTTGTCGAAGTACCGCAGCAGCCCCGAGACCGCGAACCCCTCCAGCCCCTCGGCCAGGCGGGTCAGGGGGTCGTCCCACCGGATCTGGCCGTCCGAGGCCAGGTCCACCCCCGCGCCGGCCTGCTCGGCCAGGACCTCCTCGACCAGGGCGTCCTCGGCCGCCCGGACGTCCTCCGCCGACGCCTCCTCCCGGTCGAGCGCCTGGAGGGTCTTGCGGAGCCGGAAGTCCCCGCCCTCCTTCGGGGGCCTGGGATAGGACCCCACCACCGTCACCGTGTAGGCCATCTTCAGCTCCTCCACAAAACGAAAAGGCCCGCCTCCACCAGGAGAGCGGACCTTCGTCCGGTCGGACACTTCGTTGCCCCCACCGGACCTGTCGGCCGGTGGGGACCACATCCCCGCTCACGCGGTAGGCACCTTGGGTGTCCGTCCCAGGTTGCCGTTCCCGGCGCGCCCGCCGGGACTCTCCCGATGTGAGCTGAACGCTAGCAGCGAGCCCCCGCAGGCGTCAATCGAGCGGGGGCGGTGGTGTGCCTGGCGAGTTGGTCCCGGGGCTAGTGGAACGAGTGGCCGCAGGCGCAGGTGCCCTGGGCCATCGGGTTGTCGATGGTGAACCCGGCCGCCTCGAGCGTGTCGAGGAAGTCGATCTTGGCCTGCGACACATACGGAGCGCTCATGCGGTCCACGACCACCCGGACGCCGAACTGCTCGTCGCTCACGTCCGCGTCGCCGATCTGGTCGTCCAGGTACATCGCGTACCGAAGGCCCGAGCACCCGCCGGGCTGCACCGCCACCCGGAGGGCGACGTCGGAGCGTCCCTCCTCGACGAGGAGCTCCTTCACCTTGCCGGCGGCGGCCTCGGTGAGCTGGATGAAGCTTGTGGTGGTCTGCGTCGTCGTTGCCGTCTGTTCGTTCACGCCGCAAGTATACCCGGGGGGTGTGATTCGATCCCCCGCTGCGCCTCAGTCCTCCCGAACGTCCGCCGGAGTGCCCCCCGACGCCTCCACCAGGTCGCGCGGCGAGATCCGGAACACGGCGTCCGGCGTCCCGGCGGCGGCCCACACCTCCCCGTAGCCGAGCAGGTCGCGGTCCACCACCACCTCGAGCTTCCGGGGATGGCCGAACGGCGGGGTCCCGCCGATGACGAACCCGGTCGCTTCCCGGGCCTCGTCGGCGTCGGCGCGACGGACCGAGGCCGCGCCCAGCGCCGAGGCGAGCTTGTGGACATCCGCCCGGTTCGCCCCCGAGGTCAGCGCCAGGATGGGCCTTCCGTCGGCCACGAACACCAGCGACTTCACGATCTGGCCGACCTCGCAGCCGACGGCCCGCGCCGCGTCGGGCGCGGTCTTCGTCCCCTCGGGGAACCTCCGGACCTCGATGGCCAGGCCGCGGTCGGCGGCCGCCCGTTCCACGCGGTCGATGGACCGGCTCACGAAGACGTCCCCGCCAGGCGATCGGCCTCGTGGGCCAGCTCGGCGGCCAGGTCCTCGAGCGCCCCCCGGGCGTCGCGGAACGCCCGGTCCCGCCCGAACGCCCCCACCAGCGACCGGACGGCGACGCCCTCCGGCTCGATGGCCGCCTGCCCGCACACGATCGCGACGGGCCGCCCGGCCCGGCGTGCCGCGGCCAGCACCCCGGCCGGCGTCTTCCCGCGCAGGGACTGCTCGTCGAGCTTTCCCTCGCCGGTGATGACGAAGTCCGCCCCTTCCAGTCGCCCGTCGAACCCCACGGCCTCCATGACCACCTCCACGCCGCGGCGGATCTCGGCCCCCAGGAAGGCCATGAGGCCGAACCCCAGGCCCCCGGCCGCGCCCGCCCCGGGACGGTCCCGGAGATCCAGGCCGAGGTCGCGCCGGACGACGTCCGCGAGCCGAGACAGGGCCGCGTCCAGCAGCGCCACGTCGGCCGGGCTCGCGCCCTTCTGCGGCCCGTACACGGCGGACGCGCCGTTCGGCCCCACCAGGGGATTGTCGACGTCGCCGGCCACGACGAAGCGGACGCCGCGCACGGCCTCCGACAGTCGTCCCGCGTCGATCCGGTCCAGGTCCGCCAGGTCCGCTCCCCCCGGGCCGAGGTCCCGACCCGAGGCGTCCAGGAGCCGGACCCCCAGCGCCTGGGCCATGCCCGCGCCGCCGTCGTTCGTGGCGCTGCCGCCGATGCACACCATCACCGTGGCCGGGGCGTGCGAGCACGCCGCCAGGATCAGCTCGCCGGTTCCCCGGCTGGTGGTGAGCTTCGGATGGCGGCGGTGGGGCGGCACGAGCTGGAGGCCCGAGGCCCGCGCCATCTCCACGACCGCGGCCACGCCGCCGGCCGTCTCGACCAGGCCGTACTCCGCCTCGACCGGCCGCCCCAGCGGCCCCGTGACCCGGGCCGGCAGCCGCCGTCCCCTCAGCGCGGCCACCATCGCGTCCAGCGTCCCCTCTCCCCCGTCCGCGAGGGGGACCTCCTCCACCTCGTCCTCCGGCCTGGTCCGGCGCCATCCCCGGGCGATCGCCGCCGCGGCCTCGGCCGCGGTCAGCGTCCCTCGGAACTTGTCGGGGGCGGCCAGGACGCGCACGAGGGGGAGGGTACAATCCGCCGCAATGCCCGGCTCCCCCCGAAACAGCCTTCGTGCCCCCAGGCGGTCCCCGTGAGCCTGGACCGCGAGCGGATGCTGGGCGTGGCCCGCCACGAGCGCGAGGCGCTGGGCCGGACCATCCAGTCCACCCCACCGGAAGCGTGGAACCTGCCGGGCGGCGCCGGCGCCGGCGTCGGCGACTGGCGGTGCCGGGACGTGGTGGCCCACCTCGCCGCCTCCGAGGTCGCGGCCGCCGCGGTGATGGCCGGCGAGGCCCCCGCCGAGCTCGAGGAGTACGTGAAGTCCCAGGAGGGCTCCACCCCCACCCTCGACGGGTTCAATGCCTTCGTGGTGGAGCGCCGGGCGGAGCTGCCGGTCCGCGCCGTCATCCTGGAGTGGGGCCGGGGCGCCGACCTGTTCCTGGCCCGGGCCTCGCTCGTCACCCCGGCGGACTGGGATTCGCGACGGGTCCCGTGGGTGGCCGGCGAGATCCCCCTCCGCTACCTGGTCCAGTCGCGCATCGCCGAGTGGTGGAGCCACGGGGAGGACATCCGGGCCGGCGCCCAGCTGGAGCCGCGCCGGGAGCACTGGCCCATGTACGCGGCGAACGACCTGGCCATCCGGGCCCTCCCGTGGGCGCTCGGCCTGGCCGGGCTCAGCTTCCACGGGAAGAGCGTCCTGTTCGAGCTGGAGGGCGCGGGTGGCGGGACGTGGCACCGGGGGCTGGCCCCCCGCGAGCTCCCGTCGGGGGGAAAGGCGCCGGACGCCACCGTGGGCGGCCGGGGCTATCAGTTCGCGCTCGTGGCCAGCCGGCGGGTCCCGGCCGAGGCGTACGTGGCCGACGGCACGCTGGTGGTCACGGGGGACGAGAACCTGGCCCGGGCGGTCCTCGAGCACATCCGCTTCTTGGGGTAGCGCCCGGGGTGGCGGCGATGCAGAGCGCGCAGGACTCCGACACCTCCCGCCTCGAGACCTTCGCGGACGGCGTCATGGCCATCGCCATCACCCTGCTCATCCTCGACCTCCACATCCCCCACGTCCGGCCGGGCGACTCCCTGCTGCACGCCTTGGCCCACCAGTGGCCGAGCTACGCCGGCTACGTGGTGAGCTTCCTCACCATCGGGATCATGTGGGTGAACCACCACCACATGTTCAAGCTCATCGAGCGGTCGAACCACACGTTCCTCATGCTGAACGTGGTGTTCCTCATGGCCATCGCCGCAGTGCCGTGGCCGACGGCGCTCGTCGCGAGCGCGGCCCTCGACGCGCATCAGCGGACCGTGGCCGCCGTGGTGTACGGAGTGGTCATGGTGTTCGTGGCCATCATGTTCAACGTGGTGTGGCGGTACGCCGCTCGGGACGGCCGCCTCCTGGTGGCGAACGTCGACCTCCAGGCGGTCGAGCGGATCAACCGGAGCTACCTGTTCGGACCGGCCGCGTACGTCACGGCCACGCTGGTCGCCCTGGCCAACTCGTGGGCCAGCCTGGCCCTGTACGCCGGGCTCGCCGTCTACTGGATGCTCCCCGGAACGAGCCGGCCCTCGGCGACCCTGCTGGTGCAGCCGCCGTCATCGGCAAGCCAACCGGACGGCCCATCCGTAGTACCGGACGAGACGCAGTGAGAGTACGAAGGACGCGCACGCTGCCCAACCCGCAGGATCGCGCCCTGATGAAGGCGTACGCGGCCGGCGACCGCTCCGCGGGGGAGCGGCTGTACGACCGCTACGCCTCCCGGGTGTATGGGCTCGGGCTGGTGATGCTGGGGGACGAGGCGGCCGCGGAGGACCTGGTGCAGGACACGTTCGTGAAGATCCTGAGGAGCGCGGAACGATACGACCCGGCCCGCGGGGCCCTCGACACCTGGGTGCTGCTGGTGGCGAGGAGCCTGGCGCTCGACTCGCTTCGCCGCCGGGTCCTGCACGCCAGGATGCTGGACGCGACGCGGCCGGCCAGCGAGGCCGACGACGCTCCCGGGCCGGACTCCGTCGCGGAGACGCACGACCTGGTGGACCGGGCCCGGCGAGCCATGGCGGGGTTGTCGAACGGCCAGCGGGCGGCGCTGGAGCTGGCGTACTTCGGGGGGAAGACGAGCGCGGAGGTCGCGGAGTTGGAAGGCATTCCCATCGGCACGGCGAAGACCCGCATACGAACGGCGCTGATCCGGCTGCGCCAGGCACTGGAGGTGGAACGTGATCTGTGAGGTCGTCCGGGACCAGCTGGCCGAGCACATGCTCGGCACCGTGGGACCCCAGGAGGACCTGGAGATCCGGGCGCACCTGCGCGGGTGCGGAGAGTGCCGCCGTGAGCTGGACATGCTGGAGGAGGGCCTGTCCACGTTCGCCCGGGCCGCCCACCAGGCCCCACCGCCCCCCCAGCTTCGCGACCGGGTCCTGGCCGTGCTGGACGACGAGCGCGCGGATTCACCGGCGCCGCCCGCCCGGCGGCTGAAGCCGGTCCTGCTCCTCCAGGCCGCCGCGGTGATCGCGCTGGCCGGCGCGCTCGTGTGGGGGTCGCTCGCCACCGTGCGCGCCACACACCTGTCGAACCAGGCCGGGCGGTACCAGGCCTTCCTGGAGGCCCTGGGGGGCCGGGACGTCCGTGTGGGGACCCTCCACGCCCGGGGCTCCCAGGCCACCGAGGGCAGCGCGATCCTGTACGACTCCGACGTCGGCCAGTCCTGGGCCCTCGTGCTGGTGCAGGCGCCGGGGATGGCCGGCCAGGCCCGGGTCGTCCTGTCCTCGCCCACCGGGCGGACCATCGAGATGCACGCCCTCCTGTTCTCGGACGAGGGGGAGGCCTCCTCCTGGCTGGTGACGCCGGCGGACATCAGCGGGTTCGATCGCGTGAGGGTGGTGTCCGCGGACGGCCGCGTCCTGGCCACAGGGCGGGTCGACCAGCACGAGACGTGAGGCCTACCCGCGCCCCAGGATCAGCCGCTTGACCTGGCGGGGACGGGCCCCGAACCGGTACTTGTAGGCGAGGTCCCCCTTCAGCAGGTCGAAGCCGTGGCAGCCCTCGGCGATGGCGCGCTCGATCAGGTCGGCAACCAGGACCATCCCCGGCGCCAGGTCGCGACGGGCCCGGTCGAACGCCGAGTTGTACAGGGAGATCGTGCCCCCGAAGCGGAGCGCGATCGCCCCGGCGATCCTCCGTCCTCCCGCTTCCAGGAACGCCAGGCGGAAGATGCCCTCGGGCAGGAACGTCTCGCCCAGTCGCCGGAAGAAGATCTCCATGCCCGGGACCATGAACTTCCCCTTCGGCCCCTCGCTGGCCCGGTGCATGGCCACGAAAAGGCCGAGGTCACCGGCCAGCGTCTCCTCCGTGGCCACGGCCACGGAGTGCCCTCCCAGCTCCTGGTCCAGCCGCCGGGCCTTCCTGCGGATCTCGTGGCGGAGCTTCCCCGGAAGGCCCGCCAGGTAGGCGTCGTAGGTGTCCGGCAGCTCGATGAACGGCGCCAGGCTGTCCTCGCCGACGTCCACCGCGAGACCCAGCGTCGCCGCGGCATCGCCCAGCCGCGCCAGCCAGGGGGAGTCCTGGGGCAGCCCCCGGAGGTCCGCGTCCGTCCAGTCCAGCCCCGCCACGGCATCGACGAGCTCCTTCGCCACCCGGTCCTCAGCCCCCGGCGCGGCCACCGGCCCCATGTAATCGGTGACCTCGGTGCCTCCCAGGAACCGCAGGGTGGGCCCCAGCCGCTCGAACGCCGCGGCCCCCACCGTCCGGTCGTCCTCCTCGGCGAAGGCCAGCAGCAGCTCGACGTCCTGCCCCAGCTCCTCCCAGTACAGCTTCAGGTAGGCGGGGGTGTGGAAGAAGGTGGCGGCGGGGTCCGCGGCCACCAGGTCCGACCAGTCGCGCCGCACGAAGTCCCGGCCGTCGTGGGAGAAGACGATCCGCATCGGCCGGACGGCCCTACCGGTCCAGCACGAACACGCTGTGCGGATAGGTCATGAGGGTCGGCCACTTCGGCCGGTAGGTCTCCGTGTGGACGATGGAGAGGTCACGGGCCTTGAACGCGTCGACCCACTCGTCGGCCCGGCGGAACGTGAAGGGCGTGGGGACGCGGTGCCGTTGGTTCAGCAGCCAGTCCCACCCCGTGTTGAAGGCGCGGTCCAGGCGGGTCCGCGGCGTGTCCTCCAGGACGACGATGCGGGACCGGGCGATCCGGACGGCCTCGTCCAGCAGGCGGTCCTGGTCGGCCGGGCGCTCCACGTGGTGGAACACGAACAACAGCATGACGGCGTCGAACGAGGCGTCCTCCACGGGGACGTGGAACGGGTCGTCCAGCCGGATGAACTCGAGGGACCTCTCGCGGTTGCGGTACGAGACGACGTCGGTGAGGGTCGGGCGCACGCCCACGTGGTCCCGGAGCCACCGGCTGATGAAGCCGGTGCCCGCGCCGAGGTCGAGCACGGTCTGGCCGCGTTCCAGCCACGGCGCGACCTTGGTGCCGATCTCGTTCTCCCGGAGGAACACGGAATCAATGATAGGTCGGTCAGGTACACGCTCGGCGCGCGGCCGCGGGTAGCACCGGGGCAGGGACGCGCTGCCCGCCTACGTGGGCTGAAACGCGGCCTCCAGGGGCAGCTCCATCCGGAGCGACCCCACCATCGGGATCAGCCGGCGGTCGCGGTCCGACGTCAGGCGCCGTTCCACCTCGACGAACCCGGCCCGTTCGTAGAACCGCCTGGCCCCCTCGTTCTCGATCCCCACGTCGAGCGTCACCGACGCGAAGCCTCGCCACCTGGCCAGCTCGACCGTGGTGCGCATGAGCTCCCCGCCCACACCTCTGCCGCGATACCCGGGCGCCACCGCCAGCGACGAGACGTACAGCGAGTCGGCCGGCACCGGCGGCTGGACCCGGTCGAGGACCCGGCCCCGGCGCATCAGCAGGAGGCCACGGGGCGGCGCGGCCCGCAGCATCACGAGCCCCGTGGTGACCCGCACGCTCGGCCACAGCTCTCCGGGGACCGCCACGAGCAGCCCCACGACCTCGCCGGTCTCCTCCGCGACCACCCCGAACCGGTGGCTGTGGATGGTCCGGGCCGCCCGGAACGTGGCCGTCGCGGCCCGCATGGCGGCCCGGCGGCTTCCGAAGACGAGTGCGAGGCCGGGCGACGGTTCCAGGATCAGCGCCGCGGCGGCCGTCGCGTCCGCGCGCACCGCCCTGCGCACCGTCACCACGGCGGCCTCACAGGCTCCGCACGAAGAAGAACGAGATGGCCATGATCACGTACGCCGCCACCAGCTGGGCCCCCTCCAGCCAGTTGCTCCGGCCGTCCAGCGAGATGAGCGCCACGATGAGCGTCGACAGCCCGACCGCCACGACCTCGAACGTGTCGAACACGAAGTCCATGGGGTGCCCCGCGAGCAGGCTGATGAACACCAGCACCGGCGCCACGAACAGCGCGATCTGCGTGGAGGACCCCGTGGCGATCTCGAGCGTCACGTCGACCTTGTTCCGCACGGCCATGAGGACCGCCGAGCTGTGCTCCGCCGCGTTGCCGATGATCGGCACCACGATGAGCCCGACGAAGAACTTCGACAGGCCGAGGTCGGCCAGGGCCGGTTCGAGGGCGCCGACCAGGATCTCGGACTCCAGGGCCACCAGCGCCGTGGCGCCGAGCAGCACGAGCAACGCAGCGCGCGCCGTCCACTCCGGCCGTTCCCCCTCGGTCGGCGTGCGGAACAGGTGCTGGTGGGTCACCAGCGTGAACACGAGCGCCAGCACGTACATGGCCATGAGCACCGCGGCCACCGTCACGCTCACGACCTCGCGCTGGACGAACCCCTGCTTGCCGGACGACAGCACGAACAGCGCGGGCATGACGAGCCCGATCACCGCGAGCAGCATCGACGACGAGTGCACGGCGGCGGCGCGCGCGTTGAACGTCTGCTCCTCGTGGCGGAGCCCGCCGGCCAGGAGCGACAGTCCCAGCACCAGCAGCAGGTTGCCGATGATCGAGCCGATCAGGGAGGCCTTCACGATGTCGAGCTCGCCCTTCGTGATCAGGAAGATCGAGATGATGAGCTCGGTGACGTTCCCGAACGTCGCGTTCAGCAGGCCGCCGACGCGTGGCCCGGCGCGCAGGGCCAGCTGATCGGTGCCCCGCCCGATGAGCCCGGCCAGCGGGACGATCGCCCCGGCGGCGGTGACGAAGGTTGCCAGCTCCTGGTTCGTGCCGAAGTCGACCGCGAGCGAGACCGGGACGAGGACGAGCAGCCACGACAGGCGGGGCTTCGGCACGACCGGAGCCTATCCGGTAGGCCGGGGCTTGCCCCCGGCCTCCCCCATGACCGTGCCCTCGGCCTGGCCGTGCGCGCTACGCGCCGTGCGGCGCTTCGGCCGGGGCCGCGTCCGACCCCGCCAGCGCCTCCTGGAGCACGTCCCACGCCAGCACGGCGCACTTGATGCGGATCGGGTACTTGACGACGCCCTTCAGGGCCACCAGGTCGCCGAACTCCTCCTCGGTCGGCTCAACCTCCCCGGCCATCATCCCCCGGAAGTCGGCAGCCAGCGCCTTCGCGTCCTGCACGGACTTCCCCTTCACCGCCTCCGTCAGCATCGACGCCGACGACTGGGAGATCGAGCAGCCCTGGCCCTGGAAGGCGATGTCGGCGACCGTGCCGCCGTCGACGTGCGCGAACACGGAGATCTCGTCCCCGCACAGGGGGTTGTTCTTGGAGCCGAACAGCTCCGCCTCCGGCAGCGGCCGCTTGTTCCGGGGGTTCTTGTAGTGGTCGAGGATGACTTCCTTGTACAGGTCGTCCAGGCTCATACAGGAATCTTACAGGTGCGCTATCGGCCGAAGACGGCGTCGACGCGATCGAGCGCCGCGATCAACGCGTCCACGTCGTCACGGGTGTTGTAGACGTAGAAGGACGCCCGGGTGGTGGCGGGGACGTTCAGCCGGCGCATGAGGATCTGCGCGCAGTGATGGCCGGCCCGGACGGCCACGCCCTCCTGGTCCAGGACCTGCGCGATGTCGTGGGGGTGCAGGTCCCTGAACGCGAACGACACCTCCGCGCCGCGGTCCGTGACCTCCTGGGGGCCGAACACCGTCGCTCCCGCTCCCGTCAGGCGCTCGATGGCGTACGCCGCCAGCTCGTCCTCGTGCCGCTTCACGTTGTCCATCCCGAGGGCCTGGAGGTAGTCGACCGCCGCCTCCAGCCCGATCTCCTGCGCGATGTTCATCGTGCCGGCCTCGAACTTGTGGGGCGGGTCCTTGAAGGTGGACCGGTCCGGGAGGACCTCCATGATCATCTCGCCGCCGCCCATGAACGGGTCCATCGCCTCGAGGAGCTCGAGCTTGCCGTACAGGCCGCCGGACGCAGTGGGCCCGAGCATCTTGTGGCCGGAGATGGTGAGGAAGTCGCAGTCCAGCGCGGCCACGTCCACCGGCGAGTGCGGGACCATCTGCGCGCCGTCCACCACCACGACGGCCCCCACGGCGTGCGCGGCGTCGGCGATGCGGCGCACCGGCGGCATGGTCCCCAGGACGTTCGACATGCCGCTCACGGCGACGACCTTCGTTCGGTCGGTGAGCAACGACCCCAAGGCCTCCATGTCGAGGCGCCCGTCGTCGGTTACCGGGACGTACCGGAGCACCGCTCCGGTGACGCTCGCGGTGAGCTGCCACGGGACGATGTTCGAGTGGTGCTCCAGCTCGCTCAGCAGGACCTCGTCGCCCTCGCGCAGGAACTTCCGCCCCCACCCGTACGCGACCAGGTTCAGCGACTCGGTCGTGCCACGGTTGAAGACGACGGAGGCGGGTTCGGGCGCGCCGATGAACCCCGCCAGCTTCACGCGGGCATTCTCGTAGGCCTCGGTGGCCTCCTCGCCGAGCGTGTGCACGGAGCGATGGATGTTCGCGTTGTGCCGTTCGTAGAAGTCGACGAGCCGGTCGATGACCTGGCGGGGCTTCTGGCTGGTGGCCGCGCTGTCCAGGTAGACGAGCGGCCTGCCGTGGACCAGCCGCTCGAGGATCGGGAAGTCCTTGCGCACACGCTCGACGTCGAGCGCCGCGGGCCGGTCGTCCACCGCTCGGGCCACCTCCATCACCTCTTCACGTGAGACTACTCGCGAGCGGCCGCGCCGTCGGCGCCGGCCTCTTCCTCGGACAGCCCGAGCTCCTGGCGGATCCCCTCGTACCCCTTGGCCTCCAGCTCGTGGGCGAGCTCGGGGCCACCCGACTTCACGATCCGGCCGCCCATCATCACGTGGACGTGGTCGGGCGTGATGTAGTTCAGGATGCGCTGGTAGTGCGTGATGACGAGCGCGCCGAGGCTGGGTCCGATCAGCTTGTTCAGCCCCGTGGCCACGGCCTTCAGCGAGTCGATGTCGAGCCCGGAGTCGGTCTCGTCGAGCACCGCGATCTGGGGCTCCAGCACCGCCAGCTGGAGGACCTCGTTCTTCTTCTTCTCGCCGCCGGAGAACCCCTGGTTCACGTAGCGCCGGACCATGTCGTCCTCGACGCCGAGGAGGTCCATCTTCTCCTTCATGTGCTTGCGGAACGCCAGGGCCGAGATGTCATCGCCCTTCACGGCCTTGTAGGCGGTCCGCAGGAAGTTCACCACCGAGACGCCGGGGATCTCCGTCGGGTACTGGAACGCCAGGAACAGGCCCCGCTGGGCCCGCTTGTCCGGGGTGAGGCCCAGGATGTTCTCGCCGTTGTACAGGACCTCGCCGCCCGTGACCTTGTAGCTCGGCCGCCCCAGCAGGACGTTGGCCAGCGTGGACTTGCCCGACCCGTTCGGCCCCATCAACGCGTGGACCTCGCCCTGGCGGACCGTGAGGTCGATGCCCTTCAGGATCTGCTTGCCCTCGACGCTCGCGTGGAGGTCCCGGATCTCGAGCGTCGCCACCTCCACGGCGGTGTGAGTCTGCGTGTCAGCCGTCACCATTCACCTCGATCAGTACGTCGTCACCTTCCACCTTCACCGGAAACACCTGGACCGGCATGGTCGCGGGCAGGGTCCGCGGCTTGCCCGTCTCGAGGTCGAACGTGGAACCGTGCTTCGCGCACTCGATGGTCCCGAAGTCCACGTCCACCTCGCCCTCGTCCAGATAGGAATGGGCGTGCGAGCAGATCGCGTCGATCGCCCGGAAGCCCTCCTCGCCCAGGTTGACCACCGCGACCTCGCGGCCGCCCACCTGGAAGCGCCGGACCTCGCCCACGGGGATGTCACCGGCGGCCGCTACCTTCACCAGCGCCATGGTCAGGACCCCCGCCCCCGGTACAGCTCGAGCTCGATGGCCTGCTCCAGGCGCTCGCGGATCTCCTCGATGTGCACGCGGTCGAGGACCTCCCGGAAGAAGCCCCCCACGATGAGGCGCTCGGCCTCCTCCCCGGGGATCCCCCTGGTCTCCAGGTAGAACACCTGGTCCTCGTCGACGGGCCCGACGCTCGCCGCGTGGCCGCAGCGGACCGGGTCGTTGGTCAGGATCTCCAGGTTGGGGACCGAGTGGGCCTTGGCCTGCTCCGACAGCAGCACGTTGCGGTTGGTCTGGTACGCGTCGCACCGGTGCGCGCCCTCCCGGATGATCACCGTCCCCGTGTAGATGGCCCGGGAGGCTCCCTTCAGCGCGCCCTTGTACAGGAGGTCGCTGGAGGTCCGGGAGCCGACGTGGTCCTGGATCGAGCGGTGGTCGAAGTGCTGGCTTCCGGTCGGGAAGTACATCCCCAGCATCTCGCTGGACCCGCCGTCCTCGGCCAGCAGGCTCTCCACCTCGGCCCGGGCCAGGCTGCCCCCGAACGCGACGCCCAGGGAACGGACCTCCGCGTCCCGGCCCACGTGCGCGCGCTGCACGGAGAGGTGGGTCACGCCGAGGCCCCACTCCTGGAGGGCCACGTACCGCAGGCGCGAGGCCGGACCGGCGTGGATCTCCACCACCGCGTCGCTGAAGGCGCGCTCCAGGTCTGGCGAGACGTAGCGGTCGATGAAGGTGAGCTCGGCGCCCTCCTCGAGCACGATGAGGGTGTGGGGGAAGACGGCCGCTCCGTCCGCCCGGAGGTAGGTCAGCGACTCCAACGGCAGCTCGACCTTCACGTCCCGGGGGACGTGCACGAACGTGCCGCCCGTGCGGAAGGCGCCGTGCAGGGCCGTGAACTTCGTCCGGGCGGTGGGGACGGCGGCGTGCAGCGCCGCATCGACGATCCGGGCGTGCTCGGTCGCGGCCCGGTCGAGGTCGGTGAACACCACGCCCTTCGCGGCCTCGTCGGGCCCCAGGTGGGCGATGAGCGGCTCGGAGTTCAGCTGGACGGCGAGCCCGGACCGGTCGCCGACGGCGCCGGCCACGGCCTGCACGTCCTCCGGCACCTCGTCCAGGGTCGCGGCCCGCGCGCCCGGCGTGAACGGCGCGAACGAGAAGTCGAAGTCCGACATGTCCGTGTAGCGCCACTCCTCCGTTTCCTGCGAGGGAACGGGCGCCGCCTCGAACTCGTCCCAGGCCCGGCGGCGCAGCTCGGCGACGAACGGCGTCGAAGACGGAAGGGCCGCGAGCGCCTCCCTGGTGAATCCGGTCTTCGTCGCGACGTCAGCCAAGGTCATCTCCGTGGAACTCGATCGGCAGCCGCAGCGGGCCGTCACCCGGCTGCGCCCAAATTCTATCAATGCAGTCGGATTCAGGGCCACGGCGTCCCAGGAAGCCCCGCGGTGCCATGCCACAGCGCCGCCGCGAAGGCCGGGGGGCAGCCCGAGGCCGAGAGCATCCTTGTTCGCACTCCCGGTGGCGCCGCCGAACGGGCACCTACAATCCGAGGAAGTCCCCCACCAGCAGGATCCCCACGCCCGCGGAGGTCAGGAACGCGCTGGCCAGGCCCATGTAGATCCACCAGGGACGCTCCACCAACTGGTCCTGGATGCCCTTGAGCCAGCTCAGGATCTCGGTCGCATCTCCCAGGGCGGACGCCACCACCACGAGCCAGGCCGCCAGCGTCTCGAGGCTCGCCGACAGGTCGGACAGCTGCACCGCGAATACCAGGCCGAGATGCATGAAGCCGTGCCACAGGGCCGTGCGGTGGGAGTTCAGGAGATACCCGCCGGGCCGCTGGGGCACGGTGGCGCGCTGACGCGCCAGCGCGAAGCCGAGGGCGAATGCGAGCGCCAGGTTCAGCATGCCGCCCATGATCAGGATCTTCGCGGCGGTCACCATGGCGATCAGCTCGGTACGGTACACCTGATGCCCCCCGAACCGTCCTGCGTGCACCTGCCGGAGGCACCGTTCGAGGCGAGACGGGGACCCGAAATCTCGCCGTGCGCTATACAATCGTCCCGGCGCCCCCGCCGACTCCAGAAGGAGAGGCCCGTGCGAACTCTCTGGAGACGTGCCGGGCGGCCGCGCACCCTTTTCCTGATCGCCGTCCTCGCCCCTCTCGTTTCGCTCGCAGTCCAGGGAGGCGCCGCGAGCGCCACCGCGCCGCGAAGCCCGTCGATCAAGTCGAACACCCCCCTGTTCGGCCCCGAGACCATCGTCGATCCGCAGCGCGTGGCCGGCGAGCCGTCCGTTGCGACCGACAAGGACGGCACCATCTACATCGCAGCTCCGTTCGGCTTCAGCACGACCGCGAGCTTCGTGTGGCGCTCCACGGACAACGGCGCGACGTTCCACCTCGTCCCCGGCAACACGCCACCGGAAGGGAAGCCGAACACGTGCGCCGGTGGGGGTGATTCCGGACTGGCCGTGGACACCGCGAAGCGCCTGTACTTCGTGGACCTCCAGGGCCTCACGGACGTGAGCAACAGCGTGAGCTCGGACGGCGGGGCGACATGGAGCACGACGTGCAACGCGGCCAACGTGGCCGGGGTCGACCGGCCCTGGATCGGCACGTTCGGGGACCCGCAGAACGGAGGCGCGCTCTACCAGACGGTCGACGACATCGCCCAGTGCACCACGTCATGCGGACTGGGGCAGGTCGGCAACAACATCGTGGAGATCACCCGCTCACAGGACGGGACGACCTTCACTCCCTTCCCGGGCCAACAGGTGGAGGTCGACGGCATCGTGTCCGGCATCGTCACGGACCCACGCAGCGGGGACGTGTACCTCGCGCACACGGCGCTGGTCGACGCGAACGGCGCCCTGATCGGGGGCGGCGACTCGAACGGCAACGGCAACGGGGTCGTCGTGGTGCGCTTCCCCGGCGGCTTCAACCCGGGCCCGGTCCCGACCCCGCTTCCGCCCGGACAGACGCTCTGCCAGACGTCACCTGGGACGTGCAAGACCGAGGTCGTGTACGCGGGACCGCTCGACGGGAGCGGCAACAGCACCGTCAACGTGGGCGTGGACTTCGCGCCCATCGCGGTCGACAGGTCCGGCAACCTGTACGCGGTGTGGACGCAGGCCCCGGTCGACACGGCCACCGGCGAGCAGAACGGGCCGAGCCCGATCTACCTGTCGACCTCGACCGACCGCGGCGCGACGTGGAGCGCCCCCATCGACGTGTCGGCCAGCGCGCCGGCCATGCAGACGAACCTGTTCCCGTGGGTCACGGCGGGCAGCAACGGGCGGATCGACATCGTGTGGTACGGCACACCGACGCTGGGCAGCTGTCCGGCTCAGCCGTGCGGTCCCACGGCAACCGGCAAGTGGTACGTGATGATGGCCCAGTCGCTCAACGCGGTGGTCAACCACCAACCCAACGCCAGCCCGACGTTCCACACGACGCAGGTCGCCGAGATCTCGAACCACTTCGGGACCATCTGCACGTTCGGCATCACCTGCACGACCGATCGAGGGCTGCTCGACTTCCTGTCCGTCACCACCGGCCCCCGCGGTGAGGCCGAGGTCACCTGGGCCGACGCCACCAACCAGAACTTCTCCGGCGGGATGTCGTCCGCCCTCATCGCGTTCAGCCGCCAGGTCGCCGGACCGAGCCTGCTGACGAGCGTCGGACAGCTCGGCGGCGCCCCGCCCCCGGCGGGCACCGGGTTCGGCTCCGCCGATGCGTACTTCTCCGCCGGCGGCACCACGATGCCGGCCTCGCCGAACATGACCATCGACTGGGTCCAGGTCAGCCGGCAGGACGCCACCCACTACCGGATCGTGATGCGGGTGCACGACCTGACGTCGTTGCTGCCCGACCCGTCGCTCGGGGGAACCGACGGGCTGTGGCTGGTCCGGTGGGAGATCCCCGATCCGAACGGGGCCGGCCACACGTTCTTCGTGGCCATGGAGTCCGACGGCGGCGGCCCTCCATCGTTCTTCGACGGGGAGCCCTCCTCCATCGACACCACGCACGGGAAGTTCCTGACCTACCCGCCGGGGAACACGATCACGGGGAAGGTCAAGCCGGGCCCGCCGGGATTGATCGTGCTGTCGGTTCCCATCGCCGACGTCGGGGGCATCCTGTCCTCGACGCTGTACTCGATCACCGGGATCACGGCCACGCAGTCCCAGCCCTCCAGCACGGACCCGATCTTCAACGTGATCGACCAGACGGCGCCGTTCGACGCGACTCCCTGAGGCGGCCTCTCGCGGTGCGGAGCGTGCCTGGGTCCCGCCAAGACCCTCGCCGCCCCAGCGCTGGGCGATGTACCGCTGGCGCTCGGCCTCGTCGTCGATGGCCCGAGTGGCGTTGTTCAGCCGGACGCCATGAGCCTTGCTGCGACGGTGCCACGCCTACGACTGTGCGAGATCGACCAGCGGGATGTCCAGGGCCCGCGCGGCGAGCGAGAGGCGCCGGTCGTAGGTGGCAAGGCTCGGTGCCTGTCCCTGGCTGCGCAGGAACTCGATCGTGGCCAGATGGAGGGCGTCGAGCGTCCGCACCGGAACCGGAAACGGCTCGAGCGCTCTGGCCAGGACCGGTGTCACCAGCTCCAAGAAGCTGACTCCCACCAGGATCGCTCGGATAGCATCACCGTGACTCACGCCAAAGCCACGTGAATGAACGCGCGTCCACACTTCGTACTCGAGAAGGCGGCTTGCCAGGAAACGGCTCTCCGCCCAGAAGGGTGCCTCCGGATGCACATCCTCGGCAAAGACCTCTGCCACCACGACCGAACTGTCCAGGTAGATCACCGGTCGGACCGGTCGTCATCGAGTTCACGAAGGAGGTCACGGAGCGGGGCCACCGGCCGGCGCGGAGGCGGAGCGTCGATCCGATCCTCCGCCGGAGTGAGCCAGCCGTTGCGCACCAGATTGGCGAGCTGAGGATCCTCCAGGAACCCATCCCGCCCGGGGTGCGGAGGACCGAGCTCCGCGACGACCTTGTCGCGGTCGGTCACCAACACGGTCTCCCCACCGGACGCGATCCGCACGTACTCGCTCAGCTTGTTCTTGAGCACCTTGAGCCCGACAACTCTCATAAAACCAAAGTAGCTACCGGAAGCTACCTCGTCAACGCCACCCCTCGCTGCGATGACGTCGTCAGAGGCCGTCGCCCATTGTCGACGCGGGGTCGTTCCCTCGCGGTCAGCTGTTCCCTATCATTCGGCCCGATGGCCATGGAGACGCTCCCGGTCACCGTTGACCGGAGCCACCTCATCGTGATCGGGGAGAAGCTCTACGCCCGCTCGCTCGAGCTGGTCCGGGAGCTGGTCAACAACGCCTACGACGCCGACGCCACCGAGGTCTCCGTCCAGATCGGCGACGACGAAGTCGTCGTGCGGGACGACGGCCTGGGCATGGACCGAGATGGCCTGCTCCGCTACTTCCAGGTCGGCGTGCCCGACAAACGGGAGAACCCGATCTCCCCGAAACTGAACCGCCGTCGGATCGGAGAGTTCGGGATCGGCAAGTTCGCCACGCTCGCCGCGTGCCGGCGGTTCGAGGTCTACACGCGCCGTGACGGGTTCTCCGCTCTGGTCGTGTTCGACCGCGACGACTGGGAGCGGGGGGAGGGGGAGTGGCACCTCCCCATGGAGATCGACCCACAGCCCGGCCGGAAGCGCAATGGGACCACCGTCCGGCTGACGAAGCTCACGAAGCGACTCGACCCGAACGCGGTCCGCGAGCACCTCGTGGAGAGCGTGCCCCTGAAGGCACCCGAGTTCGCCGTCTACGTGGACGGGCTGAAGCTGGTCCCCCGAAGCCTGGCCGGGCGGCGGATCCCCTTCCTCGAAGCGACCCCGTTCGGCATCCTGAGCGGGGAGGCCGTGATCCTGCCGGCGTCCCGCGCCGAGGCCGGCTCGCTGGGGCTGGAGGTAAAGGTCCGAGGCGTCACCGTCCGGCGCGAGCTGTTCGGCATGCAGGCCTGGGGCAAGCTCGTCACGCGGGTCCGGGGCGAGGTGAACGCGGACTTCCTGCCCCTCACCGCCGACCGGAGCAACTTCGTGATCGACTCGCCCGAGTACGCCGCGTTCGTCGACGCGATGCGAACGGTCATGGAGGAGGTGGAGGCCGCCCTCCGGCAGATCGCCCTCCACAAGGAGAACCGCGTGGCCCGCCGAGCGGTCCAGGAGGCCCTCGACCGAATCGAGACGGCGCTCCGGCGACACCCCGACCTGTCCCCGTTCGGCTCGATCCCGGTCGGCGAGGAGGTCGAGGGCGGAGGGGAGGCCGCGCTGGTGGCCGAAGCTCGGGATGCGGAGGGTCGCGCAGCCGTCGAGCCCGGTCCGGAAGACGAAGCCGGGGATGTCGAGGTGGCGGCTGAACCGTTCGAGCGGTCCGACCAGGACGAAGCGGTGATCGAGGTGGAGCGGGCGACGCAGCCGAGGGCTCGCCGGCTGACGCCGAACGCGGTGGTCCAGAAGGTCCGCATGGGCGTGACCGGCCTCACCTGCTGCATCGATCAGTTCGGCGAGGATGGCCCGGAGTCGTTCACCGAGGGGACCATCGTCTACGTCAACCGGGACCACCCGCTGTACCGGCACGAGGCCGTGAGGCGGGAGACGTTCACCCGACACCTGGCCCGGTTGCTGACGCAGGAACTGGCGCTGATGAGCGAGCACGAGGACCCCCGGCGCGCCTTCCAGCAGCAGAGCCTGCTCCTCAAGGAGTCCTTCTCCGACGAGGAGTAGCGCTACCGCCCCCACCGCTGGGCCATGTAGCGCTGCCGCTCCCGCTCGTCGTCGATCGCGCGTGTTCCGTTGTTCAGCCGCACGTAGAACTTCCGCGTTTTGCTGAACTGTCCCTGCCGGTCGCTGACCGTCACCTCCGCGTCGACCGGATGCCCCGACGGCTCCACGTGCACCCGGCAGAGATCGTGCCCGTCGACGTGGTGGATCGTCGTCGTCGCGTTGGCAGCCCCAGCCAGCCCAACCGCGTTCTCGATCAGCTGGTTCAGGTGCAGGAGGAACAGGTCGGAGTCGTCCTTCCCGGCTTTCCGCAGCGTGGCATAGTCATGCTCCAGCCCGACGATCCCCCCGTCGTCGGCCACGCCGACCACCAACGTGCCACCGAACTCGGAATTGAGGAACGCGGCGACCGTCTTGACCGTGGCGCTCTCGACGATCCTGCTCTTCTGCCCCTCCTCCAGGTCCCACCGGAGCGTCGACTTGAACTCCAGGTGCCTGTCCTCCTTGCGCTGCAGGAGCCCCCCGATCGGGCAGGCCTTCTGATAGGCCACCCTGGCCCGCTCGTACACGCGAGGCATCAGCGCGCCGGTGATCTCGGCGCGCAGCGCCGGGTCGTTGAGCATCCGGATGGTCAGCTCCTCGGCCTTCCCCATCCGCGCCACCATCATCTCCAGGAACCGCTCGTCGAACTGGAGTCCGAAGTTCTCCTCCGTGTTGGCCGTCGCCTCCAGCTGCACGGTGGGGTCGGCGACCAGGTCCGCCCCGATCGCCTCCAGATGCAGCCGGTCGGCTTCCGACAGATCGGCCCCGAACCGTTCGTTCAGCCGATGGATCAACTCGGACAGCGGAGCCAGGAGGTCCTCGTAGCCCCCCGGCCCCCCCGTGCTGAAGGCGTGGAGCACCCCGCCGCCCTGCTCCAGGCTCAGGTCGTGCTGGCCGGTTCTCTTCACCCTGAGGTGGGTCATCTGCACCTGGTCGCCCAGGTCCATCGAGCCGCTCGGCTCCGAGGGCAGGCGCGGCTCGAGGAGCCGGCAGTACGCGTAGCGCTTCTCCATCGTCGTGTCGGCCATCGGCAGGACCTGCGAGATGAACCCGTAGCGGGACACGAAGCGCTTGAGCCAGGTCCGGAACTCCTCCTGGTCCCCCTCGTCGAGCTCGGTGAACCGCTCCAGAGCGACGTCCAGGAGCGCGTACAGCCTGGGCTGCGCGGGTGAGGGGGCGAAGTACGCGCGGGCGAAGGCCTCCACGTCCTCGGTCCGGACCACGCCGAAGCGATCCACCTCACGCCAGGCGTCGTACAGCTCGTTCAGGTCCGTGGGCGCGGCGATCGACGCGTCGTAGTAGGGGGCGAACGCCCGCTGGATCTCCTCGGCGTCGTTCACGAAGTCGAGAACGAACGTGTCCTCCTTCTCCGAATGGATCCGGTTCAGTCGGGACAGCGTCTGGACCGCGTTCACCCACTCGAGCTTCTTGTCCACGAACATGGCGTGGAGCAGCGGCTGGTCGAATCCGGTCTGGAACTTCTCCGCGACCACGAGGATCCGGGAGTCGTCCTCGGCGAACCGTTCGGCGGTGTGCGACTCGGGGAAGCCGTTCATGTTCGGCTCCGTGTAGTCGACGCCGCCGTCGCTCACGGTCCCGGAGAAAGCGACGAGCGTCTTCACGTCGCCGTACCCGTGCTCCCGGGCGTAGGCGTCGATGCCCAGCCGGAACCGCACCGCAGACAGCCGCGAGCGGCACACCACCATCGCCTTCGCCTTCCCGCCGATCCTGTCCCGTGTCGAGCCCCGGAAGTGCTCGACGACGATGGCCGCCTTCTGGGCCACCACCGAGGGGTGGAGGGTCACGTACCTGGCGATGGCCTTCGAGGCCTCGCGGACCGAGACCTCGGGGTCCTCCTCCCCCGCCCGGGCCAGGCGGAAGTAGGTCTCGTAGGTCGTGTAGTGCTGGAGGACGTCCATGATGAACCCCTCCTCGATGGCCTGGCGCATCGAGTAGAGGTGGAAGGGGCGGTGCCGCCCGTCCTCGTCCGGCGGCTCGCCGAACAGCTCCAGCGTCTTGCCCTTGGGCGTCGCCGTGAAGGCGAACATCGAGAGGTTGTCGTGCCGGCCGCGGGCCCTGGCCGACGCCTCCACCGCGGCCTCGACGGCGTCCTGCGGATCGATCTGGCCTTCCTCGCCTTCCGGCACCTGCGCCTTCACTCCGCTCAGGGCCCGCTTCATCTCCTGCGCGGTCTCGCCCGACTGCGAGGAGTGGGCTTCGTCGACGATCACCGCGTACCGGCGCTCCGGGAGGCCCGCCACCTGGTCCACGACGAAGGGGAACTTCTGCAGCGTCGTCACGACGATCTTCGCCTCTGCCGACCTGAGCGCCTCGGCCAGCTCCTTGGACGACTCGAACAGGTTCGACACCAGGCCGTGGACGTGTTCGAGCTGGTAGATGGTGCCCTGGAGCTGCCGGTCGAGGACCCGGCGGTCGGTGACCACCACGACCTTGTCGAAGACCTTCCGGTCCTGGGCGTCGTGCAGCGACGCCAGCCGGTGCGCCGCCCACGCGATGGTGAGCGACTTGCCCGAGCCGGCGGAGTGCTGGATGAGGTAGTTCCGCCCCGGCCTGTGTTCGCGGGCGCGGGCCTCCAGCCTGCGAACCGCGTCCCATTGGTGGAATCGCGGGAAGATCAGCAACGCGTCCCGCAGGGCGGCCTTGCTCCTCTTCCCCGGTTGGGTCGGCTCGAGGTGGATGAACCGGTTGAGGATGTCCAGCCAGGCCTGCCGCTCCCACACCTGCTCCCACAGGTAGGAGGTCGCGTAGCCTTCGGGGTTGGGGGGATTCCCCTTGCCGCACGCCGTGGCGTCCGGGTCGCTGCCCCTGTTGAACGGCAGGAACCGCGTGGCCCTGCCCTCCAGCTTCGTCGTCATCATCACCAGGTCCGGATCGACGGCGAAGTGGACGAGCGCCCGGCGGCCGAGAAGGGCATCCTTCGGATCGCGGTCGGTGCGGTACTGGGCCATGGCGTGGTCGACGGTCTGGTGCGTGAGGGGGTTCTTCAGCTCGGCCGTGGCGACGGGCAGTCCATTGACGAACAGCACGAGGTCGATCGCATTGGCGTGCTCCGGCGCGTAGCGCAGCTGTCGGATGACGGTCAGGCGGTTGGCGTCGTACTTGGCCTCGAGGTCGGGGTTGAGCCCGGACGCCGGCCGGAAGTAGGCGAGCCGGATCTCCACGCCCAGGTCCTCGACTCCGTGTCGCAGAACGTCGATCGTCCCGCGTTCGTCGATCTGCTTGGCCAAGCGCTCCACGAACCGCCGCTGCGCGAGGTCCGGATCCCCACCGTTCCGCTTGACCAGCTCTTCCCAGTCATCCCCCTGCGTCGCCCCGACGAAGGTGAACAGCTCGGCGGTGTCGAGCGCGACGGCAGGGTCGTAATGCGTGGTCGTGCCGAGCGTGTACCCGCTCCGCGTGACGAGTGACTCGACAATCGCGTCCTCGAACGCGATCTCCTTGGTGACCTTCATATGGCGTCGGGCCGATCTCTAGGCGGCCGTCGGCGCACGCACGAGTTCGAACTCCTCGCCACGCGCCGCGACGGCGAGCCGCTGGTCAGGAGCGACACGCTCGCGGAGATCTCCCGGAAGATCACCTACCGACCCTCGCGGCGCTCCTCGAGTAACGACCCCACCACCTTGCCCTGCGGGTCCTCCGGTCTCGGGAGCTCCCAGAACTCTGGCGAGACAGAGCCACGGCCGCGCCGGACGAGGCCCTTGTCCACGAGGTCCTGGAGCTCAGATCCTCCGTTCGCGTCCGGCGGAGCGGGCGAGAGCTGCGCGACCGTCCGCCCGCGCTCGGTCACCATGACCGTCTCTCCCGCCTTCACCCGCCTGAGGTGCTCCGACAGCCGCGCCCTCAACTCCGAAATCGACACCGAGACCATTCGGGTCACCTCCAACTGACCATCATGGTCAGATGCGCCCCCTGTCCACCCTTGCTGCCCAGGTGTCGGCTGGATCCAGCCCCATCATCGCCACATCTGGTCCTCCGCGAGCACGCCGAGGTCGACTCGCGCAGGCAACGATTCGAGGTACCTCAACTGACTCGCGGCTCGGTGCGCCTGCTCGCCCTGGGCCTGATCGACGACCCGCCGCAGCGCCCTTTCGACGGCGGCCGCTCGAGTCGTGCCGACGCCGAGCGCTTGCTGGGCTCGAGCAAGGAGTTCTTGTTCGACCCTGACCCTTGTCAGCCTTGCCATGGACATACGGTACCTGGAGCCTGCACGTGCCTGAACCTCACTCATACGCGATGCCGCTGGCGGAGGACGACCGCAACCTGCGCGGGGAACATCTCGTCGATGAGGAGCTTCAACTCGGAGCGGCAGAGAGGGCACCGGGCTCCTCCGTTTCTCGGTCGACGGCATCGATCCAGCCGTCGATCTCCTCCGGGAACTCCCGGTAGTAGCGCGCCGCCGCTCGGACCGCGTGGACGGGAAGGTCTGTGAGCTCGGCCGTCCGCCGGATTCGCTTCTCTTCGGTGCCCGACACGTCACGAAGCACCCGGACGACCTCCCACACGTCCGGACCTCCGGCGAGCCCCGCGCGCCGACCACCGGGCCCGCCGCGGAACACGATCCCCTGATGGGCGTCCGAGTATCGTCGGAAGCTGAGCCCTATCGCTCGTCCAGCACCCGCTTGCTCAACTCCTGGGGAGCGAGCCGGTAAGCCGCAACTCGCCGTCCGGTTCGGCTCTCGGCCTCCGCGATGATGTACTCGAAGTTGTCCGGTCCACGATCGGGGCCGGACAGCCGCCAGACTTGCGACACACCTGATCTGTGGCGACGGGCGATCCGGCCGAGATGCGCGAGCAGCAGGCCGGTCGCGACCAGTGGGTCGTGGCCGGTTCGCCGACATGTGACCAACGTGAAGCCCGTCTGCTGGACCATTGCAAGCACTTCCGGCAGCGCGAGCATCCTGTCGTCGTTCGTGACCAGGCCCTCCACACCAAGTTGATGCAACGCTGAGGATCAGCCGGTCAGGCGGCAACGGGGTGCAGGGCGGCTTGGAGTTGGTCCTCGAGGTCGATGGACTCCCGGACGTTCTCCTCGGTCAGCGAGGGGTAGAGCCGGACGATCTCAAGAGAATCGAACCCGCGCCGGGTCATCGCGGCCACCACGTTCGTCGGGATGCGTGTGTCCACGACGTGCGGCTCGCCGGACAGCTTCCCAGGGATGATCCGAATGGTGGGGCGCGGAGTGACGAGGTTTGGAGCACGCACGCCGGCGCTGCTCACGAAGGCACCGAGCAGGTCGACGTCCTCGCCCATCAAGCTCTGGAGAAGTCCACGGCCGATGGGAACAAACACCCCCTCATCGATGCCCAGCACGATCCCGCCGCGTCTGTCCACCCAGACGCGCAGGCTCCGCTGCCCGAGTCGCTCCCCGAACGCCTCGACCGAGGTCAGCGCCTGTCGGATCTTCCGCATTGACGTGTGGGGCAGTTCGAGATCCGGCTTGTCCTTCCGAAGCCAGTCGATGAGGCGCAGGCCGAGGAGGTCGGCGTACGACCACAGCTTCACCTTGGTCGGCGAGACGCTCGGGAACCAGATCCCCGTCCGGCTCCAGTAGTGGAGCGTGCTCGGAGGGATGCCAGCAAGGCCGGCGGCCCGATCAGCGGTGTACGCAGCAGCGAGGTGACCTGGCTTCATGCCCCGCTATCGTAGCGGGCGCCGCCGACACGACGAAGCACCCGCGACCGCCCCGCCGATGTCGGAAGCGCAGCGTCCGGTCTTAGCCGGCCTGGCCCTTTACCGCCGCACTGATAAGCGCCTGCCTGTGCTCTGTCAGCCTCTGGATCTGAGCCGCAACCAATACCTGAACGCCGACGACACGACTCCATTGAGCGTCGAGTTCACCAGCGATTGAATCCTGTACTTGCCGATCGGGAACTGAAATCGGAAGCGCGCGCAGTCGATCCGCTTTGATTCCGAGTGCAGTCGAGCCGGTAGCCCGTTTCACCAACTCACTCTGCGCAGATGGTGATCGGAGGTACCACAAGAGGAAGCGGTTTGAAATCAGGGACGCCTTGGCCCGAAGAAGGATAACTCGCTGCGCCAGCGCAATGTTGGCGTCATCCACACAGGCTGTCTCCCCCAAAGGCGCCTCAGTCGTGAGCAGGACATCACCGGGCTCGGGATAGCCTCGGCGCATCCACAACCGGTACACGTCCTTCGATAGAAACCGTCTCTCAGCCGTGAAATCAACTCGCCCGTTGCGGATGTCGGCTGCGGTCACCAACGGCACACCTTCGTCCGCAGTCGACGGCGTTGCGCCGCGGTAGTCGATGAACTTCTCGACCACCCGACGCAGCGCCACCCGCACCGGTGACAATGTGTCAACGCGACTCGCCGCCAACGCGCTAAGTCGCTCCGACAACAGGGCGATGAGACTTCGCTTCGCCTCGGTGAGGTCATCGATGCGGGCGGTCTCGCGGTCGAGGAATTTTGCTATTGATCGCTGCCTCGCGAGATCGGGAACGGCTAGTCGAAGATTCGCGACTTCGCCGAAGCGGAGCCCATAGCGCGTTACGCCAGATGCAAACACACTCATCTGCTCTCGCGCGTAAGCACTTGCCATACACCAGAAAAGGTACCTAGGATCGATTCGGTCCTTTCTTGGTCGAAGCACCCCGAGGTGGTAGCCACAAACCACGCGGTCGAGTGTCTCTGGAACGAAGGACGCCACACCGATGTCGTCCGGAGTCTCCGAATCCTTTGTGATCAAGACGTCGCCAGCGCGGAGACCGAAGGCGCGAACCTGATCGGGGGATGCCGTTGCATCCATGAAGGCGAGGTCAGCGGTGATCTCGTCGTTGTAGTAGACGTCGGTGTAGTTGCACAGTCTGACTGCGATCTGGCCCTCGACGCTCTTCTTGTCGACACTGCTGAAGGCCACGTCCGCGACGTGCTTGAGCCGCTCAGAGCGCCATTCGACATCAGTCACTCCGTCACCTCGCGGAGAAGTTCGAGGATCTCCGACTCCAGGGTCTTGATCTCGGCGTCGATTTCTTCGAGGGGCCTGGGGGGGACGTACTTGTAGAAGTGTCTGGTGAAGGGGATCTCGTAGCCGATCTTGGTCTTGGACTCTTCGATCCAGGCGTCGGGGACGAACGGGTGGACCTCGCGCTTCATGTACTCCTTGACGTCCTCGGTGAGCGGGACATTCTCGTAGTCGCGTAGCTCTGGATCGGGCGCCAGCCGGCCCTTCTTGTCGGTCACCGCCGGCGCTTGCTCGTCTCGGGCTGTTGCCGCCTCGAGCACTGCCTTCTCGACGGGCTTGCCCACCTTGCCGGCGCCTGAGAGCGCCCCCCTCAGCTTCTCGGCGAAGACCTCGCGATCGGTGGTGGACGTTCCCTTCAGGCTGTCCACCGCCGCGACGATCCGCTGGCGCATATCCTCGTCCAGCTTCTCGAGGGCTTTCGATGCGCGCAGCGTGGCGAGCGACTCGTCGGTGACCTCCCACCGGACCCGCAGCGGGCGCTCCACGGTGATTCTTCGGTAGCCGAAGTCCTCGTTGCGGAAGATCTTGCAGCGATCGCCTTCCTGGAAGTCCGAGTAGAGCCTTGTGATCTCGGCGATCTGCTCGTCGCCGATCATCTTGCGCTTCTCGCCCAGGCTCTTGCGCATCTTGGTCCACAGCTCGCGGCCGTCGACGAGCTGGACCTTGCCGCGCCGGTCATCGGACTTGCGGTTGGAGAGAACCCAGAAGTACGTCGAGATGCCCGTGTTGTAGAAGAGCTGATCGGGCAGGCCGACGATTGCCTCCAGCCAGTCGTTCTCGATGATCCAGCGGCGAATCTCCGACTCGCCTGAGCCGGCTCCACCGGTGAACAGTGGCGACGCGTTGAACACGATGGCCAGCCGCGAGCCGCCCTTCTCCGACGGCTTCATCTTCGACAGCATGTGCTGGAGGAACAGCAGCGAGCCGTCGTTGATCCTGGGCAGGCCCGCGCCGAACCTGCCCCGGAGGCCGAGGTTCTCCCGCTCCAGGCGAATGGGCTTCTCGACCTTCTTCCACTCCACGCCGAAGGGCGGGTTCGCCAGCATGTAGTCGAAGCCCATGCCTTCCGGCGCGCCGTCCTCGGTGAAGGAGTTGCCGAAGTAGATGTTCGACGCGTCCTGGCCCTTCAGCATCATGTCGGAGCGACAGACCGCGTACGTCTCCGCGTTGAGCTCTTGCCCGTACACGCGGAGGCGGGCGCCCGGGTTCAGGTCGCGGAGGTGGTCCTCGGCGACCGAGAGCATCCCGCCGGTGCCGCAGGCCGGGTCGTACAGGGTGCGGACGATGCCGGGCTTCGTCAGCGCATCGCTGTCGTTGGCGAACAGGATGTTCACCATCAGGCGGATGACCTCCCGCGGCGTGAAGTGCTCGCCGGCGGTCTCGTTCGACAGTTCGGAGAACTTTCTGACCAACTCCTCGTACACGTAGCCCATCTCGAGGTTTGACACCCGGTCCGGATGCAGGTCGATGTCGGCGAACTTCGACAGGACCATGTACAGAAGGTTCGAGCGTTCCAGCCGGCGGATCTGCGCCTCGAACTCGAACTTCGCGATCACGTCCTGCGTGGCCAGATCGAAACCGCGGACGTAACCGCGAAGGTTCTCCCCGACGTTCTCGGGGTCGTCCAACAGCGTCGCAAACGTGAACTTGGAGAGGTTGTTGAATGCGTGGCCGGTGATCCGGTTGAGGACCGAGTCGACGTTCTCAAGGCGTCCCGTGAGCTCCTGGTGACGTTTCAGGACTTGAGCCTTGGTCGGCTCCAGCACGGAATCGAGGCGGCGGAGCACCGTCAGGGGGAGGATGACCTTGCCGTACTCGGACTGCTTGTAGTCGCCGCGGAGGAGGTCGGCCACCGACCAGATGAACGCGACCTTCTCCTGGAAGTTGTCCACGGGCTCGCCCTCTCCGGCTCAGGTGTGAGGTGTGGGGGCCTCACTATACGAAGAGGCGCCGGGCGGTCCCAGCCATCGATGTCAGTGGGGCTCGCTAGGCTCGTCACGTCCTCCCCCACGAGGCGTCGCCGAGAGGTCGCTCGTGGACTGTCGCGTGTGGGGTGTGGTCGATGACCGGCTGGTCGAGCTCATGGCCGAGCCCGATCACGCATTTCGGATCGTCGGCTTGCCGGAGGATCGCCCGCGCACGACCGCCGACCGTATCAGGGCCGCTCTGCTGAACTCGGGCCTGCTGCGCGAGGCGCCGTTCGTGTCGATCCGTCTCGACCCTCTCGTCGCGGCAGAAACGACGTGGGATCTCGACCTGCCGTTGGCCCTGGCGGCGCTGGCATGGGTCGGCGTGGTGGGAAGGGATCTTCGATGGATCTTCGCGGCCGGCCGCTTGGGCCTCGACGGTACGGTTTTCGGACGTGGACTTGCCGAGCGAATCACGCTTGTCGAGGTCGCCGATCGTTTTTGTCGTACCCCCGTTGTAGGATTCGAACGTATGTTCGGGAAGGTGAAGCGATGAGCGAGCTGCGATCCGCGATCGACGGGCTG
>WNFU01003246.1_pt1 | contig 34159 bp, 36 predicted proteins | sample 5400121 | NCBI WGS metagenome assembly WNFU01 (sample SAMN13153360, study PRJNA577476) | soil metagenome | isolation source: 100 cm soil or saprolite under grassland replicate 1 | place: USA:California | collected 2016-06-15
CGCCAACACCACCACCAAGACCGGGCTAACCGTTCGGTGCCAACTCGACCTGAGCCACTATCCCACAAAGATCAAAGTCACCGAGCAAGAGAAGAAGTCAATACCTCTTGTCAGACATGATTTTCACGGCGACTGGAACTATAACATTCGACCATCAACGGAATAGCTTATTTCAATCCGGCCCCTTAGTTCCGGGCTCCTCCACGCTGAAAGGTGGTGGACCGCCTAATACTGCAGCCGTAGATCGTGACCTTGGTGGTCATGGAGCGGGCCGCGGCCCAGCCGCGCGTGGACAAAAGCGACCACCGTTGATGATCTGGTGGTGTGAGGACCAAACATCAGACGGTGGCCGCAGGCCACAGCGTAGACGTTGACCCCGCCCGTTGGCAGGAGCTGCTGGACGAGCTGCTGGTCCGGGTCGCGGGCCGGTTCGGCCGGGCGGACCTGCGGCGCCGGGCCAGGGCGTTCGTGCGCGGCCTGCTGGCCGACCTGCCACGCAAGAACTGCTGGGCGATCGCCGAGCATGCCGGTGACGCCAACCCGGACGGGATGCAGCACCTGCTGGCCCGGGCGGTGTGGGACCACGACAAGGTGCGCGATGACGTACGCGCCTATGTGGTGGAGCATTTGGGCGACCCTGACGCGGTGCTGGTGGTGGACGAGACCGGCGACCTGAAGAAGGGCACCTAATGCCGACGTCGGCATTAGCTGCCTTATGACGACCCTGCGGTTATGCCGCACCTTGCCCGGTGACAGCTTTGGTGGTGGTGTGGTCGCCGGGCGGGTGCGGCATAACGCGCTTGGGTCTTGCCGGTCAGAGCTGGCTGAGGAAGGCGAGCAGTTCGTCGGGCGGCTGGTAGCGCCCCGCGCCGGTGCCGGGCGGTGCGGTGCGGGCTATGGCTTGCTCTTTGAGCGCCATGTCGGCGTGCAGGTAGATGCGGGTGGTGGCTGGGCTTTCGTGGCCGAGCCACAGGGCGGTGACGGTGATGTCGACTCCGGCGTGGAGCAGGTTCATCGCTGCGGTGTGCCGCAGGGTGTGCGGCGTGATCTTCTTGGCCTGCAGCGAAGGGCAGGTCCGCGCCGCTGTGGCGGCGTGCCTGGTGACCAGGTGCTCGACGGCGTCGCGGGACAGCGGGGTTCCGGCCCGGGTGGCAGCGGGCCGGCTGTGTCTGCATGCTGTTCGGCGAGCCAGGCGGCGAGGATTTCCACGGTGTGCGCGGTGAGCGGTGTGGCGCGGTCCTTGCGTCCCTTGCCGCGGCAGTATGCGTGCGGCCCGGTGCCCAGGTGGACGTCGTGCACGGCGAGCCCGGTGAGCTCGGAGACACGCAGCCCGGTCTGGGCGGCGAATACCAGCAGGGTGTGGTCGCGGCGGCCGTGCCAGGTGGAGCGGTCGGGTGCGGCGAGCAGCGCGTCGAGCTCGTCGCGGGTGAGGGAGCTGACGATCGTGGTGGTGGTCCGCTTGGGCTGCATCTCAAGGACGCGGCCGATCAGGGCCGCGTGCTCGGGTGCGTGGAGGCTGGCGTAGCGGAACAGTGAGCGGATGGCTGCCAGCCGCGCGTTGCGGGTGGCGGCGCTGTTGCCGCGGGTTGTCTCCAACTGCTGCAGGAAGGCGCCGATGGTGGCGGGGTCCAGGTCGGCCAGGTCCAGCTGGGCGGGCAGCTTGCCGGTCTGCTGGTGGATGTAGCCGAGCAGCAGCGTGAAGGTGTCGCGGTAGGAGGCGATGGTGTGCGGGCTGGCGCCGCGCTGAGTCATCAGCCGGTCGGTGAAGAAGGCTTCCAGGACCGGCGGCAGCGCGGTCATGACGCCCTCCCGCTGCTGGCGTGGCCATCCAAACGGTGCTCGCCTGGGGTTGCAGCCGTGCGGCGGCCAGCGCGAGCAGTTCGGGTGTGGCTTGCAGGTACCAGTAGGTTGCCTCCGGGCAGGAGTGCCCCAGGTAGGCCGATAGCACCGGCAGCCGGGCCGCCACGTCGGCGCCGTCCCGGTACCAGCCGGTCAGGGTGGTGACGGCGGACGTGTGGCGCAGGTCGTGGATCCTGGGCCGGCGCCGCCCGGGCGGCGTGTGGATGCCGGCCAGGACCAAGAGCCTGGCGAAGGTTTCCTGCACACCGCGCTGCTGCGCCCGCTGGCCGGTGCTGGTGACGAAGAACGCCGGCGAGGCGGGGTGCGGGCAGAGCCAGTCGCGCCGGGCGGCGTAGCCGGTGAGCATGCTGGCCGTGGTGGGGTGCAGCGGCACCAAGCGCATCTGGTCGTTCTTGCCGGTCACGGTGAGCACAGCGGCGTCCAGGTCGGCGTCGGCGCGGTCGAGGGCCAGAGCCTCACCCAGGCGCAGCCCGCTGGCCGCGATCAGGCCGATCAGGGCCTGGAGGCTGCCGATGGCAGGGGCGCGCCGATGGTCCCGGCGGCGTGGACGAGCGCCGCGATCTCCTCAGCGGAGTAGATATACGGCGGCGGCCGGCGCGCGGGTGCGGCGAGCAGGCCCGCCGGGGGATCTGGCAGGCGGGTCGAGGTGGCCAGGTGCCGGGCGAAACCGCGCACCACACTCAGCCGCCGGCGCCAGTGCGCCGGTGCGGCGTCTTGCGGCTGGTCGCCCATGCCAGGGCCGCGGAGATCGTAATGGTGGCCTGGCCGGCGTCATCGAGCCGGGCGGCGAAGTCGGCCAGCATCCGGCCTTCGCCCCGCAGCTTGTAGCCCAGCGACCGGCGCATTGCCAGGTAGTCCTCGGCGAGGGCTCGCATGCTCATCGCGCGGCTCCCTGCGGGCAGGCATGGCCAGCTCGGCCGGCCGGCCTGATCGACCTTTGCGTAGATCGCCGTGGTGCGCTGCTGGGCGTGACGCAGCAGCTGGCCGACCTCCTCCATCGACGCGCCGGCCGCGAGCAGGCCGCACGCCGCCGCATGGCGGATACGGTGCGGCCCAAACCGCGCCACCCGGCGCGCTCGCAGGCCCGGGCCACCAGGTTGGTGACCGAGGACACTGCCAGGCCGGTGAACGGCGCCACCATGGTCACAAACAGGTGCGGTGCTGTGGTGGCGGGCCGCGCGTGCAGCAGGTAGTCCGCCATCGCCTCACCCACATCAGCGGGCAGCGGCAAGATGTCCCTCCGTCCGCCCTTGCCGTGAATGGTCAGCTCGCCCGAGCGCCAGCCCACGTCGGCGAGCTGCAGACGGGCGACCTCCCCGCCGCGCAGCGCCAGCCGTGCCATGGCCAGGACGATCGCGTAGTCGCGGCGGCCGCCTGCGCTCTCGCGGTCGCAGCCGGCCAGGACCGCCCGCAGATGATCAGCAGACGCGGCGCGCGGCAGGGCCGGCCTCCAACGTCGCCCCGCCGGGACCGCCCCGGCCAGCGGAAGCGGAATATGCCCCGCCGCGTGCAGGTAACCGAGCAGGGATCGCAGCGCCGGCAGCGTCACCATGTCCGGCGCCTTGCCCCGCCTGCGCCTGGCCTGCTCCAGGACATAGCCGGTGACCTGCCCGGCCGACAGTCCCGCCAGGGTCTCCGTGAGCCCGGCCATGAACACCCGCGCGCACCGCAGGTAATGCGTCACCGTGCCAGCCGACAGGCCCCGCTCGCCCTCCAGGTACTGCTGGTATGCGGCCAGCAGCGCCTCCAGCGGAGTGCCAGGAACCGGCTGGCTCTGCGGCGGGGCTGCCTGCACGCGCCGCAGATACCCCAGCGCCGGGGCGAGTGCCCGGGCGGCCACCCCGGTGCGGTGCCCGGCCGCCCGGCACGCGCGGAGGAATTCCCCGGCTGCCTCGCCGGTCAGGCCTGCGGCAGTCAGACCACGGCCCGCCAGCCACCCGCTCAGATCCGCCAGCAGATGAACGTGATCGGTAACCGTGTCCAGGGCATACCCCTGCCTGGCCAGATCCTGGCGCAGGCCGTCGGCGAACGGTGCGAGCGGCCCCGCCACCACGATCCGTCCCCGGAGCCGTAGGTGATCACAAGAGTCCATGACGTCCTCCTGTCTGGTCGATGGGACCCATCGACCAGACACCAGGCACACAGATCACCACGGCCAGACCGGGAAGATAATGCCGCCCAGCCACACCCCCGTGCCGCGGGACACCAGGGCCTGCGCGTGCACCCGCGGCATAACCGCAGGATCGTCATAAGGCACCATGACCGTTGGGGTCAAGCGCCAGTACACCGGCACCGCCGGGCGGGGTGGAGAACGCCCAGGTCGCCGTGTACCTGGTCTACGCCACCGATGCTGGGCATGGGGTGGTTGACCGGGAGCTGTACCTGCCCAAGAGCTGGACCGACGATCGGAAGCGCGGCCGGGCCGCCGGCGTCCCCGAGCAGGTGGGGTTTGCGACCAAGCCGGCCCTGGCCACCAAGATGATCACCCGGGCGCTGGACGCCGGCGTCCCGGCCGCCTGGGTCGCCGGCGACGAGGTCTACGGCGCCAACCCCGCCCTGCGCGCCGCGCTGGAGGCCCGCCAGATCGGCTACGTGCTGGCGGTGGCCTGCGACCACCGCGTCCAGGCTGGTGGCATCGCCCAGCGTGCTGACGCCCTGCTCGCCAAGGTCCCGGCCAGAGCGTGGCAGACCATCTCGGCCGGCGCCGGTGCCAAAGGCCAGCGCTATTACGACTGGGCGTTCCTGCGCTTGGACCACGACGGTCCGGCACCCACAGGCCAGGCGGGCAAGCACTGGCTCATGGTGCGCCGCAATCGCACCACCGGCGAGCTGGCCTTCTACCGCTGCTTCACGCCCCGCCCCACCCCGCTGGCCGTCCTGGTCAACGTCGCCGGCCGGCGGTGGACGGTGGAAGAGTCGTTTCAGACTGGCAAGGGCCTGTGTGGCTTGGACCAGCACCAGGTCCGCTGCTGGCGCTCCTGGTACCGCTGGGCCACCCTGGCGATGCTCGCCCACGCCTTCCTGGTGGTGGCAGCCTCGACCGAACGCACCCAACGGCCGCCACCGTCGGAGCTGATCGGGCTGACCTGCAACGAGATCCAGCACCTGTTCGCGGCCCTGGTCATCCAGCCCGTCGCCGATGCCGCCCACCGGCTGCGCTGGTCAACGTGGCGACGCCGACACCAAGCACGCGCCCGTACCTGCCACTACCGTCGTCAGGCCACCTGGCAACCATGAAGGTCATGATCTACGGCTGGGCTCCTGCCGACAGCTCAGACACCCGTGTTGGCAGTGGCTGCGGCGACGGAGTGGGATCGATGGGTGGCGATGATGACGCCGGTGGTCGTTGGGGTCGTGTCGACGAGCTGGAAGGTGGTTGGGGCGAAGCCGTCGGCGAACAGGCGGTGTCCGGTGCCGAGGACGAGCGGGTGGATCGAGAGCATGTACTCGTCGATGAGGCCAAGCGGGCTGAGGGACCGGATCAGGGCGCCGCTGCCCATGACGTGGAGGTCCTTGCCCGGGGTCTGCTTGAGCTTGGCGACCGCCGCGGGGATGTCGCCGCTGAGCAGCGTGGAGTTGGGCCACGGCAGGGGCTCGGTCAACGTGTTGGAGGCGACGTACTTGGGGGCGTTGTTGAGGGGGTCGCGGAACGGGCTGTCCTCCTGGGCGTTCCAGTAGCCGAGTACGTCCTGGTAGGTGCGGCGGCCCAGCAGGAACCCGCTGCTGGCGGCCAGCCGCTCGCCCCACGCCCGCATCATGATGTCGTCGCCGTAGGGTTCGGCCCAGCCGCTGTGGGTGAACCCGTTGCGGGTGTCCTCGTCGGGCCGACCGGGTCCCTGCATGACGCCGTCCAAGGTGACGCCGTTGATGACGACGATCCGCATGGCTCCCTCCTCCGAATGAAACGAAACCGTACCGTACCGTTAGCGAAACGAAACCGTACAGTATCATGGGTCCCATGACAAGCCTCTCGCCTGCCAATCCATCGGCCCCATTCAGCGTCGCCGATCGCAAGCGTCGAGCGATCCTCGACGCCGCCGCCACGGTCTTCCTGCGGGAGGGCTATGCCGGCGCCAGCATGGACGAGATCACCGCCCTGGCCGGCGCTTCCAAGGCGACGGTGTACCGCCACTTCACCGACAAGCAGACCCTGTTCTCGGAACTGGTCGCCACCACCGTCAAGGCCATCAGCGACCCGGTCCAGGCCGAGGTCATGCACCTGGGCGAGAGCGGGGACCTCGAGGCCGATCTCCGCGACCTAGCCCGTCGCCTCCTGGCGGCGGTCATGAAGCCGGAGCTGCTGCAGTTGCGCCGGCTGATCATCGGCGAAGCCCGCCGCTTCCCCGCCCTCGGCCGCGTGTTCTACGAGCAAGGGCCCGGACGCACGATCACCGCGCTCGCCGATGTGCTGCGTCGCCTCGCCGACAAAGGACAGCTCCAGCTCGACGACCCGCTCCACGCCGCCGAGCAGCTCAACTGGCTCATCGTCGCGGCACCACTCAACCAAGCGATGCTGCTCGGCGGCGACGAACCCCTCACCCCTGTGCAACTCGAACACCACGCCGACGCGGCCGTCCGAGTCTTCCTCGCCGCCTACCGGCGATGAAGCCGCCCGCCGCGAGCACCTCGCCGGCACGATAACGATCTACGGCTGGAGTACTAAGCTTGTGATTTACCTGGTGGGTCGTTGTGCTGGTCAAGTTGTCTGGAGCGACCGAGGCTGACGGGCTGCGCGGCCCTGCCGATGCCAACCTTCCCTGGTGCGGCTGGGTCATTTCCGGACCGAGCCGTATGCCTGCTTCACCCGCCGCGCCGATGCGCTATTCGAACTGGGCGACGCGCTGCTGTGCGCCCAGGTGTCGATCCCGTCGCTGTCGCACCTGAGCCTGGATCCAGTCCATTGGCGCGGCTGGGCAGCGTCGACGCCGCCCTGGCCTGCGGCCGCATCGAAACCGACGGCTGCGCGACCTGCTCGTCAGCCACCTGCACGACACCGACCCGCTGGTGTCGCGGTTGACGTGACCACCGGCCACACTGCGACGCTGAATGCTCACCCGACCGCGGCTACTACCACCCCTCGCGGCATTCGGCCGGCCAGCCGATCATCGCCGGCAGCCCACACGTCAGGACTATCCGGTCCACCGCAGCACCGGCACCAGGGTGCGGATACCAACGGCAACACCGCACGTGTCGACCGGAATGCCCGATACCACCGCAGCGCCATTCATCGGGCCTCGCTCCCGTCGCAACAGGCGGTACGGTGCGCTCCGGGAACCCATCGCGTACCCATGGACACACCACGGACACACTACCGGCCGCGAACGAGGACCCGCCTCAGCCGGAGCACCGTAAAGCCGCAGGTCACGGGCGTATGAGGAAGTGCGCCGCCAGGGACTCGAACCCCGAACCCGCTGATTAAGAGTCAGCTGCTCTGCCAATTGAGCTAGCGGCGCGCGGGGCGCCAGGCTATCACAAGCCCCACGCCCAGCCCGGTGTCGTACTAGGGTGATCGAGGGGACTCGAACCCCCGGCCTTCGGGACCACAACCCGACGCTCTAACCAACTGAGCTACGATCACCACAGGTAAGCGATGGGAAGGATACCCGGCTCGGCTCGGCCTGGCCACTGCATTCGAGGGTCCGCCCGGGAGGCCGGCGAATGGTCAACCACATCGTGACCGAGCGGCTGCGGTTGCGCCAGCTCGAGGTTGGTGAGGCGCGGGCACTGCTCGACGGGCGGGCGCAACCGGAGCGGCCGTGGATCGGCGGCTACCCGATCGAGGGCACCCTGATCGCGGTGGAGGCGTTCCTGCGGCAGGTGTCGATCAGCGGGGGACCGGGACCCTACGGGGTCTACCAGCTCGTCCGCCAGACGGACTCGCTCGTGCTTGGCGACATCGGCTTCCATGCGCCGCCGGACCGCGCCGGCACCGTGACGGTCGGCTACGGCCTGGCTCCGGCCGCCCGCGGCCATGGCTACGCGACCGAGGCCCTTCGCGGGGTCATCGGCTGGGCGCTGGAGCAGCCGGGCGTGCGGCGGGTGGAAGCCGACACGGCCCACGGGAACCTCGCCTCCCGGCGGGTCATGGAGCGTGCGGGGATGCGCTTCGTCGACCAGAACGACCTGCTCCGCTTCTACCGCTACCCGTAGCGCCGCCGGCGCGGCGGCGGACCACAGAGGCGAACCGAGATGAGGAGACCAGCTATGGGGACGGGCAGGGTCGTGCTGCTGAAGGCCTGCCTGAACGGCTCGCGCGAGGTGGGGGAGCCTCCGCTGCCGCCGGTGACGCCGGAGCAGCTCGCCGCGTCGGCGAGGGATGCCGCGGGCGCGGGCGCGCTGCACGTGCATCCGCGGGACCGCGACGGTCGCCAGACACTCGATGCGGCGGCGTGCGGGCAGGCGCTGCGGGCCATCCGGGAGGCCTGCCCGGGCGTGCCGGTCGGCCTGACCACCGGTGCGTGGATCGAGCCCGACCCTGAGCGGCGGCTCGACCTGGTGTCGCGCTGGGAGGTGGTGCCGGATTTCGCCTCGGTGAACCTCGCCGAAGAGGGGGCTGTGGGGCTGGCGCGATCGCTGCTGGAGCGGGGGATCGGCGTGGAGCCGGGGCTGTGGAGCGTGGCGGACGCGGAGACGCTGGTCGCAAGCGATCTGGCCGCGACCTCGCTGCGCCTGCTGGTGGAGGCGAGGGAGAGGGAGCCGGAGGCCGCCTTGGCCACGGTGGCGGCGATCGAGCGGCTGCTCGCCGAGGCTGGCGTCGACACGCCGCAGCTCCAGCACGGCGAGGACGCGACGGCCTGGCCGGTGCTGCGCCGCGCGCTGGACGCCGGTCACGACCTGCGCATCGGGCTGGAGGACGTCCTCGAGCTGCCGGATGGCAGGCGGGCGAGTGACAACTCTGAGCTGGTGGCGGCCGCCGCCCGGCTCGCCCGCGAGGCCGGCCGGCCGTTGCTCGAGCCGGGCGGGCGTGGGAGAGTGCCGGGCGATGCGGCGCCCGCCAGGCACGGGTCTGTGGGCACAAACGAACGATCAAGTGGAGGTTGAGCCGTGATCGCGCTCGTCACCGGGGCCTCGAGCGGCATCGGCGCCGCCACCGCCAGGCGCCTCGCCAGGGAGCCGGACTGCCATGTGATCCTGCTCGCGCGGCGGCGTGAGCGCCTCGAGGCGCTGGCGCGTGAGCTGGGCCGAGCGAGTGTGATCGCGGCCGACCTGACCGACCCGGACACACCTGCCCGCGTCGCCGAGCAGGTCGAGCGCGAACACGGCCGCCTGGACCTGCTGGTCAACAACGCGGGAGTGGGCGGGCGCGGGAGCTTCGGCTCGAGCGGGTGGGCCATGGTCCGGCGGACGATGGAGGTCAACTTCGACGCCCCGGTCCGCCTGACCGAGGCGCTCCTGCCGCTGCTGCGCCGCTCGGCGCCGAGCGCGATCGTCAACGTCGCCAGCGTGGCGGGCCGGGTGTCGCGGCCGGGGTCGGGAGCCTACTCGGCCAGCAAGTACGCGCTGGTGGGCTGGACGGAGGCGCTGCAGATCGAGGAGCGGCGCCACGGCGTGTACGTGGCGCTGGTGCTGCCGGGCTTCGTTCCCACCGAGGGCCTCCCGCAGCGTGAGCTGCTGGCGAACCCGATGACGCGCTGGATGGTGTCGAAGCCGGAGAAGGTGGCGGACGCGATCGTGGACGCGGCGCTGCGTCACCGTCCCGAGCGCTACGTGCCGCGTCCCTACGGGATCATCCCTGTCCTGCGCATGCTGTTTCCTGGCCTGTACCGGCGCGCGGTCGGCGGCGGGCGCTTCACTCCCACGGCCGCTCACCAGCAACCGCGGCGGGGAGAGCCCCCCGCGGACCCCCCGGAAGCAAACTCCCCAGAGCGGTGAGGGCTTCGCCCTCGAAGCTGACCTATTGACGCATCCGTCCGGGCACACGGCGCCCCGACGGATGCGTCACGACAGCAGGGGTCGTAGCGCGGCCTCGATCTCGGAGGCGACGACGGGACCTTCGCCGAGGCGGGCGCGGATGACCCCGGCGCGATCGATCACCACCAGCCAGGGCTCGCTCTGGAATCCCCAGGCGGTGAACAGCGGAGCCGGCCTGCTGGTGTCGCGCTGCGGGTAGATCTCGACGTGAATGAAGTTCGCCTTGCTCGCGCCGACCTTGTCGAGGACCACCATCTGCTCGTCGACCACCGGCCCGCACATTCGGCTCGAGCACAGCAGCGGGGTGGCGAACGACAGCACCGTCGGCTTGCCCGATCGCAGCGCCTGATCGAGCGAGACGCGGTGCATGGGGCAGAGGGGCTGGCGGGTGCAGATCTTTCGCAGGGCGCTCTGACCGGTCGCGACCGGGGTCGAGCCGGAGCGGGCCTTGGTGCCGACCTGCGCGACCACCCGCGATCTCACCGGGATCGCGCCTTGGCCCGCCGCCTTCTGGCCGTTCACGTCGACCAGTGCCACCCCCAGCCAATTGCCCGGGTCCGGCAGGTTGACCTCGGCGGCATAGAAGCCGGTCAGGTCGCTGCGCGGCGAGTGGTCCCCGGTCTTGTCATAGGCGGTCATCTGCAGCCAGCGCGCCTCGAACGGGCCGAGTGCTTTGCTGGTCTGGTCCTTGGCGAACCACACCCGCGGCGCACCGCCCTGGACGAGCTGGTTGTCCGGGCTCGATAGGCCGAAGGTGAAGCGGCTGCGCCCGGCCGGCAGCTCGCTCTGGGCGTTCAGCACCGAGAGCTGCGACGCGCCGGCCGCCAGCTCCGTGAGGGTGCCGGCCGCGGCCTGCCGGCCCCCTCCGCCGGAGTCGCCGCCACAGGCGGCCAGCAGTCCCGACGCGCCCAGCGTGCCGGCGGCCAGGGCGGCCGCGCGCAACAGGTCGCGGCGCGACAGGCGAGCGCCGGCCAAGGGGTCGAGCGGCCCCACTCGGCGGGTCGCTGGTCGATCGCTCATGGTTGCCATCCTTGGTGAAGACCGGGATTCCCCGCGTCTCACGCGGAGGGTCGGCAACCAGCCTACCGGCGTCGAGGTGCGTTGGTGGCGGTCAGACCGCCTGGCCGCCCTGGTCCCACGCGGGCGTGACGCCGTCGAGCGGCACGACCTGGTGCTCCAGCGCGAACGCGACCGCCTCCAGCTTGGAGTGGACGCCGAGCTTGACGAGCACGTTCTGGACGTGCGTGCGCACGGTGTTGAGCGACAGGAAGCACTCGTCGGCGATTCGACGGTTGGAATGGCCGTTGACCAGCAGGCCGAGGATTTCGCGCTCGCGTGCGCTGAGCGTGCGGACCCGCAGCTCGACGCTGGGGTCGCGGACCGGCCGTGGTGGCAGCGTCGGGGTCACCGGCCCGCTCGAGCCCTCGAGGAGCTTGCGGACCGCGGCGGCGAGCTGCCAGCCGCTGAGGTCCTTGGCCAGGAAGCCATCGGCGCCGGCCTCCATGGCGAGGTTGACGGTCTCGCGGCGGGTGTCAGCCGACAGCACGACCACCTTGGTCCCCGGCGCCTTGGCCTTGGCGGAACGCAGCACCTCGCAGAGGTCGGTTCGCGGCATGTGCGCGTCGAGCAGGAGGACGTCCGGCTCGTGGTGATCGAGCAGCCGGAGCGCCTCCTCGCCGTCGCGGGCGACGCCGAGCACCTCGACATCGTCCTCGGCGTCGAGGACCATGCCGAGACCCTCCGCGAAGACCTGATGGTCGTCGGCTAGTAGCAGCGTGATCATGTCCCCCCCAGTGAGCACAATGACTCGTTGGGCAAGGCGAGTCGCCGCCCTATGTCGCATCCAGTCGCATGCGGTGACCGCCAGTGGCAAAGACTACGACATGTGCCGGACCGTGCTCATCCGGAGAAGTGATGAGTTCGGCTGACGGAATGGGCCGAAAACCTCTCAGCAGGGCCCAGAGCAGGGGCGGAAGGCCCGGGACCCGGCGCGACACCTCGTCTCGGGATCGCGTCCCGAGGCGACGTAGCGATTGTTGCGTCAAATACCGTAGTCCCTGAGACTGCGAATCACGTATGAACCAGCGTCGCGGCTGCGGCAAGATGTCGATACCCGGTGGCTCAACTGGTAGCCATCGATGGCAGTACGCGGAGGCAGCCAATGGCTCGAGTGTTCCTGGCCGACTGCCAGCCTTTGTTCAACGAGGCGCTGGAGGCATTGATCACCCGCGACGGCCGCAACGAAGTGGTCGGGCAGGCCTCGGCGGCTGCGCACGTCACCGAGTCGGTCATCCAGCTCGAGCCGGACCTGGTGGTGCTCGACGCGGACCTCGGCCTCAGCAGCCGGCCCACGCTGGTCGAGTCGCTGCTCGCCAAGCTGCCCGACGCCAAGATGATCCTGCTGGCGCAGGAGACTGACATCGACCTGCTCCTGGTGGCGATCCGGGCGGGCGCGCTCGGCGTCGTCGGCAAGAAGAGCGGGACGCAGACGGTCCTGCGGGCGGTGCAGGCGGTCCTAGACGGCGAGGGCGTGGTGCCGCGGTCGATGCTGCCGGAGCTGTTCCGGCGACTGATCGACCTGGGCGACCGTGCCTCCGACACCCCGCTGAACCGCCTGTCGCCGCGTGAGCGCGAGGTGCTCGTCCTGCTCGGCCGTGGCTGGAGCAACGCGCGCATCGGCGAGGAGCTGTACATCAGCCCACACACGGTGCGGACCCACGTGCAGAACATCCTGCAGAAGCTGGAGATGCACTCCAAGCTGGAGGCCGCCACCTTCGCCATGCAGCACGAGCTGGCGAGCCGCCGGCCCGCGGCCGGCGGCGACGTCACCAAGCTGCCAGAGCGCCGGCCGGCGGACGCTGCCGCGGCTCCCGCCGCCAGGGAGCCGAGGACAGCCAGCTAGACCGCCGGGCCTCTCGCCCAGCACCCGGCGCCGATGCCACGGCGTCCCGCCGCGTGGAGATCGAGATGTTGCGCGCTTGCCCCGTCATATCTGTCTATTTTTTCATATAGATGGTAATAATTAGACTTGACGGGAGAACGTGCTCCGAGTGGTATGTCCAGAGATGGCGACCAGTGGCAGGAGGGGGCAACGATGGTCGTCCCGTGGCGTCCCCGCGCGGGCGAGCCGTCCGGGCTGACCCGGCGTCCGCGCCGGGCTGATCGCGCGATGGCGCGCGCGCTCCTGTGGCTGCGGGCGCTCCCGGGCCAGCCGCGCGCCGCCGTGAACAGGGCGGCGCGCGAGCACGAGCGCGCCGAGCGGGCGCTGCGCCGCTCGGCGGCACGATTCCGCGCGCTGGTCCAGCAGTGCTCCCACCTGGTGGTGCTGGACGTGCGCGGCGGCATCACCTATGCCAGTCCCGCCTTCTGGCGCATGCTCGGCCACCGCCACCAGACGCGGATCGGTCAGAGTCTGTTCGACCTTGTGCACGCCGACGACGTCCAGAGCCTGCGCACCCGCTTCGGCGAGCATCTCGCCGGCGCCGGCGAGGCCGGATGCTCCAGCCTCGAGTTCCGCTGTCTCGCCGCCGACGGCACCTGGCGTCACCTGGAGGCGCTGGCCAGCAACCTGCTGGACGAACCGGCCGTTGGCGGGGTGGTGCTCGACACGCGCGACCTCACCGAGCGCAAGCGCGCCGAGCGCCTGCTGGCCGGGCGGGCGCGGGTGCTCGGCCTGATCGCCAGGGACGCTCCGCTGATAGAGACGCTGAGCGCGCTGGCTCGGCTGATCGAGGCGGAGGCCGAGGGCGCGCGCTGCGCGGTGCTGCTGCTCGACGACGACGGCGAGACCCTCACCGTGGCGGCCGCGCCGAGCCTGGTGGACGCGGGCCTGCACGAGGCGGACGGGCTGGTGATGGGGCCGCAGGCCGGGTCGAGCGGCACGGCGGCGCACCGTCAGGCCCCGGTGCTGGTCACGGACGTGGCCAGCGATCCACTGTGGGCCCAGAGCAGGCAAGCGGCGCTCGCGCGCGGGCTGCGGGCGGCCTGGGCCATGCCCATCATGGCCGCCGAGAGCGGCCAGGTGCTCGGCACCGTCACGGTCTACTTCGACCTGCCGCGCAGTGCCGTCCCCAGCGACATGCGGCTGCTCGAGGCCGCGGCTGATCTGGCCGAGACCGCCATCGAGCGCGGCAGGGCGCAGGCGCGGCTCGCCCATCAGGCCGCCCACGACGACCTCACCGGCCTGCCCAGCCGGCTGGTCTTCCTGGACCGCGCCGCCCACGCGCTGGACCGCACCAGGCGCAACCGCTTGTGGGCGGCCGTGCTGTTCTGCGACCTGGACCGGTTCAAGGGGATCAACGACTCCCTCGGCCACGACGCCGGCGACACGGTGCTGCGGGAGCTGGCCAGGCGGCTGCAGGAGGTGGTCCGTCCGGGTGACACAGTGGCGCGCTTCGGCGGCGACGAGTTCACGATCCTGTGCGAGAGCATCGTCGACGAGGCCCACGCTCTGGCCATCGCCGAGCGGGTCGGCCGGGTCGCCGCGACCCCGTTCGCGCTCGGCGACGCCGAGGTGCTCGTCACCATGAGCGTGGGCATCGCGCTGGGCAGCGGTGACCGCACCAGGCCAGAGGCCCTGATCGAGAACGCGGACGCCGCCATGTACCGGGCCAAGGCGCGCGGCGGCAACCGGCGCGAGGTCTTCGACCGCGACATGCGGGCGCGGGCCAAGCGCCGGCTGGCGCTGCACAGCGCCCTGCACCGCGCCGTGGAGCGTGGCGAGCTCCGCGTCTACTACCAGCCGGTGGTCTGCCTGCGGACGCGGCTGCCGGTGGGCGCCGAGGCGCTGGTCCGCTGGGAGCACCCTGAACGCGGGCTGGTCAGCCCGGAGGAGTTCATCGGCCTCGCCGAGCAGACCGGTCTGATCGTGCCCATCGGCACCCACGTGCTGCGCGCGGCCTGCCGCGAGGCGCGGCGCTGGCGGGCCGCCGCGCCAGGCGGGGCGCCGCTGTGCATCAAGGTCAACCTCTCCGCGCGGCAGTTCGCGCATCCCGGCCTGGCCGGGCTGGTGGGCGGCCTCCTCGCGGAGAGCGGCGTGGATCCGTCGAGCCTGTACCTGGAGATCACCGAGAGCGTGCTGATGGAGGATGCCGAGTCGAGCGGCGCCGTCCTTCGCGAGCTGAAGACGCTGGGGGTGTCGCTGACCGTGGACGACTTCGGCGCGGGCTACTCGTCACTGCCCTACCTGAAGCGCTTCCCGGTCGACGAGCTCAAGGTCGAGCGGACCCTCGCGGCCGGCCTGCTCGGCAACCCGGAGAACGAGGCCATTGTCTCCGCCATCGCCAACCTGGCCCACAGCCTCGGCCTCGAGGCCGTCGCCGCGGGTGTGGAGTCCACCGGCCAGCTCACCCGGCTGCGGGAGCTGGGCTGCGACTTCGGCCAGGGCGACCACTTCGGACGGCCGATGCCGGCGGACTCGATGGCGCGGCATCTCGGTCTCGACCCCAGCTCCACGTGAGTCTTCGCTACCCTGTGCCGCATGACTCGCAACGTCGTGGTGTCGGGCGGCGGCACCGGCATCGGGCACGCGGTCGCCCGGACCTTCGCGCTCAGCGGCGACCGGGTGACCATCCTCGGCCGGCGCGCCGAGGTCCTGGCCGACGCCGCCGAGCGGCTCAACAAGGATGCGGGCGCCGAGCGGGTGGGCTGGCTGCAGGCCGACCTGCGCCTGCCGGCCGAGGTCGAGCGCGCGGTGGCGGCGCTTGACCCTGGCCCGGTGGACGTGCTGGTCAACGCCGCCGGCGGCGTGCCCACGGTCGAGGGCCTCGATGGGCTCGAGGCCGTGGCCGCCGACTGGCGAGCGGAGTTCGACACCAACGTGCTCACCGCGGTGCTGCTCACCACGGCGCTGGTCCCGAGGCTGCGGCGCCCGGGCGGCCGGGTGGTCAGCCTCAGCTCGATCGCGGCGCTGCGCGGCGGTGGCGGCTCGTACTCGGGCGCCAAGGCCGCGCTGCACGGCTGGACCTACGGTCTGGCGGCCGACCTGGGCGCGGAGGGGATCACGGTCAACCTGGTCGCGCCCGGCTACGTGGAAGGCACCGAGTTCTTCGGCGGCCCGATGACCCCGGAGCGTCACCGCCGGCTGGTCGAGCAGACCGTCGTGGGCAGGCCGGGCCGCCCCGAGGAGGTCGCGGGCATGGTGCGCTACCTCGCCTCCGAGGAGGCCGCCGACGTGACCGGCCAGGTGCTCCAGATCAACGGCGGCGCGCTCTTCGGCCGCTGAGCGTTCCCCGTAGGGCCGGGGATCGTCCCAGGGTGGCGCCCCCGCCCGTCGAGCCGCCACGGCGTCTTCCTCCGCAAGACCTCGGTCGGAACGGTCCGAGCCGAGCGGGCGCCTTATCCCCTGTATCGGCACCTGGACGAGGGTGATTGAGGCCGCGCCCGCGCCTACATTCTCGCCCGGCGGGCGCCGCGCCGCCGCACCAGCAGCAGCAGCAGGACGGTGATCACCAGGGCGAACAGCCACGACCCGAACCTGCCGTCGGCGCCGAAGAACGCGCGGCCGATGAAGCCGGAGATCAGCGTGCCGGCGATGCCGAGCAGCGTCGTCCCCAGGAGCCCCATTGGATCCCTGCCGGGCAGCAAGAGACGGGCCAGCGCGCCGATGACGAGGCCCATCACGATCAACACGATGAGGAACGAGATCATCCCCATCCCTCCTTTTCTGGGAGACCTGCCGGCGGCCCGCTGATCGCGGGCCGTTGCCCGCGTCGGCCACCCATCCCGTCGGCATCATGGGCGCCATAACCATCATCAACGCTAGGGCGGAAATTTTCACCCGGAACGTGAAAGGGCTCCCGCGGCTTGCGCATTTACAGCCCCTCGGCGCGAACGGCCTCGACCAGCCTGGCGCGCTCGGCACCGGAGAGGTCGAGCTCCAAAGCGGCAAGGGCGGGCTCGAGCTGCTCGGGCCGGCGCGGCCCGACGATGACGGCGGTCACCCCGGGGTCGGTGAGCACCCAGGCGAGCGCGAGGGTGGCCAGCCCGGCGCCGCGCTGGGCCGCCGCCCGCTCGAGCGCGGCGAGCGCCGCGAAGACGCCGGGCCGTTCGAGGTCGCGGTAGGGATCGGGGCGCAACGTCATGCGCGAACCCGTCGGGTAGGGCTGGCCATGCCGGTACTTGCCGGTCAGCCACCCACCCGCCAGGGGGCTGTAGGCGGTGAAGCCGATGCCGTGGCGCGCGCAGACGCCGAAGACCTCGCCCGCCGCGGCGCGCTCGAGCAGGCTGTAGCCGTTCTGCAGGTTGGTGAGCGGCGCCAGCCCGCCGGCCGCGGCGATCGCGGCCGCCTCGACCACCTGGGGACCGTCGAAGTTGCTGAGGCCGACGTGCCCCACCTTGCCGGCGCGCACCAGCTCGTCGAAGGCGGTGACGGTCTCCCGCAGAGGGACCTCCGGGTCGGGCTCGTGCGCCAGGTAGAGGTCGATGCGGTCGGTGCCGAGCCGCCGCAGGCTGGACTCGACCTGCTGGCGGATGTGGCGCGCCGACAGCCCCTCGTCCCCGGGTCGCGGCCCGACCCGGTTGCGCACTTTGGTGGTGAGCACGATCTCGTCGCGCGCCTTCCGGCTCGACAGCCAGCGGCCGACCATCTCCTCCGAGCGGCCGAGCCCGTAGGAGTTGGCGGTGTCGAACAAGGTGATCCCGGCTTGCAACGCCGCATCCATGAGCGCGAACGCCGCCGTCTCGTCATCCCCCCTGCCGACCAGCTCGGGAGCGGAGCCGATACCGCCGAAGTTGCCGCAGCCGAGCGCGACCACCGACACCTCGGGGCCCCCGCGGCCCAAGCGGACGTAGCGCATGCGTCAACCCTACTCGACAGCGATCCGGGCCTGGGACCGGCACCGGGCCGGGCGGCGCACTGCGCCCGGCTGAAGCCTCGCGCCCGGTGGGTGGGGGCGCGAGCTGCGCGTGCCCGCGCTCCACGACGGCTGTGTGGGTCAAGGTGGAGAATCACACCGTCGCAACTGTCCGCGCAGCGTTACGGCTCCTGCCCGTACTGAAGGGCCACCCCCGTCCGACGTCCAGCCAGAAGCTCTGGAGGCGAGAGATGACCGACCGAGAGCCCGTCGAGGTGACCAATCTCGACCGCTACGGATACCCGCCGTTGCCGTGGAGCAGGCCACGCGACCTCCTCGGCGCCGGCCAGCCCAGCAACACGTTCTTCCTTGGAACCTCCCGGCCTGACGGCCGTCCCCACGCCGCGGGGATCGGCGTTGTCTGGCACGACGGTGACCTCTACTTCACGAGCGGGCCCGGGACCCGCAAGACTCGCAACCTGGCGGCGAACCCGGCCTGCACGATGTCCGTCAAGCTGGAGGGCATCGATCTCGTCCTCGAGGGCGAGGCGGCCAGAGTCGCCGATCGGCGGACGCTGGAGCGGGCGGCCGGCCTGTACCGCGAGGCCGGGTGGCCGGCCGAGGTGGAGGGCGACGCCTTCACGGCGCCCTTCAGCGCCCCGAGCGCCGGGCCGCCGCCCTGGCATCTGTACCGCTTCACCTTCCACGACGCCTTCGGGGTCGCCACCGCGGAGCCGTACGGCGCGACCCGCTGGCGCTTCGGCGGGGCGTGAGGTGCGGCTCCCAGAAGATCGAGCTGGATTCGACCAGGGTGGTCGCCTCCCCGTTCGCCACCCACCTGCGGATCGAACCGCACGGTGACCCGCGGACCCGAGCCGCGCACCTCCGCGTCGCTGGTCCACGAGTAGGTGAGCAGGCCGCGGAGATCACCGACCTCGGCGCGGAAGTGTCCGTGCACGATCCCCTGACCCTTCGCCGCCTTGATCGTGGACGGCCCCACCAGCGACACGGAGGGCGTCCGCGGCTGCTCCGCGCCCAGGAACCCACCCACGAACAGGCCGTGGGGCTTCACCACCAGGTGGCCCGAGTAGCCGATCACGCGCTTCGTCCCACCGGGGAGAGGAATCGAGCCGGGCATGAACCGCTCGGTGACGGCACTGCCGACGCCGCTCCGGTCGGGGGCGCCGGCTCGGCGGAGCTGCACCGACTGGTACACCGCGAGGGCGAAGAACGGCACGAACCACAGGCTGAGGAAGATCGAGCCCCCCAGCAGGAGGGCGGCCAGGATGTCGTTCAGCCTGGTGTGCGGGTCGAGGTCCTGCACCGGTGTGTACTCGATCTCGCCGGTCTCGATTCTGAAGGTCTCGGCGATCGTGACGGTGAAGGACGCGTCGGGCAGCGGGCGCTCGTCGTAGCCATCGATGATGGTGACCACCGTTGCGGGCGGCTGCATGGCGACTCGCAGGTCGGTCAGGTGGACGTAGCCGTTGAGCTGCGGGATCCCTTTGTCGTCCAGGCGCTTGGGCATCTCGTTCCAGGCTCTGCGGGCAAGGCGCGAGATGAAGCGGTTGCTCAGGAAGAAGGCGATGGTCTTATTCGCCGCCCGGTCGATCGGCTGGGTGAAGCCGGCGCGCATGGCTTCCTTCTGCGCCTCGGTGAGCGGGGAATCGGGCGTTGTCCAGATGCCGAATGCCGCCGCCTCGCCAGCCGGCTGGCCGCGCCCGACGCAGGCGCTGTCGATGTAGGCACCGGGGAAGTCGGACTCGATGGCGGCCCTGACCGCCGCCTCGATCTTGGTTCGGTCCTCGCCACTGATGCAGGGCGGGTGCCCATTCCCACGTGGGTCCTGAATTTGGAGGCAGATATCGGGCAGGTTGACGTCGAACGTGTCTTCAGGCTGTGGGTTGCCCGGTAGGTGCAGGACGGGCTGGTCGTCGACCTGCCAATTCTGGGCGAATTCTGACATTGCGCTGCCTCCCGGCGCGGGCGGTGTGCCACTCCACGCTAGAGCGCCGTCCAACGCATCTGATACAGCCGTCAGGTAGGGGAGCGTCAGCGCTGCTCGGCGGCGAGCCGTATGCTCAGCGCGATCAGCACAAGGCCGGTCAGCGCGTCGAGGGCGCGGCGAATCCGCGACCGCCGCAACAAGCCGCCCACCTTCGCCACGGCAACCGCGTAGCAGGCGAGCCAGGCGAACGTCATCGCGCAGAAGGCGAGGCCGAGCACCATGAGGATGACGAACCGCGAACCGAACTGCGGAAGCAGGCTCGTGAAGAACACCGCCATCTTGGGGTTCCCCAGATTGCTGATCAGCCCCTGCCGGAACGCGGAGCCCGGCGATCGGCGGGCTCCGCCTCCACGGGTCGCGACGGGATGCCCGCTGCCTCGCATGGCGTCGCGAAGGGCCTGGGCGCCGAGGAACAGCAGGTACGCCACGCCGGCGCACTTCAACGCCAGGAACGCGGGCTCCCATGCCACCAGCAGCGCGGCGGCTCCCGCGCTCGCCGCGATCGACCATACGAGCTGGCCCGACGAGACGCCCATGGCCGTGAACAGGCCACCTCGCCTGCCGCCGATCATCGCGTTGCGAATTGTCAGCGCGGTGTCCTGACCCGGCGTGATGATGACCAGCGCGGAAATGCCGAGGAATGCGAGCAGGCTTCCGGTCACGGAGCCTCCTTTGGGAGGTGGCACCCAGATAGTAGAGGGGTAGACCCGGAAAAGGCCGCGCCGCGCTGACGGGGCCAACCCCAACGTCCATCCTCCGAAGGGACGATGGGTGGTTGCCGCTCTGGTGGATGGTGGGTGCCGCCGCGTGCCCGAGCTGGGCGGGCCCGTTCCAGACCGCTCTCACCGACACAGGACCGTTGACACACCATACGGTAAGTACTAGCTTACGGTTCGTGGTTACTTACCAACTGGTGGGTGGCCGGGCGCTCGAGGCGCTCGGCGATCCCACCCGGCGCGCCATCTTCGAGCGGCTCGTCGCACGACCGCGGTCGGTCGGCGAGCTGGCGGACATGTTGCCGGTGAGCAGGCCGGCCGTCTCCCAGCACCTGAAGGTGCTCAAGCGGTCGGGGCTGGTCTCCGATCGAGCGGAAGGAACCCGTCGCTTCTATCGCGTTGACCCAGCGGGGATCGCCGCCATGCGCGAGTACCTGGACACGATGTGGGACACGGCGCTGGCGGCGTTCGCGGCGGCAGTCGAGGACCAGGAGCCCAGGGGCACGAAAGGACAGGACCGATGACACAGCACGTCGGCACCTCGGTGCGCAGGACGATCACCGTGGCGGCATCGCAGCAACGCGCATTCGAGGTGTTCACGGCCCAGCTCGGCAGCTGGTGGCCAAGGGACTATCACATCGGCGAGGCTGAGATGGCCGATTTCGTCGTGGAGCCGAAGGTCGGCGGTCGGTGGTACGAGGTGGGAGTGAACGGTACAGCGTGCGACACCGGCCGGGTGACGGCCTTCGAGCCGCCGGACCGGCTCACCCTGGCCTGGCATCTCGACGGGAGCTGGCACTACGACCCGGACCCGGCGCACGCCAGCGAGGTCGAGGTGCGGTTCGTCGCCGAAGGACCAACGCGCACCAGGGTCGAGCTGGAGCACCGGGGGTTCGAGCGGCACGGCGCTGGCGCCGATGCGGTTCACGATAGCGTGGGCGGCCCACAGGGTTGGTCCTACTGCCTGGAGCTGTTCGCGGAGCACGCGTCCGCTTGACGGGTCCCAGCGTGCTCAAAGACAGGGGTGAGCGGGTTGTCGCGGCTCGGGACCTAGCGGTGGCCGCGCTCGCCGGGTGGACGGCGCGCGTCGCATGATGCTGCATGCGCCGCCCGCAATGGCACTGCGGCCACTGCGGGTCCTGAGGGCTCCTGGCAGGCTGGCCAGGGCTCGCCGGCCGGCCACAGCAGTGGGCCGCCGAGGGAGCTGTCGTTGGGCTGCGCTGCAATAGCACCGCCCCTTTCCGAAATAACGGGCGGCGTGACACCGCCGACGTGCCCGAAGGGCTTGCAGGGAAACTTGCCTTGCGCGTTCGCTCGAGCCGAAGCGGAACGACGGTGACGGTTTCCACATGCCCATCGACAGGCACGTATCGACCTTCAGGATCACGTCCCGCGTGCCGCCCGAGGGCGGCGGGGTCGCCTCCTCCAGCGCCCGCAGCGTCTCCGGCCTGATCCCCAGCGCTCCTCCTCCGGAGGCGAACTCCGCGTACGCCCTGGCGATGCTCCGGACCGTTCCGGTCCCATTGCCCGCCGGCCACTCCACCCTTCGGTATTCCGGTCGGTTGATGTCCGCCGGGCCCCGCAGCCTGGGGTTCCCCATGGTTCGCGCCACCAACGATCCCGGCCACATGTGGGCGAGCACCATCCCAGCGGGCATCACGTTCAGGTGCAACACCATCTGCAGGGAGGTGAACCCGTCGATCTCCGCGACCCGGGACTCCGGGATGTCGGCCGGCAAGCCGATGTGGAAGTCCAGGCCCAGTGGCACGGCCAGCTCGTCGTGGAAGAAGCGGCCGAGGCTGCGGTGCGCGGGGTCCACCCGGCGGATCAGCTCGTTCTCGTACCACCCCAGGCTGAGGCCGTGGTAGCCGTGCCGGGTCCCCGGCTCCCAAGCGTGCCGCTGCCTGGCGAGGATGCTCGCCATGCGGTCCAGGTCAGCCATCACGCCAGCATCCAGCCGTTGGTCCACCGCCGGGAGGCCGGCCTGGTGGGACAGCAGCTGGCGCACGGTGATGGCGCCCTTGCCGTGCTGGGCGAACTCGGGCCAGTAGGTGGCGACCCGCTCCTCGAAGTCGAGCAACCCGCGCGAGTGCGTGAGCGCCACAGCAAGACCGGCGAGCCCCTTGCTGGTCGAAAAGACGAGGACCATGGTGTCGCGCTCCCACGGTCGGGTCCCCGCCACGTCGCGGTACCCGCCCCACAGGTCCACCAGCGGCTCCGCCCCGCGGTAGAGGGCAACCGACGCGCCGAGCTCGTCGCGACCGCCGAAGTTCGACTCGAACGCCGCTCGGACCGGCTCGAATCCCTCCGCGACTGATCCGCCGCTCACGACGCGGCCGCTCACGCCGTTCCCCGATCGGGCCGCCATGGACTCCAGCGGGGGTGGTCCACCCCGAGCAGCGAGCGACCGCTGGCTAGCACCATCGGGAAGTCCCTGCCAGTACCGCACGCCACGTCCAGCACCCGTCCGTGGGACGGGAGCATCGACAGGAACCGCTCCACGAACACTCGGTGCGGATGTTCGAGCTCCCCCCAATAAGCGTCGTAGTCGGCAGCCAGGCTCTTCCTGTTGCTCGTTGACCCGCCGGAGGTTCCGACCCATGCCCCTCGATCAGCCGTCGGCGCGGGCCCGTCTCAGAGCCGCTCATGCGAGGACGAAACCTCCTCCCCTGGATGGTGCCTTTTCTTCTACATCGCCTTCACCGGCGCGACAACAGTATCGAGCGCCCGCGGCACGATAGCGCTGATTGCTTGCTCTGCTATGCGGCTGGCGGGAGGATCGTGTAATTCCACTTCCCGTGCCATTCATGCCACCTGATCGGCACTACCGCTCCGTGTACACCGTCGGGCGGGACATGCCGCTACTGCGGGTCATCCGCACCTCGCCGCCACGACCCAGCGCCCGCGCGCCCGCGCCCAACAGCAGGCGGCGCTGCCGCTCCGTCAAGTGCGGGGAACCCAGCGCGAACGGCTCCGCCAGCATCGCGTCCACGTCCACGCGGCGAACCTACCGCCCCCCTCTACCCCCCATACGGCCGAAGGCAAGCCTCAGCTACCAGCTACCAGGAATCCGGCGACTGCAGGCAGCCCGGGGCTACGACGCCCGCTGGCAGGGATGCCGCGGCGCCAGTGCTGCGCGACGCTGTTGGCATTGAGATCACCGCACCATAAGGAGGGTCTTTCGGTGTTCTCCTCTATGACATCTTCACTGTTGTGGCGAGGGCTCCTCGCGATCGTCATCGGCGTGGTCTCGGTCGCATGGCCGGGCATCACCGTGGGCGCGTTCGTGATCGTCTTCGCGGTCTACGCGTTCCTGGCGGCCGCGACTGATGCGGTCCGGGCGTTTTCGAGCGACCGCGCCGGGCCGGTGGTGGGCTACCTGCTGCTCGTCGTGCTCTCCGTCGCCGCCGGTGTGGTCGCGCTGGTGTGGCCGGGCATCACCGCGCTGGTACTGACCATCTGGGTGGCGGCGTGGGCGCTGGTCACCGGCATCGTCGAGGTTGCGCTCGCGTTCCGGCGGGACGAGACGGCCGGCGAGCGCGCGATGTGGTCCCTTGGTGGACTGGTGTTGATCGCGCTAGGCGTGGTGCTGGCGATTCGGCCGGACATCGGCGCGCTGACGCTGGCGACAGTGTTCGGGTTGTTCAGCATCGTGTACGGGATCTCCGCCATCATCCTCGCGGCCCAGGCCCGCCGCGCGGGCAACGCCGCCAGGCGGCTCACCGACTCCACAGCCTGACAGACACGCAAGAACCACCGGCTCCCTGAAGACTTCAGGGAGCCGGCTGGCGTAGGCACTGATGCCGTCGTCCTCGCGCCGCAGCCACGGTGGTTGCAGTTAGCGGGAATGCGAGATTGCGGCCCGCCTGGGTCGAGGTGGGCCGCTAGCGGTGAGGACAGCAGGCCCTGAGCGCACGATCCTGAGAGCTGTGAAGCCCTCGGCACGGGCCGCCGCAGCAAGGAGCCAGCATGTCATCAGTCACCGAGACTCTCAGCAGCCCGGACAGGACCAACGCCACGGCGGCGGCCCGCACAGCGCGCGGGCGGCGCACCTGGGTGCGGATCCTGCTTGGCGGCCTGGCGCTGTGGGTCGCCGCCGTGATCGTCACGTTCGCCACCCAGAACGCCAACCTGATCCCCACGATCATCCTGCTGGGCAGCTTCCTGGTCCCGGTCACCTTCGTCGCCTACGCCTTCCAGCGCGCCGACCAGATCGTCACTGCCCAGCGCATCTTCAGCGCCTTTATCTACGGCGGGGTGCTGGGTGTGCTGGGCGCATCGCTGCTGGAGGGGGCATTCCTCGGGCAGCCGTCCACACTCGGTTATCTCGGCGTCGGGCTGATCGAGGAGGCCGTCAAGCTCGCCGCGCTGTGGCTGCTCGCCCGCAGCCTGCCCCGCTACACCGTGCGGGACGGGATCGTGCTCGGCGCGGCGGTCGGCTTCGGCTTCGCCGCCCTGGAGAGCGCCGGCTACGCGTTCAACGCGCTGTTCACCTCGGGCGGTCTGTCGCTGGTCAGCCTGCTCGAGACCGAGGTGCTCCGCGGTCTGCTCGCCCCGGTCGGGCACGGGTTGTGGACGGCGATCCTGGGCGGCGCACTGTTCGGCGCCGCGGCGCGTCGCGGCCGGCTGCGGCCGACCGGCGCGGTGCTGGGCTGGTACCTGCTGGTGGCGGCGCTGCACACGCTATGGGACGCCTCCCAGCAGCTCGCCGTGTGGCTGACGCTGCTGCTGACCGGCACGCGAATGGAGTGGTTGCTGATCGAGCGGGGCCAGGCGCCGGCTCCGACCATGGCACAGGCGCACCTGTTCACCGCGATCGACTGGACAGTGCTGGCGGTGGACGCGCTGATCGGGCTGCTCCTGCTGCGCCGCCAATGGCGGCGGGCAACCCGTGTGGCTCCCCAGGATGCCATCGATGGCGCGCATTCCAGCTAGCCGGAATGCGCCGCGGCGCAGCGCCTGCGATCCTTGCCGCATGCCTCTGCGCTGCCTCATCGTCGACGACAGCCGCCACTTTCAGGACGCTGCTCGAGCCCTCCTGGAGAGTGAGGGGATCGTCGTGGTCGGGGTCGCGTCAACGGGCGCGGAGGCGCTTCGGCGGGCCGAGGAGCTCCGGCCGGACGTCACGCTCCTCGACGTGGACCTCGGGGGCGAGAGCGGCTTCGATATCGCCCGGCGGCTCGTGCGCGAGACCAGCCTGGAGCCGGCGAGCGTGATCCTGATCTCCACCTACGCCGAGGAGGACTTCGTGGACCTGATCGCGGCCAGCCCGGCCGCCGGGTTCCTGTCAAAGTCCAACCTGTCGGCCCACGCCATCCGCGAGCTCCTCGGCAGCACCGGCGACGGCGACCGCCCCCAGCCTCCTGGTGCCCCTCCAGGTAGGTGAGGACCGCCAGGACGCGGCGGTGGCCGTCGTCGGTTTCCGGCAGACCGAGCTTGGAGGATGCTGCGCACGTGCTTCTCGACGGTTCCCTGGGTCACCCACAGGCGACGGGCGATGCCGACGTCGGGTAGCTCCTGCCGGATCAGCTGAGCCGCCTCCAGGCCCTCGGTCGATTGGGACGGCGGCATGCGGATGTCGACCACGACGAGGTCGGGGAGGTGCTGCCGGACCAGCGCGAGGATGGCGGGTGCGGCTGACCGGAGGCGCGACCCTGCGTACGATGGCGCCAGGACGGACGGCGTCCTGTCAGGAAGGATCCGACATGCACGAGCACACCGCCGGCCGGCCGACGCTTGCCGTCCTGGGCGCTGGCCCGAAGGGCATCGCGATCGCGGCCAAGCGCGCGGCGCTGGCCCGGACAGGCTGGGACGTGCCTGACCTCCTCCTGATCGACCGTGCGGGCGTCGCCGCCAACTGGTCGGGCGCCGCGGGGTACACCGACGGCCGCCAGCGGCTCAGCACCGCACCCGAGAAGGACGTCGGCTTCCCCTACGCCCACACCTGGGGCGAGCACTCCGAGCGGGTCAGCCACGAGATGGGCCGCTGGTCTTGGCAGAGCTACCTCCTCCACCACCATGACGGCTTCGCTGACTGGATCGACCGCGGGCGGCCCCGCCCCACCCACCGCCAGTGGAGCCAGTACCTGCGCTGGGTCGCATCGCGGATCCCCGTCGAGCCGGTCATCGCCGAGGTCGACGGCATCGACCTCGCCGACGGCCACTGGCGCCTGGCCACCCGCACGCCCGCCGGCAAGCGGCTCGACCTGGACTGCGATGGCCTTGTCCTCACCGGCCCCGGGAGGCCCGTGCGCCTGCCCGGCCAGCCCGACGGCCACCCGCGCATCCTCGACGGCCGCACCTTCTGGACCAGCGAGGACCTGCTGGGCCGCGATGGCCCGGTCGAGGTGTGCGTGATCGGCAACGGCGAGACCGCCGGCTCGATTACCACCGCGCTGCTGGGCGTGCTTCCCGAGGGCTCGACGATCGAGCTCGTCTCCGACCACGGCGTGCTGTACACGCGCGGCGAGAGCTTCACCGAGAACCGCTTCTATTCCGATCCGGCCGTGGGCTGGCAGCAGCTCGCCGAGCGGCACCGCCGCGAGTTCCTCAAGCGCACCGACCGCGGCGTGTTCTCCGTCCAGGTCGAAGACGTGCTCAACTGGGCCGAGGCGGTACGCACGGTTGCCGGCCGCGTCGTCCGCCTCGAACCGGTCGAGGCCAAAGTCATCGTCGAGATCGACTACGAGCAGCAGCGCGAGCGCATCGCCTTCGACTCGGTGGTCGTTGCGGTCGGCTTCGACCCGCTGTGGTTCTGGCACCTGCTCGGCGAGCGCGCCCGGGCGGCGCTCGCCGACGCTGCCGGCGATGGGCGGGCGGGCCGCTCGCCCTCTCGTGTCTCGCTGGAACGCGCCATCGGTCACGACCTCGCCGTCGCCGGGCTGCATCCCAGGCTCCACCTGCCGGTCCTGGCCGGAGTCGCGCAGGGGCCCGGGTTCCCGAACCTCTCCTGCCTTGGCCTGCTCGCTGACCGCGTGCTGGGCGCCTACGCGGGGCCCTGGGCGGGCGTCGGCGCCCCCGCGACCGACGAGGCCGCCGTCCCGGGCCACGCGAGATAGAGCCCGGGCCCGACGACTCGTCAGAGTTGGTGCAGGTGCTGCTTGGGGCGCGGGGTCGTCGCGGGTCGCCCGCCGAGGGACCGACGCCGGGTCAGCTCCGCGATGGCCAGCAGCAGGGCCAGCAGCATGACCCCGGACGCGCACAGCAGCGCGTCGGACACCGCCGCGGAGTAGTCGCGGCCGGTGGCGCCGAGCACCATGTAGAAAACTCCAGCCAGCGCCGCGGTGCCGATCGCCGAGCCGATCCGCTGGCTGGTCTGCAGCGCGCCGCCGGCCGCGCCCGCCATCGGCACCGGCACCGACTCCAGGGTCAGCGTGATGTTGGGCGAGGTGACCATGCCGCCGCCCAGGCCGCCCACCAGCAGCGGCCCGACGATCGCCCACGCCGCCGCGTCGCCACCCACGTGCCGCAGCACCAGTGCGGCGGCGGCCAGCCCAACGGCCACCGTGGCCAGCCCGAATACGGTCAGCCAGCGCCCCAGCCGGGCCACCAGCCGGCCCGCGATCACCGCGGAGATCGCCCCGCCCAGCGCGAACGGGGTCACCGCCAGCCCTGACCGCAGCGGCGAGTAGCCCAGGCCGGCTTGGAAGAACAGTGCGAACACCAGCCAGACGCCGGTGAAGCCGATGAAGTAGACCATGCCGATGCCCAGCCCCGCGGCGTAGCCGGAGGTGCGCGCCAGCCGTGGGTCGAGCAGTGGTTGCCGTCCCCGGCGCACCGTGCGGACCTCCCACCAGGCGAACGCGGCCAGCAGCAGCACCGCCACCGCTGGCAGCCACCACACCCGGCCCATGCCGCCGGTCTCGGCCCGCACCAGTGGCAGCAGCAGGCCGAGCACGCCACCGCCCAGCAGCAGCGTTCCGACCAGGTCCAGGTGCGCGGCGCGCGAGCCGCCGCCCAAGGTGGACGGCACGAACCGGGCGGCCAGCACCAGCGCGACCAGGCCGATCGGCACGTTGACGTAGAACACCCAGCGCCAGCCGTCCGGGCCCCCGAACGCGGCCAGGATCAGCCCGCCGACCACCGGACCGACCGCGGTGGACAGCCCGACCGTGGCGCCGAGGACGCCGAACGCCCTGCCGCGCTCGGCGCCGCGGAACAGCTCCTGGATCAGCCCGGAGCTCTGGGGGATGAGCATGCCGCCCGCGACGCCCTGCAGCAGCCGGGCGCCGACCAGCAGCTCAGCGGTCGGCGCCGCGCCGCTCAGCGCGCTGGTCACCACGAACGCCGTCAGGGCGATCAGGAACATCCGCCGCCTGCCGAGCGTATCGCCCAGCCGGCCCGCCGGCACCAGCGCCAGCCCGAAGGCCAGCGCGTAGCCGGACACGACCCACTGCACGGCCCCAGCCGACGCGCCCAGCCCCCTCTGGATCGACGGCAGCGCGACGTTGACGATGCTGACGTCCAGCAGGCTCATGAACCCGGCGATCTGGGTGACCGCCAACGCCCGCCACCGCTTCGGATCGGCCGCATCGGAGACGTCCGGGTTGACTTCGAGACTCACCCCAGCATCATCCTCCTGCGAGCGGTGAGAGGCGGTCGATCATGGCGCCACGATCGTGGCGTCCACTAACGCCACTGGTCAGTGGGCCGGTCATCCGCCCCGCGCCGCTATCGCTCGATGGTCGCCTGGGTATGCCCGCGGCCGGTGCTGCTGCTCGCCAGCAGCCGCGGTATCGGCAGTTTTGTTCCTCGGCGGCTACTGTGGCGTGGTGCGAGTAGCGACCTGGAACGTGAACTCGGTCAAGCAGCGGATGCCTCGGTTGCTGCCGTGGCTGGACCAGCGGCAGCCCGATGTGGTCTGCCTGCAGGAGACCAAGCTCGCCGACGCCGCGTTCACCGAGCTACTTGGCGAGGAGCTCGACCGCCGCGGCTATGGGGTCGCTCTTCACGGAGAGGCGCAGTGGAACGGCGTGGCGATCCTCTCCAAGGTGGGACTGGACGACGTTGTGGCCGGCCTTGTCGACGTGCCCGGCCGTTCGCGCCCAGAGGCGCGTGCCGTATCCGCCACCTGCGACGGGATCCGGGTGTACTCGGTGTACGTACCGAACGGGCGGGTGCCTGGCTCCGACCATTACCACTACAAGCTGGCCTGGCTGGCCGCGTTGCGGGACGTGGTCGGTGCCGGTCCGGAAGCAGCGATGGTTTGTGGGGACATGAACATCGCGCCGACCGATGCGGACGTGTTCGACCCGGACGCCTACGTCGGCCAGACCCACGTCACACCGCCGGAGCGGGCGGCGCTGGCCGAGCTGCAGGCGCTCGGCCTGCGTGACATCGTGCGAGATCGGTGGCCGGCCGAGCGGGTATTCACCTACTGGGACTACCGGGGTGGCTTCTTCCACAGGGATCTCGGGATGCGGATCGACCTGGTGCTGGCCTCCAGCTCCGTGGCCGGCCGAGTGCGAGCGGCATGGGTGGACCGGCATGCGCGCAAGGGCAGCGGGCCGAGCGATCACGCCCCCGTGATCGTCGACCTGGACGAGGCGCCGGACGGGGACATCGGGCCGGTCGTGCCGCCGCCGTCCGCGCCGTCCGCCAAGCGGGGCTCGGCCAAGCTGCCCCAGTCGTAGCGCCAGGCTCCTCCGCCAGGGCTCCTTCGCTGGAGGGTGCCGGTCAGGACGGCAGCTGCTGCAGGAGCCAGCCGTTGCCGTCCGGATCCTTGAAGGACGCGTACAGGACCCCGCCGAGGTCCTGGACCCCACCGACCTCCACACCCCGCCCGACGAGCTCGGCACGGGCGGCGTCGATGTCCGCGACCACCAGGTGCGTGCCCTGGACCGAGCCGGGCGGGGTGTCGAGGATCCCGTTCCCCACCGAGATCGAGCAGGCCGACCCCGGAGGCGTCATCTGCACGACGCGGAGCTCGTCGCCGGCCCTGCGGTCAAGGTCCAGGTTGAAGCCGACCTGCTCGGTGTAGAAGCGCTTGGCGCGGTCCACGTCCGCGACCGGAAGCAGCACCAGCTCCAGCTTCATGTCCATGGCACGTTCATCCTTGCGGCGCTACGGCGTCAACCTGCCCGGTCCACGGAACAGGAAGGTGGCTTCACGGATCGAGGGGAGACCGAGCAGGACCATCAGCAGCCGGTTCAACCCGAGCCCGAAGCCCCCGTGGGGCGGGGTGCCGAAGCGGAAGCAGTTGAGGTAGTCGGCGAGCGGTCCGACCTCGATGCCCTTCTCGTCGGCCTGCTTGCAGAGCACGTCGTAGCGGTGCTCGCGCTGGGCGCCCGTCGTGATCTCGATGCCCTTCCACAGCAGGTCGTAGCTCTCGGTCACGGTGGGGTCGTCGTCGGGGCGGAGATGGTAGAAGGGCCGCACGCCGACCGGGAAGCGCGTGACGAACACGAACTCGTGGCCGGTCTCCTCTGCGGTCAGCGCCGACAGGCGGCGCTCACCCTCGGGGTCGAGGTCCGCACGGTCGCCCTCCGGGTTCCAGCCGCGCTCCCGCAGCCGCGCGGTCGCCTCGGCCATGGTGACGCGTGGGAACGGCACCGCAGGGATCGAGACGTCGACCCCGAAGTGTTCGCCGATCGCCTGGCCGTGCCGAGCCCGCACCTCCGACAGGACGTGCACCAGCAGGCGCTCCTCGAACGACATCACCTCCTCGACGCCGCTGATCCATGCCAGCTCGACGTCGACGCCGGTGAACTCGGTGGCATGCCTGCTGGTGTAGGACGGCTCGGCTCGGAACACCGGGCCGATCTCGAAGACCCGCTCGATCCCGGCTGCGATGGCCATCTGCTTGTAGAACTGCGGCGACTGGGCCAGGTACGCCTGCCGGTCGAAATACTCCACCCGGAAGACCTCTGCACCCGACTCCGACGCGGTACCCATCAGCTTCGGGGTGTGCATCTCGGTGAAGCCCTCGGCATCCGCCACCGCCCGCATCGCGCGCTCCACCGTGGTCTGCACCTCGAAGACCAGCCGCTGGGCCGACCGGCGCACGTCGAGGAAGCGCCAGTCGAGACGCTGCTCCAGGTTCGTGTTCGCGTCGATCGGGAGCGGGACCTCCGCCCGCGCCAGCACCTCGACGGACTCCGCGACAATCTCCAACCCGCCGAGCTTCACGATGGGGTTCTCGACCACCCGACCGGTGATCGCCACCGCGGACTCGACCGTCAGGTCGTCCAGTACCCGCTCGAGCTGGTCGTCTCCGCCGCCGCGCCGGTTGACCACCTGCACCATGCCGGTCGGATCGCGCACGACCACGAACTGCATCACTCGCTGCAGCCGGAGCGTGTTCACCCAACCCTCGACCACCACCACCTGATCGAGCTTGTCGCGGAGATCCCGAACCAAGGTGCGCATGCGCCGACGGTATCATCCTCGTTTCGGCGAGGAGCCGGTCCTGCCGTCGTCACTGCACGCAGAACTCGTTGCCCTCAGGGTCCTGCATCACCGTCCAGTACTCGCCGCGCTCCTCGGCCACCCGCAGCCGGGTCGCCCCGAGACCGAGGAGCCGCCCGACCTCCGCGTCGACCTTCCCGCGGCGTTCCTCCAGCGACCCGGCCGACGGGCCGCCGCTGACGCCCAGGTCCAGGTGCACGCGGTTCTTGACGGTCTTGGCCTCGGGAACCCGCTGGAAGTAGATCCGCGGGCGCCCGCCGTCCGGGTCGACGATCGCGCTGGCGTCGTTCCAGCGGTCCTCGGGAATGCCCTGGCCGCGCAGCCAGTCCTGCCAGCTGCCGAAGCCTTCCGGCGGGTCCTGCAGCCGGTAGTCGAGCGCAGCGGCCCAGAAGGTCGCCAGCCCGTTCGGATCGGCGCAGTCGAACACCACCTGGATGCCGGTCGTCATCGGTCCCCTCCCGCTCGCGAGCGTCTCCAGCCGGCGAGGCTACCGCGGAGCGACGACAGCGTCAGGCCGCGACCGGATGGCCGCCGGTGTGCCAAGCTCAGGCGCACGGGCGGACAGGCGCTGGGCGGGAGGTAGCGGTGGAGACATGGGAGGCGATCAGGTCCAGGCGGAACGTTCGCAGCTACGCCGACCGGCCGATCGCAGGGGAGGAGCTGGACCGGATCCTGGAGGCAGCGTGGCGGTCGCCGTCGTCCTCGAACCAGCAGCGGTGGGACTTCGTGGTCTGCACCGACCGGGCGCAACTGCAGGAGCTCGCGAGGGTCTGGCGGTACGCGGGGCACGTGGGGAGGTCGGCGGCGACGATCGCCCTGGTGGCGCCGCAGGCCGATGACGGCGCCACGCGCGAGTCGATCCACTACGACCTCGGCCAGGCGACCATGGCCATCATGCTGGCTGCGGCCGACCTGGGCATCGGCAGCGGCCATTCGGCAGTGGCCGACCAGCAGCTGGCGCGGCGCATCCTCGGCCTCCCCGACGACCGGTTGTGCGCCTGGCTGATCGCGCTCGGCTACCCGGCCGACCGCCCGCTCAGGCCGATCCGGCGGCCCAACCGGCGCCCGTTCGACGAGGTCGTGCACAGCGACCGGTGGTAGCTGCCGCCATGGATGCAGGCTCCACCCCTTCCCAAGCGCCCGTCCCTGCCGTGGTGGTCCCCTACGACCCCTCATGGGAGCCTGCCGGCATCGCCATCGCGGCGGAACTGCGGGTCGCGTTGGCGCCGGTGGCGCTCCGTGTCGAGCACATCGGCAGCACGGCCATCCGCGGCATGGCCGCCAAACGCGTCTTCGACCTCCAGGCCAGCGTCGACGACCTCGACCGGGCCGCCGGCGCCTTCCACCGGCCCCTGACGGAACGCGGGTTCCTGCGGTTGCCCTACGAGCAGGACCACCAGCCACCCGGGTCCGACGACCCGCCGGCTCGCTGGGCGAAGCGGCTGTGGGCGCGCCGCGGGCACGCCGAAGCAGACATCAACCTGCACGTTCGGCTTCGCGGCGCGCCCAACGAGCGGCTGGCGTTGCTGTTCCGCGACTGGTTCCGCGCCCATCCCGAGGCGATCCCCTCCTACGCCCGGTTCAAGCGCGTCCTGGCACAGAGCGTCCCCGACGTCGGTACCTACACCGACGTCAAGGACCCGGTCGTCGACCTGGTCGTCGCGGTCGCCGAGTCGTGGGCAGCCGCGACCGGCTGGGCACCGTAGCGCGGCGTCAGCGGCGCTGGATCCACGCGGTCGGCGGGACTGCCCGGCCGGAGCCGCCGCCGGGCCCGGTCACCCGTCCACCCCGAACCCCAGCCGTGCCAGCATCTCGGCCGGGTGCCGCGAGCGGTCCTCCCAGGGGACGTAGTTGCTGACCAGCAGCCGACCGCCCGGCGCGACGACGTGCTCGAGCTGGTGGGCGAGCATCTGCGCGAGCCTGGCCGCGGGCACCAGGTCCAGCAGGGTGTGCACGAAGTCGAAGCGGCGGCCGGTGGGCGGCAGCCAGTCCAGCCCGTTGCCGACCCAGATCCGCTCCGCCCATCGCGGCAGCCTGCCACGGGCCTCGTCGACCAGCCGGGCCGACAGGTCGACCCCGTAGGGCTCCACCTGGACCCCGCGTTCGGCGCACCAGGCGGCCACCGACTCCAGCAGATGGCCGTTGGCGCAGCCGACGTCGAGGAAGCTCCCGTCCCGGTCGATCGCCTGGCAGATCTGCGAGCGCCGCGCCCGCCACTCCGCGGCCGTGCCGCCGAAGCCGGACCCTCCCAGCGGCGTCGAGTCGCGCAGGTACGAGGTCTCCAGCAGGCGCTGGCCGTCGCGGTAGAAGCCGTCCTCGCCGAGCGTGCGCCGCGCCTGGTCGGCGGCCTCCACCACCCTGGCGGCAGGCTCGTCCCCGGCCCGGCGCAGGTGGCGGGCAGCCTGGACGGCGGATCCCTTCCAGAGGTCGACCTCGGCGTGGGGACGCGACCCGCGGTAGCGGTC
>WNFU01002893.1_pt1 | contig 34119 bp, 31 predicted proteins | sample 5400121 | NCBI WGS metagenome assembly WNFU01 (sample SAMN13153360, study PRJNA577476) | soil metagenome | isolation source: 100 cm soil or saprolite under grassland replicate 1 | place: USA:California | collected 2016-06-15
CCGCAGATGAAGAGGGAGGCGTTAGCTCACCCCCTTCGGTTCAGCGACGCGGGATGGAGCATTGCGGTTAGTTATCCCGGTCACGTCTGGAAGCGCGTTGACTGTCGCGGCTGGTGCCCCGCGCCGTCATAGCGCGGCTGCTCGGCCGCAAGCCGTAACGTCGGCCCTGCTGACCGCCCAGGACAACCTATTTCACGACGCCCTCGGGGAACCCCCGCGCGGTGGTCGCCGTTCCCGACACGTAGCCATGCGGCCGGGAGTGGTATAGAGGGCGATTGAGTCGGGGAGGGCGGCGAAGTCGGAATCCAGCGCGACTATCGCTTCTACGCCTACGTAGAGGGCTGTGGCCGCATGAACAGCGTCATAAGACTTCAGGCCGAAAGCGCTCATGAGCTGAGGAACGGCAGGCTCGACTTCCTCCAGTCCGACACGGACATAGGAAAACGCGGCGAGCACGTCTTGCCATGCTTCCAGCGCGTCCTCCATTAGACGACGGGCCCGTCGCCGTGCTCTTCCGTCTCGGCGCGCCATTCTCCACCCGTTGACTCCAAAGCGATCGGTCAGCGCGATCCGAAATGCCACCTCCGCGAGCTCCATCTCGAGAAGATTGTTGAAGCAGATGGTCGACGGCTGCTGCGCAAGACGGTTGAGAAAAACTTCGGACGCGGCATGAGCGGGTTGCGATGGAATCAGCGCCTCGACGACAAAACTCGTGTCGAGCAAGGCTAGGGCCGGGACCAGGAGAGTCGGGCTCTCTAGCGAGTAGATGCTTCGCGATAGAGGGGCCGCCCAGCCGGCGGCACAAGCTAACCGCCGCGAATCGCGCGGACGAAGTCGATCGAAGACTTCGCCTTTACCTTGCTCGTCGCTCGCTTGATTGTTTGCTCGCGACCATGCTCCGACGTAACGCGCGCTTGCACGGTACGGGCTTGCCGCTGATCCGCAGACATCGTCTTGACCGTTCCGTTTTGACGCACCTTGGGCTCAGTATGGCATGCGAGCAACTCGGCGCCCGAGCTACCGCCCCGGAACTTTTTAGAGTCGGAAAAAGAATGACTACAGACGACTCGCTCATCGGCTGCGTAGGTTGGAGCCGCGTCAGCCCGTGCCTTTGTCATTCGGCGAACGCGCCGCTAGCAGTCGCAGGTGCTCGAGGCGGCACCATGAAAGCAAACGGGATAGGCCGGGCGTCCTTTTTCACATAGAGGGGGTGTCGCGGAGCCCCGGTCCTTGTCTGGCCAAGGCAGTATGGGTTCAAGATTGGCAGGTCCAAAACCTCGCTGGCTCGCTCGTTTCTCGCCGCAGCACCCCATGCGACTACGACAAGGTCTGAGACGGCGCAAAAGCTGGCAATTGTGTGGTCATTCTCGGGACCGACGGGATCCGCTATCTCCCGAAGTTGGCGAGGATCCGTGCATCGGTAGGCGTAGAGGTTCACCACCGCAAGCTCGGCGAACCCCCAGTGTCGGGCGAATCCTCTGCAGCGTCGGATCGTGGCGTCATCGCGTTCATGATCAGCGGTCGAGGGGTTCAGGCCAACGAACACAACTGTGCCGTTGCCGAGCGGCGCAACCTTGCGCGTGAGCCCATACCGATACTTCCGACACGGTGAGAAATAGGCAGTCAAACGCGTTCCCCTCGCAAGCTTCTCCGCGCTCTGACGCGAGGCTACTCGGGCCCAAGGCCTGAACCGGCCACTCCCAGCGAGCCCTCCCTTTACGAGATCCTCCTCTTGAACGTGGCCCGTTCCTCGTTGACAGCGACGAGCTCCCAGCCTTGCTTCCCTTCCTCGTTGAAGATCTGTTCCATCCGACCGGAACCAAGCAGTCCCTTCTGCTTGTCCTCACCAACGCGCTTCACCTGGTACTCCCACTTGGGCAGGGACTCGACGAAGCTCCTGTGTTCGACTTCGGCAGCCTCGCGCTCCTCTCGCTCCCGTTCTCGAGCTTCGGCTTGAAGCTGGTCGGCTGCCGCTTTCGCTGAGGCCTTGGCGGCTCGCTCTTCTTCTGTGTCTTTCTTCAACAAGCCCATCTCGCTGCCTCCCATTTTGGTACCGAAAGAAAATCAGCCGTTGGACGATCCTTCAATATGGGAACATCCGTTCGTGACCGCACAGGGCTCGGCTTACCACCGCTTCCGCCGAGCGCTCGATCGTGGGAACGTCACCGAAGCCCTGTCGGCCGCGGCGGAGCTCCAGTTCGTCGGCCTGACAGAAGCCCTCGAGTTCACGCTGCTGCTGGCCGACGGAGAGCTGGCGAAGTACGAGCGGGCTGCGCTTCGCTGGCATCTCCGGTTTGTCTACGAGTCGAAGAACGTCGACATCCGAGAGAGCCAAGCGGTACTCATTCTGCTCGTCGCGATCCCGGCCAACCGACTGGCTGCCTCCGCGCTGGCGGAACTCTTGAGCCGAAGGCGCGGACTCGAGCAGGCGTGCGAAGTTCTTGTCGCGTGGGCGCGAGGGGCGGAGAGCGGTGTAGGGCTCGCCGCCGACGGTCGTAGCGCAGGTTGCTGGGCGAGATATGTCGACTAGCCTGCGGCCCGTACGGTTTCGGATTTCTGAAGCAAGCGCAGTGCGATGAAGGCCAGCCAGATGAACCAGGCGACGCCTCCCGCCCGCGTGGAGGCACCGGCGCCGAAGGCGGAGAAGACGATGCTTACGGCGATGATCACGGGCACCGCGGCTAGGGTCGGAAGCCAAGTGTCTCGCCACCTTGGGAGCCGCCGGAAGGCCAACGCGAGTAGCAGCGGCGCGGCGAAGGCGGCGATCGCGGTCAAGCGATGCACCCACCGGTGGCCCTCCGACTGCCAGGAGGTGTTTTCGCAGCCCGCGTCGATCCCCTGGCAATCGAGAGTGAAGAAACCCTCCAGGAAGAGGGTCACGCCCAGCAGCAGAAGCAAGGCGGCACCGATGCGCCCGAGGACGTCCGGCGAGACCACTCGCCACAGCCCGAGCGCGAAAGTGAAGAGGAGGATGCCGGTGAGGTTCGTGCCGATCTGGTTGTAAATCCACGGGCTCGATGCCGTGTCAGCGCCCAGATCGCTGATCGCATCGTCGGCGCTGCTGAAAGCATCAGGCTGCGCCGGCCCGCCGAAGACCAGAGCGGCCGTGGACGTCAGTGGCGCGGCGAGTCCGCAGATGGCCGCCAGCCGGACGGGCATGAAGAACTAGTACCCGCCAATAAACGCTCTCCTCACCGATCCGGCGGGCTAGAACGCCCCTGCGAGACCACTTGTGCCTAGGGACGGAAGGCGTAGAACTTTCCTGATGCCGACCGCTTTCGATAACGGCCAGCGCTCCCCCCGGAAGCTGCTCCGGACCGTCATAGCGCGGCTGCTTGGCCGCAAGCCCTGACCGAGACGGCCAGAAGAGGCTCCAAGAGTACGATTACCAGCGCGATGCGGTCGCGTGCGATCCTTGTCACCGTCGTGCTTGGCCTCTGGCTGGCTGTCAGCATTGCCTGGGGATGGTCTGCCGCGGTCATCTTCGGATTTTTCGTGTTCACGGCCGCAGTGCGGGTGGTCTGGGCCATCCTGTGGGGCGACATCGCCCGCCGCGGCGGGAGCTGGTACTACGACCGCCAGCTCGGCGGCCACCGCTAGCCCTTCCCGGTAGCGGGCCTCTCTCAAAAAGCGCAGAGAGGAACGCACCGCTGCCGAGGCGCGACCTTGGCCATCAGCGTTGTGCAACTCTTGGAGGTCTTCTCAGAGACGGCACAAGCGTAGAGTCCGTGCGTGACGGTACGAAATCAGAGGCGAGCGGGCCCTTGCGGGCCCGCTCGCTGTCTGCCGAGAGCAGGCGGTTAGAGGGCCAGGACAGAATCTCGGCGCCGCCTGTGAACGACGAGAAGCGCCCCGGCCCCGATCAGCGACGCTCCCAGTCCGGAGGCCGCGCCGCGCCGATGCCGGCGTCGATCCAATCGAAGCGCCTCGGGTCGGCGACGGTGACCACCTGGATGGACTGACGCCCCTTCGCCGCGTCTTGCGTGTCCGGCGAGCTCATGTCGCTGGGCGTGGCCGGCCGTCGTGCCTTCGCCGCGTCTTGCGTGTCCGGCGAGCTCATGTCGCTGGGCGTGGCCGGCCGTCCTGCCTTCGCCGCGTCTTGCGTGTCCGGCGAGCTCATGTCGCTGGGCGTGGCCGGCCGTCCTGCCTTCGCCGCGTCTTGCGTGTCCGGCGAGCGCAGGTCTGCGCCAAGCGCGCCGGGGGCGACGATGGCGCCGACCGCGAGAACAGACGCGAGTCCCTTCAATAGACGGTTGCTCCACATCTCCATCTCGACTCCTTCGTCTTGCGACTGCCCCATGCAGTCGTTGTGAAGCAGACGATCCAAGGGGACGGTCCAGGTTCGGCCACTGGGCGGTAACGGGTCGGTCACGAGGGGGGAATCTGGACGGCTTACCGGGCACCGGGCTACATTGCTCGCGAGGAGGCAACGTGGAGTTCCGCATTCTGGGGCCACTTGAGGTTCGCGAGGGCGAACGGGAGGTCCCGCTCGGCCGCGGCAAGCAGCGCGCCCTGCTCGCCCTTCTCCTCCTTCATCGCGACCAGGCGATCTCGACAGACCGGATCGTCGACGAGCTCTGGGGCGAACAAGCGCCGCCGACGGCTGCGAAGATCGTCCAGAACCACGTCTTACAGCTGCGCCGAGCGCTCGAGAACGGCGGCTCGGCGGGCGCCCACCTGGTCACGCGTGGACGCGGCTACATGCTCCGCGTCGAGCCGGGAAAGCTCGATCTGGACACGTTCCAGCAGCTCGTGGAGGCCGGCGAGCGCGCGCTCGGCTCCGGGGATGCTGCCGAGGCGGCCGAGACGCTGCGCGAGGCGCTCGCGCTCTGGCGCGGGCCACCGCTCGCCGACTTCGCCTACGAGCCGTTCGCGCAGAACGCGATCGCGCGGCTTGAGGAGCTGAGCCTGTCCACGCTCGAGCGCCGGATAGAGGCCGATCTCGCCCTCGGCCGGCATGCGGACGTCGTCGGCGAGCTGAAGGAGCTCGTCTCCGCTCACCCGCTCCGCGAGGGCTTCCGAACCCAGCTCATGCTCGCGCTCTACCGCTCGGGCCGCCAGGCAGAGGCGCTGGACGTCTACCGGGACGCGCGCCGCTCGCTCGTCGAGGAGCTCGGCATCGATCCCAGCCCGGCGCTCCAGCAGCTCGAGCAGGCGATCCTGCGCCAGGAGCTTCCCCCGGCACCGGAGCGCCCGGCCCCGGCGGCCGCACGGCGCTTCACAGCGCCCGCGCCGGCCGTTGCCGCGGGTGCGCCGTCGGGCGAAGGGCGAGAGAGCCGCGCGACCCGCCTCCGAACGTTTTTGATCGCTGACATCCGCGGCTACACACGCTTCAGCCAGGACCACGGTGACGATGCGGCCTCGAGGCTCGCCCGTCGGTTCGCTGACATCGTCCGTGAAGCGGTTCCTCCCCAGGTGGGAGAACTCCTCGAGCTCCGCGGTGACGAGGCGTTGTGCGTCTTCAGCTCGGCGCGGGAGGCGCTGCAAACTGCGGTCGACTTGCAGCGGCGCCTCCGCGAGAGGCTCAACGGCGAGCCTGTGATCCCGCTCGGGGTCGGTATCGGGCTCGACGCGGGCGAGGCTGTTCCGATCGAAGGCGGCTATCGCGGCCGTGCTCTCAACGTGGCAGCGCGCCTGTCTGCCCTGGCCCGTCCTGGCGAGATCCTTGCGAGCGAGACCGTCGTGAGCCTCGCCGGACGCCAAGAGGGAACGACCTATGCCCGGCGGCGCCCGGCACGACTGAAAGGACTCACAGAACCAGTCCGCCACTTCGAGGTTGTCCCCGACATCGAACTGGCGCCGCTTCCACCGCCTCTGCCCGTGAAGGATCGCGCTCGGCGAACGCGGCTGCTCGCGCGCGCGCCGGCGTGGAAGCTCCTGGCGCTCGGCGGCGCACTCGTGATCGCCGCGGTCGCCTTCGCCGTCGTCCGCCTGACCGCGGGGGACGGAGACACGCCGCGCGTGGAGGCATCTGGCGTAGCGTCCATCGATTCAGGCGGCCGCGGAGTCACCTCGTTCACGCCGGCGGGGAGGACGCCGAGCAACATCGCGGTCGGGGAGGGGGCCGTCTGGGTCCTCGACGCCGACGACCGAACGATCTCGCAGATCGATGCGCAGAGCGGCCGCATCGGGAAGCCCTTTAGCACCGGCATGACACCGACGGACCTCGCTGTGGGAGCGGGCGCCCTCTGGATCGGTAACCTCGCGCCGCCGGCCCAGTTCTCCTGGTACACGGCGAGCATCTCGAGGATCGATCCGGCGTCCAGGGTCGTGACCCAGACGCTCGACCTGCCGCGCCCTGCGAAAGGGCGGGCGCCGTTTTTCCCCGTGCCCGGGGTCAGTCAGCTTGCCGTGGGAGCAGGCTCGCTCTGGGCGATCAACCCCAACGGGACGGTCTCGCGGTTCGACGCCGAGAGCGGCGAGCTTCAGGCGACCGTCCGCGCGACCGCGACGAGCGGTATCGCCTTCGGGGCGGGCGGCGTCTGGGTGGTGGGGGATGGACCGTACCTGACGCGGATTGACCCGAAGACCAACCGGCCGGGAGGGACGATCGACGTCGGTGCCACGGGGCTCGCCGGGATCGCCACCGGCGCCGGCTCCGTGTGGGCGAGCGCGCCGGAAGAGGGAGTCGTCTGGCGTATCGAGCCTGGCGCCCAACCCGTCTCGAGAACGATTGCCGTGGGCAGGGGGGTTGTCGCACTTGCCTTCGGCGAAGGCGCCCTCTGGGCCGCCAACTACGCCGACGGGACGATCGCCCGCATCGATCCCGCGACGAACGAGGTCACCCGGACGCTCGCGCTGCCCGGCAATGTACAGGCGATCGCTGCCGGCGCCGGCTCGGCCTGGGTCAGCGTCGTGGGAGGGACGAGCGCCGGTCCGCTCTCGACCGCCGCCTGCGGGCAGCCCGAGTCGGGCGGGAAGAGCCCAGACCTGCTGATCGCCTCCGACCTCGCGCTCCAGGGTCAAAGCGGACTACAGGCGCGCCCGATGGCCGACGCGATTCGCTTCGTGCTCCGGCGGCATCGGTTCCGGGCCGGAAGCTACGCCGTCGGTTACCAGTCCTGCGACGACTCGACCGCGCAGGTGGGCGGTTGGAGCAACGTCAAGTGCATATCGAACGCGCAGGCGTATGCAGCTGCCGAGCAGGTGGTCGGTGTCATCGGGACTTTCAACTCCGGCTGCGCTGCGCTCGAAATTCCGATCTTGAACCGTGCGCCCACCGGCCCCTTGCCGCTGATCGGCGCCTCGAACACCGCCGCCTTTCTGACGCGCAGAAGCCGATCGAACCCGCGGCCTGAGGAACCAGAGAGCCTCTACCCGACCGGAGTCAGGAACTACTTCCGCGTAATCACAGACGATGACGTGCAGGGTGCCGCGGCCGCCGTTCGCGCCAGGCAACTCGGCCTGAAGCGCATGTACGTCCTCGGCTTCGATGCTGGTTACACGCTGGCGCTTCAGGGCGGCTTCGAGAGGGCGGCGCCGAAGCTCGGGATCCGGCTCCTGGGATCACGAAGCTGGGAGTCGGGAGAGCGGCAGCGCTATTACGCCGCGCTCGCCGAACGCGCTGCCCGTACGCGGCCCGACGGTGTCTACCTCGCCGGCTACGGCTATCTCGGCGGAACCGAGGTCGTCAAGGCGTTGCGCGAACGACAGCTTCCGCTGGGTCAGCGCCCAGAAGCTGCTCGCCCTGACGGGCTCCAGAGCGGAGGGAATGTATGTGACGAACACCGCGATCCCGATCGAGGGCCTGGGGACCGAGGGTCGCCGACTCGTGCGCGAGTTCGCCGCGACGCAGCCCCAGGGTGCGAGGCTCGACTGGGTTCCGGAGGCGATGCAGGCGGCCGAGGTCTTGCTCCAGGCGATCGCGCGTTCCGACGGCACCCGCCGGTCGGTGCTCGAGCAGCTACGTCGAATACACGTCGAGAACGGCGTCCTCGGCAGCTTCCGGTTTGACGCGCGCGGGGACATGTCGCCGAGGGTGATCACAGTCCAGCGCGTGCAGCGAGGCAGGATCGTCTTCAACCGCCTTATCTCGGTGCCGGCGACACTCGTCCCGTAGCGAGGGCGACTGAGCGTCGCCTTGCGGCGGCGTGCCTTCCAAGCGCCGACATTCAGTCGTGCCCTCGAAGCCTTCCAGTGCCCGCCTCCTCAAGAGCGCTCCCGCTCCACGCTGCACCCTCCCGAGACGGCGCACGCAAACTCGAAGCGGGTTCGCGACTGACACGCCGTCGACGCGTGCGCGCGCGCACGCGTGCGTGAAGCGCGTGAATGCGCCGGAACTACCAGTGCCGCGACCAGCGCCGGCGCTTGTGCGTCTCGGTGGCGCGGTTGCAGCGGCGATGCTCCGGACCGCTGTAGAGCTCGTAGTTGGTGCCGTCGGTGTGCCCGAGATCCCAGGGCGTTCCCGGCTCAATCAACTCGCCGCAGCGGGCGCACCTGGCCAACCCTGCCTCGACCAGCGGGGCAATCCCTCTCCTGAGCCGCTCGTGATCTGAGCCATAAAGACCCCCTAGAGAATCTGCAACCGGGCGTGCGTGCCTTGGCGGGGAGCGGATCTCGCGGAGTTCGCCTCGGTTCCCGCGCTTACGGCCTACAGAGGCGGGTACCGGCCTTCACCCGCCTCTGTACGCCTAAGGTCCCGGCGGAACGCTTGCGGGAGGGTGGCGGGCGGGTCAGGCGGGCTGCTTGAAGATCAGCTCCACGTCGGATTCGTTGAGCCGGCCGAAGTGGATCAGCTCCCATGCTTGATTGCCGCGCATGTTGAGGAACTCTTCCAGAGTGCTCTCGTTCAGCTCGGGAAGCCTGCCGGGGAACGAGTCGATGAGATAACGCCAATTTGGCATCGCCGGCTGCCGCTGCTCGTGCTCGACGCGACCGGCATGCGTCTCGGTGAGCTCGAGGCACTCACGTAGGCCGACGTCGACGAGCCGCGCGGCCGCTGGCGCGTGACGCAGGCGGCGAGCAAGACCGGCCGTGCCCGCTGGGTTCAGGTGCCGCCGGCGGTCTTCGCGGCCGTCGTCGAGCTCGTCCCTCGCGACGATCGCACATCCGAGCGGCGCGTCTTCCAGGGCTTCGGCGCCGACCGCTTCCGCACGGCGATTACGCGAGCGTGCCGGGCCGCCGGCGTGCCGACGTTCTCGCCTCACGACCTCCGCCACCGACGAATCTCGCTACTGCACCTCGGCGGCGTCCCGTGGGCGACGATCGGAGCTCACGTCGGACAACGCTCTCTCTCCGTGACTGCCGACACGTACACGCACGTCCTCGCTGACGAGACGGAGCTCGACTACCCGAACTTGCTCGCCTGAGCCCACGTGTGTCCGTGCGGTGCAGACCTCGGTGCAGACCTCGGCAGGTGAAAACCCCCGGTTAGCAGGGGTGTTCGATCCCTGCCCGGCCCACCTCGATGACCTTGTTGTAGTCGTCTCAGAGCCCGAGCGCGACGAGCATCGCAAGCACGAGGACCACGATGAGGAGGACCAGCGAGGCCCCCCAAAGCAGGCGACCTAATGGTTGGCCACGAGGCCGTGGAGCGTCTTGCAAACGCGGAGGCCTGAACGGGGCGTAATGCGCGTCGAGGCCCACCCGCTCGCGAATCGCGTCCGACGCCTCATGGAGTCCCGATCCCATCGTGCCGTGCCAAGTGTCTCGCCTGACCGACCGGTCGTCAAACGGCCCCCAGCGATACGCGGATCATGAGGAAGTGACGGGCCGGGCAGCCTTACCGGCAATCTCGCATTGCCCGGGCACCCGGGTGCATCGCCTCGAAAACCCGCAGGTACCCGTCCAGCTCGTACTGAGCCGCATCGTCGCGGACCGGCCAGCCGGAGCGGATCGCGACCGAACGTGGGCCGATGCGGTCCACGATGCAATCGGAGCCGCGCAGGAGCTCCATCAGATCATCGACCAGCTCGGGATCGTTGAGGTGAATCGTTGTCACTGCCGCAGGCGCGCCCCGGAGTTGCCGCAACGGGGCCGCATATCTCACTGTGGCCACTGCGAGAGGCAGGTCAACTAGATGTTCGTACAGGCTGTCCGGATCGAGGTGCGCAATCCACTCTCCGACCGATGACGGCTTCAACATGACACGGGGCCGGATGAACCTACCCGGGGTGAAAGGCTCCGCTGTGGCTGGCTCCCTAGGCCCGGCGAGCCGTTCCGGCCCCACTGTCTCTCCTCGTTCGTATCGACGGATGCGGTTTCGACCGGTTTGGCAGCCTCCCGCTTCCGGGCATGAGCCACGTGCGCCCTTCCAGTGCTCGACCAAAACGAAACCGAAGTTACTCTGGCCGCCCTGCGCAACAGGCGAGCCGAGATTGAGCGGTGGCTCGACGGGCCCGCGAAAAAAGCGACCCTCTCCGCGCTGGGTCGGGTGATCGCGGAGCTAGAGCTCCAGAACGAGGCAAACTCGCACAGAGAGGCGGCCGCGACCACGCAAGTCACCGGAGACGTGGCGGCGGGCTAGAGTGACTGCAGGCTCGTCGCCTGGGGTCGGCCCCGCGTCCCCTCCATAAGGCCTCGCTAGAATGCTTGCGCCCAGGGGGCGTAGTTCAGCTGGTTAGAACGCCGGCCTGTCACGCCGGAGGTCGCGGGTTCGAGTCCCGTCGCTCCCGTAAAAGTCCTGCAAATCAGCATATGTATTTGACATAACGACCGCCGGCTTCTTTTCATCCCGCGCAGATCCCGCACGGGAATCAGCCTGGAATCGCCGCAAGAACCCGGCTGTAGCCGGTAATCCCCGGAGAAGGATGACCGGCCGGGGCGACCGGCGGTCGATCGACGCGTTTGACCTGGCGGCAACAAGTCCGCCAGTCCGATGACATGCGCCTCGAGTCACGCTCTCACTTCTAAGCGTGACTGAATAGAGCGGCTTGAGCCGTCGAATGGCGAACCGTGACTCTTTGGCGGTTTAGGAAGCCTCGACGCAAGGGCCGCATTTCCAGGTAGAAGGCTTCGGGAAGCGCGTCCGCGCGCCACAGATTGCGCCATTGCTTTCGCCGGACGCCACGAAGGCAACCCCGCTCTACTGGTGAAAGCGAACGCCAGCGAGGATCTCGATGGCGATGATTCCCGCAACAACCCAGTCGACCACAAGGCAGAACGGAGGCCACCACCGTGTGTTGGCGACAAAGTGACGGCGGTGCTGCCATAGGTCCTTGACCCCGTGGCCGGCGAGGCCGACGACGAGGAGCCACGGCGTGCCGGTCACCGCCGCCGCGGCGATGATGACGAACATGCTCGCCAGGGACAGTGCGGCGTCCCTCCGCGACTGCGAACCCGACGTAGACCGATGCAATCGCCACAAGCCCGAGCGCCTACACCGTCGCTATGTCGAGCCACCAGAACGGAAGCGGTGTGGCCGCCTGCGCGACTCCGACGACCACGCCCCACACGAACGGAGCGCGCAGCCCTGACCGGACGGGCTGCGCAATTTCGGCGACGCTCAGGAGCCCCCCGTCCTCACTGAGCGAACGACCGCATTGATCGCTCGGGCAGTAACAGCCGCGTAGTTTCTATCTTCAACGAGCGCCTCATGTGTCGCGCCGTGCGCCATCTGATGAACACTGTTGGTCGAGAGGGTCGCCAATCGGTCCTGCGCGGCGAACCAACCCGACATCTGCCCAGCGTCGGCGGTCAGGACGAAGAGAGGCTTTGCCCCGAGGCTCATAAGGTCCCTCACCTGGTCGAGGACCGTTCGCAGTTCCGCGAACTCGTCGCGGTCGGCGCTCAGTTCGCGCGGTGAAGAGGCGAAAGCCCGAGCTTGCCGCCGGGCATCGGCGGGCAGGGACGCGGACCCGATCGTGCCCAGCGTCACCCGCGCGATGCCCGCGCGCGCCAACGTCGGGAACAGCGCCGAAACGCGACGCCACATCGAGTAGAAGCCGGGATACCATGGCAGATCGAACTGGTACGGCGTGGCCGAGTCGATCAGGGCGACCCCGGCCACATCCTCGGGATAGTCCATCGCGTAAGCGAGTGCGTAGACGCCTCCCACCGAGTGCCCGGCGACGACGTATGGGCTGGGCACGTTGGCAGCCGCAAGCAGGCCTCGCACGTCGGCGGAGAGCTCATGAGCGTCCTGCAGACCAACGCCCTTTCCACTCCACCCTTGGCCAGCGCGATCGAAGACACAGACACGGGTCTGGTCGGCGACGCGTCCTTGGACCCACGCCCAACTCGGCGTTCGCTCGCCGAGCCCGTTGAACAGGATCACAGCCGGAGACCCCGAGCCCACACAGCGCAGGTAGAGGCTGTGGCCGTCGACAAGGTAGGTGCGCCCACCCGACGGCGGCTTGTTGCTCGTCGCCGCTTCGACAACGGTCTCGAATGCACCGCCACTGGCAACAAGCGCTAGCACCACGAGGGCGGGATAGAGGAGGACCCGTCGTGACCAGTTATGGAGTGATCGACGAGACCCGCGGAACATCCAGACGACTAGCGCCAGGAGGAGGATGGGCCAGACCCAGCCGAGCAGGCCCAGGACGTGACTGCTGGGGCGGAGGATCAGGATTGCGGCGCCGGCCACCCCGAAGCAAATGGCGGGGATGCGTGCCCATTCCTGCGGCTGGTTTGTGCGTCGTGCGGAAAGTTCCGCCAGCATCGCGCAGCCGACTGCGAGCGAAAGCAAGGCGGCCCCGGTGATCACCGGCTCGCGGCCACCGCCGAAGACGAGGAGGTCGAGAACAAGGCCAAGGCCGAGACCAACCGCGATTGAAAGGAGCACGATCAGGCCGATGTGGCCGCGTGCGGGAGTAGCCTCGCTCGGCGATTCCTCGTTCGCTGGGCGGGGCGCGGTCTGCTCACGCATCGACGTAGAAGCTGAACATCATCCCGCTCTCGTGGTGCTCGGCGATATGGCAGTGCGCCATCCAAAGCCCGGGGTTCGACACATCCAGGAGGATGTCCACCGTCTCGCCGGTGCGCACAAGCACTGTGTCCTTCCAGACCAGGTTGGGCTCGACGGCGCCATTCCGGTTGAGGACGAGGAAGCGACCGGCGCCGTGGATGTGGAATGGGTGGTGCATGGGATGGTCGGAGTCCATCTCGTTGACGAGGCGGATCTTGATCTGGTCGCCGAGCTGGAAACGCCAGTCGATCGCGTGGTTCTCGGCGCCGGTTTCCCGGTCGACGATTAGCCAGCGCATGTTGGCCGGCGTCGTCATCCGGTTCATCTCGACCATGTCGTCTTCCCACTCGATCCCGCCCGCGACATCCTGCGCGTGCTCCGCGCGGTGATGCTCGTGCGCTTCGTGCTCGGCCATCTCGCTGCCGCCCTCGGTCGGCCGCAATGTCATCCCGCATTTCGGGCACTCGCCCGCCCACGTCGCCGTGATCTCGGGGTGCATCGGGCAAGCGAACGCGGTCGGCCGCTCGGTACCGACAGGGGAGGCCACGAGCTTCATCCCGCACTTCGGGCACTTGCCTTCCCACGTCGCCACGATCTCCGGGTGCATCGGGCACGCGTAGACGGCGGTGCCTGCCTCAGTCTCGGGTTCGGGCATGTCCATCTCGGCGACGAACGCAAGCGTCTTGTCGGGCTCGGTCTCGAGGTAGCGAGCAATCCGTTCGCGCTCCGCTGAGAGATCCTCGTTCACGCGGAGCGTCTCGAACTCCTCCGCGAGCCTCGACTCGGCCGGCTCCTCGCTCACGGAGATCTCCGCAAGCGGATAAACGCGCTCCGGAGTCCGGTGCTCAAGCGTTGCGGAGCCAGGCTCGTCGAAGAGGACGTCGACGACAACTCGCTCCGAGGGAGCGAGGATGACGTCCTCCACGAGCTCCTCCCGCTCCACGTGGCCGCTGTCGCCGCCGACGAGTTTCGCGCTGGCCCCCTTGACTCCCACTTTGAACACCCGTGTGTTCGCCGTGTCAGTCAGGTAGAAGCGCACGACCTCTCCGAGTTTCGCGCTCAGCGCGAGCTCCGGCTCGCCGGCGACAAGAAACGTGGTGCCGAAGCGGCCCATCGCGACGTAGTTGGTCTCGTGGTGGCTGAAGGGCGCCACACGGCCGTCCTCGTCGAGCAGGATGTCGTCGAGCGTGAGCAGGATCTCGCGATCCGCCGCCGGCCAGTACTCGGGCTCACTCGGGACGACGAGGATGTTGCCGTAGAGGCCCATCTCCTGCCCGTAGTCCTGGCGGATGTGCGGGTGATACCAGTAGAGGCCTGGATCCGGGAACCGGAGGCGGTAGGTGAAGCTGCCACCCACCGGGATCGGCGTCTGCGTCTGGTGCGTTCCGTCGTACTGGTTTTCGATCCGCAACCCGTGCCAGTGCACGGTCGCCTCGAGATCGCCGTCGTTGACCGCGTGCACGAGAATTGCCGAGCCCTGCCTTACCTTCAGCGTCGGTCCCGGGATCGATCCGTTGTAGGCAAGCATGCGGACCCTGTTCCCTTCGAGCTCCTTGGTGACAGGCGCAATTCGGAGCTCGAACTCGTCGCCCTCGGAGAGTTCGACTATTTCGGGACGCTCTGCGTCAGACAAACCCTCGATCGAAGTCGGAAACTCGATCGTTCGCGTATGGCCGTGGGAATGGTGGTCGTGCATCGCTGGCTAACCCTCCTTGCGTGCTGCGGCCCCAGCGCCCGCTGCTTCAGGCGCGAACTCGGACAGAGCTTGTCTCTTTCCTTCCTGCACAGCTGCGATCCGCTCGACGAGGAACTCAGCGTCGTCCTTCACCCAGCCAATCAGCGCCGAGCCTCGGGTCCACTGCCACGTGAGGCCGAGGAAGTAGAGACCTGGAACGTCGGTCACTCCGCGGCGGTGTCGCAGTCGCGCGTCCGCGTCAAGGACGGGAGCGTCGATCCAGGAGTAGTCGGGCCGATAGCCCGTCGCCCAAATGACAGCGTCCACCTCGAGCTCGCCTCCGTCGTCGAAGCTGACCGTGCGACCCGAAGCAGCAGTCGCGCGCGGCTTGAGCTCGACACCGGAGCGCGTGAGCTCGCGCGGGCTCGAGCCGATCAGCGTGTCCCGGTACTGCAACTTGCTTCCAAGCCGCGATTCGACGGTCGTGAAGAGCAGGTGCGTCTTCGTCAGCCACCAGAAGAGGTCGCGTCCAGCGATGCGCTGCGGCAGCGGCTTCTGCTTGGAGCCGACAGAGAGGGCGACCTTGTGCGTGGCCGAGAGCTCCTTGGCGATCTGGAAGCCCGTGTTTCCGCCCCCGACCACGAGCACGGTCCCCTCGGTCACGTCGCGCGGCTTCCGATAGCCGGTGCTATGGGCCTGCCACACGCCCGGGTCGATGTCCTGGGCGAGCTTGGGCACGAGCGGTGTCTGGAATGGCCCGGTCGCAACCACGACCTGGTCGGCGGTGACCCTCCGGCCGTCGACCTCGAGGAGGAAGCGCCCCCCTTCCTGGGAGAGCCCACGCACCTCGCTCTTGAGCTCGATCGGAAGCTCGAATGTCTCGGCGTAGCGCTCGAGGTAGGCAATCACCTCGTCGCGCCCTGGGTAGCCATCCGGATCGCCCGGGAAGGGAAGGCCCGGCAGCGCGCTGTAGCGGCGCGGCGTGAAGAGAGTCAGCGAGTCCCAACGCTCGCGCCAGGCCGGCGCGATCGAGTCGGCCCGCTCGAAGATGACGAACCGCAACCCTCGCTGGCGTAGGTAGTAGGCCATCGCCAAGCCAGCCTGGCCACCACCGATGATCACCACCTCGAACCGCTCATTCATCGCTTCACTCACGGCGCCGACGCTAGACGACTGCCTCGCCATCGCAAATCTCCTTTTCTGTGTAGCGACGAGCCTGCCACATAGAAAGCTGAACCTAAACCCCCCCGCGAGCGCGAATCAGGCGCACAGCGCTGCGAAGATCTCGGGCAGGCGGTCGACGAAGTGAAGATGCCCTTCTCCGGGGTAGAAACGCGCCCGGCACTCGGGAATGCTCGCCGCCAAATGGCGTCCCATCCCGACCGGAGCATTCGCGTCCTGCTCCCCGTGCCACAGATCCACGGGCCTCCGAATGTCCTCGAGCGGAAACCCCCACGGCCGAGCGTACAATCCCATCTCCCAGGCGGGCCCGCTGCTTCCGCTGCGGAACGCCTCGGACAGGCTCTTCGCAAGGATCTCTCGCACGTCCGGCCGGCGCAGGTAGCTCTTGTCCACCGTGGCCGCCACGCCGCGCTCGAGGACACGATCCGGACTTCGGGCGACCGACGCCGCCACCGCAGCCATGAGGATTCGCCGCAAGACGGCCACGTGGCCGACCAATTGGAAGGTCAACCGGTTCCGCCGGCCCATGCCAGCGATCGCGCCTGAGACGTTCAGGGGGGCGAGGCTGCTCACGATCCCCGCACGTGTGAGCCGATCGGAGAGCTTCCAAGCACACGCGGCGGCGTATGGGCCCCCACCGGAGATCCCCAAGACCGCGAAACGCTCCAGCCCCAGCGCGTCCGCCAATTGGACCACGTCGTCGGGCCAATCGACCAAGGCGCGACGGGGCTGAAAGTCCGAGAGACCCATGCCCCGCCGGTCGAGGGCGATCAACCGGACGCGAGACGCTTTCGCCGCCTCGTCGCCAAGGCGCCCCTCGAGCCGCGATCCGGGCCAGCCGTGGAAGAAGAGGAGCGGTCCGCCCCCGGAATCGCCCCATTGCGCATAGCCCAGTCGACGGCCGTCTGGAAGTCGGACCGTCCGGTGCGAAGCGTCCTTCACCGGCGGAGGCGCGGGAAGAGCGGGCGAGATCTAAGGAATCCCAATCGTCAGTGGTAAAACGCGGAGGTCAGAAATGAGGCAACTGACCGTCGATCGGACGCTGAAGTCACGGCCCGAAACAGCCGGCGCCTCTCCTCGCCTCGCTCGTAGCCGCACAGGTTCAGGGGTCCGGAACATGATGCCCCCTGCCGCGCCCCTGGTGGTGCTGCCGACGACGGAGGGGCCGCGGAGACTTGTGAGCTTTGCGGCGGCACGTGATCGGCGCATGGAAACGCTGGGACTCAGGAGGATTCGGCCATGGCCTTGGTGATCGATCCCGTGTGTGGGATGCGGATCGAGGCGGACGACGCTGCCGCCACGGCAGAGTACGACGGGCAGACTTACTACTTCTGCTCGCAGGCTTGCTACGACGTTTTTGTGGCAGATCCGTCCGTCTACGGAGCGCGCAGCCCCACAGGTACGGGTTCTGACCATCTGACCGAAGACGAGGTCGCCGTCCGTGCCGGGATGACCCCCGAGCGCCTCCGGGGACTGGTCGATCTCGGCCTCCTAGAGCCCGACGACGGTGGGTTCCTTCGCCGCGACGTCATGCGGGCAAGGATGGTCGCCGAACTCGAGTCGAAGGGATTGGATCTTCAGGCGCTCGCTTCTGCCCACGCATCCGGACATCTCACGCTCGGGTACCTGGAGAGCGCCGGGCGCCGTCACCCTCGGACTGACCGGACGTTCGCAGAATTCAGCGAGCAGGTCGGCGTTCCCGTCGACACGCTACAGACGTGTTACGTCGCCTTCGGCCTGCCCCGACCCCGCGCCGAGGACTACGTCCGAAAAGAGGACGAGCCGATCTTGAAGGCACTACCGGTCCTGTTCGGCGCGGGCGTCGGTGAGGGCGACGTATTGCGTGCCCTGCGTATCTGGGGAGACAGCGCCAGGCGAGTCGCGCAGTTCCAGGCTCACTACTTCCACAACACGATCGAGGAGCCATTCCGGCGCCGCGGTCTGCGAGACAACGAGGCCCTAGAGGCTGCGCTAAACGAGGTCGGCCTCCGGATGGGCCATTCCAGTGAAGAGATGCTGGCGTGGCTCTTCCGGCGCCACGCGGACATTTTCAACACCGAGCATGAGTTCGATCACGTGGAGACCGCGCTTGAGGAAGCGGGGGTTCGTCAGCGTTCCGCTCGAGCGGTCGAGGCCGTCGCGTTCGCCGATCTCTCGGGCTACACGAGGCTCACCGAGGAAGCCGGGGATAAAGAGGCCGCCCGGGTGTCACTCATGCTGGCGCAGTTGGTCAACGAGGTCGCTGGTAACCACCGTGGAGACGTGGTCAAGATGCTCGGGGACGGAGTCCACTTTCACTTCCGTGACCCGGCCGACGCCGTGCGGGCGTCGCTCGAAATCGTCGACGCCGTCGGTCCGCGAGGCCTTCCGCCTGCGCACGTCGGGGTGAACGCGGGGCCGATGATCTACGACGAGGGCGACTACTTCGGGCGAACTGTGAACATCGCGGCGCGGATCGCGTCGCAGGCGTCCGAGAACCGAGTCTTCGCGGGTGAGGACCTCGTCCGTAACGTGGAGCCGCAGGGCTTTCAACTGCGCGAGGTGGGGCCGTTCGACCTTAAGGGGGTCGCGCAGCCAGTGACGCTTTACGAGGCGCTTCGGGATGGCTCGCCGGGAGGCGGTGCGTGACATCCACTGACCCGAGTCCGGTCCCGGGCAGTTGGCGTCTCTCGTTGCAAGAACTGGCTGAGAGAGCGGGCACGACAGTGGAGCCGGTGGAGCGTCTGGTAGAGCTCGGAATCCTCGCTCCGGCCGATACCGAAGAGCCGTTTCGCTCGGGCGACATCCTCCGCGTGCGAGCCGTGACAGCGCTGGAGGGCTCTGGCGTGCAGCCCGAGCAGATCGCCGCAGCGATGGAAGCGGGCGAGCTGTCCTTTGGCTATCTGGACTATGTCCTGCAACCGCCGCCGGTCATCGATCGGACGTACTCAGAGATCGCCGACGATCTGGCGATCCCGTTCGATGTCGTTGAGCGCGCCTTTTTGGCCTTCGGCCTTCCTCACCCGCTTCCGGACGAGCAAGCACGCGAGGACGATGCGGCAATCTTGCGCGGCCTGAAGGCCTTCCTCGATGCGGTCGACGAGGTAGACGTACTGGGAACGGCTCGGCTTTTCGGCGACGCGCTGCGCCGGCTTGCCGAGTATCAACTGCACCTCTTCCACACCCGAGTCGAGGAGCGGTTCAGGAAGGCGGGTATTCCGGAGGCGCTCGTTCTCGACACTGCATTGAAGGAAGTCGGCGTGCACACGAGTCCGCTCGGGGAGCTCTTCGCAGCGTGGCTCTACCGACGGCATAGCGAGACGTTCACCGTCGAGCACCGTGTTGTTCACGGAGAGGACGACCTCGAGCGGGCAGGTATCCACCGCCGCGCGCCGGGCGATCCGCCGGCGATTGTCTTCCTCGACATCAGCGGATACACGCGTCTGACGGAGGAGTTGGGCGACGAGGCCTCCGCAGCGATGCCGATGCGGCTTGCGGCTCTCGTTGAGGATGCGGCGTCGCGGTACAGCGGGCGAACGGTGAAGTGGATTGGGGACGGCGTCGAGCTCTACTTTCGCCGACCGGTCGATGCCGTGCGGTGAGCTTCGCGACCGTATTGCGGAGGCGGATCTCCCGGGCACGCACGTTGGCATCAACGCGGGGCCGCTCGTCTATGAGAACGGCGATTTCTATGGACGGACAGTCAACATCGCCGCGCGCATCGCCGCGCACGCTGAACAAGGCCAAGTCCTCGTGAGCGAGGACGTCCTCTCCCACGGATCAAGTGACGACATCGGGTTCAGGCGAGTCGGTCCCGTCTCGTTCAAGGGCGTCTCTCGTGACGTCGTGATCTACGAGGCCGAAAGGGCCTGAGTGCTTTCGGAGCGCGCTCTCGCCACACTTCGGCTTCATCGCGGCGAAGGCCGAACGGTCGCCGTCCTCGTCGCGATCGCATTCCTCTTGCAGGCAGGAATGATGATCGCCCAGAGCGCAACCGACGCTCTGTTCTTTGCGCGCTATGGCGTCGAGAAGCTTCCTCTCCTCTACGCGTTGGTCGGCGCGGCGATGTTCGCAACGACGCTCGGCGTCACAGCTCTCTATACACGCATTGGACGAGCCCGCGCGTTTCTCCTCATTCCCATCCTAATTTTCGCAGCTGCGTTGGCCAGCCGAGCCGCACTCGAAGCGGGCGCCTCCTGGGTCTATGGAGCGCTCTGGCTGGTCCGAAACGTCGCTGAGTTCACGCAAATTTTTGCCGTTTGGGGCCTCGCCGGGCTGGTGGCCGACACGCGCCAGGCAAAGCGGTACTTCCCCCTCATCGCCGCCGGCGGCGTGATGGGTCTCATCATCGGTGGCCTTTCGACAGCGCCGCTAGCAACCACGCTCGGGTCAGCCAACTTGTTGCTCGTCTGGGCCGCCTTGGTCGCGGCCGCCACAGGCCTTGCGTGGCGGCTCGTGCGCACGGAAGGCATCTCGCTCGCGACCCCCCGGAGGAGGGCGAGGGGGCGCGGATTCGAGATCATGCAGGGCCTTCTCGAGGCCGCCCGGCCGGGCCTGCTTCGGTGGCTCAGCGCGGGCGAGCTCCTGATCGCTCTTCTTTTCAGTTTGCTCTACCTCGCCTTTTCAAAGGCAGCGGTCGAGCGGTACCCGGACCCGGACAAACTCGCAGGCTTCTTCGGCCTCTTTTTCGCGATCGCGATGGCCACCGCCTTCGTGGTCTCACTCCTTGTTACCAGCCGACTCCTGGCACGGTTCGGTGTTCCAACCGTCGTCCTCATCCTCCCGTTGCTCTACGTCGCGGGGTTTGGCGTATTCGCAGTAGCTGCCACCTTTGTGACCTTGGCGCTCTTCCGCTTCGGCCAGATCGCTTGGGATAGCGGGGGCGCAAACAGCACGTGGGCAGCCCTAATCAACACGATTCCAGCCGATCGAAGAGACCGCGCGAGAGCCTTCCTCTATGGCGTGCCTTTTCAACTCGGCACGATTCTTGCTGGCCTCGTCGCATTCATCGCCCAGCGACTCGATCATCCACGCATCCTCTACGGCGCCGGTCTCGTCGCCGCGATCCTCGCGGTCGCCTCGGTTTCGCGAATTCGAAGCGCTTACCCGAAAGCCTTGGTCGCAGCCCTGCGCGAGGGACGCCCGGTGATCTACGGAGCGCCTGGGGGGCCACGACCAGCCGTCCTCAACGCGGACGCGACGAGCCTGGCCGTTCTCGAAGGCCTGTTGAGCGACGACGATCCGGCCTTACGGCGGCTCGCGGCGCATGCATTAGGAGACTTCGACGTTGAGACCGTGGAGGCTGCTCTCTTCCGGGCGCTCGAAGACCGCGACGCGGCTGTGCGAGTCGAAGCGCTTGAATCCCTCAGCCGTCTAGACGACGCCACCGCCATCCGGGCTGCGCGGAGGCGCTTTTCGGACTCTGACTCCGATGTTCGCATCGTGGCCCTCGCAGTCCTCGCACGCGCCGGCGGGCTTCCCGACTCCGCGTTGCTGGCCGACGAAGATCCGACCGTACGCTCGCAGGCTGCTGCCCTTCTGCTTGACCACAACAGCGAGGCTCGGCAGACGCTGCTCGAGGCCGCACGTGACCCAAACCCGGAGGTTCGTACCCGCGCTCTGCGGGGCATAGCGGCGTCGCGCACTCGCGGCGCCTCTTCGATCGCGAGTGACGCTCTTACCGATCCGGACGCGACGGTACGAGCAGAGGCTCTGCGCGCCATCGCCGCGACGGCCCTCGACGATGCCGTCCTCCCGCTCGTCGACGCGCTCGATGACGCCGATCGCAGCGTGCGTGCGGCGGCCGTGAACGGACTCGCGGAAGTCGGAGCGCCCGCCTGTGAGGCTGTCTCGGAGGCCCTCTTTGATCACCGCAGAGAGGAGGCGCTCGCGGCACTCGAGCGACTTCCTCTCGATGGGGCCGTCGACCGATTGCGCCGCTTCGCCTCGCAGGCCGTGGCCCGCGCACTCGAAGATGCTCGCCTCCGAGACGCTCTCGGCAGACCAAACGGCGACGTGCTCGAGCTCTTGCGTCACTCGTTGGAAGCACGTGCCGAGAGGAATGCGGTCGACGCGTTACGCGCCGCCGCACTGCTAGGCGATCGGGGCGCGGTCTCGGCGGCAATCGAGAACCTAACCGTGTCGGACCCGGCCCAGCGAGCCAATGCTGTCGAAGTGATCGAAACAGTGGGTGAGCCTGCAATCGTCCGTCCGCTGCTCGCTCTATGGGAGCCTCGACAGATAGGCGAGCGCGATACGCGTGTCATCGAACAGCTTCGAAACGACGACGATCAGTGGATTCGCGCTTGCGCCGAGGTCGCGAGCACAGAGCTGGAAGGAGCAGCCATGACCCGCACAGAGACCACCGTCCCGCTCGTTGAGCGTGTTGTCTTCCTCCGCAAGGCGTCGCTCTTCGCCGCTCTCCCGCCACAAGACCTGCAGCCGATCGCAGAGGTCGCCGAGGAGCACTTGTTTGCGGAAGGCGACCTGATCGCCGCCGAGGGGGAGCCCGGCGACAGGACCTACGTGATTGTCGATGGAGAGGTCGATGTCGTTGCTGGGGACCGAACGCTCGCCGTTCGAGGCACTGGCGATGTGATCGGAGAGATGTCCGTGATCTCCAGCCGCCCCCGCGTCGCATCGCTGCGCGCGAAGTCCGACGTCCGGGTCCTCGAGATCCATAAGCCGGCGTTCGAAGCGATCTTGCGCGAGCGGCCTGAAACGGCGCTCGGGCTCATGCGCGTCTTGTGCGAGCGGCTTGCACCCTACGATCCCGCTCTGAACTAATAGTCGCCGCGCACCGCGTCCGCCGGAGCGAGCGATGAAGCGGGCGAGGTTAGTCGCGCCACGCGGCGGCGGCGGAAAGAGATGGGCCGTCCGTGCTGAGGGCTCGGCGGCTCGCGCGCTATGCGGGCGGGTAGGGAGTTGGCGCGGAGCGGACGGGAACGTACGCCGCGTCATGCACAGCTCCTACTGGTTTCAGCCATGGCAACGGCGGCATCCCGCGCTCATCCCGCAGGAGGACGCCGGAAGCTCCCGCCAATCGCCGGCAATCCCTGCAACGTCAGGATTGAAAAGACCTGCTCCATGGCTGAAATCCCCGCCTAATCCCCGCTCAGCCCGGAAACGCTATGACCGGCCTGTCACGCCGGAGGTCGCGGGTTCGAGTCCCGTCGCTCCGTAATTCTCGCATAAAGGTCCTGCAAAGCAGCCTGTTTTGTTGCCTGTCGAGGCGCAGACGACCGCCGGCTTCTTCGTCATCCCGCGCACATCCCGCAAGGGAATCGCTGCACGACCCCGGCCGGAGCCGGTAATTCACGCAACGCGGACGACCGGCCGATACGACCGCCGGTCGAGCTGTAACCGACTGGACCGAGCGTGCCCTCAAGCCGTCCCGGTCGGGAAGTGCGCCTCGTGGCCCTTGCGTGGGTAGCTGCGAAGGGCGAGGCGGCTCATAATCGTGGGGCCATGCCCTGGGCAACGAAGCTCGTGGGCAGACGTGCCGAGATCGCGGAGCTCGAGCGCGAGTACAGGCGGGCCGCCGCCGGAGAGTTCCGCTCGGTTTTGATGCTCGCGGATGCCGGAATCGGCAAGACGCGTCTTGCGCGTGAGTTTCTGGCGCGGAGGCGTGGCAGAGCGATCACGTTGTCAGCGCGCGCGTATCCACTGGGCGCGCCCGTCTCCTTTGGGGTGTGGTCGGAGGCGCTCGAGCGTCATCTGCGCGGACTCGGGGCTGAGGAGGTGTCACAGCTCTGTGGCGGATTCCTCGATGATCTGGCTGCGGTCGTTCGCAGCGTCGCCGCCGTCCGGGGCTCCGCTCCCGAGGGCGAGCCGCCGCGGCCGCGCCTGCTCGAAGGGCTCGCGGTCTTGGTCGCCAACCTGTCGAGCGCGCTGCCTGTGATCGTCTTCTTGGACGACGCCCACGTGGCCGATGCCTCCTCGTGGGAGGCTCTCGGCTACCTGGCGCGCAACATCGGAGACGTACGAGTGCTCGTGATCGCCGCGGCCCGGCCGGCTGAGCTGCCTGAGAACGAGGCTGCTAACGAGGTGCTCCTAGGCCTCGAGCAGGAGGACTTGCTCGAGCGACTGGAGCTGAGTCCGCTCGACCCGGAGGCCATGAGCGACCTCACCCAGGCCGTCCTGAACGAGTTTCCGCCCCGGCCGTTGGTCGAGTGGCTGGCTGAGAGATCGCGGGGTAATCCGCTCTTCGCCCTGGGCCTGCTCCAGGCGCTCGTGGAGGAGGGCGGCGATCTGTCGGCTCCCGAGCTTCGCTCTCTCCCCGAGGAGCTCGCAGAGCGCGTAGGAGTGCGGCTGAGGGGTCTCGACGAGCCGCGGCTCGCGACCCTGGAGGCCCTGGCGACCGTAGGCCGGCGCGTCGAGTTTCGCGACCTCGTCGCCCTGACTGGCCTGCCCATCGACCGGCTCCCAGCCGTGTTGGAAGCGCTCGTCCGGTCACACCTGGTGAGCGAGGAGGAGCGGCGTCGCGAGCTCAGCTACGAAATCACCCATCCGCTGATTGAGGAGGCGATCTACCAGCGCATCGGCGGCGCGCGGCGACGCGGGTTGCACCGCCTCGTCGGCCGGACGCTGTTGGCCTCAGGCCGGCTTGGAGAAGCCGCTCCTCACTTCGCCCGCTCCGCCGAGGTCGGGGATCAGGAGGCGATCGAGACGCTTCGCGACGCCGTCCGGCAGGCCGAGGAGCGCGGGGCGTACCGCGAGGCGCTCACGATCCTGGACACGCTCGTCGAGCTCATCCCGTCCGGCGACGAGCGGTGGCTGCATGTCCTCGACGCGCTCTCGTGGCAAGCCGAGTGGGTCGTCGATCACCGAGCGGATACGCACGCTCTACTCGGGATCAAGGCCATGCGTGCGATTGACTCGCTTCTGGGACGTTCGGCCGATCCGGCGGCACGAGCAGCCGTAAAGTTTCGCCTGGTCAACTTCCTCGCGTGGGGAACGGGCGACCTGGACGAGGCGGAACGCGCCTGCGCCGAGGCCCGATCGCTCTTCGAGCAGGCGGGCGACCATGCCAGTGCCCTGCTCGCGGAGAACGAGCACGCCTGGATCCGCGGGTTGCGGGGCGACTACCCGGCGATGGAGGCGGGCGCCGAACGGGTCGCCGAGGCAGCCGAGACAGCGCACGAGCGCTTCGCGGCCATTCAGGGACTCCAGGCGACGGGATTCGCCGCCTGGGTCCGGGGTCGATTCGCCGAATCGGAACGCGCCTGGTTGAAGAGCATCGCGATCGCGCGCGAGGAGGGAAAGGTCTACCGGCTCACGGTCGGGCTCGGCAATCTGGCGTTCTTGTTCGCGACACAGGGGCGAATCGAGGAAGCGCTCCCGCTCGTCGAGGAAGCCAAGGCGGTGAATCTGGACTGGAGGGAGAATGTCCTTTCGGAGTGGGAGGCGATCCTCCATTGGTTTGCCGGCGACTTCGCGGCGGCGCTCGCATCTGCCCAGGAGGCCGCGACTCGGGCGGTCGGTGAGCTGAGCAAGAGGCGCGCGCTCGGTGTGGTGTTCGCCTCGCTCGCGGCGGCTGAGGCGGCGCAGGCGGCGCTTGCCCGTGGCTACCTGAGCAGAGCCCGGAGCGCCTTCGGCGGCCGCGACTGGCAATTCTTCACCCACGCATGCGGCCACGCGGAAGCGGTCCTCGACTGGCAGGAGGGCAGGACATTGGATGCGATCGCCGGCCTCCAGGAGACTGCCGCGCGTATCCTCGGCACAGGCGCGGAGCCGTTCGCGGCCGTCGTTCTCGCCGATCTCGCCGAGGTCGCGGCTGAGCGCGGCGAGGCCGAGGCCGCGGCAGAAGCGGCGAGGCAGCTCGAGGCGATCGCCCGACACGTCGACCGCGACCTCTACTACGCGTTGGCCGCGATGGGATCTGCGTCCTGCGGTGATGCGAACGCTGCGCGGCGGGCGGTCGGACTGCTCTCGGGCTTGAGCTGCAAGGCGCTTTACGCTCGTGCGCTCGATCTGTTTGGCCGCTCCCGTCTCGACAGCGATCGAACTGAGGCGCTCGAGGCGCTCGAGCGTGCCGCGGTCGCTTTCGAGGCGTGCGGCGCCGTCTGGCGCCGCGACCGTGCCCGTAGTACGCTCCGCGGCCTGGGTCCTCGCGGAAGGAGAGCTGCCGCGGTGGTGCTCGGCCCATCGGCCCTCAGCCGGCGCGAGCGGCAGGTGGCGCGGCTGGCGGCGGAGGGCCAGACGGCCCGAGAGATCGCTGAGCAGTTGTTCATCAGCGAGCGCACCGTCGAGACTCACCTCGCGAACGTGTACGCGAAGCTCGGGGTGCGCTCGAAAACCGAGCTTGTGCGGCGCGCGTCTGAGCTGGGGCTGAATCAGTAGTCGAGATCCGTACTTGTACGGAAGACGAGCCGGTGGGGCCTCGCTAGCCTCGTCCCGGCTTCAACCCTCGATTGCCAAGGAGGTTGGTCATATGAAAGCGCGGTCACTTTTCCACTGGCCAATCAGAACCGCAGTGCTCACGCTCACGGTCGCTGCCCTCGCCGCGATCGCTCAGCCGACTGCGAGAACGTCCGTCGCGATGGCGGAGGGCAACGCGGTCACCGACTGGAACGAGATCGCTCAGAACGCGATCGTCGTCGGACGACCGGCCGGGAGTTCCGCAGTCCTCGAGGGAATTGTCCAGGCGGCGATCTATGACGCGACGGTCGCGATCGAGGGTGGCTATGAACCGTTCGTCGCAACGCCGACGGTGACTCGTCCGGCCTCGACGGCGGCCGCGGTCGCTGCCGCGGCGCGCGGGGTGCTTGTCGTTCGGGTACCCGGGCAGGCGTCAAGCATCGACGCCCAGTATGCCGCTTACTTGGCAACGATCCCCGACGGTCCTGCGAAAACGAATGGGATCTCAGTTGGCGAGCAGGTTGCGGCAGGAATTCTCGCATGGCGTACCGGCGACGGCTTCGACAATAACGTCCCCTGGGAACAGCCCCCGCCCGGCCCGGGCGTCTTCGAGCCTGTGTTTCCGCCGACCCCGGTCGACGTGAAGTTGAAGCAGGTGCGCCCGCTCACGCTCACGTCAAACGACCAGTTCCGTCCCGACGGCCCGAACCCACTTACGAGCGCCGACTACGCCGCGGACTTCAACGAGATCAAAGCCTACGGCGGCGCCGACAGCACCCTCCGGACGCCCGCTCAGACCCAGACGGCCCGCTTCTGGGCCGAGAATACCGCCCTCCAGTGGCCCCGCAACCTGCGGAAGCTCGCCCTCGAAAAGAAGCTCGGCCTAGCCGAGACCGCGCGAATGCTCGCCCTGACGCAGGTGGCGACAGCCGACGCGCTCCTCGCCTGCTTCGACGCCAAGTACCACTACCTCTTCTGGCGGCCGATCCACGCCGTCCCGCGCGCCGACACCGACGGCAATCCCGCTACCGAACCCGATCCGAACTGGACGCCGCTCATCTATCCCAACCTCCATCCGAACCATCCCGAGTACCCCGCGGCGCACGGCTGCTGGTCAACGGCAGTCACGGACACGCTGGCGGCGTTCTTCGGCACCGACAAGGTTGCCTTCTCGATGGACAGCACCGTCACTGGGGCCGGCCCGACCCGCTACTACGACCGCTTCAACGATGCGGCGAAGGAGGTCTACGACGCCCGCGCCTGGGCCGGCCTCCACTTCCGCAACTCGTCCATGGAGGGAGCGTGGATCGGCAGGAAGGTTGCGGGCTACGTCGTCGCGCACTTCTTCCGCCCGACGGCGGGGTAGGCTCTCGACATACGAATCCCGCCAGCAAGGGCGTAGATGCGACCTGCGACGAGGGGGCCTGAGCAGCGAGAGCCCGGCTCCACCATCGACGCCTCGGCGCTCGAATCATTCCGCGCCTCGTTCCGAGGGGAGTTAGTCCTCCCCTCGGAAGAGGCGTACGAGCGCGCCCGCCGCGTCTGGAACGGTGCCATCGACAAGCGACCGGCGGTGATCGCGCGCTGCTCGGGGGTCGTCGACGTCGTTCGCGCGGTCGAGTTCGGCCGCGAGCACGAGCTCTTGGTGGCCGTGCGCGGCGGAGGTCACAACGTCGCCGGACATGGGACGTGCGACGGAGGCATCGTCATGGATCTCTCGCCGATGCGGGGCATCAGCCTCGATCTCGCCAGACGCACGATCAGGGTTCAGGCCGGCGCCACGTGGGGCGACGTCGACCACGAGACGCAGGCATTCGGGCTGGCGACGACCGGCGGCCTTGTCTCGACTACTGGGATCGCCGGCTTCACGCTCGGGGGCGGCTTTGGCTGGCTCATGCGCAAGCACGGGCTTGCTTGCGACAACCTCCTGTCAGCCGAGATCGTTAGCGCTGGCGGCAGGGTCCTGCGGGCGAGTGCTGACGAGAACGCGGACCTCTTCTGGGGGCTGCGCGGGGGCGGAGGCAACTTCGGAATCGTGACGGGGTTCGAGTTCCGGCTCTATCCCGTCGGGCCGGTCGTCACGGCAGGAGCGATCTTCTTCCCCGGCGAGGCAGCGGGCGACCTGCTGCGCTTCTACCGCGAATGGGTCGAGGACGTACCGGACGAGCTAACCACGGTCGTGAACCTGGCGACCGCAACACCTGCGCCCTTCCTCCCCGAGGAGGTCCACGGCGAGCGAGTCGTCGTCGTCAGCGGGTGCTACGCGGGAACGACAGAGGAGGGTGCGAAGGCGTTCCAACCACTCAAGGAGTTCGGAGCCCCTATCGCGGACCTGATCCGCCCGATCCCGTACTCGGAGATGCAACGGCTCGTCGACGGACAGTGGGGCCCCGGCCTCCGTAACTACTTCAAGTCGTCGTGGCTGCAACGACTCGACGACGAGGCGATCGAGACGCTCCTTGCCGCGCACGAGCACGCGGCGTCGCTAGACACGAAGATCCAGCTCTACCACTTCGGTGGTGAGGTGGCGCGTGTCGCAGCAGACGAGACCGCCTTCGGCCAGCGCGACGCCCCGTTCCTCCTGAACATCGCAGCCCGCTGGACGGAGCCGGCCGACGACCTCCACATCGGCTGGGCCCGTGAGCTCCACGCCGCCATGAGACCGTTCGCGACCGGCGGCGTCTACGTGAATTTCCTCGGCGACGAGGGTCGCGACCGCGTCCGAGCTGCCTACGGCGAGCGTACGTACGCGCGCCTAGTTGACCTGAAGCGGAGCTACGACCCGACGAACCTCTTCCGCGTCAACCAGAACATCCCACCGGCCAGACGGACGTAGGACGGTGACCTTGTCTTCGGCTCCGCCTCACTTCGCACGGTGCCGCCCGGACAATCGAGTGGTTTGCACGTGAGACAACACAGCATCCCGCGCACGTCCCGCACGAGGTCGCCGGAAGCTCCCGCCGGTCCCCGGCAATCCCCGCAGCCTCGATGAGAAAAACTCTGCTCTTGCCACAAATCCCCGCCAATCCCCGCCCAGCCCGGAAGCGCCACGACCGGCCTGTCACGCCGGAGGTCGCGGGTTCGAGTCCCGTCGCTCCCGTAAAAGTCCTGCAAATTGGCATATGTATTTGACATAACGACCGCCGGCTTCTTTTCATCCCGCGCAGATCCCGCACGGGAATCGGCCTGAAATCGCCGCACCGAGCCGGCCGTAGCCGGTAATCCCCGGAGAAGGATGACCGGCCGGGAAGGCCGGCGGTCGATTGAGGCGCTGACCTGACGGCAACAAATCCGCCAGTCCGATGACGATGCGCCTCGAGTCACACGTCCACTTCTTTGCGTGACTAGATGACGCCGTTGTCCAGCACCTCTGCCAAAACGTGACTGGTTGAGTACCAAGCGCGCTCCTTCAGGGCTCATGAAGTGCTCCCAGTGCGAGCCCGCATAGCGTCCGGCGCGCATGCCTGTGCGAAGTCTGTGTCAAGCGACGGGGGCTCCGTCAACTGGAGAACGCTCACCCCCCACCCCCTGAAACGATGAGTCCTCCCGCGGGGTCCCTTAGATCCAGGGTTCGGAGGTTAGAGACCCTCGGCGCCAAGCTGGCGCAGGACGCTGTGGTTGTCGGTCTGGATCCACTCCTCGGCGAGCCGGCCTGCGTTGTCGTTGCGGAAGAAGTTCATCAGCTCGAACACGACCGGGTCCCCGGTTGGTGGCAAGGGTCCAACAGGTGAGTGGGTGAACTCGCACAAAGGTTCCAGCAATCGTCGTCTGGCAAGCCACGTAGTCACCCTCGACGACCACGATGCCACGCGTGATGGTCAGGTCGTCGAACGCCGCCCGCAGCGCGGCGAAGTACTCCTTTAGACCCTGGTAGTCCAACTCGCGTCCGTCGGGCCATGGAAGCTGAAGCCGGGCGCAAAGTAGGCGTCGACCTCTGCCTCGCCCTCGCCGGTGATCTCTTTCTCGCCGATGCTGACCAGGCCGCCAACGAGTTCCTCGCGAGTCATCGCAGGTCCTAACCTCGAAGAGAGCTTTCGGGAACGGTCGTCGTCACGAGCGCCTGGGCACCCGCCACCCGTACGGCGGCCGACAAGGTGGCGATGTCGTAGGCGCCGTAGTGGCGGCGGCCGTTGATGAAGAACGTCGGCGTGCCAGATACACCGCTGAGGTCGGCGCTGTCGACGTCCTCCGCGACGCGCGTGGCTCCAGCGTGGGTCCGGAGGTCTTCGGTGAAGCGGTCGAGGTCGAGCCCGAGTTGTTCGGCGTACCTGAGCAGATCGCTCGGCCGAAGCGCCTCCTGATTCGCGAGCAGCAGGTCGTACATGTCCCAGAAGCGGCCCTGGTCGCCCGCGGCTTCGGCGGCCTCTGCGGCCAGCTGAGCGTTGGCGTGCACATCGTTCAAAGGGAGGTGCCGCCACACGTAGCGAACGTCGCCGAAGTCGTGGAGGAGCTCACGAACGACCTGTTCGGCCCGTCCGCAGTACGGGCACTCGAAGTCGCCGTACTCGACGAGCGTGACCGTCGCTTTCGCCGGCCCGCGGATGTGATCCCGCTCGGGATCGACGTCGACATAGAGGTCGACGAGCGGCTCGGTCTCGCCCAGGAGGGCGCGAGCGCGGGTGGGCCAAGGAAGCCTCGCGGTCGCTCGGAAGAGCAGCCATGTCAGAATCGCCGCAGCGAGCGCGGCGCTCAAGATTCCGAGCTTTGCTTCCTCGAGCTGGGACCCGTCGAAGGCGAGCGTGGAAACGAGGAGGGCGACCGTGAAGCCGATCCCGGCGATCGTGCCGCCCCCGGCGACCGCTGCCCAACCGACGGGCGGCCGCACGCGACCTCGGCTCAACTTCATGACGAGCCAGGACGAGCCGAGAATGCCAAGCGGCTTCCCGATCACGTACCCGAAGAAGATCCCGAGCGTGATCGGCGACGTGAGAGCGCGGGCCAGGAAACCGCCGTCGATGGCGATGCCCGCGTTCGCCAGTGCGAAGAGGGGGACGACGACGTAGCTCGTCCAAGGGTGAAACGTCTGCTGCAGCCGCTCGTTGACCGACGTCGCGGACCTCAGCTCGACGGCGGCGAGACGCGCGAGCTCCGCGGTCGGTTGCTCCCGAAACTCGCGGTAGCGCTCCGTCGCCCGCTCGAGATTCGACCGCGGCGCCGGGAAGGCGTAGGCGAGAAGCCCCATCGCAACGCCGATGACGACGGGCTCCACCCCGGACTTGAGCAGGCTCACCCAGGCACCCGTTCCGAGTGCGACGCAGATGAGCCCCGGTCTCATCGGGAAGCGGCGCGCGACCAGCACGGCCGCGTAGAAGCCCACCGCAGCGAGGAGTGGCACGACGTGGAGGGTCGCCGTGTAGACCGTCGCAATGACGACGAGCGCGACGAGGTCGTCGACGACGACCACCGTGAGCATGAATGCGCGCAGGCGCTCCGAGAAACGAGGGCCGACGAGGGCGAGGAGCCCGAGGGCAAACGCGGTGTCCGTCGACATGACGGCTCCCCAACCGTGCGCAGATGGGCGCCCGGCGTTGAAAGCGAGGAAGAGAGCGATTGCGGCTGCCATCCCGCCCACCGCCGCGAACCACGGCAGGGCGAAGCGACGTCGCTCGCGGAGCTCGCCCAGGTCGAATTCGCGCCTGGCCTCGAGCCCGACGACGAAGAAGAAGAACGTCATCAGGCCGCTGTTGACCCAGTCGCGAAGGTCCAGCGAGACCTCTGCGCTACCGAGGCCGACGGTTAGCTTCGTGCTCCAGAACGAGTCGTACGAACTCGCGTCGATGTTCACCCACGCGAGCGCTGCGACCGTGGTCGTCAACAGGACTGCCGCGCCGCCAGTCTCGGTGCGCAGGAACTCGCGCAGCGGCGTCTCCAGGTTCCGGGCCCACGCCGTTCCGCCCGAGAACGGGGTCGAACCCTCGCCCGCGCCGTCGATGGTGCTCAACGCGCTCTCTCGCCGGCGAGGCGAGCGTGGACAAACTGCACGGCCATTGATCCTTCGCCCACCGCGGTGGCGCAGCGCTTGGTCGAGCCGGAACGTACGTCGCCAGCCGCGAAGACGCCCGGCACGCTGGTCTCGAGCAGGTGGTCCGCGCCTGCAGCGGCGCCTGTGAGGACGAAGCCGTCTTCGTCCCGTGCAACCGCCTCGTCGAGCCATTCGGTGCAAGGCAGGGCCCCGAGAAAGAAGAAGAGGAACGAGAGGGCCAGCCGCTCCCCAGTCTTGAGCGTGACCGCCTCGAGGGCCCCGTTGTCACCGTGCAAAGTCGCGATCTCGCTCGAGTCGCGAACCGCGACGCCGTAGCGCCCGAGCTCTCGCACGAGGTAGTCGGACATGGTCTCGCGCAGGTCCGCCCGTCGATGAAGCAAGGTCACCAGTGCACCGCCTCGCGCGAGCCACACGGCCGCCTGCCCCGCTGAGTTACCTCCGCCCACGACGCCGACACGCGAGGCGCCGCAGAGTTGCGCCTCGGGAGGGCCGGCCGCGTAGAAGACGCTGAGTCCCTCGTACTCGGCGAGTCCCTCGACCGGCAGCCGGCGGTACTGCGCGCCGGTGGCGAGGATGACGGTGCGCGCGGCGATCACGTGACCTTCCTCCAGCCGCACGATGTGGCGTCCGTTCCCCGGTTCGAGCGAGACCGCCCGGTACGGCGTTGCCGGGCGCGCGTTGAACTTCCGTGCCTGGGTGACGGCACGGCTCGTGAGCTCCGTCCCGCTGATGCCCGCGGGGAACCCCAGATAGTTCTCGATTCTCCGCGACGAGCCGGCCTGCCCACCGAGTGCCGTGCTCTCGACGACCAGCGTTTCGAGGCCTTCTGACGCGCCGTAGACCGCGGCGCCGAGGCCCGCTGGCCCTCCTCCCACCACGAGCAAGTCGACTTCCTCCCGCGGCGCGAGCTCGCGACCGATGCCGAGCGCCCGCATGACCTCGCCGGTGGACGGAGCGTGCATCTCCGTACCGCCCGGGAGTCGCACGAGCGGAAGCTCCTCGTCGGGCGGGGCAGACTGGTTCCAGGTAAAGGGAAGGCGATTAGCCCGTGCGAAGTCGACTAAGCGCATGGTCGGCTCGGACGAGTGCGGGCCGACGATCTCGAGGCCGACGCCCTCCACTCGCTGTAGCGCCTCGCGACGGGCCACGAAGGTCGAAAGAAGGAGGTCGCTGAGCGGACCGTCGTCGAAGAGCAGCGCCCTCAGCGCGTCGCGGTCAACGGCGATGTAGCGGAGGGGCTGGGTGACAACGGCCGTGAGAAAGACCGTCTGCCCGGTCAGGAGGTTCATCTCGCCCAGGAACTTCGACGGGCCATGACGGACGATCTCGTTGTCCGCAGCGTCGAGGATTGCCACCTCCCCTTCAAGGATCGCGATCAGGGGGTAGCTTTGATCGCCGACGCGATACAGCACGTCGCCGACGCTCGCAGTCCGCTCCTCGCCGTGCTCGGCGAGCGTCGCCAACTGAGATGGTGACAACAACGGGCTGGCCGGAGCTTCCACTGGGTCGAGCTTAGTCAGCTCCTGCTAACCGGCGACCGCGCGACCGAACTGTCGGCGGCCGTTGTCTGCAACTCCCGTAGCTCGTCGGGTGAGTCATGCGTCCGCCCGGTAAATAGGACCGGGCCGCCGTTCGTGTGGAAGCGAAGCACGAGCACGCCGTCGTCGTCGCGCGTTTAACGCGAGGTTCTCGTAGCTGTTCGCGTTGCGGGGTCGGTCACGGTCGTCCTTTCTCGTCGATTGCGTCTACCGATCAGTCTGGTCTGGCCGAACCAAACCGCCGGGATACCGATGGTTCCCTGCGCAGAGTGGGTATCCCGGAGGCGAACCATCGCGGGAACGACCGCGTGCGCTGGTCTTAGCTGACAGCCGAATCGTCTGATCGCGTTCCCGGAATCGCGTCCTGCCGAGCCTACGCTGGGTCCGTGGCCACGGGCTCAGATCCTGGTCACGTCCTCCGCAGTTGGTCGCGGCGGCGGGTCAGGTAGGCGGTCTCGGCGGTGTTGCCAGCGAGGTCGATGGCTTTGTCGTAGGCCGCGCGCGACTCCTGGCCGCGGCCCAGCCGGCGCAGCAGGTCGGCGCGGGTGGCGTGGTA
>WNFU01001372.1_pt1 | contig 34118 bp, 31 predicted proteins | sample 5400121 | NCBI WGS metagenome assembly WNFU01 (sample SAMN13153360, study PRJNA577476) | soil metagenome | isolation source: 100 cm soil or saprolite under grassland replicate 1 | place: USA:California | collected 2016-06-15
GGTGACGAGCGCGGTCGAGGCATACCGGGCGCCCAGCGCCACCGTCGCCAGCTGAGTCTTGTCGCCCATCTCGGCGAGGAAGAAGATCACGATCGTGGAGAGAAGCGGGCCCCAACCGGGATGCTGGCCGGGCTCGGGCGCGCTATCGGGAAAGAGCGTCCACACGCCGAAGCCCAGGAAAGTCATGCCGAGCAATACAGCAAGAGCCCGGGGATTCATCAGCCGCGCCAGCCACACGCCGGCGGTCGCCGCGATGCCGTGGTTCAGCAGGGTGGCGAGCAGGATGCCCAGCATGACCGTCCACGGGCGCCGGTAGCGCGTAGCCAGGGAAAAAGCGATCAACTGGGTCTTGTCGCCCATCTCGGCCAGCGCCACCACGGCGAAGGAGATCCAGAGCGCGGTCATCCCGGCGATGATACCGCGCGAAGCGCGGCACCGGTCAGGCTTGGACCGGCACCAGCAGGGCGCTCAGGTCGCGGACGTCTTCGAGGAGGTCCATCTTCTCCACCGCCACGATGATTTCGCGAGCGCGCCGCTCGCCCAGCGGGCCCGAGGCGAGCGAAAGGAACTTCGTCTCGATCTCCTCGGCCGACACGGGATTGGCCGCGTCGCCGCGCACGAGGCCGGTGCTCCACGAGAGGACGCGGCCGTCATTGAGCGCGATGCGCACATGCGCGGTCGGGTAGTCGGCGCGCTTGAGTGTCATCTCGGCATCCGCGGCGATCTCCACGCGCTTGGCCATCGATCGGATCCGCGGGTCGCCCAGGACGCTCTCATCGAATGCGCCGGTGTCCGTGCGCCCGAGGACAAGAGCCGCCGCCACGGCGTATGGGATGGAGAACTTGGCGCCGAGCATGGTCCGCGGTGCGGTCTCCGCCATTCGAAGCCCGAAGGGGATGGACGTGACGTGGACCCTGGCCACGTCGTCACCGGTGAACCGGTGCAGGGCGCGCAGCGCCATGATGGCGTCGAGCGCGGGGTGGTTCATGCGGCAGCAGGCGTGGAGCTTGAAGTAGTTCCGCTCGATGCGGTAGCTCTCGCCGAGACCGGCGACGGCCTCGGCGGGATCGAAGCGATCGGCCAGGATGGTCCCGTACACGTCGGATGGCGCGTCGTCGAGCGCCGTGAACCCGGCGCGGTGAAGATCCACCGCCAGGACGCCCTCGAGTCCCGATCGCCCTGGGTACGCGTTACGGACCGTGGCGCCTTCGAGCGCGGGCGTCCAGGAATTGGCCGGGCTCATCGAGGCCGAGAGGTTGATGACGTGGCGGATCTCGCCCGCGGGCAGGTCGTGAAGCCGGGCCACGGCGGCGGCGGTGCTGATGGTTCCCCACGTGCCGTGCGAATGGACATTGGGCCGGGCGAGTGTGGCCCCGCCCAGCCGCGAGCCGACCTCGTAGCCCGCGATCACCGCTTCGAGGAGCCTGCCGCCGCCGGCACCCATCTCCTCGGCGACGGCCAGCGCACCGGGGATGACGTGAATGGCCGGGTGGCCTCCGCCGAGCCGATTACCTTCATCCATCTCGAGGGCGACGCCGGCGGTCGCGTTGGTGAAGGTGGCCAGCAGCGAGTCGGCCTTCATCGAGTGACCCGCCAGGGTGCAGATCCCGTGGGGCGCGCGCTTGGCCGCCATGCGGGCGAGGCGCGTGTTTTCCGGCAGGGCGCTGCCCGCCACGATCGCGCCGATGGTGTCGAGGAACACGAGCTTTGAAGCCGCGATGGTGGAGGCTTGCAGGGAATCGATCCGCGCGCCGTGGACGGAAGTCGCGAGCCGCGCGAGGTAGTCCATCACCTGACCGAACCGCCGAGCGGAGCCATCGGGCTCGTCCGCGGGAGAAAGCGGCCATAGCCGGGCTTCTGCTCGAGCGTGTCCTGGTTCAGGACGCACTGGCCGCGGAGCAGCGTCATCCACGGCCTGCCCCGCGCCGCCCATCCTTCGTACGGCGTGAAGCCCGCGATGCCGAGATGCCGCTTCTGCTGGATGGTCCAGGACGGCGCCGGGTCCCAGATGGTCAGGTCGGCGTCGGCGCCCACGCGAACCGCGCCTTTGCGCGGGTAGAGGCCGAAGATCCGCGCGGGGTTCTCGGCCATGACGCGCGCCATCCAGGTCACAGGCAGCCCGCGGTTGACCACGCCCTCGCTCCACATGAGGGGCACGAGCGTCTCGAGCGACGGGGCGCCGAATGGGATGGGCCGGCCTTCGCCATCCACGAAGATGTTCTTCCTGCCCGGCTCCTTGGCGGCCGGCACTCTCGGCGAATGGTCGCTCGCGACCGTGGACACGAAGCCCTGCTCGGTGCCCGCCCAGAGCGCGGCCTGATTGACGCCGTCGGCCGAGCGGAGCGGCGGGCCGATCTTGGCGAAGGGGCCGAGGCGCTCCATCTCCTTCTCGTTGAGCAGGAGGTACTGCGGGCAGGTCTCGGCCCAGACGCGCTGCCCCTCGGCCTGCGCGCGCTTGATGCGCTCGAGGCCGAGCCGCGTCGACAGGTGAACGACGTAGACGGGGCAGTCGGTGAGCCTGCCGATCAGGATGGCGCGATTGATCGCTTCCTCTTCCGTCCAGTCCGGACAGGTCGCCGGGAAGTCGGTCGGCGCCGTGCGGCCTAGGGCGATGGCCTTGTCCTCGAGATAGCACAGGATGTCGCCGTTCTCGCAGTGGAGCTGGCAGACACCGCCCAGGCGTCCGAGGATGTCCATGGTCTTGGCGATGAACTCGTCCGAGACCATGCGCTTGGGCCGCTTCTTGTAGGTCATGAAGAGCTTGAAGGAGGTGACGCCCATCGTGAAGGCGTCCGCGAGCCCTTCGAGGATGTGCGGCTCGTGGTTCAGGATGAAGTGGAAGCCGAAGTCGAGCACGGAGAGGGCCTGCGCTTCCGCGCGCAGCCTCGCGACGGCCTTGGGCAGGGTCTCGCCATCGTCGTAGACGACGAATGGGAGGAGCGTGGTGAGCCCCGTGTGCGCCGCCGCGAGCGGCGCCGTCTTCCAGTCGTCGTACTCGGCACCGATGTGGAGGTGGCAGTCGATGAGCCCGGGCAGGACGAATCGGCCGTCGGCGTCGATGACGCGGTCGGCCGGCGGCAGGAGATCCTCCGGGCCGATCGCGGCGATCGTGTCGCCCTTGATGGCGACGGCGGCCTCGAAGATGTCCGAGGCGGTCACGATCTTGCCGCCGCGGACTATGGTGTCGACGCGGGGGGTGTCGACGCGGGGACTCACCGGTGGGGCTCCTTCTCGGTCACTGGCTGGACGAGAGAGCCGTAGTGCTGCGGCTGGCGGCGGCCGAGGAAGTTCCAGCGCTTTCGCACCGGGGCCATCTGGTCGAGGTCGATGCGCGAGACGACGAGCTCGTCTCCGGTCGTCGCGGCCTTCGCGAGCACCTGGCCCTGCGGGCTGATGACGCACGACCCGCCGATCAGCTCCACGCCGTCCTCCACGCCCGCCTTGGCGATGCCGACCACGAAGCACGCGTTCGCGTAGGCGCCGGACCGCATGCAGAGCTCGTTGAGGTCGAGTGCCAGCGCGGAGATCGGCGTGTTGTAGCCGATCAGGATGATCTCGGCGCCCTGGAGCGCCAGCGCGCGATAGCTCTCGGGGAAGCGCCGGTCCTGGCAGATGGCAATGCCGATCTTGGCGCTGCAGGCGTCGAAGACCCTGTAGCCCGTGTCGCCATGGGAGAAGTAGTAGGGCTCGTAGACCTGGGCGAAGCCGTCCGGCTCATTCGTCCCGGGCAGGTGGATCTTCCTGAAAGTCCCGCAGAGCGTGCCCGAGGTGTCGGTCAGGAGCGCCGTGTTGAAGTACCTGCCATCGGCTTTCTCGCAGAAGCCGACATGGACCGCGATGCCGGCCTCCTTCGCGCGGCGGAGCAGGAGCTCGAGCGCCTTGGGCGGCACCTCGGTCTCGAAGAACTGGCCGAAGTCCTTGCGGATCTTCTTCGGGAAATAGGTCGTCAGCGCCATCTCCGGATAGGCGATGAGACTGACGCCCTGTTTCGCCGCCTGCTCGAGGAGCGCCAGCATGCGCTCCACGATCTCCTCGCGGCTCGTGCCTTCGTTGTTGGGGCCCATCTGGGCGGCGGCGACGGTGACGTTGCGGGCCATGGTGAAGCCTCCTTCAGATCACGCCGGATGTGGCGACGAGGGCTCGACGATCTCGACCGGGACTGAGGTGCGGCGCATGGGGGCCCTATCGCACCACCAAGCACACGGGCTGTCAAGGCCGCGGCGCTCACCCCCGCCCCATCGCCGACTCGTGCCTCAGCGGCGGAAGCGCCGGTGCATCCAGTATCCGGAGGCCGCCGTCAAGAGCAGCGTGGTCGTCATGAGGAGGAACGCGATCGCGGCGCCGAACGGCCAGTTGCCGAGCCGCATCTGGCTGAACACGAGGGGCGCCATCATCTTGAACTTGGGGCCGCCGAGCAGCACCGGCGTGGCGTAGGCGTTCATGGCGAGGATGAAGGTCAGCACGGTGCCGGCGACGATGCCGGGCACGGCCAGCGGCCACAGCACGCGCCGGAACATTCTCCACGGTCCCGCGCCCAGGCTGAAGGCGGCCTCCTCGACCGAGCGGTCGATGCCCTCGATCACGCTCTGCAGCGTGAGGACCATGTAGGGCAGGTTCACGGCGATGATGCCGATGATCACCGCGCGCTCGGTGAACATGATCTCGACCGGCGCGGGGACGAGACCGGCGCCGAGCAGGAGCGCGTTGAGAAAGCCCCGGCTGCCGAAGAGCGCCATCCACCCGGCCGCCCGCACCGCGTTCCCGACGAAGAGCGGCAGGACCACGAGCATGATCAGCACGTTCTTGAACCGCGTCTGCGTCCGTGCCAGCACATAGGCGAGCGGAAAGCCCAGGGCCAGACAGAGCAGCGTGCTCGTGAGCGCGACCCTGACCGTGGTGAGGAACACCGTCCAGTAGTACTCGTCGCGGAAGAATTTCACGTAGTTCTCGAACGTGACGGCCTGGACCATGAGCAGCCGGGGCACGAAGCGATTCAGGCTGTACCGGAAGAGAATGGCGATCGGGGTCAAGAGCCCGAGCGCCACGATCAGCGTGGCCGGCCCGATCAGCGCGGCCGCCGACAGGGCGGAGCCGCGCGGCTCGTCGATGGATGCGCCGTGGGTGGTGCCGGGTCCGCGTCTCAGCCCTTGAACTCCTTGTCCCACCATTCCTTGAGGGCCACGTCGTTGTCGGTCATGTAGCGATAGTCGGGATTGACCAGCGCCTTGATCTGGGCGGGCGTGAACCCGATGCGCTTGTTGAGGTCGGGCGCCACCACCGCGTTGCTCACGGTCGGGTTGTATCCCATGTCGACGGCGAACGCCTCCTGGGCGGAGCGCTGCAGCATCGCCTCCAGGTAGGCGTACGCGCCCTCGCGGTTCGGGGCGTTCTTCGGGACGACGAAGCCGGAGACGTAGGCGATCGTGCCCTCGCTGGGAGCGATGGCCTGCACGTTGATGCCCGCGTTTTGCCACTGCACGGCCCGGGCCTTCCACATGATGCCGATGCCGAACTCCTGGGTCTTGAGTCCCTGGGCGAACGCTTCGTTGGTCGGGTAGATGCGCGCGCCGGCCTTGCGCACCTCGATCAGGAGCTTCTTGCCCGGCTCCAGGTTGGCGACCGATCCGCCGGCCGCGAGCGCCGCGGCGATGAGCGTGTACTGGTACTGGATGTCGATGATGCCGAGCTTGTTGCCGTGCCGGGGATTGAGGACGTCCCGGTAGCTCTTCGGCTCTTCCTTGACGACGTCCGGGTTGTAGACGGCGACCTTTCCCGAATAGATGTGGCCGACGCCGTAGGGGTACTTCATCGACGGCAGCAGGTGCTTGGCGCTGGGCAGCTTGGCGTAATCGATCTCCGCCGTCACGCCGGCGTCGAACATCTGGTACATGTTCAGCGCCGAGAGCCCCTGCACGTCGCTGGTGCCGCGGGCCAGCCGCTTCTCGGCGAGCATCTTGCTGCGCCGCTCGGGGTCTCCGAGCTGATCCTGAATCACCTCCCACCCCTTGTCGATCAGCAGTGGCTGCTCGATGTTCTTGCGCAGCAGCCGCGCGTAGTCGCCGCCCCAGGTGCCGACGACGATCCTGCCCTTGGGCTGGGCCAGCGCCGCGCGGGGTCCGGCGAGGGCCGCGCCCGCGGCCACGGCGGCCGCGCCCTGCAGGAGCCGGCGGCGGGAGAATCCGGGTGTGCTGGTGGTCTCGCTCATGTGGGTCTCTCCTTGTGTCACGGGTGTGTTCAGCCGACGGAGTCCGGCTGAGGTTGTTGGGCGACCGGCTCCTGCCCGCTCCCCGGGAAGATAGAGGCCGCCTCGGCCGTCCAGCCGGCGAAGACCTTGTCGCCGACGAGCGGCACGAAGCCGTCCCCGCGATTCGGAATCTGCGCGATCACCCGGTCTGCCCCGGACAGGCGGACATGGATGTCGATCAGGCCGCCGAGATAGGAGACGAACTCCACCTCTCCGGGAAGGCAGTTGTCCACGCCGGCGACCTCGGCCGGCGCCACGGTCACGCGCTCCGGTCGCAGCGAGAGGATCGCGTGTCCCGGCGCCACCCGCCCGCAGCGGATGAGCAGGCCTCCCCTGCTGCGGAAGAGGTCGGGGGCCTCGACCACGCCGTCGAGGAAGCTGCTGCGGCCGACGAAGCCCGCCACGAATCCATCGGCCGGCCGCTCGTAGAGATCGCGCTGGGTGCCAACCTGGCGGACCAGGCCCTCGTTCATTACGACGAGGCGGTCGGCCATCGTCAGGGCCTCCTCCTGGTCGTGGGTGACCATGACCGTGGTCAGCCTGAGCGCGCGCTGCAGCTTGCGGATCTCGACCCGCACCTCCTGGCGCAGCTTGGCGTCGAGGTTGGAGAGGGGCTCGTCGAGGAGCAGCACGTCGGGCCGGAAGACCAGCGCGCGGGCGAGCGCCACGCGCTGCTGCTGCCCGCCGGACAGCTGGCGCGGCAGCCGGTCGCCCAGGCGATCCAGGCGCACTAGCCGCAGCACCTCGCCGACCCGCGTCCCGATCTCGGCGGGGGAGACCCGGCGCATCTCCAGGCCGAAGGCGACGTTCTCCGCCACGGTCAGGTGGGGAAAGAGCGCGTAGTTCTGGAAGACGAGGCCGGTGTTGCGCTTCCAGGGCGGCAGCCGGGTCACGTCCTGGCCTCCGAGGCTGACGGTGCCGGCGGTCGGCTCAACGAAGCCGCCGATCATGCGGAGCGTCGTCGTCTTGCCGCATCCGGACGGGCCGAGCAGCACAACGAACTCCCCGTCGGCCACGTCGAGCGTCACGTCGCGGGCGGCGAAGAAGTCGCCGTAGCGCTTGGAGAGCCGATGCAGCGCCAGGGTGGCCATGGGCGTCTCAGACCACGCGACTGATCTTGACGAAGCGGTCGGTGACCAGCATCGCGCCGCCGATCAGGGCGATCTGGACGACCGAGACCGCGGCGATCGTCGGATCGATCTTCCATTCCAGATATTGCAAGATGGCGATCGGCAGCGTCGTGCGGCCCGGCCCGACCAGGAAGAGGCTCATCTCGAGGTTTCCGAAGGACGCCACGAAGCCGAACATCGCGGCGGCCACCACGCCGGGCAGGATCGACGGCAAGGTGATCCGCCGGAAGGTCGTCCAGCGGTCCGCGCCGAGGCTCTGCGCCGCCTCCTCGATCGTTCGATCGAAGCCGGCCAGGCTCGCCGTGACCAGGCGCACCGACCACGGGATGACCACGAGGATGTGCGCCGAGACGAGTCCCACCAGCGATCCGATGATGGGCAGGCCCGTGGCGATCTCGGTTTCCACGTGGAAGACGTAGAGGGCCGTGCCCAGCACCACGCCCGGAACCATGAGCGGCAGCAGCAAGAGGTTGTTCAACACCTCTCGGCCCCGGAAGCGGTACCGCGCCAGGCACAGCGCGGCCGGCACCCCCACCGAGACGCCGATCGCCGTGGCGATCACGCCGAGCTCGAGGCTCAGGAGCAGGCCGTCCACGAAGCGGTCGTTGTTCAGGATCGCTCCGTACCAGCGCAGCGAATAGCCTTCCGGCGGAAACGAGGGGATCTCCTGGCGGTAGAACGACAGCCAGGTCACGAAGAAGAGCGGCGTGAGGATGTAGCAGAGCGTCAGGGTGGCGACGCCCTTGAGCAGCCAGCGCCCCAGGACGCGCCTGTCGATCCCACCTGCTCGCGCGGCGACGGCGTCTCCCACGAGGCCCTAGCCCGGCCCCAGCCGGTTCTTGTGGAAGAGGCCGCCTTTCATGATCGCGGCCAGATGGGCGCCCTGCTCTTCGAGGACGCGGATGTTCTCGAGCGGGTCGCCGTCGACCACGATGAGGTCGGCCCAGGCGCCCGGCTCGATGACGCCGAGCGTGCCGGGGAGCCGGACGACCTCCGCCCCGATGATCGTCGCCGAACGGATGACCTCGAGGGGCGAGACAATGGTGGTGCGGATCGAGAACTCGCGGCTCTGCTCGTCCAGGAGCGCGCCGAGGAGATCCGTCCCGTAGGCGACCTTCACCCCCGCCCGCTTGCAGATTTCGAGGGAGCGGTAGCCGCCCTCGAGCACCATGTCGTTCTTGGCGAGCATCTCGGCGGGCATGCCGTACTGCGCCGCGCGCTCCTTCATGGCCACGTAGGTGACGACGTTGGCGACCAGGTAGGCCCCTTGGCGGGCCATGAGGGCGGCGCGGGCGTCGTCGATCAGGTTGCCGTGCTCGATGGTGCGCACCCCGCTCGACACCGCCCGCTCGATCGCCTCGGCGGCATAGGCATGGGCGCACACGTAGCGGCCGAAGGCCGCCGCTTCCTCGACCGCGGCCCGGATCTCGCCGATGGAGAACTGCAGCGAGTCGATCGGGTCGAAGGGGGATGCCACGCCGCCGGAGACCATGATCTTCACGTGGTCGGCGCCCTGGCGCATCTGCTCGCGGGCCGCCCGGCGCATCTCGTCCGGGCCGTCCACGATCTGGCGCAGATAGGCCAGCGCGTTGCAGCAGCCGCACGGGTAGCCGGGGTTGGTGCGCGAGCGGCTGTCGGCATGGCCGCCGGTCGGTCCGATCGAGCGCCCGGCGATGAAGAGCCGCGGCCCGGCGATCAGCCCCTGTTCCAGCGCGGTCTTGACACCCCAATCGGTGCCGCCCGTGTCGCGGACCGTGGTGAATCCGCGATCGAGCATGGAGCGCAGCCGCGCGGCGGCCCGCGCCGTGGCGAGGGTGAGCGGCACGTCCTCCATGCGGCGCATGTAGACTTCGCTGTGCATGCAGTGGACGTGGCAGTCGATGAGCCCGGGCATGAGCACTCGGCCGCCACAGTCGATCCTCGTGGCGGCCTCCGCCTTGATCGGCCGGTCCGATACCTCGCGGAAACGATTCCCCTCGACCAGCACCTCGTAGCCGCCCCGCGCCTCCTCGAAGCGCGGATCGAGCAGCCTGAGGTTCCGAAACAGGAGCAACCCGTCAGCGGCCGTGGCCATGCAGCCGGTTCCGGTGGAACTGCCCGCCCTTCATGATGACGAGGAGCGACCGCTCGGGCTTCTCGAAGAGGCCCAGATCCTTGAGCGGGTCGCCGTCGATCACCAGGAGATCGGCGAGAGCGCCCGGCCTGAGGCAGCCCAGCTTGCCCTCCTGGCGCAGCACCCGCGCGCCGACCAGCGTGGCGGAGCGGATGATCTCGAGCGGCGAGAGCACCTGGCTGCGGAGCACGAACTCGCGGCTCTGGTCCACCTGGAGCTGGCCGAGCAGATCGGTGCCGTAGGCTACCGGCACGCCCGCGCGCTTGCAGATCTCGAGCGAGCGGAGGCCGCCGTCGATGACGAGGTCGTTCTTGGCCAGCATCTCGGCGGGCATGCCGAACTCCGCCGCGCGCTCCCGCATCGCATAGTAGGTGACGAGGTTGGCGATCAGGAACATGCCCTTGTCCGCCATGAGCCGGGCGGAGGCCTCGTCGATCAGGTTGCCGTGCTCGATCGTGCGCACGCCCGCGTGGGCCGCGCGCGTGATCGCCTCGGGGGTGTAGGCGTGCGCGCACACGTAGCGGCCGAAGGCGTGGGCCTCCTCGACCGCCGCCGCGACTTCGGCCGGCGAGAACTGCAGGCTGTCCAGCGGATCGTAGGGAGAGGCGACGCCCCCGGACATCATGATCTTCACCTGGTCGCAGCCCTGCCGCATCTCCTCGCGCACCGCCCTGCGCACCGCGGCCTCGCCGTCCGCGATGCCCATGGAGAAGACGAGCGCGTTGCAGCAATGGCAGGGCGCGCCCGGATCGGTGCGACGGCGTCCGTCGCTATGGCCGCCGGTGGGCCCGATCGCCCGCCCCGCGATGAACAGGCGCGGACCGGCGATGAACCCCTGCTCCACCGCCGCCTTGAGGCCCCAGTCCGCCCCTCCCGTGTCGCGCACCGCGGTGAACCCGCGGTCGAGCATGGCCCGGATCAGCACCATGGCCCGGGCCGTCATCAGCGTGAGCGGCACGTTCTCGAGCTGGCGGATGAACACCTCGCTCAGGACGGCATGGACGTGGCTGTCGATGAGCCCAGGCATCAGGGTGTGCCCGCCGCAGTCGATGACGGACGCATCCGCTGCCTTGAGGGGCTTGTCGGACACCTCGCGGATCGTCTCGCCTTCGACCAGCAGCTCGTGGCCGCCGACGATCTCGTCCCGCTCGGGGTCGAGCATCTGTAAGTTCCTGAACAGGTACTGGGTCAACGGTCCTCCCTTGGTTGAAGTCAGCGGTCGTGCGACCGGCTCCGGACGCGCCGACTATAACGTGCGAGGCCGGAGGCGGGCAACCCGGATCGCGCTGAACCCACGAGACATGACGGAGGGGGCCGCGAGCATGGTTCCATCGCAGTGAACGTCAAGCGCGCGTACCTCGGGATGTGACCGGGGGTCGTGACATGCCCCGCGAGCGCACCCGCCACCTCGACGAACGGCGTTACCGCATCTCCGGGATGACCCAGAGGGGCTTGTCGCCCCGCGCGACTCGCTGGACATTGTCGAAGGCGTTCCGGAAGGCCTTGGTCCAGTTCTCCCAGGTCGGCCCCGCCGAGTGCGGCGTGAAGGTGACGTTCTCCAGCCCGAAGAGCGGGTGGTTGATGAGTGGCGGCTCCTCGACCATGACGTCGAGCCCCGCGGCGGCGATCTGCTTCGACAGCAGCGCGTGGCGCAGGGCGTCCTCGTCCACGACGGGGCCGCGGCAGGTGTTGATGAAGATCGCGTCCTTCTGCATCATCGCGAACTCGCGGGCGCCCATCATCTTGCGTGTCGTCTCGTTGAGCGGCACGTGCAGGCTGACCACGTCGGAGGTCTTGAGCAGCTCCGGGAAGAGCGCGAACTTGACGCCGAGCGCGTCTTCCTGGTCCTCGCTGAGCCGCACGATGTCGTAGTACTGGATGTCCATGTCGAAGCCTTCGGCCCGCCGCGCCACCTTCTTGCCGATGGTGCCGAGGCCGACGATGCCGAGCGTCTTTCCCGCCAGCTCGTAGGTGCGCGTGGTGGCGAAGTCGCCGACGCGCCATTTGCCGTGCGTCACGTTGATGTGGTGGAAGGCCAACTTCTTGTAGACGGCCAGGATGAGCATGAGGGTGTGCTCGGCCACGGCGACGGAGTTGGAGCCGCCGTTGTTGGCGATGGGCACGCCCGCCTTCTTCGCCGCGGCCACGTCGATCCTGTCGTACCCCGCGCTGATCAGCTGCACCAGCTTGAGCTCAGAGCCGGCCTTGAAGAAGGCCTCGCCCATGTTCGCGCGCGGGAAGCCGATGTAGTACTCGGATCCCGCCACGTGCTTGAGGAAGCTCGGGTCGTCGTGCTCGGTGACGACCATCTCGAAGCCCTCGGGCATTATCGCGCGGGCTGTGTCCATGATGGGTTCGGGCAACTTCGGGGCGAAGACGATCTTGGTCGGCACGGGGCTCTCCTTTGATCCGGGTTCGAGGCTAGGGCTTCGGTTGGAGCAGCATGTAGGTGGCGCGTCCGACGGCGACGAGCTTGCCCGCGCCGTCGCTGATGCGAGCCTCGCCGAAGGCGATGGTGCGGCCGCGGCGCAGGAGCCGTCCCTCGGCGACCAGATCGCCGTCGCCCGCCGCGGCGAGGAAGCTGACGTTCATATCGAGGGTGGTCTGTCCGACGCCGCCGCCGGCGTTGTCGTGGGTCGTGCCCAGCGCGCCGCCGATGGCCATGTCCACGAGCGCGCCGAGGACACCGCCGTGGACGGGGGCGCCGGCCGCGTTCCGGAGCCCGTCCTTCACGGGCACCCGGAGGCGCACCCAGCCCTCGCCCGCATCGTCCACGAGCACGCCGAGATAGCGCCAGAAGAGATTGTCCTGGGCGCGCTCGCGGGTGACGGTCAGCAGGTCGGATGGCATGGGGGCTCAGTTATACCGAAAAGCGGCGCGGGACTCAATCGCGAGCGGTGAAGGTGATAGACTCCCGGCGAGGAGGAACCACATGGCGATGCGGATCGGCATCATCGGCGCGGGGGCGATCGGATCCATCGTCGGCGGCATGCTCACCAAGGCGGGCCACGACGTCACGCTCATAGACCAGTGGCCGGAGCACGTCGAGGCCATGAAGCGGCCGGGCTTGCGGCTCTCGGGCACGTGCGGCGAGCACCTGATCCCGGTCAAGGCGCTCCACATCCACGAGGTGCAGGCGATCCGCGAGCCCTTCGATGCCGTCTTCATCGCGGTGAAGTCCTACGACACGGAGTGGGCGACGGCGCTGGCGGTTCCCCATCTCCGCCAGCCGGGCGGCGTGGTGGTGGACTTCCAGAACGGGATCAACGACGAGCGCGTGGCGGCGGTGGCCGGCAGGGAGCGGACGCTCGGCTGCGTCATCACCATCAGCGCCGGCATGTACGAGGCGGGCCACGGGATCCGCACCGACCGGGGCACCATGGGCTTCAAGATCGGCGAGCACGACGGCAAGGACTCGGCGCGGGCTCAGGAGCTGGCGCGTATCATGAACGATGTCGCGACCGCCAAGGTTACGACCAACCTCTGGGGCGAGCGGTGGTCCAAGCTCGCCGTCAACTGCATGGTCAACCCGATCTCGGGGCTGTCCGGCTACGATTCGGCCGAGGCGCGGACCGACCGCGTGCCGAGGCGGATCGCCGTGTTCACGGCCGCCGAGGTCATCCAGGTCGGCCGCGCCCGCGGCTACGAGGTCGAGCCCATCTACAGCATCGCGACCCAGCGCTTCGTGGACGCGACCGAGGGCACGGGGCTGGACGAGGTCGAGGCGGACATGGCGCGCGACGCCAAGAGCCGGGTGGGCGGGCGGCCGTCGATGCTCCAGGACGTCATGAAGGGACGCCGCACCGAGATCAACTATCTCAACGGCTACGTCGCCGAGGAGGGCCGGCAGGTCGGCGTCAAGACGCCGCTGAACGACAAGATCGTCGAGCTCGTCAATGCCCCCGGCGTCGGCTTGCTCAAGCCCGACCCGAAGAACCTCGACCCGCTCTGGGCCATGGTGCCGCACTAGGGCCGCGCCGGTGGCGAGGACGATGACCCCAGGCAACACGTCGGAAGGGGTCAGCAGCCGGCGAACGCGCGGTCCAGGGCCTGGGCGAGGTCCGCGGTCAGGTCGTCGGCGTCCTCGATGCCGACCGCGTAGCGAATCAGGTTGTCCTTGATCCCGACCTGGAGGCGCTCTTCGCTCGTGAGCTCGTAGAAGCTCATGATGGCCGGCTGCTCGATCAGGCTCTCCACCCCGCCGAGCGACACCGCCAGCAGCGGGATGGCGCACGCATCGACCACCCGGGCGGCCGCGTCGAGATCGCCGCGGACCTCGAACGACACGACGCCGCCGAAGCCGCGCATCTGCCGCTTGGCCACGCCGTGCTCCCGATGGGTCGGGAGCCCGGGATAGTGCACCGCCGCGATGCGCGGGTGGCCGGCGAGGAACTCGGCGATGGCTTGGGCATTCGTGTTCTGCCGCTCCATGCGGAGCGCGAAGGTCTTGATCCCGCGGATCAGGAGATACGCCGCGAAGGGATCGACGACCGCGCCGGTGATGCCCTGCACCCCGCGCAGGGCGCCCACCATCTCGCGGGAGCCGAGCACCGCACCGGCCAGCAGGTCGTTGTGGCCTCCCAGGTACTTGGTGGCCGAGTGCATGACGAGATCCACACCCCACTCCAGTGGGCGCACGTTGTAGGGGGTGGCAAAGGTGGCGTCGATGATCGTCTTCACGCGGTGCTTGCGCCCAATGGCGGCGAACCGCTCGAGGTCGAGCACGCGGTTGTAGGGATTCGTGGGCGACTCGCTGAGCAGTACTCGCGTGGCGGGCCGGATCGCGTCCTCCAGCGCCTCGTAGTCGCCGGCCGGCACGGTGGACACCTCGATGCCGTACCGCTTGAGCGTCTGGTTGAGGAACTGGCGGGTACGCCGGTAGCTCTCGTCGGTGACGACGACGTGAGTGCCCCGCGAGAGCATGGCGAAGAGCGCGGTGGTCATCGCCGCCATGCCGCTGGCGAAGAGCAGACAGTCGCCGGCGCCTTCCAGCGCGGTCAGCTTGGCCTCAGCGATGTGCTGGGTCGGATTGCCGTAGCGCCCGTACTCGATGCGGTCGATCTTGCCGTCGAAGTGGTCCTTCAGCTCCTGGGTGTTGGCGAACGTGAAGGTGGCGGTCTGCACGATCGGCGTGGCCAGCGCGTTGGCCGGCTTGGGCCGTGGCTCGCCCCCGTGCACCGACAGCGTGCTGGGGCCGAGCGCCTTCTTCGGGGGATCGACGCGCTCGCTCATCAGGACACCAGCAGCCGGGCCTTCTCGACGTGGCGCGCGATGGCGCGGGCCACCCGCTTGGGGTCGGCCGGCAGCTCGACCGGCTTATTGCGATGCGTGGCCTTGAGGCCCTCGATCGCGCCCATGTGGTAGGCGGCCTTCTGGTCGGCAAACTTGAGCCCGTTGGCGGTGGAGATGACCACCACGCGTTCGCCCGAGCGGATGACCTTGCGATCGACCAGCTTGCGCAGGGCGGCCAGGGCCACCCCCGTGTGCGGGCAGTTGAACATGCCCGTGCGGTCTGCGCGGGCGGCCTCGTCGGCCAGCTCCTGCTCGGTGGCCTGCTCGACCACGCCGTTGAAGCGCTGCAGTGTCCGAATGGCGCGTTTGACGCTCACTGGGTTGCCGATCTGGATGGCCATGGCCAGGGTGGGCTGGGCGGTGATGGGCTCGAACGTCTTGAAGTCGTCCTGGAAGGACCGGTAGAGCGGATTGGCCCGCTCAGCCTGGGCCAGGCAGATCCGCGGCAACTTGTTGATCAGCCCCAGCTCCTCCATCATCACGAAGCCCTGGCCGAGCGCGTGGACGTTGCCGAGGTTACCGCCCGGGATAACGATCCAGTCCGGCACTTCCCAGTCGAACTGCTGGACGATCTCGATCGCCACCGTCTTCTGCCCCTCGATGCGCAGGCTGTTCATCGAGTTGGCCAGGTAGATCGTCTTCTCCTTGGTGATTTCCTGCACGACGGCCATGCATCCGTCGAAGTCGGTGTCGAGCGAGAGCACGAGGGCCCCGTTGGCGAGCGGCTGCACGAGCTGGGCGATCGACACCTTGTCTTTGGGCAGCAGCACGACCGCAGGGATGCCGGCCGCCGCGCAGTAGGCCCCCAGCGCGGCCGAGGTGTCGCCGGTCGAGGCGCAGGCGACGGCGTCGATCGGTTGGCCGCCCGCAATCATCTGCTTGACCACCGAGACCAGCACCGTCATGCCCAGGTCCTTGAACGACCCGGTGTGGGAGTTGCCGCACTGCTTGACCCACAGGTCCTCGACGCGGAGCTGCTTACCGTAGCGGTCGGCCCACAGAAGGTTCGAGTTACCCTCGTACATCGACACGATGTTCTCGTTGTCGATGAAGGGGAGGACCCACTCCTTTTTGCCCCAGACGCCGGAGCCGTAGGGATAGACGTTGCGCCGGTACCGGTCGTCGAAGAGCTGGATCCAGGCCGCCGCCGACCGGGACTTGAGCGCCTCCACGTCGTGCTGGACCTCGAGCAGGTCCCCGCAGGTGGGGCACCGGTAGATGACCTCGCGGAGGTCGAATTCCCCCGGGCAGCCGTTGATGCACTGAAACCACGCATTGTAGGCCATGGCCAGATCAGTATACGTGCGCCCGGTCCGGAGGGCGATAGGCGATGCCTGGGTGGAAGCGTTGCGTCGTCGGCGACCAGCTGGCATCATTTGACGAGTCTGCCGGCTTGGACTAGTCTCGGCGCGTGCGTGGCCTCGTGATCCGCGGCGGCCGCGTCGAAAGGGAGGAAGACTTGCATGAAAAGCCCTCGGCACCTTTTCACAGTGGGCAGCTTCGCCATCTTGGCCATAGCGCTCCAGAGTTGCGTCGTCGCGGATGTGGACCGAAGGAGCGGCGGAAGAGACGGCCGCTTCGTCTTTTGTGGCGGGGAGCATCGGCTGCGGCTCATGGACCTCGACATGACGCCGGATCCGATCGCGGACGGCCAGACGATCCGCGCCCTGCGCGTCAGAGTCCAGGCTGACGGCACCGGGGAATGCCAAACCACTTTTCAAGTTCGGGAGCGCGATGGGGACCTCGTCGGGAGGGATCGGGCGTTTCGTTTAAGGCCCGGAATTAATGACATTGTGTTCGAGCCCAACGAGCGTTACCGGTTCGACCGTAGCGAGCATTGCTTCGACGTGACCGCCAACATCGCCGGCAATCAGCGCCGCATCGACGCCGAGCGGACTTTCTGCGCGCGTCGAATAGACGGCCGCCGGTGGACGCTCCGATAGCAGGCAGTAGGCGACTCCTTACTGCTGCCTACCGCCTGTGCCGGAACTGGTTGAGCTGACCGAGGGCTGCCTCGAGCGTGCGCTCGTTCCAGAACCAGGAGGATGAAAGCGTCGTATCGCGCTGGAGCTGACGGTAGGCGGCGAGCTTCGGCTGGAGCTTTACGAGGTCCTCGGCACGGCGGTTGACTCCGCTCAGCACCTGGAGGCCCACAGCGCCCAGGATGATGAGCAGCACCGCGAGCCATAGTCGACATTGAAGCCATTGTCAGTCACGGCTGGCCTCGCCCTGGACCGATCCCGGCCTTGGCTGTCGAACTCCGGATCGTATCGAGAGAGTCTAGCCCGCCACTGCCCGAACGAAGCGCTCCACCTCGGACTCGTCGTTGTAGTAGTGCACGCTGGCGCGGACGAGCGCGTCGACTCCGCGCGCGGGCAGATCGACCCGCGACAAGCGGGCCTCGTGTGCGTTGATGTTCATGGGGCGCAGCCGGTCGCGCGTCTTGGCCGGCGCTTCGCCGTCCTTGAGAAAGGCGACGATCCCGCACCGCTCCACTCCGCGATCGTGCACGCGCGCGTGGCGTTTTCCACGACCGCGATCTCGTCCGGGCGCGCACCGATCAGCGTGGCGACGGCGTCGTAGACATCCGCGAGGCGATCGGCCGCTTCGGCCACAGCCTCGTAGCCGCCGATGGCGGCCTCGCGCGCCAGGTGGCTCACCACCGCGTCGAGGACCGGACGCGGCGGCAAGGCAGCGCCCGCGTTGTTGAAGTGGAGAACGTTGGCCACTCCGGGCGTGTCCGATCTGAGCCACCGCACGTCGAGCGTCATCTGCTTGATGCGATCGGGTCGGATATTCATGACGGCCTCCGAGCCCGGATGATGCGCGAACAGACGCCCACCCTCACCCCAGCCCTCTCCCTCGCCGAGGGAGAGGGAGCCATTTCGATCCCCTCGCCCCCGGAGGGGGAGAGGGTCAGGGTGAGGGGGCGCACAGGACACGGGAACGGCGTTCATGAATAGTTCACGCTAGTAAGCTCGTGGCGGCAATGATGCCATGCACGGACCGGCTCCTTCTCGTTCACGCGATGCTCGGGCAGTTGATCACGGGGCTCGCCCGCCGCAGCTTCGTCGTCACCCTTCCCACCATCGTCATCCCGCTCCACGCCGACATTCTCGGCATCTCGTGGGCGATCATCGCCTACCAGCTCGCCGGGATCAGCCTCTCCGTCGTGTTCGGCCGGCTCGGCGACATCCACGGGCACTACGTGATCTACGGCACCGGGTGCGCGATCATGGCGGCGAGCGGGTTCTTCTGCGGCATGGCGCCGAGCGTCGTTTGGGAGCATAAGAGACATAAAGCCCCGAAGCGAGGCGAAGCGCCCAGTAACTTACTACAGGCTCGGATGCAGGAACGGCCAGGGCGAGGTTTCCGACCCGGGCTCGATCGGCACTTCGATCAGCATCGGGCCGGCCTGCGCAAATCCTCTCTCCAGCGCCGCTTTCAGTTGGGCGGGCGTTTTCGCCAGATAGCTGGCCGCGCTAAAGCTTTCGGCCAGCTTGACGAAGTCCGGATTGGTGAGCGAGGAGCCGATCTCCCGACCCTCATAGACAGTGCGCTGGTCGCGCAGCACGTTGCCATAGCTCGCATTGTTGAACACGATGGTGACCAGGTTGATGTTGTACTTGACCGCGGTCGCCAATTCCTGCACGCCGAACATGAATCCGCCGTCACCGGTGACCGAGACGACCGGCGTGCCCGGGTTGGCGAACTTCACGCCAAGCGCGGTCATGAAACCGAAGCCGACGTTGTCCTGATAGCCTCCGGTGACGAAGGTGCGGGGCTGGTACACCGGAAAGCCGAAACGCGAGGCAAAGCCGACCTGCGAGATTTCCTCGACGAAAAAGCCGTCCCGCGGCAGCACCTCGCGGATCGCGTCCAGGTATCCCATTTGCGGTTGCACCCGTTGGATGTCGTGCCTGAACTGCGCCTTCAGCGCCTTGAATTCTTCTTCTCGCGACGGGCGCTTCGCGAGCCCGGCGGACAGGGCATCGACCAGGGCACGCGCGCCCAGTTTCGCGTCGGTCACGATACCGACGTCGGGTTTCAGACGGAACATCTCGGTGGGATCGATGTCGATGCGTATCACCTTGACGCCATCCGGGATCTTCATCCAGCGCAGGTATTGCAGCTCCAGCCGGCTGCCGATGCCGACCAGAGCATCGGTCGCGAGCCAGGGCTTGTACCCAGCGCCGCAGGGGAATCCGTAAGGCGTGTCCTCGCCGACAATGCCGCGGCCGCTGCGGTGGGAAGTCACGGGCGCCTGCAGCAGCTTGGCGAGCTCCAGCACGTGAGCGCCGGCGTCAATTGCGCCGCCGCCGACGGTGATCATCGGATTCCTCGCCTTCTGCAACAAGGCGACCGCGCGCGCAATCACGTCCGGATCCGGCGCCGGGGGAGGCGGAACATCCATCGGCACCTCGAGATCGACCAGCGCCTTGGCGCCGAACACGTCCCACGGCGTCTCGATCGCGACCGGACGAATACGGCCGGTGGAGAGCTGCTTGAACGCTTCGCCCATGACGGCTGCGGCTTCGGTCGGGTGATTGATGCGCTGGGCCCATTTCGTCAGCCCGCGCAAGATCGCGAGCTGATCCGGCAGCTCGTGCAGGATGCCGCGGCCGCGGCCGATATTGTGCGACTGGATGTTGCCCGTGATGCAGAGCACGGGCGCGTTGGCCCCGTATGCCGTGCACAGGGCAGCGCCGGCGTTGAGCACGCCCGGCCCCGGCACGCAGGTGAACGCGCCCACGCGCCCGGTCGATTTGGCGTAGCCATAGGCCATGTAGCCGCTGCCCTGCTCGTGCCGGTTGACGATGAAACGTATCTTGTCCCGGCACTCATGCAGCGCATCGATGAAATCGTACGTGTGCGCGCCGGGAATGCCGAAGATCGTGTCGACACCATTGCGTATCAGCGATCGCCTGGCCGGTGCTCAACGTTTCTGCATGGCTCATGGTGGAAGTCCCCTCTTGCGCCGAGGTGTCGCGCGCTAATTGCCCGCATCTCGGAGAGCATAGGCGAAGCATAGGCGACATAAAAGCCATTGTCAGTCACGGCTGGCCTCGCCCCGGACCGATCCCGGCCTTGGCACAGATCTTCCCCGTCTCGGCCTTCTGCCGTCGGCCTGGCCACGCCACCCCTGTCCTGGCGCCCGACACCATCGCGAGCGTGTGCACCCGCCCCGAGAATTGCGAGTGCGCGGATTACCGGGCGGGCCTCGCCGAGTCGAGCCTGGAAGAGCCGTCGGCATAGGTCCGTCCCCGCAGATGGCGACACCGAGAAAGTGCCCGGCATGAAGAGCCGCCGCGTCACAGTCGTCGGCGGGGCATCGCCGGGCTGGCCGTCGCCTATCACCTGGGTCGGGCCCGGGCCGTGTCCGTGCTCCTCGTCGAGCAGGAGGGCGGCGTGGCCTTCCACCGCTCGGGGCGGAGGAAGCCGTCGGCTAACTCCGCCGCACCGCGTCCGAGAGACGAAGGCCATCTGCGGCGTCCCGTCGCGTCGGTCGGCCGGACACCACAGCGGCGCTGTTGATCATGGCGTCGGCGCGGCCCACGAAGGACAGGGAGCCGTCCTCGTCCCCAGCGCCGCTATGCGCTCGCCTCAGCGTCGTGGGCGGTCAGCGGGTGGTGCGAGCGACGAGGAGGCCCCGCCGCGCGAGGTTCGCCATGAGCGCGCCCGCCCCGAAGGTCCACGGCTCCGCCTGATCGCATGTGACGACCTCGTTGACGAGGGCCCCGAGCTCGGCCGCCCGGATGCTCACGACGTCCCCGACCTTGTGGGTGAACCCGCTGCCGGGGGCACCCCGGTCGTCGACGGGGGCGAACATCGTCCCGATGAAGAGGAGGAGACCGTCGGGATACTGGTGGTAGGGGCCGATGGCCTGCGACGCGAGGTCGGCAAGGTCTCGGCTGATCTCGCTCACCCGCGTGGTGTGCGTGATGCGGAAGCCGTCGAGGCCCTCCACCACGGTCTCGAAGGTCAGCCGGCGCGCGGCGTCGAGGGTGAAGGTCTCGTCGAGGAGCCGGAGGAACGGGCCCACCGCGCAGGAGGCGTTGTTGTCCTTGGCGCGTCCGAGGAGCAGAGCGCTCCGTCCCTCCACGTCTCTCAGGTTGACATCGTTGCCGAGGGTCACGGCGACGATTGCGCCCGCGCTGTCGATGACGAGCACCAGCTCGGGCTCGGGATTGGTCCAGACCGACGCCGGGTGGATGCCGACGCGGGCCCCGAGGCCTACCGGGGCCATCGCCGGGCATTTCGTGAAGAGCTCGGCGTCCGGCCCGATGCCGACCTCGAGGTACTGCGACCACATGCCGCGCGCCACGAGCACGTCCTTCACGCGGGCGGCGTCCGCGGACCCGGGGCGCACGCCGCGAAGGTCGGGCCCGATGATCGCCTGGATCTCGCGCCGCGCGCCGTCGGCGAGGGCGGGATTGCCTTTCGCCCGCTCCTCGATGACCCGCTCGAGCAGGCTCGCGATGAACGTCACGCCGCTCGCCTTCACCGCCTGGAGATCGCACGGAGCGAGGAGCCACGGCCGCGACGGATCGCGATGCCCCTCCGCGCTGTTGCCGATGATGGCCTCGAGCCGCCCGATGGGTGGCGCGGCCCGGATCGCCGCGCGCAGGTCGGCCGGTCTGGCGGTGCTGAGCAGCTGGCTCACCGTCGGGTATGACGCCGTCAGGTCCACGGCGTCGTCGCCGCGCACGGCGATGACGGCGGGGCCGTCCTCCGCGGGGATCCACACCCGACCGATCAGCAGGGACCCCGCCGGCTCGCGGGGCAGGCACTCGCGGGCGGACAGCGCTGGTCTCGGCGTCATCGCGCTCCCCCTTCGGTCCTGGGTCCCCGGCCGGGCGCCGCCGGCCTAGTACCGATAGCGGTCGGCCTTGTAGGGGCCGCTCTTCGGCACGCCGATGTATGCCGCCTGCTCGTCGCTCAGCTCGGTCAGCATGACGCCGAGCTTCGAGAGCTGGAGCCGCGCCACCTTCTCGTCGAGGTGCTTCGGCAGGATGTAGACGCCGATCGGATACTTCTTCGTGTTCCCGAAAAGCTCGATCTGCGCCAGCACCTGGTTCGCGAAGGACGAGCTCATCACGAAGCTCGGATGCCCGGTGGCGCACCCGAGATTCACGAGCCGGCCTTCGGCAAGGAGGATGATGCGCTTGCCGTCCGGGAAGATGACGTGGTCGACCTGGGGCTTGATGTTCTCCCACTTGTACTGGCGGAGGGCGGCCACGTCGATCTCGTTGTCGAAATGCCCGATGTTGCACACGATCGCGTTGTTCTTCATCCGCAGCATGTGCTCGTGCGTGAGGACCTTGTAGTTGCCGGTGGCGGTGACGAAGATGTCCGCGTGGGCCGCCGCGTAGTCCATCGTCACCACGCGGTAGCCCTCCATCGCCGCCTGGAGGGCACAGATCGGATCGATCTCGGTCACCCATACCTGGGCCTGGAGGCCGCGGAGGGCCTGGGCCGAGCCCTTGCCCACCTCCCCGTACCCGGCGACGACCGCGATCTTGCCCGCCACCATCACGTCGGTGGCGCGCTTGATGCCGTCGACCAGCGACTCGCGGCACCCGTAGATGTTGTCGAACTTCGACTTGGTGACGGAGTCGTTGACATTAATGGCGGGAAAGAGAAGGCGCGTCTCCTTTGCCATCTGGTAGAGGCGGTGGACGCCCGTGGTCGTTTCCTCGGTGACGCCCCGGATCTCCTGGGCGATCCTCGAGTACCAGCCGGGCTCGGCGGCGCGGCGCTTCTTGATCGCGGCGAAGAGCGACGTCTCCTCCTCGCTCTTCGGGTGCGCGATGACCGAGGGGTCCTTCTCCGCGCGGATACCGAGGTGGACGAGGAGCGTCGCGTCGCCACCGTCGTCGAGGATCATGTTGGGCCCGCGGTCGCCGAATTCGAAGATCCGGTGCGTGAACTCCCAGTACTCGTCGAGCGTCTCGCCCTTGTAGGCGAAGACGGGCGTGCCCGCGGCGGCGAGGGCCGCCGCCGCGTGGTCCTGAGTGGAGAAGATGTTGCACGACGCCCAGCGCACCTCGGCACCGAGCGCCTTGAGCGTGTCGACGAGCACCGCGGTTTGGATGGTCATGTGAAGCGATCCGGCGACGCGGGCACCCTTCAGGGGCTGGGTCCCGGCATACTCCTGGCGGATCGCCATCAGGGCCGGCATCTCCCCCTCGGCGATGGCGATCTCCTTGCGTCCCCAGTCGGCAAGAAGGAGATCGGCGACGCGGAAATCCCCGGACTGTCTCGTGTGCGGTGTGGCGCTCATCACGCCCTCCTTTCTGTACTAGAAAAAAGTTCGTGAGCGCCGTTCCATTGAAGCCCGAGCCTGGCGGGTGCCGAGCGGCACCCGTTGCAACGCTCCTCGGGACATCCCAGTCTACCGCAAGTCGCCCGAAACGACCACCCCACGCAGCTCTCCGTCCCCGGGCTCAGGAGGCGTCGGGCCGCGGGACTCGAGAGCTACGTGATCACAGCCCCGCCTCGCGACAAAGCTCGCCGAGCACCAGGTCTGAATCGAAGTAGCCTGCCGCGACATCCCGGGCCGCCCGGCAGTGATCGGAGTAGTCCCGATTGATCTCCTCCAGCGCGGCGACCGCTTCCTCCACCGTGCCGAAAGCAAAGAGCCCACGGCCGGTGGGGACGAACTTGCTGAAGCCCGTCTCCTGCGTCACCACCGGCTTGCCGGCCGCCAGATAGCAGACACTGCGGTCGCTGAACCAGCCGGAGCGCGTGCGGGCGACCAGATCCTTGGCCACGGTGAACTCACCGCGGGAGGCGTAGATGTACCGCTGGTAGGCGGCCGTGTCGCGGGATTTGTCGTAGGCGCCCGACAGCAGCCAGCCACGCTCGAGCAGCAGCTCCCGCGTCCGAGTGTCGACGGTCTCGAGCGCGAGCTCGAGCGGCTGGGAGGTGAGCCGCGGCAGGTCCACCACGCGCAGGAAGTTGACGTGCTTGGACCAGTAGTAGGTCTCCCCACCGAACGGGATTCCCTTGGTGACGTTCTCCCACGTGCCGATCGTGGTGAAGTGGCGGGCTCCGGGATCGAAAGCCGGCTCCCAGAAGTCGAGCACCACGGGCGGCCGGGTCGGCCGCCAGTCAAACCTCTGCAGGGGGATCGGGCAGTCGGCCGAGCCCATGTTCTCGCCGTACGTGAAGTGGTGCGTGTGGGCCTCGAGCCCGGTCAGCGTTCGCGCGTCGTTCTCGACGACGAGAATCTGGGCGTGGACGGGATCGGTCTGGACGTAGATGCGGATGGGGCAGGCCATGTGTTCCTCACGGAGCCAGCTCGCACCGCAGACGTTCACTAAAGCGTCGGCCTCGCGGTAGAGCTGCTCGAGGCGCCGGCGATCGATTCCGTAGGAGCGTGCCTGATCCGTATCCCGGTATGCCCAGCGGTCGCCGAGCCCGAACCGCTCCATGGTCTGGCGCAGAAACTCGACGCCATAGCTGCAGTCCTCGACGAGGCTCTTGGCCCGAGGATCGTACGGCGCAGCCAAGGAGTCCTCCACGTAGTAAACGTCGTGGCCCAGACGGGCGAGCCCGACGAGGTAGTGGACGGCCTGCCAGCCGATGCCGCCCAGCGGATACTGACCCGCCAGATGGAGGACCAGGATTCGCTTACGGGAGCGCAAGGCTGTCCTCGTCCCGGAGGCCGGTCTGCGTCTTGTAGAGCGATGCGAAGGCTCCGCGGACATCCATGAGCGTCTCGAAGCTGCCCTGCTCGACGATGCGACCGTCGCGCAGTACGACGATCAGGTTGGCCTTCCGGACCGTGGCCAGGCGGTGGGCGATGATGAACGTGGTGCGCCCCGCCGTCAACAGCTCGAGCCCCTGCATGATGAGGGCCTCGGTCTCGGAGTCCACGGCCGACGTGGGCTCGTCCAGGATCAGGATGGGCGAGTCCCGGAGGATGGCGCGGGCGATGGTGACGCGCTGCTTTTCCCCTTCCGACAGCGTGACCCCCTGCTCCCTGACGACGGTGTCATAGCCCTCGGGCAGCCTCGCGATCGTCTTGTCGAGACCGGCCAGTCGCGCGGCCGCCACGATCTCGTCGGGCCGCGCGTCCGACCGGCCGAACGCGATGTTCTCGCGCAGGGTGGCGTTGAACAGCAAGGGCGGCTGGAGCACCATGGCGATCTGCCGGCGGAGCGAGGCGAGCTGATACTCCCGCGCGTCGATACCGTCCACGAGGACACGGCCCTTCCACGGATCGTAAAAGCGTGGGAGGAGGCTCAGCAGGGTGGATTTCCCGGCGCCCGTTGGCCCGACGATCGCCACTTTCTGGCCCGGCTGGACGTGGAGGTTCACTCCCCTCAGCACCGGCTGGTCCGGCACATATCCAAAGGAGACGTCTTCCCACGCCACCTCGCCTCGCATGCCCTTCGCCGACCTCCTGCACCGGTTGTCCTCGAGGTGGCGCTCGACGTCCAGCACGTCGAAGACGCGCTGCACGGAAGCCCTTGATCCCTGGGCGAGCCCGTAGGTCTGGAACATGCTGTTGATGGGACCGTAGAGTGACGCCAGGTAGGAGACGAAGATCACCAGCGTGCCGATGCTCAGTGAACCGTCCAGGGCGTGCCGCGCACCCACCCACACCACCCCGGCCGTGCCGAGGGCGATGATCACGTTCACCATGCTTGAGTAGACCGTCTGCAGCGTGTGGAGCCGCAGGCCCGACGCCAGGCTCCGACCGCTCACGTCCATGAACCTCCGGTGCTCGTCGTCCTCCCGCGTGAAGGCTTGGATCACCCGCATCATCGACATGGTCTGCTGGACGACCGTGTACACCTCACTCTCGCGCCGGCAGACATCGCTCGCCACCCTCGTGATGCGGGTGTTGAGCCGCGCGATGACCACGAGCAGCGCCGGGCAGACGCAGAGGGCGACCAGCGTCAGCTGCCAGTCGAGCCGGAGCATGATCACGCCCATGCCGACCAAGAGCGTCAGCGCCGTCACGGCCGGAAAGAAGCAGTTCATGGTGAGGCTCTGGAGAGCAAGAGTATCCGCGGTGACGCGATAGATCAGGTCGCCCACCTGGGCGCGGCTGTGAAAGGCAAGGGACAGCCGGTGCAGGTGGCCGTAGAGGTCGCTCCGCAACTGGCTCACCATGCGCTGGCCGATGCCGATCGTAGTGTAGTTGTTCAGTACGGCGAGCGTGCCGAGCACGGCATAGATGAGCACCAGCGCCGCGCACGCCGCGACGAGGATCGCCTCGCGCGACCAGCCGGCCGGCCATCCCCACGGCGGCGGCTGCCCCCCAAGCACGGAGTCGATGATGATCTTGAGCGGCCAGGGCTTGAGCACCTCGCAGGCGCCGATCACCAGCACCTGAAGGAAGGCCCAGTATAACGTCCGGCGGTAAGGGGGCAGGTAGGCCAGAACCCTGACCGCGAACTCTCTCATCTCTGTTCGACCTCGGTGCCCCGCAGCGGCGGCGCATAGTGCAGCCTGGCACGCCGGGCCACGGCCGTGAGCGCCCGATCGATCGTCCAAGCGAGACTCCGAGCTTCCCTCGCGAACACGATCCCGCTGACCGCGCCCGCCCCTAGGCTGGCCACTAGCAGAGGCGTCCAGCCGAGCGCCACGCCGAGCACGGCGCCCAGGAGGACTCCGGCCGCGCTGACCCGAGTGAGGAGAGAGCTTCGCACCGCGCACTTCGCGCGCAGGACCCGCCGGCCCGCACCGTGATACTCCGTGGCGACCTTGACCCGTCCTCTCGACCAGAGGCCGCCATAGATCTCCAGGTCCCACCCGCTCCACCCGCGATCAGCCACGACGAAGTACTTCCGCGTCGCGACGGCTCCTTGAAGGCCCTGGAGCAGCACCTCTTTCTCCAGCCCGTCTTCTGTCCAGAAGGCGACGGACGACGGCCCCTTCCACCACGGCACCGGCATCCTCCGGACAAGCCGATCCTCACTGATAGGCTCGACCGCCGACAGGCCGCGTGCCAGCCAGCGATAGCGCTCCAGACAGCGCAGAAGCGGGCCCAGATAGGTGAGCAGCGCGATCAGCAGGCGGCCTCCGAGGCTGTCGGCGCGCGCATCCACGCGGGCGCGCAGCGCCGCGGCAAGACAGCAGGTCCAGGTCAGCAGCAGTGGGAGCGCGCCCAGCCAGGCCCAGCCGCCGTGGACGAGGGCATAAGCAAGGAGCGTGGCGGCCACCACGCTCCACTCCAGCGTGAAAGGCAGATACGAAAAGAAGGTCGACGGCGGCTGGTAGAGAGTTTGAAAGAGCCCGCGACCGAAGACGCCGCCGTAGATCACCGGGCGCCGGAGCGAGAACAGTGATCCGAACAGAGAGTAGATGCCGCCATAGATCCGGCCCCGCCATCGCGAGTAGCCGAGGGCGTTGAATCGCTGCGGGTGCTTGAAGTAGAGCAGGCCCTCCGCCTTGCCATAGCCGCGCTGTTGGCCGATATAGGCCTTCACGGTGTTACGCCGGAAGTGCCAGACGATGGCCGCGGGGCTGAAGGCGATGCGGTAGCCATGTTCCTGAAGCCGCCAGCACACGTCCACGTCGTCTCCCGCGGCGCGATAGATGGGATCGAACCCGCCGATTTCCTCGAGAGCCTCGCGGCGGAATGCCATGTTGCAGCCGGGAATATGCTCCGCCTCTTCGCTGTTCAGCAGTACGTGAAGCGGCCCGCCCGGAGCGGCAGCCACGCAGCTGGCGACGAGCGAGTCCTCCGGCGGTGGCAGGTTGGGCCCACCGGCCGCGGCCTGGCCCGACGAGAGGAAGGTGGCGGCCAAATAGTGGAGCCAGTCCGGATCCACGACACAGTCGGAGTCCGTGAAGGCGATGATCTCGCCGGTGGACGCGGCGATGCCGACGTTCCGGGCGGCGCTCAGGCCTTTGTTCTCCTGGTGGATCACGTGGATCCCCTCGCAGCCGTCAGCGATCCGTCCCGTGCGATCGGTGGAGCCGTCATCGACTACCACGACCTCGTATGCCGGGTAGCGGAGGTCCCGCAGCGAGTCGAGACAGGAAGCCATCGTGCTCTCGGCGTTGTAGGCGCATACCACGACGGACACCTTTGGATAGCTGGGCAGGGCAGGCAGCTCATCCGCCGCGTACCAGCGCTGCACCGCCCGGAAGGCCGGCTTCTTGCGTCGCTCGCGGTCCACCAGGCCGAAACCCCAGTCCCGCACGTCCTGCCCACCAGTGAACCACTCATCGGTGAACGAGAAGATGCAGGTGCCCGCCGCGCCCATCTCGAGCGCCGTACGCACCTGCCAGGAGAGCGTCGCCGCCTGCTCCTGCTTCCCCTCGCGGATGGAGTCCATGCCGAACTCGGTGAGGACGAGCGGCCGGTCCCCGGCCAGCGTGTGCAGACGGTAGAGGTATCGGCGGAGGTCCGCCTCGCGGTGAAGGTAGACGTTGAAGGCCAGGAAATCGGTGAAGTCGGTCTCCAGGTACTCGGTGGAGGGGAAGTTCGCGTAGCCGACGAGTGAGCCGGGATCGATGGTTTTGGCGATGTCCCTCAGTTCGCGCAGGAAAGAGCTGACCCGTGGCGCGCCATACCAGCGGACGATGTCCGGCGGGATCTCGTTGCCGACGAGATATGCGGCCAGGGTCTGGTGGCCCCTGCAGGCCTGCACCGCCGCCGCTACCGTGCGTCGGATGCCCTGCGTCAGCTCCTTCGAGTCGAGGAAGCAGACGTGTTCGGCCCACGGGATTCCTGCCAGCACACGCAAGTTCCGGTCGGCGGCCAAGTCGAGCAGCCACTCCGGCGGAATCGTGAAGGTCCGCAGCGTGTTCGCGCCGAGCTCAGCGATGAGCCCCAGATCAGCCCTGACGGTTTCTCGATGTGGGAACTGGCCGCCGGCGCCGTCGGGCGCGAAAGGGCCATAGGTGATTCCCTTGAGCAGGACCTTCTCGGCTCCTGAAAAGAAGAATTTGCCCCGCGCCTCCAGCCTGGGCCGCCACTCTGGAAGGTCTCCGCCCTCCACGGGTAGGGGAGCGGCTATCGATCGGGGCTGCACGAATCAAACTCCTCGCCAGTGCACGATGTTGTAAGGACGCGGTTCAAAACTCGGCTGAAGGCTTGCAACCGATGTGCCATGCCTTACCAGGGATAAGCGGACGCCAACCCTGCGACTTTCAGGACTATTGAGCGAACGTCAGCTCAGCCTGCCGGTCAATGTGGTCAAGACTACCCTAAGAGCGCGGAAGTTTTTACACGAAACGGGTTTGACGCTCTTCGCGAGCCTGATCGACGCGGATCGCACGCGATGGGACCGCGCGACGAACGGTACGTCGCAATACCGATAGAAGAGTCGCGACGCCCAAAGCACGAGCGGCGTCACCGCCGTCATGATCAGCAGCGACGAGGGCAGGCCGTGCTCCACGACAGCGGGTCACGTTGCCACGTGCCGCGCCAGCGGCTCGAACGCGAGCTGGATCGGCCGGTGCAGTAGATAGCCCGGATTATGCGCGAACAGGCGCCCACCCTCACCCCGGCCCTCTCCCTCGCCGAGGGAGAGGGAGCCGTTTCGATCCCCTCGCCCCCGGGAGGGGGAGAGGGTCAGGGTGAGGGGGAGTGCAGGACGCGGGAACGGCCTTCATGAATAATTCACGCTAGAGGCTGTACGAGTACAGCCCCACGCCGGCGAAGTAACGACCGATCGCGGAAGCCTCGCCGGCGCGTTCGCGTTGCAGAGCGATACAGAGCAGCAGTGCGAACGCGACACCGTAGGTCGGCTCCATGATCGCGTATAGGCCGTAGTGCCAGCGGTGCCACTCGAGCAGGACAGCGAGCCCGAATACACCCGTGCCGAGCCACGGCTGGAGTGCCGCGCGGGGGAGCGAGACTCGATTCGCTCCGACCGCGCGCCCATTCGCTCCATGAGGAAACTCTACGCTCCGCCCACGGCCGCACCGGAAAGATGGCTCTCACGGCGCGCGCACACGATCTTCAAGAGTAGAGGCGACATAAAAGCCATCGTCAGTCACGGCTGGCCTCGTCCCGAGCCGATCCCGGCCTTGGCTGGGACGCGCTCGGCTAGCGTCGAGCCCGGCCCGACCGCTCAGACGAACTTCGGCATGATGAGGCGGGGAAAGAAGAGGATCGCTCCCGGAAAGAAGATGACGAACGCCAGCATCGCCAGCATCGCGATCAGGAGGATCGCGACGTCCCTGATGCACTCGGCCACCGTGATGCGTCCGATGGTGCACGAGATGAGGAGGCACAGCCCGTACGGGGGCGTCACCAGCCCGAAGGCGAGGGAGACGACCCCGATGATGGCGAAATGGACGGGGTGCATGTGCACGCGCTCGGCCAGGGGCAGCATCAGGTTGCCGAAGATGATCATCGCGGGGATCGCGTCGATGAAGCAGCCAACGACCAGGAACACGGCGGCGACGATGAGGCCCACTGTGGTCACGGTGGTGGCGTAGGGCGCGAGCAGCTTCATGATCGCCGTCGGGATGCGGTAGAAGGCCAGCAGCCAGCCGAAGGCCGACGCGGTGCCGATGCAGAAGAGAGAGATCGAGGCCAGGCGCGCCGTCTCGTAGAACACGATCGGCAGCTCGCGAACGCCGATCGACCGATACACCAGGGCGCCGATCACCAGTGTGTAGAGCACCGCGAGCACCGAGGCCTCGGTGGGCGTCGCGATCCCGAACACCACGCCGCCGACGACGATCGCCGGGGCGAGCAGCGCGAACGAGGCGCGGCCCAGGGTCCGCAGGAACTCGCGGATGGACGCCCGCGTGTACACGGGATAGCCGCGCTTCCTTGCGTACATGTACACGCAGAGCATCAGGGACAGGCCGATCATGATCCCAGGGAGGAAGCCCGCCAGGAAGAGCGCCCCGATGGAGACCGACATGATCCCTCCCCACACGACCATGAGGATGCTGGGAGGGATGATCACGCCGATCACGGAGGCGCACGCGATCAGCGCCACGGTGAAGCTGGGGTCGTACCCTTGCTTTTTCATCGCGGGGATGAGGAGCGAGCCGATGCCCGCCGCCTCCGCCGTGGACGAGCCGGAGATGCCGGCGAAGATCATGCTGACCACCACCCCGATGTGGCCCAGTCCGCCCCGGAAGTGCCCGACCATGGAGCGGGAGAGATCCACCAGCCGCGCCGTGATGCCGGACGAGTTCATGAGGTTGGCGGCGAGGATGAAGAAAGGTACGGCCAGGAGGACGAAGGAGTTGTAGGACTTGTGCATCTCGGTGAGCAGCAGGACGGGGGAGAGCCGGTCGTCCAGGTAGAACACCGGCACGCAGGCGATCCCGAGGGCGAACGCGACCGGGACGCGGACGACGATCAGGACTGCGAAGATCACCATCATCAGCGTGCCGATTTCGCCCGGCGTCACCGCGACCTCCCGAAGAGGACGGCGAGCGCGGCGAGCGCCCGCTCGGCGATGAAGAGGATCCACGTCGCGCCCGCCAGCGGGAAGGCGAGGTGCATCGTCATCATGTTCATGCCCGTCAGCTCGGAGGTCTGGCTGTAGCCGAAGGCGGCGTAGCCCCAACCGTACGCGAGGAACACGACGGCGATCACGAGAATGGCGCCATCCACGACAAGCTCGCTGATCGCCTTCCAGCGGGGGGAGGTGGGCTCGGGCAGGATGTCCACGTCGAAGTGGGTCCGCTCGCGGATGGCGATGCTCGCGCCGAGCATGATGATCCAGATGAAGAGGAAACGCGCCGCCTCCTCCGTCCAGATGTAACGGGGGATGAGCTCCGTGTACCTGGCCACGATCTGCAGCGTCACGGGGACGATCAGCAGGAAGAGCAGGACGGTGAGGACGAACTTGAGCAGGCGGAAGTACGCGTCGACGATACGTGTCATCGTGCCCCGATCCCGGTGGGGGGAGAACGCGACGGCGGGCCACCGGGATGCCTTCCCGGAGGCCCGCCCGCCGCTCGTGTGGGAAGCCTACTTGACCGCGTTGATCGCCGCCAGCACCTTGTCCGCCTCGACTTCCTTGGCGAACGCTTCTTTCACGGGAGCGGCCAGCTCGAGGAGCTTGGCCCGGTCGGTGAACACGTGGACCTTGATCTTTCCCTCGCCCTTGAGCTTGTCGAGGATCTTGTCGTCCTCGCGGCGCTCCCACTGCCGGCCCCAGGTCGCACCATCCAGTCCCGCCTTGAGGATGGCGTCCTGGAGGTCCTTCGGGAGCTTGCGGAACGTCTTCCCGCTCATGCAGAGGGGCCGGATGGTGATGGCGTGCTGGGTCTGTGATATGTCGCTCGCCACCTCGAACCACTTCATCTGCGCCCAGCCCGGTGCCTCGTTCTCGCCCGCCTGGATGACGTTGGTCTGGATGGCGTTGTATACCTCGTCATAGGCGATGACGGTCGGCGCAGCGGTGATCGCCTGGAACATGCGCGTCTGGATCGGCGCGCCCATCACGCGGATATTCAGCCCCTTGAGCTCCGCCATGTTGCGCACGGGCTTGTTGCCGACGATGTTGCGCACGCCGCCGCCCGCGTACCCGATCAGCATGACGTCCGCCTTCTTGAGGACATCGTCAGCGATCGGCTTGAGGGCCGCGCCGCTGGACAGGACCTTGTTCCAGTGGTCGATGTCCCGGAAGAGGAACGGCATGTCCATGAGCGTCGCCTGCTTGGAGAAGGTGGCCATGTGCGAGGGGGCGACGATGGCGTAGTCGACCGAGAGGCCCTGACTCATGTAGGCGAAGTAGTCCTTCTCGAGCCCCAGCTCCCGGTTGCGGTGCAAGACGAAGTTCACGGGTTTGCCATAGTACTTCTGCACCTGCTCGGCGAACTTGAGCATCGTCTGGTTGTACGAGTGCGTGTCGTCGAACTGGCTGGCGCCCCGCAGCGTGATCGTCTGGGCCAGCGCCGGCGTCGCAGCTCCGGCGGCGAAGACGACGGCGGCCAGCACTGTGCAGATGCGCCCGAGACTCGTCGCGGTCATGTCGCGTCCCTCCCGTGATCGCGGGGGAAGAGCGCGGCAGCCCGCGCCGCCTCCACCCCCTGGGTGATACTTCGATCGATGGTTGAAGGTCAGGTGCGCCGCCGATGCCGGTCATCGCGCCGCGGGCGTTTTCTCGGCGAGCCAGTCGAGGCCGAGGCCGCGGAGCTTGGCGGGGTCGGGTGGCCCGTCGCCGGGTCACAGCCCGCGAGCCGGTAGTAGCTCTCGCGCGCGTGCTCGAACTCCTCCATGGTCAGCGCCACGCCCGCCGTCGGGCCCTTGCCGGGAGCATAGGCGACATAAGAGCCATTGTCAGTCACGGCTGGCCTCGCCCCGGACCAATCCTGGCCTTGGCACAGACGATCAACTCCGTCCGGCCCGCGCAGCACGGACGGCGCACGGGCTCTCGCCATGGCGATTCCTCCGCCAGTCGGACGCGCTGGAGGACCCGGAGGTCTCGCGACGTGATATCCTATCCACGTGAGCCGCCCAGGTCTCGACGCCTACAAGATCGTGCTCTACCGCCAGGACGATGGCTCGTGGGTGGCCGAGGTACCGGCCATCTCCGGCTGTTACGCCCTGATGGCCACACGAGAAGAGGCCTTGGCGGAGTTGAGTCACGTCTTCGACATGATCGCCGAGGAGTATCAGGAGCGAGACGCCCCGCTGCCCGAGGATACGACCGAAATCGTGAATGCCTAGCGCCACCGCGCGGGAGTTCCAGCGGGTGGCCAATCAGCTCGGCTTCGTCAAGCGTCGACAGACCGGAAGCCACGAGCGGTGGAACCATCCCGATGGCCGGGCCGTGACGATTCCCATCCATGGCGGACGAGAGATCGGGCCGCCCCTCTTCCACAAGATCCTCCGGCAACTCGGCCTCTCTCTGGAGGAGTTCGAGCGCCTCCGTTAGAGTTCGCTCCGCGGCCCGCGCAGCGCGGATTCGAGCTCGCGGAGAGCATAGGCGACGTAAGAGCCAGACCATAGGCGACAGAGTGTAGATTCTTCCGTCGTTGGTTCTTTGCTTTTTGCGATGAAATTCTCTGCGCTCCTCACGCGGTCTCGGCGTAGAACGCGGGAAAGTGGAGCTGCCGGAGTCGGACCGAGGCGCCCATGACCCGATGGCCAAACGCGGTGACGCGCCAGCGGCGCGAGCGGGGGATCTTCGCGACCAGCCCGTAGACGTGGAGGCGGTGCAGGAGGCGGCTGATCTGGGCACTCTGCTGCTTGGGGTCCTCACGCTGGTGGCCGGTGAGCTTGGCGCGGAGGTCGCGGTTGGCAAAGCCGTGCACGGCGTGCTCCCCGCTCATGAGGGCGACGAAGAGTTGGGAATCGGACCGGGCCGCGGGATTGAAGGCCTTGACGGGCCGGCCCGCCGCCGGGTGCTTGCGGGTGGTGATGGTGTCCAGCCCCCGGAGCCCGGGGGTG
>WNFU01004792.1_pt1 | contig 34114 bp, 29 predicted proteins | sample 5400121 | NCBI WGS metagenome assembly WNFU01 (sample SAMN13153360, study PRJNA577476) | soil metagenome | isolation source: 100 cm soil or saprolite under grassland replicate 1 | place: USA:California | collected 2016-06-15
CGAGCACCGGCCAGTGGGCCGTCCTCGGTCATCCATGCGCGGATGGTGTTCTGGTGCTTGCCGAGGATCTTCGCGGCCTCGGCGGGGCTGTAGCCCAGGGGGCTCCTTGGCGCCGGAGGCGCCGCCGCCGTCTGCCCGGGGGGCGGGCTGATAGGGTGCTCCTGCATGGCATCTCCTCAAGAGTTCTAGAGAACAAGAAGACTTGAGGAGAGACTGTGCCCCGTTGTGCTGTTGTTGTCAAGACCTGTAGAGGACGTAAGCTGTCCGTGTCCGACTATGAAGGGGTGGGCCAGAATGCCGACGAAGCACGAGCAGATAGCCGCTGACCTGCGCCGGAAGATTCACGAAGGCAAGCTCACCCCGGGCGACCAGTTGCCCGCAGAGACCCAGCTCATGCGCGAGTACAGGGTCAGTCCTGGCCCCGTACGTGATGCACTCAAGGCGCTTCGCACCGAGGGGCTCATCGAGACCCGCCATGGGATCGGCAGCTTCGTCCGGTCGCCTCGCCGCAAAGTCCGCCGATCAGGCGACCGACACCAATGGGAGAAAGACCGCGCACGTCTCTCTGAGGACGAGCGCCGCGAGACTGGGCAGGTAGAGCGCGAAACTGGCCTGACCGTGTCAGAGCTAGCCTTCCACGCCGAGTACGGTACCGAGCAGGCCAGCGAGGACCTTGCCAAGGTGTTTGGCGTCCCAGCCGGCACGAAAATGCTCCATCGCGTCTATCGAACGCGATCACGTGCTGAGGATTCCCCGGTAAGTCTGGTCGACTCCTACCTTGTGTATGACATGGTCGCGGCCAACCCCGACCTTCTCACCGCAGACAAAGAGCCGTGGCCCGGTGGCACACAGCACCAGCTCTATACGATTGGTATCGAAGTCGATCGAATCATCGAGGAGATCACAGCGCGACCGCCGCGAGCCGAGGAATCCGAAGTCTTGGGGATCGGTCCGGGTATTGCAGTACTCTTTCTGCGAAAGACCTCCATTGATATTAACGGCCGGGTGGTGGAGTACTCCGAGGTCGTCCTGCCGGGCGATCGGACGGAGATGGTCTGCACGACACAGCTCCAGCGGTGGTCCACATGACGGACCTAGTGTCTGTCATCACGCCTGTTTACCCGCCGGCCGATGCATACTTGCCCGAGGCCTATCAGTCTCTCGTAGCTCAGCGGTTGCCCGATGGCTGGGACTGGGAGTGGCTTGTCCAAGAGGACGGAGAGGCGTGCAGCGTCAAGGAATTGGTTCCCGATGATGATCCCCGAATCCGGCTCGGGATTGGCCGGCATGGTGGGCCATCGGTTGCCAGGAACCTCGCTCTTGCCCGTGCCCGGGGTTCGCTGGTGAAGGTTCTCGATGCGGATGACATGCTCTGTCCCGGAGCCCTCAGCCGAGACATCAAGATTCTTTCTGAGAATTTGAATGTCGCCTGGACCACGTCACGGGTTATAGATCTTCTCCCGGACGGTTCTACTGCGGGCTTTGAGTACGACCCACCCGAGGGGAGGCTGGCAGGGACAGATGTGCTCCGTCACTGGCGAGAGCATGATTATCGTGCCTCGGTCCATCCCGCAACATTGTGTATTCGCCGCGCACACCTGCTCGCGCTCGGAGGATGGATGGCTCTGCCAGCTTCCGAAGATACTGGCCTGCTTATCTCTTTGAGCGTCATCAGTAGCGGATATTTCATCTCTGAGGCTGGCCTGTACTACAGAAAATGGCCGGGACAGACGACCAACCAGACGGCGCATACCCACCACGCCGAACGCGCCGCTAGGATGAAGCTCATCGAGGATCGGGCCGAAGCGCTCTTAGCAGTATGCACTTCGATCTAGCTTCCTCGACCCTTGGATAAGTAGCATCTGTGTTGTGAGAAATTTCTCTACGGTTTCAAGCATACCCCGGATCGCCTAAGGGATTGAGTAATGTCACCAGGCTCATATGCACCTAATCTGCACGAGGGAAGCCGCTCAGAGTACCTTGCACAGTACGTATTCAGTACCTTCGGCACATCACTGCCCGTACTTCATCAGGAAGACTACGGACTTGACTTGCATTGCACCTTAAGCGAGCGCAAGGGTCAGCGAGCGATACCCATCGCGTACTACTCGGTCCAGGTCAAGAGCACTGACGAACCCTGGCGGTTTGAGAGTGCCGACGCGGTAAGGTGGCTAGTCGAATATCCAGCACCCATGCTGCTGTGCGTTGTCGATAAGAGCGAAGCTCAGGTTCGCATCTACCAGATGATGGCCAGGTTCGGCGCCGCAGCTAACATGCAGCTACCCGACCGGCTTACATTGCTTCCTGGATCAGCGGGACAAGGACTTACGTTGAGTAGGGATAGCGCTGGCAATAGCGAGCTAGGGCCGCCGATTCTGCAGTTCACTATCGCCGACCTGATGAATGACGACCTGTTCGAGCAATACCGCAGGGTTCTGTACTTCTGGGTTCTCTGCGATCAGGCGAATGTCTGGCGATACCAGGTGGGCATGCGGTCAGTGTCCCTACCGCCCAGGTACAGCACTAATGAGCTACCGCCAGGAGGCAGAGCAACGTACTTCCTCAAGTATGCGACCGAAGAGATCCGTGCCAAGGCCGAGGAGACTGCCTTCGAGCTAGATGAGTGGCTTGGGCCATTGATGCTCGCCGCGGACGATCGCGTCGGCGCTTTGTTGGCCGCATTGATACTCCGCCATCGCGATCCCGATTACCGGAAAGGCCGAACGGCAGACCTTGTCATGCGTCTTCGGGCAGATGGTCGGCTTGACGCCGCCACTGGTACCGAAAGTCTAGACTACGTATTTGCACCGATCGACAAATTGCTAGAGGAACTGCGGCAGAAAGTCACCGGCTGACACTTGGTGCTCCTGCTGCCTCATGCTTGCTACTTGGCCGTACACAGACGGGCTGGAGCGCGGCCAGGTGCTGCCCTTGGCTGGGCCGCAGCGGGGCCGTGAGCACGCTTCGGTCATGGGGTACGACGCTGATCTACGCAGTACCGTGCAGTAGGGCTGTCTTCCCTGGTCAGCGGGTGGATTCGGGCGTCCGCACAGGTCAATTCGGATGCCCCTTTAGAGGCCGTGACGGGGGTTCGAGTCCCCCCACCTCCACCAGAAGGGGCAGGCCATCGGCCTGCCCCTTCTTGCGTCCTCGCGAGGCTAGCGGGTGGCCGTCCCGGGTGTCGTGAAGACCGGGCAGACCAGCGAGTAGCTCGTGGTGTCGCGCACCGGCTGCGCCGCAAGCGGGTCGCGGGTCGCGCGCGGCTCGTGCACCGTCGGCAGGCTCGCGGAGGCGGATGGTCCTCCCTTCAGGCGCAGGATCTCGATGCCGCGGCTCATGTCGAACAGGTAGACGAGGTCGCCGTGCCAGGCCGTGTCCCACGACAGCGAGCTGGGGTTGGTCGCAGGGTCGGTTCCGGTCACGTAGTAGTAGCCGACCTGACGCAGGTCCCTGGCGTCGGACGCGTCGATCACGCGGAGACCTTGGCCGTACCAGGCGGCCGCGAGCGTCGATCCCGACAGCTCGAAGTAGTGCGCCGAGCAGGAGTTGATCGGCGCGGTGGTGTCGCTGGCGTCCTGGGTCGGGTGGAACGCGCTGAGGGTGGTCATCCGGAACGGGTGCTCCGGCGTGGAGTTCGCGGCCGGACCGCCGCCCAGCGAGTCGGTGATGTCCGCCGCGACGATGCGTCCACCTTGCGCGCACGGCTCGGTGAAGTCCTCTTCGGTCATCAGCGCGATGTTGCCGTCATCGACGCCTGACGCCCGCACCTGGCCGTTGAGCGGTCGGGCCGAGTTGTGGATGAAGTCGGTCTGTGGCTGGGCGACGCCGTTCGGGCCGCCCTGGATGCCGCCGCCGGCGACGAGGATCGGGTCCCACGGCTTGGCGATGCGGCGCTTGCCCGTCCTCGGGTCCCGCCACTTGCCGCTGGTGGCGTAGCCGAGCAGACCGCCGCGCCCGCTCGTCCACGCGATGCCGGCCGCATCCACGTCGACGTCGTGCGAGTAGTCGGTCAGCCCGTCGTTGCGCCACAGGTCGATCGGCTTGGGGAAGGTCTCCGGGTGGGCCGCGTCCTTGAGGTTCGTGACCCAGACCGGCCGGCCGTCCCCGCGGCCGCCTGGCGTGAACGGCCCCAGGTACGCGAGGTCGTTGCGGCGGGCCGGACCGCCGGTCCACACGTAGTCGCAGGCCTCGACGCAGCTCGCCGTGTGGCCGGAGGGAAGCTCGACGAAGTCGCCGACCTGCCGCAGGTTCTCCGGGTCCGCGTACGAGATGACGTAGAAGCCGGAGCGGCAGCCGGGATTGCGGGTCTTGGAGCCGAGCGTGCCGATGCCGGGGCAGCTCGCCTGGTCCACGTTGTCGTGGCGTGGGTCCAGCGCCCCGATGATGAGCTTGCGTCTGACGTCGAGGTCCATGTCCTCATCCTGCCAGTAGCCGTTCAGGCCGAGGACCTCGGGCGGCTGGAAGGTGTCGAGCAGCCGCGGCGCGGCGGGGTTGCCGACGTCGTAGGTCTTGAAGCCGTAGCGACCGGTGGTGACGAGGACGTCTCGCCCGGCCGCCCTGTCGAACTTGCCTTCGACGATCATCGACGAGTCGGGCACACGGCCGACGTACTCGAGCGAGTCGGAGATCTGGGCGCCGGCCGGCGGGCCGGCGGCGTCGGCGGGTGGCTCGGCGGCGAGGGCGGTCGTGCCTACGGTCAACGCCGCAGCCAGTGCGGCCACCATGACGGATCCCAGCCTGAGGTTCACCGGACCTCCTCCCATGGGCGGTCGACCCTGCCACGTCGCGCGCGCAGGCTCGGCATCGGGTCCGCCGCCCTCGCCTTGGTCAGCAAGCTTCAAGATGATTCCCAGGATTCGTCGGTTCGAAAGGTGATGGCATGCCAGTGGTCCGCCTCGACGTGATCGAGGGCCGGTCGCCGGCCCAGAAGCGCGCGCTCCTGCAAGCCGTGCACGCCGCCTTGGTGGAGGCGCTGCGGATCCCGGAGGACGACCGCACCCAGCGGCTGGTGGAGCACGCTCGCGAGGACTTCGAGATCCCGCCTGGCAGGAGCGACGCGTACCTCCTGGGGGAGATCACGATGTTCGCGGGTCGCTCGACCCAGGCCAAGCGGAACCTGTACCAGGCGATCGTCCGCAACGTCGGCGAGCTGGGGATCGCGCCCAGCGACGTCCTCGTGGTCCTGCACGAGTCCCCGATGGAGAACTGGGGTGTCCAAGGAGGCCGCATGGCCAGCGAGGTCGACCTGGGGTTCGACATCCAGGTCTGACCAGGCGGTCGCGCGGCTGGTCACACTGCACGAGGAGCGGCCCCTCGACCGGCTCGTCGAGGCCGGGGTTGCCACTCCATCTACGTCCCGCTAATATCGCGGAACGTAGATCGGAGCGTGGATGGGTGCGCTGTCGGAGTTCGGCCGCTTCTCGGAGCCGGCGCTGCTGATCCTGGTGAGCCTGCTCGACGGCGCCAAGCATGGCGCCGCCATCGTCGAGGACATCGAGGGCTTCGCCGGGCGGCGGCTCGGTCCGGGGACGCTCTACGGCGCGATCGGTCGGCTCGAACGGCTCGACCTGATCAGGGCGCTGCCGGACGAGGGCCGGCGCCGGCCCTACCGGCTCACCGACGAGGGCCTCGCCGAGGTGCGGCACGCGCTGGACCAGATGGCGGCCCTGGCCGGGTACGGGCGGCGCCGCCTCCGGCGGCTGGGGGTGACACCGGCGTGAGCAGGCTGCTGCGGCTGTTCCCCAAGGCGTGGCGTGCCACCTACGGCGACGAGGTCGCCGACATGCTGACCTCCAGCGACCGGCCCTGGTGCGACCGGCTCGACCTCGTCCGGGCCGGCGTCGACCTGCGCACGGATCAGCTCATCCACCTGGTGCAGGGAAGGACGATGCTCATGCGCTCGTTGCGCGTCATCGCGGTCGCTCTGGCCGCGCTCGGCCTTGGCGGCGCTGCCTGGGTCACGCCGCAGCTCGCCCACGGGGTCGGCGAGATCCCGATGCACTGGTGGAGCAGCCTGGCCGTGCTCCCACTCGGCGTGGGGATCGTGCTCGCCGTGGTCGCGTGGCGCCCGCGCCGCCACGACCGGCCCGCCTGATCTAGACAGCGCTCCGCATCATCTGGCAGCGCGGGGACGGCGTCGCCCGGCAGGTCACTCCGCGGCGACGGCGCGGAGCAGGTCGGCGCGGGCGGCTCGGCGGGCGGGCAGGGCGGCGGCGAGCACGGCGACCGCGGTCGTGGCGACGGCGGCGAGGGCGAGCCGGCCGACCGGGATGGTGGGTTGGACGTCGAGGTCCCTGCTGATGGCCCAGCCGAGGAAGGCGCCGAGGCCGAGGCCGATGGCGGCGCCGATGGCGGCGATGATGACCGCCTCCCAGCGGATCATCGAGCGGACCTGCTGGCGCTCGACGCCGATGGCGCGGAGCAGGCCGAGCTCGCGGACCCGTTCGAGGACCGACAGCCCGAGGGTGTTGGCGATGCCGAACATGGCGACCACGATCGCGAGCCCGAGCAGGCTGTAGAACAGGCGCAGCGCGGGGTCGATCTGCGCCGTCGCCTGCCGGCGCAGCTCGGCGCGGCTGGCGATCTCGACGTTGGGGTAGTCGGGGATCGCCCTGGCGATGGCGGCCCGGGCCGCGGCGGGGGAGACTCCCTCGCGCGCCGAGGCGTAGACGGTGGTGAGGCCCGGCGCGTCGGCCAGCCGGCGGTAGTCGGCGGGCGTGATCAGGTAGTCGCCGACGGGGAGCTGCGAGCGGACGAGGTCGTCGACCTCGGAGCGGTCGTAGATCGCCCGGACGGTGAGCGTCCGCGTGCCACGGGGGGTCTGGACGGTGACCCGGGTGCCGATCCTGGCATCGGTGGCGTCGGCGGCCTGCCGGTCGATCGCGACGGCGCCGGCGCCGAGGTCGGACAGCGAGCCCTGGGTCACCTTCAGGGAGAGGACCTGCGGCAGCCGGGCGGGATCGACCGCGGTCACGCCGCCGTCCTGACCGGCGACGGTGGCCCGGGCGTCCTGGAAGGCGGTCACCGTGGCCAGCTCGGGCAGGGCGGCCAGGCGGTCGGCCACCCGCGGGCTCATCCGGGGCTGGTGGATGCCGGCCCCGGTCGCCTGCAGCCGGTAGCCGGCGTGGAAGGTGCGGTCGAAGCCGCCGACGGCGGAGGCCTTCGTGCTGGCGGCCAGGGTGGTCAGGAAGGTGACCAGTGTGAGCCCGATGACCAGCGGCAGGATCGTGGCGGAGGTGCGGCGGGGGCTGCGCGCCGCGTTGTCGCGGGCGAGCGCGCCGACGACCCCTCGCAGGCGGCTGACCGGCGCGCCGAGCAGGCGCGACAGCGACCGGGCCAGGACCGGGCCGAGCACCAGCACGCCGAGCGCGCTGCCGATCGTGCCGGCGATCAGGTAGGGGGTCTCGACGGGATCGCTGAGGGCGCCGGCGAGCACCAGGCCGACACCGCCAGGCGCCAGCAGCGCTCCGACCACCGCGCGGGCGCGGCCCGCCGTCCGTTCGAGGGTGAACACCTCGCCGTGCAGCGCGGCGACCGGCGCCACCCGGGTGGCCCGGCGTGCCGGGCTCCATGCCGAGACCACCGCCGTGCCGACGTCCACGGCCAGCGCGAGCGCGACGGTACGCGGCAGGACACGGACGGCGGTCGCGCCGGTCACGTCGGCGATCGCCTCGTCGGCCGATCGCACCACACCCCCGAGCGCCCACGCGAGCCCGATGCCGAACACCAGGCCGGCCGCGCCGGCGAGCGCGCCCAGGACGGCGGACTCGATCAGGACCGAGCGCCGCAGCTGGCCACGGCTGGCGCCGACGCAGCGCAGCAGCGCCAGCTCCCTGGTCCGCGAGGCGAGGATGATCGAGAAGGTGTTGCGGATCAGGAACGTGCCCGTGAACAGCGCGACCACGCCGGCGACCAGGAAGAAGACGGTGCTGCCACCCTCGCTCGGGGTGGCGTTGCGGGCGCGCTCGGCGTCCAGGGCGGTCTCGGTGAACGCCTGGTAGCCCGGGCCGAGGACGGCCGCGACGCGGTCGCGCAGCTCCTGCTCGCCGACGCCGGCGGCGCCCCGCAGCTCGAGGAAGCTGACCTGGCCCTTGTCGGGCGCGAGCAGCTGCCTGGCCGTGGCCGGGTCGAACCCGACCAGTACGACCGAGTCGGGGATCTCGGTGGAGTCCAGGATCCCCACCACCGTCGCGGCCTGCGGCTCGCCGCCGGAGGCGATGATCCGCACCTGGTCGCCGGGGTGGAAGCGCTGGTCGCTGGCGGTGGTCGAGTCGATGACCACCTCGCCGGGCCCGGCCGGGACCCGCCCCGCACGCAGGTTCCGGGCGAACGACGGGTCGATCGAGCGTCCCAGGGGCGCGCGGACGCCGACCACGTGGCCGTCGCGGCCGACGAGCTGCGCGTCGCCGGTCACCACGCCGGCGGCGGCGGCGACGCCGTCGATCCGGGCGGCCTCCTCCACCACCGAGACCGGCATGGGCTCGGCGAACAGCTCGCCGGTGATGTCGGAGAAGACCTCCTGCTCGCCCTGCCGGGTGGTGCGCACGACCACGTCCACCCTCCGGCTGGCCTCGGCGAAGGAGGCGTCGGCGGCGGCCTCGGCGGTGTCGGTGAGCACGAGTGTGCCGGAGACGACGCCGACGCCCAGCACGATCGCCACGGCGGTCAACAGCATCCGGCCCTGGTGGGCGACGAGGCTGATCAGGGTGTAGCGCAGCATCGCCGTCAGCCTCCCAGGGCCTTGATCCGGTCGAGCACGCCGGCGGCGGTGGGGCCGCTCATCCGGTCGGCGATGCGGCCGTCGGCGAGGAACACCACCTCGTCGGCATGCCCGGCCGCCGCCGGGTCGTGGGTGACCATCGCCACCGTCTGGCCGAGCTCGTCGACCGAGCGGCGCAGCAGCGCGAGCAGCTCCGCGCCCGACCGGGAGTCCAGGTTGCCGGTCGGCTCGTCGGCGAAGACCACCGCCGGCCGGCCGGCCAGGGCGCGGGCGGCGGCCAGGCGTTGCTGCTGCCCGCCCGACAGCTCCGCCGGCTTGTGGCCCAGCCGGTCGCGCAGCCCGACCGCGTCGACGACCCGGTCCAGCCAGGCGTGGTCCACCCGCCGGCCGGCGATCGCCAGCGGCAGCGTGAGGTTCTCCGCCGCCGTCAGGGTGGGCAGCAGGTTGAACGACTGGAAGACGAACCCGACCCGGTCGCGGCGCAGCCTGGTGCGCTGCCGCTCGCCGAGGCTGGTCAGCTCGGTCTCGCCGAGCCAGACCTTGCCGCGGTCGGGGCTGTCCAGGCCGGCGAGGCAGTGCAGGAGGGTCGACTTGCCCGACCCGGACGGGCCCATCACGGCGCTGAAGCGGCCGGGGGCGAACCCGACCGAGACGTGGTCGAGGGCGGTGACCGCCGCCGGCCCGCTGCCATAGGTCTTGCTGACCTCCACGGCACGGACGGCGGTGTCGATGGTCTGGCTTAGGGGCAGGACGGTCCGGCTGGCGGGCATGGCGCCTCCCTGTCGTCGGTCGCGGTGCCGGTGCGGACCCGGGCGGGGTGTCGTCGGGTCAAGCTGACCGCGCCGGCGGACCGGCCGCACTGGCGCTGGGACGAGAACCGGAGGTAGACGCAGCACTACCGCCGCCGGGCCCCTCGCCGGTTACCATCGGGGCATGGGTGCCCGTACCGCCTGGCAGGCGATCGCGCAGCGGCCCTGGCGCTTGCTCACCTCGCCATGGCCGTGGCGGTCGCTAGCCTACCTGCTGGCCGGGATCGCGCCGAGCGGCACCGTGGCCGCCGGGCTGATCACCCTGATCTCCCTGCCGTCCTCGAGGGTCGCGCCGCTGGTGCTGCCGCCGGTGTTCCTGGCGCTGCTGTGCTCCGGGCTGGTGGTGACGCGGTACGAGCGCTGGCGGCTGCGCCTGATGGAGACCGGCCCCGCACCCGCGTACCGGCGCGCCGAGGGAGCCGGGCGGCGCGCCCTGGAGTTCGGCTACGGCGTCGTCGCCGTGCTGGTGCTGTGGCTGATCGACCTCGCGTGGTCGCCCTCTCCCTGATCCTCCCGGTGGGCCTCGCGCTGGCGGCGCTGCGGAGCTCCGACGCCGGGCGGGTCACCCAGGTGGCGATGCTGGCCGTCGGCCTGCTGGCGCTGGGGCCGGGTGCGTACCTGCTCACCGCGTGGGCCGGCGCCCGTGCCGCCGTTGCCCGGCTGATCCTGGCGCCCCGCGAGGCGGAGCTGGACGAGCGGCTGGTCGAGGTCACCCGCTCGCGCGCCCGCCTGGTCGACGCGTTCGAGCTCGAGCGGCGGCGCATCGAGCGCGACCTCCACGACGGCGCCCAGCAGCGCCTGGTCGCGCTGACGGTGGCGCTGGGGCTCGCCCGGCTCGACCTGCCGGCCGGCTCGCCCGCCGCCGCACGAGTCCACGAGGCGCAGGAGCAGGCGAAGCAGGCCCTCACCGAGCTGCGCGAGCTGATCCGCGGCGTCCACCCGCAGGTCCTGGCCGACCGTGGCCTGGGGGCCGCCGTCGCCGTCGCCGACGCCGCCGGCCGCTCCCCGGTCGAGGTCGACGTCGACGTCTCCCTGCCGCGCCGCCTGCCGGGCACGATCGAGGTCACCGCGTACTTCGCGGTCTGCGAGGCGCTGGCCAACATCGCCAGGCACAGCCGGGCGAGCCGGGCGTCCGTGCGCGGCCGGCTGCTGGGCGACGTGCTCACGGTCGAGGTGCGCGACGACGGCGTCGGCGGCGCCGACCCGGCCGCCGGCACCGGCCTGGCCGGTCTGGCCGACCGGATCGCGGTGGTGGAGGGCAGGCTGCTGCTGTCCAGCCCCGCCGGTGGACCGACCGTCCTACGAGTGGAGATCCCGTGCGCGCAGACGGTCCCCTCCGCATAGTCGTCGCCGAGGACGGCGTCCTGCTGCGCGAGGGGCTTGCCGAGCTCCTGCAGCGCTTCGGGCACAGCGTCGTCGCCACCGTCGGCGACGCGCCGGCCCTGCTCGCCGCGGTCGACGAGCACGAGCCGGACGTGGTCGTCACCGACGTGCGGATGCCGCCCGGCTTCAGCGACGAGGGGCTGCGAGCCGCGATCGCGCTGCGCGGCGCCCACCCGTCGCTCGCCGTGCTGGTGCTCAGCCAGTACGTCGAGCAGACCTACGCCGCCGAGCTGCTCGACGCCGATCCGCGGCGGGGCCGTGGCGCCGGCGTGGGCTACCTGCTCAAGGACCGGGTCGGGGATGTGGAGGAGTTCGTCGACGCGGTCCAGCGGGTCGCCGCCGGCGGCACGGTGATCGACCCCGAGGTGGTCCGCCAGCTGCTCCGCCGCCGCCACGACCCGCTCGAACGCCTCACCCCGCGCGAGCACGAGGTGCTCGCCCTGATGGCCGAGGGCTGGTCCAACGCCGCCATCGCCCGCACCCTGGTGGTCACCGAGGCCGCGGTCGCCAAGCACATCGGCAGCATCCTGGCCAAGCTCGACCTGCCACCCACCGAGGACGACCACCGCCGCGTGCGCGCGGTCCTGGCGTTCCTGCGCGGCTGACGCCAGCGCGGTCCCCGCTCAGTCGGCGGAGGGCCGCACGGCGGCCCGGGCGGCCCGCTCGGGAGCGGCTTCGGCGCCGGCCGCGGCACCGGCGGTGCCAGCCGCGGCGCCGCCCCGGGCGGGTGTGCTCCTGGTCACCATCAGGCCCGCCAGGACGTAGCCGGCGCCCTGCAGCGCGATGACCGGGACGATGCCGAGCGGGTTGCCGAGCACGCCGGCGGCGAGCGTGCCGGCCAGGGTGGCGACGCCCTGGACGGCGACGAGCGCGCCGAAGACGCGCCCGCGCATGGTCTCGGCGGTGGCCGTCTGGAGCATCGTCATCAGCCCGGCGGTCATCAGCGCGCCGAACGGCCCGACGAGCATGATGAGCACGAACGCGGGCCACAGCTCCGGCGCTGCCAGCGGGTACAGGAACAGCGCGAGGTCGAGCGCGCCGAACGCCACGGCACCCCAGCCGACCAGGCGCTGCGGCCGGAACCGGTGTCCGACGCCGGCCGCCACCAGGCCGCCGAGGATGCCGCCGACGGCCTGCACGGACAGGATCAGGCCGTAGGCGGAGCTGTCGCCGTGCAGGACGTCGCGGACGAACGGGGCCATCAGCGTCCCCATGATCCCCTCGCCGACGCCGGTGATCGCGACGAACAGCAGCAGGACGCGCAGCGTCCGGACCGCCCGCGCGACCCGCGCGCCGCGACCCAGTCGCGCCAGACCGCGCGCACCGTCGCCCGCCCGCCTGGACCGGCCGGCGCCGCTGGTGAGGCGCCGGCCGCCGCGCGCGGCGGCCGGATCAGCGCGATCAGGCCGGCGGCGACGCAGAACGTGGCCGCGTCCGCCAGCCCGAGCAGCCGCACCCCGCCGAGCGCGGCGACCAGCCCGCCGCAGGCCGCCCCGAGGAGCCGGGCGACGTCCCTCGTCTGGCCGTTGAGGGCGTTCGCGGTGATCAGGTCCCTCGCCGGCACCAGGTCGGGGAGCAGCGAGGCCTCCGCCGGGACGAAGAACTGCGCCAGGCAGCTCTCGACCAGGGCGACCAGGTAGACGATCCAGACCCGGCGGGCGTCGTGCACCAGCAGCAGCGGCAGGAGGCCGGTGGCGAGCAGCAGGTTGGTGACGACCATGGTGGCGCGCCGGTCCCAGCGATCGGCGAACACGCCGGCGACGGAGCCGAGCAGGATCTGGGGCAGCAGCGAGGCCATCAGCATCGCGGACGAGGCGATCGTCGAGCCGGTCAGCGCGTAGACCTCGTAGGCGAGCCCGACCCGCAGGACCCAGTCGCCGACCAGCGAGATCAGCCCGGCCGCCAGCAACAGCCGGAGGTTGCCGTGGCGGGCGAGCAGCCGCACCGCCGCCATCAGCCGCCTCGCGGGGTCGGCTGCAGGGGGACGGCGAGGAGCGTGAGGTCGACGGGGACCGCTCCCTCCGGCTGGGCGGCGGCGTCGCCGAGCGGCCGGCGGTCGACCAGCGGCTGGATCAGCGCGTCGAGCGCCTGGCGCAGCTCGACCGCCTCCTCGAGGGTCAGGTAGATCAGGTTCTGGCCGATGCCGGTGTTCTCGCGCCACGCCTGGTCCCAGTCGCCGCGCCGCTGCTGCCAGTCGACGAGCTGGGCGACCGCCCGCTCGGCGAGCATCTGCTCGAGCACGTCGGCGGCCAGGGCGGACTCCGGGTCGCGGTCGGCGCCCTCCCAGGTCTGCGAGGTGGCCGTGATGCGCCACGGGCGCTCCCGGCCGTCGGCCGCCGGCGCGGGCTCGACGAAGCCGTACCGGGCCAGCTGGTGCAGGTGGTGGGATGCGAGCGCCTGGCTGATGCCGAGCTGGCGGGCGGCCTCGGCGGCGGTCGTCGGGCCGTCCCGGCCGACGAGCGCGTGCAGCTTGAGGCGTAGCGGGTGGGCGAGCGCCCGGATGACCACCGGATCGTCGAGGATGCGGCGCTTGCCGACAGATTCCAAGGACATGCTTGGAATCTTGGACCGAGGCCGCCGGGGATGTCAAGCACTTGCTTGGAATCTCCATCACGTTCCAGCCTTGCATAGTCAAGTCTTGACTAGTACGGTGTTGGCTATGAACACGACCAGGCTGTCCCCGGGCGCGCAGGCGGTGCTCGGCCTGCTCTCGCGCCAACCGACCTCCGGCTACGAGCTGGGCTCCACGGCCGAGCGGACGATCGCCCACTTCTGGCCGATCACCCGCGCCCACATCTACGCCGAGCTGGCCCGGCTGGAGGCCGCCGGCCTGGTCACCGCGACCGAGGTCAGCCAGCAACGGCGGCCCGACAAGCGCGTCTACGCCATCACCGGGGCGGGCGAGGCCGCCCTGGACGCGTGGCTGGCCAGCCCCGACCTCGGCCACGAGCGCCGCCGCCACCCGCTGCTGCTCAAGATCTTCTTCGGCGACCGGATGCCGCCCGAGCGCCTGGCCGGCCTCCTCGCCGAGGAGCGTGCCCGGCTCGAGGCCGACCGCGACCACTTCCAGGCGGTGGTGGCCAAGCTCGAGGGAGACCCAGGTGCCATCTGGCGGCGCGCCACCGCCATGTACGGGGTGCACTGCACCCAGGGACAGCTCGCCTGGCTCGACGCGGTCGAGCCGCTCATCGCACCGGCCGATCGGAGCGCCTGATGTTCGAGGAGAACCGCCGGACCAAGCTGCTCACGTTGGCGCTGAGCTGCCTCGCGCTGTTCATCGTGCTGCTCGACATGACCATCGTGAACAACGCGCTGCCGTCGATCCAGCGGCAGCTGAACACCAGCCTCTCCGGGCTGCAGTGGATCATCGACGCCTACACCCTGGTGTTCGCCAGCCTGCTGCTCACCACCGGCTCGCTCAGCGACCGCCAGGGGCGCAAGCGCTGGTTCCTGGTCGGCGTCGTCGTCTTCACCGCCGGCTCGGCCCTGTGCGGCCTGGCGCCCAACATCGGGGTGCTGGTCGCCGCTCGGGCACTGCAGGCGGTCGGCGGCGCCGCCCTGTCGCCCGCGAGCCTGTCGCTGCTCACCAACGCCTTCCCCGACCCGCGCGAGCGGGCGCAGGCGATCGGCATCTGGGCCGGGGTCTCCGGCCTGAGCCTCTCGGCCGGACCCCTGATCGGCGGTGCGCTGGTCGACGGCCCGGGCTGGCGCTGGGTGTTCTTCGTCAACCTGCCCGTCGGCGTGGTCGCCTTCATCGGGGCGCTGCGCTTCGTGCGCGAGTCGGTCAACCCGCGGCCGCGCCGGCTCGACCTGGCCGGCCAGCTCCTCGGCGTCGGCACCCTGGCGGCGCTGGTCTACGCGCTGATCGAGGGTGGCAGTCACGGCTGGACGTCCGCACCGATCCTGACCATGTTCACGCTGGCCGCGCTCGGGCTCGCCGCCTTCCTGCTGGTCGAGGCTCGCAAGGAGGAGCCGATGATCGAGCTGCGCTTCTTCCGCTCGGCGGCGTTCTCCGGCACCAACCTGATCGCCTTCCTGACGTTCTTCAGCCTGATCGGCTTCACCTTCTTCAACACCCTGTACTTCCAGGAGATCCGCGGCTACTCGGCGTTCGAGGCCGGGCTGCTCGGCCTGCCGGCGACGCTCGCGATCGTGGTGATGGCGCCGCTGGCCGGGCGGCTGGCGGGAGCGCGCGGGCCGGGCCTGCCGATCGCCGTCGGCACCGCCATGGCCGGCAGCGCGCTGCTGCTCCTGCTCGGACTGCGGCTCGACACCGCCTACAGCAGCATCTGGTGGATCTTCGCGCTGTTCGGCGGCGGGCTCGGACTGGTCTTCGCACCGACCGCCGCGTCGGCGGTGGCCGGCCTGCCGCCCTCCCAGGCTGGCCTGGCCTCCGGCATGCTCAACACCAGCCGCCAGGTCGGCGGCGCGGTCGGGATCGCCCTGCTCGGCGCCGTCTTCAGCAGCCGCTTCCGCGGCGCGCTCCCACCCGAGATCCGCGCCCGCGCCGGCGGCGTCAACGGCGGCTTCCAGACGATCGCCCCGACCGTCCGCCGCGTCGTCGGCGAGGCGTTCGTCTCCGGCCTCCATGCCGGCTACCTGCTGGCCGGCAGCGCCCTGCTGGTCAGCACGCTGCTGGCCGTCACCCTCCTGGCCGCCTTCCGCACCCGCCCGGCGACCCCCACGGCCGAGCCCCAGGCCGCGCTGGCGTCGAGCGACGGCAGCGGCTGACCCGAGCCACGGATCGCGGGCCCGTGCCCGGCCCGGACGGGTCGTCCACAGTTGCGTGGCGGCGCTGGTGAGAGCTGGTGGGGAGTGCCAGACTGGCGGGGTGCTCGAGCGACGGGATCGGAGGTGAACAAGGATGCGTGCTGCCGCGTTGGACCATCCCGGTCCCTGGACGGAAGAGGAGTTCCTGGCACTGCCGGACGAGGGCCAGCGGCACGAGCTGCTCGATGGGAGCCTCCTCGTGACGCCGGCACCGAGCAGCGAGCACCAGCAGGTTGCTCGCCGGCTGGCCAACGCGCTCGAGGTCGCGTCCCCTGACGGCTGGGAGGTCGTCGAGGCGGTCAACGTCCGGGTCGCTCCGTCGCGCATCCTCATCCCCGACGTGGTCGTCACCAGCCGTGCCGGTGACACCCTCGTGTACGCCGCCGCCGAGGTCGCCATGGTGGCCGAGGTCGTCTCACCCTCGACCCTCGCCACCGACCGGCTGCTCAAGCCGGAGCTGTACGCGGCCGCGGGCATCGGCTGGTACCTGCGGGTGGAGCTGGCGGCCCCGTCGACGCCCGAGTTGATCGCCTACCGCCTCGCGGGCCGCGCCTACGTGGAGCACGGCCGTGCCCGTCCGGGTCGGACGCTGCTGCTACCTGGGCCGATCGAGCTGGAGATCGATCCTGGAGCGCTGCTGCGCCGGCGACGCTGACACGGCTATCTCCACCTAGTGCTTGGGCGCGCGCGCGAGCAACAGGGGCTGGAAGAAGCCCGTCTCCTCCGGGAAGCGCCACTCGGGTGCCACCAGCCCCGCCTGGCCGGCGAAGCCGGAGAGCTGCGCGCGGGTCAGCGCCCAGTAGACCGTGCGCCGCTGCGCCAGCGTCCAGCGGTCGTCGGCGCCGGTCACCTGGAACAGGCGCATGTCGTAGCGCTCGCCGTCCGCCCGCCAGTCCCAGAGCTGGAAGGTGACCGTCACCTCGTCGCCGCGCTGTGCGAGCTGCGGTGGCGTGACCGGCGGTCGCTGCTCGCGCAGGAGGTCGTAGTCACGCGTGCTGACCAGGACGAGGCCGCCGGGGGAGAGCATCCGCCGCATCTCGCCGAGCGCCCGCACGACCTCCCCAGCCGTGAGCAGGTGCGGCAGGGCATTGTCGGCGCAGACCACGACCTCGAACGAGCCGTCGGCGAACGGCAGCGCACGCATGTCGGCCGGGACCAGCGCGGCCCGGACGCCGCGCCGGGCGCACTCGGCGCGTGCCCGTCGCAGCGCGACGGTGCTGACGTCGCCGCCGGCCAGCAGGTGCCCGTGCGCGGCCAGCCCGAGCAGCTGCGTGCCGATGCCCACCGCGCAGTCAAGGACCCTGCGCCGCCCCGGACCCAGCTCGGCGTGGATCGCGGCATGGAGGGCGTCACCCTGCCGCCGCAGGCTCGCCTCCCAGTCGGGGTAGATCCGGTCGTAGCCGGCGGCCAGGTCGTCGTAGAAGCCGGCGGGCGTGCCGCCGGCCTGCCGCCGGCCTGCCGCGGTGTCGGGCTCCCGGTCTCCACGCGCTCAGCCCCACCGTCGCCGCGGCGGCCTGGGCGCGAAACTTGCGGAAACTATCGATCGCCCTGGGCCTGCCCCGGGAACCGTGGAACGGCCAAGGAACCTGGTGGCCTGTTGACAGATACCGACGGTCCCCAGACTGTCAGCGGAAGCCTTTCGCGTCGGCAACTTTCGACGCCCACACCGGCCGGGTCGAGGCTGCGCGTTACCCTCGCGCGAGTCCGCCTGGCAGGAGGTTGGACCCATGAACTCCCCACCCTTCCGCGCCGCTGCTCCATGCCACCCGCGCGTCACCTGCTGCCGACCTTCGCGAGCTGTGCCGTGGCACTCCCGCTGTTCGTCGGGCAGGTCGCCCTCGACCAGCGCCCCTCGGTCGCCCAGCAGCCTACGCTGCGCGAGCTCGCGCAGCGCGTTAGGGATCCGCGTCGGCGCCGCGGTCGCCGCGAACCACCTCGCCCAGGAGCCCGCCTACAACCAGACGGCCTCGCGAATTCAACAGCGTCACGCCCGAGAACGAGATGAAATGGGGCTCGGTCGAGCTGCAACAGGGCCAGCTCAACTGGTCTGGCGCCGACGCCGTCGTCAACTTCGCCCCACAGAACGACCAGGTCATCCGTGGGCACGCGCTGATCTGGCACAGCCAGCTCTTCGTGGTCGATGCGCCACGCTCAGCGTTCCTAATTGTACCATTCGAGCATATTTGGGCGCGGGGCGACTCCTTGTGTGTAGCCGCACCAGCCAGCGATTGTTACCAAGAGGGTTCCAAGGGTCGCAGAGAGCATCGACGATTGGAGTCGGGGCGTGTTTGCTCAGGTGATCCTCGACTTGGTCGCGAGTTGGCGGCTGAGAGCATCAAGCTGCCGTGTCCCTTGTCCAGGAAGAGCCACGGGAACGGTGTGGCGCTGGCCGCCAGTCGAGGGCGAGCGGGTAGAGGCAGCAGCGGCTCGCAACCTACTACAGATCGCCAACGAGTTCTCAACAAGACTCGTTACGACGGAAGATTGCTTGGTGCTCCACCCAAGGAGCGAACGACGCCTTAGCCTTCGAGTCGAGCGAGGACTTGTCGCACTCGGTCAGCCAAGAATGTACTGCCGCGCCACTCGTAAATATGGAGAGCGCGACGGGCTGCTTCCATCGCTTCCATAGGATGGCCAATTCGTTCCAGCACCTCAGCGAGATCCATAAGTGCCTCCGCTTGCGAGTCAGGCTGCCCAGATTTCTCCCCTAATGCAGCAGCTTCTCGGGCCAGTTGCTCGGCGGGGCCATGTTCGCCTTGTCGGGCATATATGATGGCCTGTAGTGAGCGCCACTTGATCTGAGCATCGAAGTGCGTCTCCACTGCGGCATTCTTGGCATCAAGTGTGGTGCGCTCCGCTTCGTCGTCATGTCCCTGGTACAGCTGCACCCGGGCCAACATGACTGCAACGCTTGCGAATGCGACTCGGGCATCCCGTTCGCGCAACCACTCGTAACCCTGCAGCAGGACTCGGGCAGCAACCTCTAGTTGAGAGTCGAGCAACTCTACAAGCCCTTCACTGATACTATCCGTGCCGATAGTTAGCAGATCTCTGCGGGCGGGCCGGATACTCTTGGTTTGTTGCAGCAGGTCCCGGGCGCGGCCAAAATCTCCTTGCATCGCGGTTGCCCGGGACAGGATACTGAGCGCGGATGCCTGCAGGTCGTAGAGGCCATGATCTTCGGCCCACCTGGCATAGTGCTGGATCTCACTTATCACGCTCTCCAGCTGGGTCGGTCCCCAGAACAGGACGATGCAGGCGAGTTCGAGAATCTTCGCCTCCAACCGCAAGTCGACCGTTTCATGCACAATTCTGCTTGCCTCTTTTACGGCCCCGACTGCGTCCTTAGCTCTGCCGGCCGCCGCATAAGCGTGAGCGAGCAAGCGCCAGGCCTTAGCGCGGCTTGGCGAGTCTGTCAGCTCGTGCAGGAGGCTGCTAACCTCTTCACAGCCCTTATTCCAGTCGCCCTGAAAGTTGCGAAACCAGCTGACCTCCATGCGCCCCAGTATGGCGTGTTGTTCAATGGACCGATCGCCGATCTCGACAGCCGCCTCCATGACCTTCTCGTATAGGACGAGCGCTCGGTCAGGCTGCTCCTCTTGCAGCAGGTCGGCCAGGTCCAGTACAGCCCGTCGCCACGACGGGAAGTGTCTTGGCAGCAGCTCTGTTGCTCTCTCAAGCCAGCTGGCCGTCGAGGTGTCAGGGAACAGCCGCATGAGGTGACTACGGCCGGCCACTGCCAGATGCTCTCCGGCACGTCGAGCTAGTTCGACGGTCAAAGGGTCCAGCTCACCTTCCAGCTCTCGCCGGTATCGATACGCCGCATCCAAGTGTAGGCCGATCCGTACATCCAGTTCCGGAAGCTCTAGTCCGTCGAGACCGTTCTCAAGCCAGTTCGCGTAGGACATATGGAGCTCAATACGGCGCTGTTTGGTAAGACGTCGGTACGCGGCCTCCCGATACCGTACGCGCAACGCGAATCGATCCTGTCCCGCTTCCAAGACCACAAGCTCTTTGCGCTCGAGTGCCCTCAGTGCACTAGTAATTACGTCCGAATCCAGGATGGGGCACAGGGCGCTAACCTCTCCAGCAGTGAACGCTGCGCCGATTACGGCGACCCCCTCGACGATTGTCTGCTCGGCGGAGGGCAGCCCTTCCAGGCGCGCGTCGAGCACCGCCTCGAGGTTGGCCGCCGGCCGCAGAGTGGTGAGTTTCTCTATCGTGAGGGCATCCAGCTTGCCTGGGTCTCCGTTCTCACTCAGGGAGGCGATGAATTCCTTAATCCGTAGGGGGTTGCCGTGAGCATGTCTGGCGATCCGCTCGATCACCTCTCGATCGGGTTCAGGACCGGGAAGCAGCATCGCGATCAACCGGTGCGCCTCCTCGACGGTCAACTCGGGCGTTCGAAACGAATCCACTTCTGGCAGGCGGGCGCTCCAGTCTCCGAGCGACTCCAGCGACTCGGAGCGGATTGTGCAGATCAACAGGACCGCCGCTCCCGGCGGTCCTGCAGCTAGCTCTTCGAGTATCCTCAGCAGTATTGGCGGCGCCGCATGCAGGTCATCAATCACCAAAACGAGTGGTTGTCCACTGGCGAGCAGCTCGAACAACCGGCGCAGCGCTCGCCAGATGTCTTCTGGCCGCCCGGGGCTCCCAGGGAGGCCGAGCAGCGGAGCCACCCTGGCAAGAAGAGCTTCGTCGTGGCCTACCAGTCTGCTGAGACGCCGGCGGGCCTCCTCGGTGTTGTGGTCGCGCTGGATCCCGGCTGCCTGACGCAAGATCTGCGAGATTGGGCCGGCACGGATATCGCTGAGATAGGACAAGCAGCGACCCCAGAGCACCAGAGGTGACGCTTCGAACTCAGAATTGTCGGTGAGTGTCCGGGTAAACTCGTCGACCAGGCTTGACCTGCCCACGCCGGCGTCGCCGAGCACCTTGGCGAGACGCCATATTTGTCGGTAGACAGCCCGGTCATACGCCGAACGGAGGGCGGCGAGTTCAGGGTCGCGACCGATTAGCGGAGTCGATGACCGACTCGGTCCCATCGCTGCGTCCGAGCGGATCGATAGCAATCGCCACGCGGTCGGCCCCTTTAGTCCCTTTAGCCTCTGCGGGGGAAGCGGCTCGGCTTCCACGACTTCGCGGACGAGCTCGTACGTCGTTCGGCTGATTACGATGTCGTTGGTGCGGGCAGCCTCCATCAGCCGGTAACTGACGCTGATGGTGTGAGCGAGGCGATCATCGCTTCCGGTTGTGGCGCCTTCCGTGGTCACGATCTCGCCGGTGTGCACGCCCGTGTGCAGGTCGATACGGATCTGATGACGTCGCTCCAGTTGCTCGTTCAGTTGCAAGAGCGCGTCGTTTAGGTCGGCGGCGGCGCAGACCGCGTGAACCGCGTCGTCTTCGTGGAGCCTAGGAAGGCCGAAGATAGCCTTCACCCCATCGCCTTGAGCCTCGACAGTGGCGCCGTAGCGCTCCAGTACTTCTCTGGCCGTGCGGTGGAAGCGCTTGGCTACGAAGTCGGCGACTTCGGCGTCGAGCCGCTCAGTGAGCGACGTCGAATCCCGGATGTCCGCGAACAGCACGGTAACGCGCTTGCGTACCTCGCGGCTTGTCCGGGTTGTTGCCGCCTCGCGTGTCAGCTCGTGGCCACATCTCGAACAGACATGGCCAGCGGTTTGGCCGTCCTTCTCGTTTGGGCTGCCCATCATGGTCCATCCGATCGCGCTGTGATCGCTCCGTGCCTCAAGGCACCATTATAGGTCATCTCGGGCGAAGGTAGCTTTATGCGCAATGTTCCACGTCATGCAATCATGCGGATATGGAACACATGGTGATCGTGGCCATCCAGGTGGTGCTTGCTCTGGGCCTCGGCCTCTCGCTCGTCCACTTGCTCGTACGGCACGCCTATGCCAACCGCTACCGCCACCATATCCTGACTACGAAGTCGACCGAATGGGTATCACCGAGCGTCGACGCGATTGTGGCGTGTTACAACGAGGACCCGGAACTTCTTGAGGTCTGTTGTGCTTCGTTGGCGAAGCAAGATTATCCTGGTGAGCTGAGCGTCTATCTGGTCGACGATGGCTCGCTCAATCGGCCGGAGCTACGTCACGTGGTCGAACGATATGGGAATCGGGTCAACTGGAATACCCGGCTTCTCGAGCGGAACGTTGGCAAGCGGCGGGCGCAGGATGCCGTGTTCCGTCTCGGTCATGGCGAACTTGTCGTGACCGTCGACTCCGACACGGCAGTGGATCCAGAGGGAATTCGCCGGATAGCTGAAGCATTCCAGGACGATCGCGTGGGCGCCGCCACCGGGCTCTGCCTTGCCCTCAATCCAGCGCGGAACCTGCTGACTCGGCTGATAGCGGTTCGCTACCGCCTCCTGTTCGAGCAGGAGCGGGCCGCACAGAGCTGGTTCGGCGCGGTCCTCTGCTGTCACGGTGCCTTTTCAGCGTATCGTCGTACCGTACTGGTCGAGTGCTGGGACGCCTATCAGCGGCAGACATATGCGGGGGTCAGCTGTACTACCGGGGACGACTTGCGCCTCACTAACCTCGTGGTCGCTGCAGGCCACAGATCAGTGTATGCGCCGCTCGCCAAAGCAAGGACGCAGGTGCCCGAGGCCTTGAGTGAGTACGCGCTTCAGCAACTCCGCTGGAGCCGAAGCTTCTATCGCGAGCTCATGTGCACTCTCTCAGCTCTTCGCGACCGTCACCTGTACCTCTTTGTGGAGGTCGCGAGCCGCGCGACCTTCCCGCTCGTAGTCCTGTTCGGGTTGGCATTGGGGATCGCCACGCTGCTGGTCGGGCGTTCTAGCGGTCCAGTACAAGGGATTGGGCTGCTGGCGATCTTGCTTGCGATATCGGCTGCGGTCGTCTTATGGCAGTCCCGCACCTTTCACTACCTTCTCCACGGTCTGCTCTATCTGGTTGTCCTACCTGTGCATATCTATGCCATCGTGACCCGGGGCGAGGCTCGCTGGGAGACACGCACAGTGCCGCACCGCGCTCCCGACGGGAGCCGTCACGGCCGCTGAGAGCCCCGCACCAAAGACTGGGCAGAGATCACGAGTGGTCACCGTGGCTAGCACCAAAGTTCCAGGGCTAGGACCGGACTAGGACCAATGCCGGTCAGTTAGTTTCTTGTTTGGGGTGGACACGATGTCGCCGCTCTCGTCCCGCCCTCCAAGCAACAGACGCCCTTCCGGCGCTAGCGTTAGGCAGGCTCACTAGACCAATCGACACGGTCATGGTGCCCACCAACTACCGCTCGTTCGTCAGCCTTCCGCGCACCGAGGTCCGGGCGAGCGGAGTGCCGCTGGCCCGGGTCGACGACGCCAGCCGCCGCATCCTCACCGAGAAGTTCGAGCTCAGCCTGTTCGAGCGTCCCTTGACCGATCGCGCCTCACCCGGACGATCGGCAGTGCGGCTCGTCGCGACCTGGCCAGGCGGGCGGTGCGCGAGTCCCAGGTGCTCAAGAACGCGGGCGCCCTGCTGCCGCTGCCCAAGTCCGGCGGCAAGCTCTTCGTCGCGAGCAAGAACGCCGACGACGTCGGCAACCAGGGTGGCTGGACCATCTCCTGGCAGGGTGGCAGTTGGCCGGGTCACGCCGGGCACCACGATCCTGCAGGCGATCAAGAGCACCGTGTCGCCGCCGACCACGGTGACCTACGAGCGCGACGCCAACGACATCGACGGAAGCTACAGCGCCGCGATCGCGGTAGTGGCCAAGACGCCGTACGCGGAGGGGCCGGCGACCGGCCCGGCGGCATGGGCTCGACGCGACCGACCTCGTCACGCTGAGCCGGTTCCGAGCCTGCGGCGTCCCGGTCGTGGTGGTCCTGGTCGCCGGCCGACCGCTCGACATCGCCGGCGAGCTCGCTGGCTGGGGCGCGCTGCTGATGGCGTGGCTGCCAGGGACCGAGGGGCAGGGCGTGGCGGACGTGCTGTTCGGCGACTACGCCCCGACCGGCAAGCTGCCGGTGACCTGGATGCAGAGCGCCGGCCAGCAGCCGATCAACGACGGCGATGGCAAGCCGGCCCTGTTCCCCTTGGGCGCCGGGGAGAGCTTCGCCGCGCCGTGACCTCGCCGTGGCGGGGACGCCCCCGCCGCGGAAAGGCCCGGCCATGCCGGGTCGGGCCGGCGCCCGGCCGTGGCGAGGTACCGCTGCGTCGAGAGGCGCAGTCGGCGCGATCTCGGTCCGCCGTCGGGCAGCGCCGGGGTCGTGGCCTCCACTCGTCGCGACCAGATGCCTCGCAATGAGGGGACGACCATGCCGCAGAGCAACGATGTCCTGATCGTGGGGGCCGGTCCGAGCGGGTTGCTGCTCGCCGGCGACCTCGCCGCGGCAGGCGTGGCCTGCACGATTCTGGAGCGGCGCGTGGAGGAGTCCAACCTCACCCGCGCGTTCGCCGTCCATGCCCGCACGCTGGAGCTACTCGACGCCCGTGGGGTCGCCGACGAGCTGATCACGACCGGCCAGCGGGTCGGCGCCATCCAGATCTTCGGCAGGGTCCAAGTGGACCTCTCGCAGCTGCCGTCCAGGTTCCCGTTCGTGCTGGTCACTCCGCAGTACGAGACCGAGCGGGTGCTGGAGGAGCGGGCCCGGGCGCTCGGCGCCAAGATCGTCCACGGCGCCGAGGTGGTCGGGCTGCGGCAGGACGCCGACGGGGTCGAGCTCGACGTGCGCGCCAGGGACGGCACCGCCGAGCAGCGCCGCGCGGCCTGGGTGGTCGGCGCCGACGGCGTGCACAGCGCGGTGCGCCACGGCCTCGGCCTCCCGTCCCGGGCCACTCCGTGGTCCGCTCGGTGATGCTGGCCGACGTCCGGCTCGAGGAGCCGCCCGCCAACGTGCTCCCGGTCGCCGCCAACGGCAAGCAGTTCGCCTTCGCCGCGCCGTTCGGCGACGGCTGGTGGCGCGTCATCGCCTGGGACCGGCGCCACCAGTTGCCCGACAGCGCGCCGGTGCAGTTCGACGAGATCCGCGACGTCGCCCGCCGCGTCCTCGGCAGCGACCTGGGCATGCACGACCCGCGCTGGCTGTCCCGCTTCCACAGCGACGAGCGCCAGGTCCCGCCCTACCGCGTCGGGCGGGTGTTCCTGGTCGGCGACGCGGCGCACGTGCACTCGCCGGCCGGGGGCAGGGCATGAACACCGGGCTGCAGGACTCGGCCAACCTCGGCTGGAAGCTCGCGGCCACCATCGGCGGCTGGGCGCCGCCCGGCCTGCTCGACACCTACCACGCCGAGCGGCACCCGGTCGGGCGCGTGGTCATGCGCCTGAGCGGCACGATCCTGCGGCTGGCGCTGCTGCGCCCGCGGGTGTTGCGCGCCCTCCGGAGCGGCCTCGCCGGTGCCGCGGCGCGCTTCGTCCCGGCGACCAGACGGGTCGCCGGGACGGTCTCTGGCATCGCGATCGGCTACCCGATGCCGCCCGGCGCGCACCGGCTGGCCGGCAAGCGGGCGCCTGAGGTGCCGCTGGTCGCGGCCGACGGAGCGCCCACCCGGCTGTACGGGGCGCTGCGCAGCGGTCGCTTCGTGCTCCAGGCCCCGGCCGGCGACCCCGCCGCCTCGGTCGGCGGATGGGGCGGGCGCGTCGAGGAGGCCGCCACGGAGAGCGGGTCGGGCACCGTGATGCTGGTCCGTCCCGACGGGTACATCGCCTGGGCCAGCGACGAGCCCGACACCGAACGCCGGACCGCCGCTGTGCGCGCGGCGCTGGCCGACGCCTGCGGCACGCCCGCGGCGAGGACGGCCACCTGATAGGATCACCTCTCGAACATATGTTCAGCAGGCGAGGCCGGCTGCATGCCGGCGAGGAGGTGGAAAATGGCCGATGTGAAGCCGATTCCGGACGAGTACCCGCAGGTCACGCCGTACCTGCTGGTGGACGGTGCCAGCGCGGCGATCGAGTTCTACAGCGACGTGTTCGGCGCCACCGAGCGGATGCGCATGCCCGAGCCCGACGGAAAGGTCGGCCACGCCGAGTTGCTGTTCGGCAAGTCGATGATCATGCTGGCGGACGAGTTCCCTGACAGGGGCATTCTCGGCCCGAAGTCGGTCGGCGGCACCCCCGTGATCGTGAGCGTCTACGTCGAGGACGTCGACGACGTGGTCGACCGGGCGGTCAAGGCCGGCGCGAAGGTCCTGCGCCCGGTCGAGAACCAGTTCTACGGCGACCGGACGGGCCAGTTCGAGGACCCCTTCGGCCACCGCTGGAGCGTCGCGACCCACGTCGAGGACGTGCCCCCCGAGGAGATGGCCAGGCGCGCCGCCGAGATGACGGGCGGCAGCACCTGATCCACCCACCGGCCGGCGTGTCACAACGGGCGCTGTAGCAGCGACTCCAGCCGGCTCGGATGCGAAGGCAGCGGCTGCGCCTGTCCCGTCTCGGTGAAGCCGAGGCCCTCGTAGAGGGCCCGTGCCGCGGCGTTGTCCTGCGCCACCCACAGCTCCATGGTGCGCGCGCCGGCCTGCCGTGCCCACGCCTCGGCGGCCTCCATGAGCAGCCGGGCGGCGCCGCGGCCACGCATCGCCGGGTCGACCCAGACGGACACGACGTGGGCGACCTCGGGTCGCCGGTCCCGCAGGTAGCAGCCGGCGAGGCCGAACGGCCCCTCCTCCGCCGACTCCACCAGGAAGACCGCCTCGTCGCTGCCGGAGGCATGGCGACGTACTTCACTGCGCCACAGCTCGGTGGGCTTGTCCTGCTCGGCGGCGAGCGAGCTGGCGAACGCGTGGGGCGCGTCGGCGAGCGCCCGCAGCCGTAGCGCCCGGAACGTCAGGGCTTCCTCGGGGCGCACACGCCGCACCAGCAGCTTGCTCATGCCTCTGTCTGCCACAGGCGCCCGCCTCCGTCCATCGTTTTGTCCCCACGTCGCGGAGTACCCTCGGAGCTGCTCGGCTCCGATCACTACACGGTGGGAGTCCCCATGCCCGTGCAGCGCCTCAACCACGCCGTCCTGTACGTCCGCGACGTCGCCGCCAGCGTCGCCTTCTATCGTGACGCGCTCGGCTTCCGTCCAGTCGACGGGATGCAGGAGCTGCGGGGAGCCGCCTTCCTGCAAGCGCCCGGCTCGCGCAACGACCACGACCTCGGCCTGTTCGAGCTCGGCCCCAAGGCCGGGCCGTCGGTCGCCGGCCGCACCAGCGTCGGCCTCTACCACCTCGCCTGGGAGGTCGACACCCTCACCGAGCTCGAACGCGTCGCCGCCAAGCTCAGCGAGCTCGGCGCGCTCGTCGGCGCCAGCGACCACTCCACCACCAAGGCGCTGTACGCGCGCGACCCGGACGGCATCGAGTTCGAGGTGTGCTGGCTGGTCCCTGCCGAGCTGATCACCCCGGAGCTGCTCGCCGGCCGCGCCCAGATCGGCCCGCTCGACCTCGCCAAGGAGAAGGAGCGCTTCGGCGCCGACACCCGCGGCGGCGTCGGCGTGTCCGTCCCCACCGGCGGCTGACCGGGTCCGCGCCCTCGCGGGGACGCCCGGTCGAGCTGTCCCGTTCGCGCGGCGCTTGGCGGCCCAGTACCGCTATTGGGGTGGCGGCAAGGCATGCGGGCCCGTACCGTTGCCACGGCAGCCGTTTCGTCGATCGCGGGGGCGCCGGAGCGCCGGCCGGGTGCCGGTCCGGTCGCGTGGATCCCGCGGCTCGGGCTCTCCAGGGAGATTGGGACTATGTGGGCAGGCTCTGTCATCTCCATCCATCTCGCCTCGGCCAACGAGGCACCGACCTACGCCGTGCCCGAGGTCAAGGCCGTGGCCGGGGCGGGTCTGGAAGGCGACCGCTACTACCGGCCGGTCGGCGAGCAGGTGCCGCAGGACGAGCTGACCCTGATCCAGCAAGAGGCCCTGGAGGCGCTCGCCGGCGACCACGGCATCGCGCTGGAGCCCGGGGAGCACCGGCGCCAGGTGGTGACCGCCGGCGTCCCCCTCAACGACCTGGTCGGCAAGGAGTTCCAGATCGGGACCGTGCGGCTGCTCGGCATCAAGCTGAACGAGCCCTGCAAGCACCTCGAGGACCTGACCGGCCGGCCGGGCCTGATCAAGGGCCTGGTCCACCGTGGCGGCCTCCGCGCCCAGATCCTCGAGGGCGGGACCATCGAGGTCGGTGCCCCGGTCACCCCGGTCGCCGCGCCGGCGGAGGCCTGACGGCCTGACGAGGTGGCCGGCCCGCGAGGTCAGGCGCCGGGCATGGTGTGCGTGTAGGCCACGCCGTCCCACTCGTCCAGCGGCGCGCACCACCAGCCCCAGTCGGCTCCGATCCGCTCGTGGCCGGGCAGCGCGATGCGGCCGTTGCACCAGAGCAGCCGCTCCCAGGGGTCGTCGTGCTCCGGCGCCCACGGGAACAGCCGGGTGACCACGCGCGCGCAGACGTCGCCGGGCGGGCGGAACCGCACGCCCAGCCCGGCGCAGATGTCGCCCGTGTGCACCAGGGTCTCGTCGCAGCCCATCGCCAGGAACCCGGTCGCGTCCGCCATGCCAAGGCCGTGGTAGCCGCGCCCGCCGGGCGGGGTCGCCTCGGCGACCCGCGCGAGGATGTGCCCCGACGAGACGAGCGCGTCGAGCAGCCGCTCGATCGAGCCGTCCGGGTCGCCGTCGCGGACGTCCTGCCGCTTCCGCGTCGCCAGCATCGCCAGGTTCCCCGCGTACCACAGCAGGCAGTCGACCGCATGGTCGAGGGTCTGCCTGCAGCTCCACTCCAGCTCCCCGGCCCGGACGGACCAGTCCGCGCCGGCATGCCCGACCATGGTGTCGGCGGCTACGGCCACGGCGCCGCGAAGGTCGTCCGGAGTCAGCTCGTCCATGCGGTCTCCTGTGTCGAGTGGCCTGGGGATGTTCGACCCGGTGAGCTGCTCGCGTCCCGGCGGAGATGCGGCGCTCGCTCCCGCCGGAGTCTAGTCGCGGGCGCCCACCGCGAGCAGGGCCGTCCCGGCGAGCGCTTGCCCCTTGATCAGGGGAGAGGCGGGGACTCGGGGTCGGTGCAGACCAGCGTCCAGGGGCGGTCGAGCACGCGGGTGAGGACCACGGTGGCGCGGCGGTCGCCGTCCAGGCGCAGGCGGCGGCGCAGCTCGTCGACGTCGCCGGCGAGGCCGCGGCGGCGGATGTCGACCGCGCCGACGCCCAGGGCGTGGAGGCGGGCGCGCAGCCGCTTCAGCCCGAACGGCATGGACGCCTCCACCCGGAGGGCGCGGCCGAACGGGGTGCGCGGCGGCGCGTCGGCGGACAGGAAGGCGATCCGCTCGTCCAGCTTCCAGGCGCCGAGCGTGCGGGCGAGGGTCTCCACCGCGCCGGCGCGGGTCACGGCCGGGTTCGGGTCGAGCAGGTAGGCCCCGGGAGGGGCGCAGGCCACCGGGGGGCCCGGCGCGGGCGTCAAGGTCCAGCCCTCGGGCAGCACGGTCGCCCGGCGCGACGCGGTGGCGAGCGCCGGCGACCAGAGCGCGGCCTCCTTGAGGTCGCGCCCGTCGGCGATCAGCTCCACCTCCCAGCCGGCCGGCACCAGGTCGAGCGGGAGCCCGGGGGCGGCCTTGACACCGACGGCCGGCACCCGTTCGGCCAGGCCGAGGCACCAGGCGAGCGGCGGCTCGCTCGCGCCCGGCCCGAAGCGCCGGCCGCCCTCCCGCCTGGCCGGGTCGACGAAGACCGCCTCCACCCGGTCGAGCGGCGCGGCGCGGGCGTCGGCCAGCAGCGTCCCGACGCCGCCGCCAACCCCGTGGACGGCCGCGTTCTCGGCGGCCATGCGCAGGTGGACCGGGTCGAGGTCGACCGCGAGGACCGTCCGGCCCCGCGCCAGCGCCACCAGGTCGCCGCCGATGCCGCAGCACACGTCGGCGACGGCGGCCACCCCCTGGTAGCGCCGCGCGCGGTGGCGGGCGACGGCCTCGGCCGAGGCCTGCTCCAGGCCGGCCCGGGTGAACAGCATCCGCTCGGCCAGGCGGAACTTGGCCCGCGCCGCCAGCCGCAGCTCGCGCTGGGCGAACGCGGCGGCGACCAGGTCGGCCGGCCAGCGGGCACGCAGCCGCTCGCCGACGGCGAGCTCGGCGGCCGGCTCCACCGGCGCGGCCATGACCTCGTCGAGCAGCGCCCGCCCGGCGGGGGAGAGCAGCCCGTCGAGCAGACGCAGCGCCTCACCGGCCACTCCGCCGGCCGCCGTCATGCCCTCACCTCCCGCACGTCCTCACCGCTATCGAAGCACGCCCCACGCCGGCGGCGAGGCGGCAGGGCACCGTGTCTCTCGGGTCATGCCCGGGTCCGGTCCGGCTCGGCGCGCAGCCAGTGTCCATGCAACGCTTCTCCAACGGGTGGACCATCAACCCACAGCGACCGAGATCATGGTCAGCGGCCCGCCATAGTTGTCGGTGACGCTGCGGATGGGACACGTCCACACCTGGTACAGGCCAGCCCAGGCGTCTACGACCAGCTCGGGCTGGGCAAGGAGGAGTTGGCGCGGCTCCGCGAGCAGGGCGTCGTGTGATGGACCGCCTGCTGGAGCTGGCGGCCACAGGCGTGTGACCGGGAGGTGGCATGACCGAGCGCCCGTACGAGTTCGTGAGGACCCCGAAAGGGCCGCTGCTGCGGGTACGGGTCCGCGGCACCTCGGTGCTGGCGACCCCCATCCTGAACCGGGGCACCGCCTTCACCCTCGAGGAGCGTCGGGCGCTCGGCCTGGTCGGGCTGCTGCCCGAAGGGGTGTCGACCATCGACGGGCAGGTCCGCCGGGTCTACGCGCAGTTCCAGCGCCAGCCCGACGCGCTGGCCAGGAACGTGTACCTGGCCAACCTGCGCGACCGCAACGAGGTCCTGTTCTACCGGCTGCTCTCCGACCACCTGGCCGAGATGCTGCCGATCGTCTACACACCCACGGTGGGCGAGGCGATCGAGCGCTACAGCCACGAGTACCGTCGACCCCGCGGCGTGTTCCTCTCGGTCGACCACCCGGAGCTGGTCGAGGAGTCGTTGCGCAACTACGGCCTCGGGCCGGAGGACGTCGACCTCATCGTGGCGACCGACGCCGAGGGGATCCTCGGGATCGGCGACTGGGGCGTCGGTGGCATCGAGATCGCCATCGGGAAGCTGGCCGTGTACATCGCCGCCGCCGGGATGCACCCCCGCCGGGTGGTCCCGGTGGTGCTCGACGTGGGCACCGACAACCAGGGGCTGCTCGATGACGAGCTGTACCTGGGCGCCCGCCACCCGCGGGTGGGCGGGCAGCGCTACGACGAGTTCGTCGACGCCTACGTGCAGGCCGCGACCAAGCTGTTCCCGCACGCCCTGCTGCACTGGGAGGACTTCGGTGCGGCCAACGCCCGGCGGATCCTGCAGCGGTACGCCGACCAGTGCTGCACCTTCAACGACGACATGCAGGGCACCGCCGCGGTGGTGCTGGCGGCGGCGCTCGCGGCGACCAGAGCCAGCGGCACCCGCATGGCCGATCAGCGGGTGGTCATCCACGGCGCCGGTACGGCCGGCACGGGCATCGCCGACGTGCTCCGGGAGGTCATGGTCGGCGAGGGCCTGGAGCCGGGGGAGGCCACCCGACGGTTCTGGTGCCTGGACCGCCACGGGCTCTTCACCGACGACCGGGCGGACCGGCTGCTCGACTTCCAGCACCCGTATGCCCGCCCGGCGGCCGCGGTCGCCGGCTGGAGCCGCAGCGGCACCGCTGAGGGTCCCCCGCTGGCCGAGGTGGTCGGCCACGTCCGTCCGACCATGCTGATCGGCACCTCGACCCAGGCCGGCGCCTTCACCGAGGCGATCGTCCGCCAGATGGCCGCGCACGTCGAGCGGCCGATGATCATGCCGCTGTCCAACCCGACCTCCAAGGCCGAGGCGGTGCCGGCCGACCTCATCGCCTGGACCGACGGCCGGGCGCTGGTCGCCACCGGCAGCCCCTTCGCCCCGGTGACCCACGACGGAGTCACCCACCGGATCGCCCAGGCCAACAACGCACTGATCTTCCCCGGCCTGGGGCTGGGGGTGGCGGTGGCCAGGGCCCGCCGGATCAGCGACGCCATGCTGGCCGCGGCCGCCGAGGCGGTCGCCGGCCTCTCCGACGCCTCCACCCCCGGCGCCCCCCTGCTGCCGCCGGTCGACCGGCCGAGGTCGCTCTCGACGACCCCGTCCAGCAGGTCCACCAGGCCATGTGGCAGCCGGAGTACCCACGGGTGGAACCGGTCTGAGCCGACCCCGAGGAGCAGCCGCCGATGGCCACGACGACCCAGGCCGCGTCGACGAGCCGGCGCTGGCCGCGGTCTGGGGCGCTCAGCCGACCTCTACGCAGGTCGCCGGCGGTGGTCAGGGACCGGGTCCCGCGGCGGGCCAGGCGACGGCCGGCGTCGCTCCTGCGAGGAACCACACGAGCAGCGCGTTCACCACGTCCGGGTTCTCCACGGGCAGGGCGTGGGTGCCCGGGAGCACCGCCAGCCCCCCCTGCGGCAGCGCCGCCGCCACGGCGGCGCCGTGCTCGAGGGTCACCTCGTCGCGGTCACCCTGCAGCACCAGCGTCGGGGCGGCCACCTCCGCCAGCGACGCAAGCTCGAGTTCGGGCTCGGTGGCCAGCATCCGCAGCGTCTTGGCGTACACCACCGGGAAGTGCTCCGGGCCGTCCGGCGACACCTGGTCGTACTCGGTCCGCAGGAAGCTCATGACCTGGTCGCCGCCGGCGCTGAGCTGGTCGACCAGGCCGCCGGTGACCTTGCCGGAGGAGTTGTAGTACTGGCCGATCAGCACCAGCCGGTCCACCAGCTCCGGGCGGCGCCGGGCCACCAGCAGGGCCACCACCGCCCCGTCGCTCCATCCTACGAGGTGCGCCGGGCCGCCGACCACGCCGTCGAGGTAGGCCACGGTGTCGTCGGCCATCGCGTCGTAGGTCAAGGGGCCCTCGACGTCGGGGGTGTGGGCGTGGCCCCGACGCTCTGGGACGTGCACCCGGTACCCGGCCCCGGCCAGGGCCGGCGCCTGCGCCGACCAGGACGAGGCACCGGCGAACCCCCCGTGCAGCAACACGACCGGCTGGCCCTCACCGCGCACCTCGTGCCAGGTCGGCAGCCCGTTCACCTCCACGTACGTCACCACGACCTCCCTGGTCTCCGGGACCCGACGTCCCGCCTTCCGGTCAACAGCCGATGCAAAGATGTAAGGTGCAGGCCGTCGGGATCCTTGCCGTACTGCGGAGGATGGCATGGCCGCCAGAAGACGGTGGAGCGATCTCAGCGAGCGCAGGCGCAGGCTGCTCGTCGCCGCGGCGGTCGCCGAGGGCATCCTCAAGCTTGCGGCGCTGATCGACATCAAGCGTCGGCCAGCAAGCCAGATCCGAGGCCAGAAGTGGATCTGGGCCACGGTGGTGGCAGTCGTCAGCTCCGCCGGGGTCGTGCCAGTCTCCTACTTCGTCTTCGGACGCCGGCGGCAGGGTTAGGCGCTGAGGATCACGACCCGGTCCCGCGGCGCTGCTGGACCGCAACGGGACGGCGTGGTTACCTTGCGGTAACTATGAGCGTGCTGGCCAGCCGGCTCGACCGGGCGTCCGCGACCTATCGCGCCAACCGGAGCGCCAACCTGCGGCTGCTCGAGGAGATCTCCGAGCAGCTCGCGCTCGCCCGCGCCGGCGGCGGCAAGAAGTACGTCGACCGCCACCGCGCCCGCGGCAAGCTGCTCGCCCGCGAACGGGTCGAGCTGCTGCTCGACCGCGACGCGCCGTTCCTGGAGCTGTCCCCGCTGGCCGCCTGGGGCAGCGACTTCCACGTCGGCGCCAGCGGCGTCCACGGCGTCGGGGTGGTCAGCGGCGTCGAGTGCGTGATCACCGCCAGCGACCCGACCGTGCGGGGCGGTGCCACCAACCCGTTCGGGCTGCGCAAGGGCCTGCGCGCCATGGAGATCGCCGAGCGCAACCGGCTGCCCCTGGTCCAGCTCATCGAGTCGGGCGGGGCCGACCTGCCCACCCAGTCCCAGATTTCATCCCCGGGGGCGTAGTCCAATAACCTGCTACCTCGCGCGGCCGGCCTACGGGGCATTCAGGTGCTCGCCGACTAGGAATTGGCGCTGTGGGCGCGTCAGTTGGCGACAGCCCGGCAAGCCGTCGAGGGTTCTCGGCAGCCGTGCGGCTGCTACCGGCAGTGGTATGGCGTGGCCTGAGCCACGTGCAACGGGAACACCACCTGGCACGCTGGACCGGCCTGGCCAACGACGCGGCCGCATGGGCGCTGCATCATGGCGAGCCGCAGCGGACAGTCGACCTCCTGGAACAGGGACGAGGACTCCTGCTGGCCCAGGCGATGGAGGCCCGCGAGACGTCCAGCTGGCGGGCGACCTCGGCCTTTGGGGGGCGCCCTGGACAACAGCCAGCTCGGCAGCGCGTTCCAGGCGCGCCTGCCACGCCGCCCCAGGCCCCAGCAAAGTCGCGATTCGTCCGTTTGTCCGATAGTCCGCGTCGTGGCC